>Ga0265325_10000985_pt1 | contig 20443 bp, 16 predicted proteins | sample 41420metaG_FD_202090 | JGI IMG/M metagenome (GOLD analysis project Ga0265325, IMG submission 202090) | Rhizosphere microbial communities from Carex aquatilis grown in University of Washington, Seatle, WA, United States - 4-14-20 metaG | ecosystem: Host-associated > Plants > Roots > Rhizosphere... | reverse complement strand
GGGCTTGCCTATGGCGCGCGCATCTCGCTGCTGGTGGGCGTCACTTCGACCCTTTGCGCGGCGAGCATCGGCGTGACGCTGGGCGCGGTGGCGGGATATTATGGTGGGGTGGTGGACGATCTGCTGATGCGGATCACGGAATTCTTCCAGATTATTCCCAGCTTCGTGTTGCTGATGGTGCTGGTGTCGTTCCTGGAGCCCAGCCTCGGCTCCATCGTGCTGGGCATCGCGATGATCAGCTGGCCGCAGGTGGCGCGGGTGGTGCGGGGCGAGTTCCGTGCCTTGAGGAACCGCGAGTTCGTCGAGGCGGCACGCACCCTGGGCGAATCCGACGCCCGCATCATCTTCACCCAGATACTACCCAACGCCTTGCCGCCGATCATCGTCATCAGTTCGATGATGGTGGGCAGCGCCATCCTGACCGAGTCGGCGCTCAGTTTCCTCGACCTCGGCGATCCCAATCTTCTGTCCTGGGGCAGCATGATCGCCGGCTCGCGCTCGGCGATGTGGGTGGCGTGGTGGACGACGGTGCTGCCCGGCCTTGCCATCATGGCGACGGTGCTGTCGCTCAACTTCATGGGCGACGGGCTGAACGACGCGCTCAATCCGCGCCGGCGGGAGCGCTGAGATGGCCGGCGCGCTGGTTTCCATCCGCGACCTCACCATCGCCCTGCCGCCGGGCGCCGAGCGGGCCAATGCGGCGGAGCATGTCAGCCTGGACATCGGGCACAACGAGATCGTCTGCATTGTCGGGGAATCCGGCTCGGGCAAGTCTTTGACCGCCCATGCCGTGATGGGCCTGTTGCCGCGTGGCGTCGCCGTGACCGGCGGCAGCATCACCTTCCAGGACAAGGACCTGCTGCGTCTGCCGCCTGAAGGGATGCGCCGCCGGCGCGGGCGCGACCTGGCGATGATCTTCCAGGATCCGATGGCCGCGCTCAATCCGGTGATGCCGATCGGCCGGCAGATCACCGAGCAGATCAGGGCCCATCGCCCGGTGTCCGAAGCCGTGGCGATGGACGCGGCGGCGGCGCTGCTGGGCCAGATGGGACTTGCGGATGTCGCCGGATTGTTGCGCGCCTTTCCGTTTCAGCTGTCGGGCGGTCAGCGCCAGCGGGTGATGATCGCCATGGCGCTGTCGCTGTCGCCGTCGCTGCTGATCGCCGATGAGCCGACCACCGCGCTGGATGTCACCACCCAGGCGCAAATCCTCAGGCTGCTGAAGACCATCCAGGCTGAGCGCGAAATGAGCGTACTGTTCATCACCCATGATTTCGGGGTGGTCGCCGACATCGCCGACCGGGTGGCGGTGATGCGCCAGGGTCGTATCGTCGAAAGCGGCACCACCGCCGAGGTGCTGGGCAATCCCACTGATCCCTATACGCGGGCATTGATCGACGCGGTGCCGCGCCTGCGCCATGCCCCGCCCGTGCCGTCCGGCGCGGCGCCGCTGCTGACGGTGAGCGGCCTGGGCAAGAATTTCCGCCGCGGCGGGCTGTTCTCCCGCGACAAGCAGATCGCGGCACTGGACGGGGTGTCGCTCAGCATCGGGCGTGGCGAGACCCTGGGCATCGTCGGCGAATCTGGCTCGGGCAAATCGACCCTGGCGCGCTGCATCATCCGACTGCTCGATCCCGATGCGGGGGCGGTGCTGTTCGACGGCGCCGACATCGCCCATATGAAGCCGCGCGCGCTGCGGCCCCGGCGGCGGCGGATGCAGATGGTGTTCCAGGATCCTTTTTCCTCGCTCAATCCGCGCCAGACGGTGGGCAATATCGTCACCGCCGGGCCGCGTGCCTATGGCGAGGGCGGAGCGGCGAGCCGCGCCCGCGCCGCCGATATCCTCGCGCTGGTGGGGCTGGACCCCGCCGCGATGCGCCGCTTTCCCCACGAATTTTCTGGCGGCCAGCGCCAGCGCATCGCCCTGGCGCGGGCACTGATGCTGAAGCCGGATATCCTCATCGCTGACGAGCCGGTTTCTGCGCTGGATGTCACGGTGCAGGCGCAGGTGCTGAAACTGCTGGACGATGTGCGCCGCCAGATGAACCTGGCGATGCTGTTCATCACTCATGACATGCGGGTTGCGGCCCAGGTCTGCCATCGCGTGATGGTGATGCGGGCGGGCAGGGTGGTGGAATCCGGTCCCACCAGCGAAGTGTTTGCCGCGCCCTCCGATCCCTATACCAGGGAATTGCTGGCGGCGATTCCGGGACGGGACCGGCTGGGTTTCGCGGCGGCCAATTGAAGGGGAACCGCCATGCGCATTGCGGTCGGCGAACTGAAGCAGGAAACCAACAGCTTCGTGCCCTTCACCACCACGGTGAGGACCTTCGAGGAGCAATATCTGCATCGCGGCCAGGCGTTGCTGACCGCCTTCACCGGAGCGCGGCTCGAAATCCCGGGCGCGCTGGGCGCGCTGGCCGAGGCTGGAGCAGAAGTCGTGCCACTGATCGCTACCGCCGCGATGGCCTCGGGCGTGGTCGAGCGCGCCAGTTTTGAAATCCTGCTGGAGGAAATGCTGGAACATCTGCGCGCCGCTGGGCCGGTCGATGGCGTGTACCTGGCGCTGCATGGCGCGATGATCCTGGAGGACGAGCCGGATGCGGAAGCCGAGATCGTGCGCCGGGTCCGGGCGGCGCTACCCCCAGGAGTGCCCATCGCCGTCTCGTTGGACCTGCACGGCCATATCACACCGGCGATGATCCAGCCCGATGTCGCCTATATCGGCTATCGCGAATTTCCCCATATCGATATGTATGAGAGCGGCCATCGCGCGGCACGGCTGCTGGTCGATTGGATCAATGGCAAGGTCAGGCCGGTGATGGCGCTTGCCAAGCGGCCCATGATTGTCAGCCCCGATTCCGCGCGCACTGGAATCCCTCCGCTCAGCGACATCGTCGCCGCAGGCCGGGCGATGGAGGCGGCGGGCGAGGTGCTGCATGTCTCGCTGTTTCCGGTGCAGCCCTGGATCGACTCGCCGGGCCTCGGCTTCGCGGCACTGGTCTGTGCCGATGGCGACGCGGCGGCGGCGCAGCGGGCCGCCGAGCAACTGGCGCGGATGGCCTGGGACCGCCGCGCCGAGTTCGAGCCCGACCTTGTCGGCCTGGATGAAGCCGTCCGCATCGGCCTGTCATCGGATGGCCTTACCGTGGTGAGCGATGGCGGCGACGCGCCCAGCAGCGGCGGCCCCGCCGATTCCACCGCGGTGCTGGCGGCGCTGCTGCATGCCGGCGCCGATCATGCCGGCCGTCTCAGCATCTGCACCATCTGCGACGCCGGGGCGGCGGCGGAAGCGGCACGCGCCGGGGTGGGCAAGACGGTGACGCTGAGGGTGGGCAACAAGCGCGCCCGCGAAGGTGAGCCGCTCACCGTGACCGGAAGAGTCAAGATCATCAGCGATGGCCGCTATATCCTGACCGGGCCCGGCGCCAATGGCATGACCGGGGAGATGGGACTTACGGTTGTGCTGGCGATCGGTTCCATCCGGCTCAACCTGCGCTCCCTGCCGCATTTCGAATGGGACACCGGCATCCACACCTCGGTCGGGCTGGACCCGGCCAGCGCCGCGCTGGTGTTCGTGCGCTCGCCGGCGCATTTCCGCGCTTCCTATGCCCCCATCGCGGCGCGCATTCTGATTGCGGATACGCCGGGCCCGACCTGCGTGAACATGCGCCGCATCCCATTCACCAAGGTGACCAGGCCGCTATATCCGCTGGATTTGATCAACGACTAGCTATATCAGAGGCGCCATGCCCGCCCTTCAGACCGTGCGTCTCAATCCCGCTGACAATGTCGTGGTCGCTGCCGTGCGCCTGGCCAAGGGCGATACGATCGCGTCGGAGAATGTCACCCTCAGCGAGGCCATCGGCGCCGGCCACAAGATCGCCACCGCGCCCATCGCCAAAGGCGCGCTCGTTCGCAAATACGGCCAGGTGATCGGTGCCGCCACCGCTGACATCGCGCCTGGCGACCTGGTGCATACCCACAACATGACTTTGTCCGACTTGCGCGGGGAAGCGGTGGCGCCGCTGCGCCGCAATGTTCCTGAGCCGCCGCGCAGCTTCATGGGCTTCAGGCGCGCCGACGGCCGGGTGGGCGTGCGCAACTATATCGGCGTGCTCACCAGCGTGAATTGCTCCGCTACCGTGGCGCGCCATATCGCAGAGGCCGCCGAGCGCAGCGGATTGCTAGATGCGTTCCCCAATGTCGATGGCGTGGTGCCGATCACCCATGTCAGCGGCTGCGGCATGGACATGGCGGGCGAGGGCTATGACATCCTGCGCCGCACTTTGTGGGGCACCGCGGCCAATCCCAATTTCGGCGCCATTCTTTTGGTGGGCCTGGGCTGCGAAGCGGTGCAGATCGCCAAGTTCAAATCCGATTACGGCCTCAATGATGGCCGGGCCTTCCAATCCTTCACCATCCAAGACGTGGGCGGCACCCGTCGCGCCATTGAGCAGGGTCTCGACCGGCTGAAGGAGATGCTGCCCGGCGTCAACGCCATCACGCGCAGCGAAACGCCCGCCAGCGAATTGGTGCTGGGGCTGCAATGCGGCGGCTCGGATGGCTGGTCCGGCATCACTTCCAATCCCGCGCTGGGCAACGCCTCGGACCGGCTGGTGGCGCTGGGCGGCACCGTGATCCTGTCGGAGACGCCGGAAATCTATGGCGCCGAGCATCTGCTTTATGCCCGGGCCAAGGATCAAAGCGTATCCGACAAATTGCGGGCGCGGCTGGACTGGTGGGAGCATTACACCTCGATCCATGGCGGGGAGATGAACAACAATCCCTCGCCGGGCAACAAGGCGGGCGGCCTTACCACCATCCTGGAAAAGTCGCTGGGCGCGGTGGCCAAGAGCGGCACCTCGACCATGAACGACGTGGTCGAATACGCCAAGCCGATCACCACCAAGGGCTTTGTGTTCATGGACAGCCCCGGCTTCGATCCCTGCTCGGCGACGGGACAGGTGGCGTCGGGTGCCACCATGATCGCCTTCACCACCGGGCGCGGCTCGGCCTATGGCTGCAAGCCGTCGCCTTCGATCAAGCTGGCGTCCAATTCCGACATCTACAAGCGCATGTCCGATGACATCGATATCGATTGCGGCACCATCGCCACCGGCGAAGCGACCATCGAGGAGAAGGGCAAGGAAATCCTTGACCTGCTGCTGGACGTGGCGTCGGGCAAAAAGAGCAAGAGCGAAGAACTCGGCTATGGCGGCCTCGAATTCGTGCCCTGGCAAATCGGCGCGGTGATGTAGCGCTATAGCTGGCGCAGCAGCCAGCGGATGGAGCGCCGCTGGATTTCCAGATATTGCGGCTGCCACATCACATGGATGTTGTGGCCCGGCATGGTGTGCACCACCCGCCCCTTGCCGAAATCATAAGCCCACCCGGCCACCGACTTGGTGCCCTTGTCCTCGTATTTCAGGCCATCGATGTTTTCCGCTTCAAGGATCTGGTATTTGGGGTCCTTGTCGTAGATCGGATAGTGCTGCTCGTCATTCACCATGAAGGGCGGAATGCCGTCGGTGATGGGATGCTTGTTCGCGGTGGCCCGCACCTGGAACGGCCGCTGCGGCGGATGGCCGTCATAGGCGCCGCCCATCACTTCGCGGTAATTCTTCGAAGTCAGCGAGATGTGGGCGCAATTGTGCAGCGCATAGAAGCCGCCGCCGGCCTGCACGAAATCGCGCACCGCCGCGCCCTGGTCCTCCGTCATCCAGAACACCGGCTTGGGATCGGGGAAGGTCTTGGGGGTTTCCAGGTCGGCTTCATAGGCGGTGTAGGCGTCGGGGCCGAGATAACCCTCCGGCCAGATCATGCCGTCGCGCAGGATGACGAACAGCTGATAGTCCTTCAGCAGCTTGGCCGAGATGGTGTCATAGGCGATGGTGTAATCGACCGGGATGTTGAGGTCCCTGAACACCTTGTCCAGGCTCACCCTTATATAATCGGCATTGTGATAGCGGTCGCCGATCAGTGCCAGGGCGCGCGGCCGGCCGCGCATGGTCTGGGATTGCACGTTGTCGCTGGTCGCCGCCAGGCCGCTCGCCCCCGCCGCCAGGCCGGCGCCCTGAATCAGGCTGCGCCGCGAGAATTCCTTGCCGAAGATTTTCATAGCCCCGTCCCCCTGTTGGGCGCAGCGATCTTTGACCCGCCTGCGCGCCATGTTATTCTTTACTTGATAGCCCAAGCCGAGGATTTCGGCCATCCACAACATCTCGAAAAATCCTGTCAGGGGGACAAAGATGAATAACGGGACACAGCCGGACCGCCGTGGCGTGCTGGGAACGCTCGCGGTTGCGGCGGCGCTGGCCGGCTCGCAATCCGGCGCCGGGGCCGCGGATGCGGCGGGCAATGTGATCATCGAGTGGAATCAGCACATGTTCAGCCAGGACGTGGCGCGGTTTCCCTATGGCCCGCGCGCCACCTACAAGCCCGATCCGGCCAAGAATCCGCCCGATCCGCTGGCCGCCTATCAGAAGCGGATGAAGGATGTCGGCATCGACCGGGCGCTGTTCGTGCAGCCCGAGCCTTATGGCGACGACCATTCGCTGGTGCTGGATTGCCTTTCCCGTACCTCGCCCGATCAGTTCAAGGGCACCAGCCTGTTCTATCCCAGGGACGCGGACGCGCCGCAGAAGCTGACCGCGCTGGTGAAGGCCCATCCGCGCATCTGTTCCACGCGCTTTCATCTTCATCGCGGCAACACCGCCTATTTCGACAGCTTCGCCGATCCCGGCGTGCGGGCGCTGTGGGGCAAGGCGGTCGATCTTGGCCTGGTCGTCGAACTGGATATCGGTCCCAGTTGCGCGCGCGACGCGGGCGCCGCCATCGCGGCCTATCCCGGCTGCAAGGTGCTGATCGACCATCTCGCCAATCCCAAGACCGGCACCTCCTGGGAATTTGCCGATGTGCTGGACCTGGCGAAATTCCCCAATGTCTACATGAAGCTTTCCGGCGTCGGCTATATCGCCGACGACAAGCCCTATTATGAAAGCGTCCTTCCTTTCACCCGCCGCATCATCAAGGAATATGGTCCCGACCGCATGGTGTGGGGGGGCGACAGCCCGCAGATTGTGGATGTGCACATGAAGGGCTATTCCGCCGCCGACATCGCCAAGGTGAAGGGCGGCAATTTCAAGCGGCTGCTCAATTGGAGCTAGACTTCCGGTCCCATTGACGACTTCTTCAGATGCACCCGGCGCATCAACGGCAGCGCCAGCAATGACAGCGCGAACAGCGCGGCCAGCGCGAACCAGGCTTCGTTGAGCACCTGGGTCAGGGCGGCGCGTTCGACCAGTGGCTTGAGCATGGCTTTGGTGATGTCGTCCACCGGCCCCATCGGCCGGTTGCGGAACATCGCCACCGGCAGGCCGACGAAGCGCGCGGTGACCGGGTCTCCGGCCTGGAGCCTCGCTACCAGATGGGCGGCACGGCCGGCTGTCCGCTCCTCCACTAGAGTGTCGACCAGGGCGATGCCGATGGCGCCGCCGAGATTGCGGATCAGGTTGAACAGGGCGCTGGCCTCGGGCACTTCCGCCGCCGGCCAGATGTCCAGCGCCAGGCGCGTCGTCGGCAGCAGGCACAGCATCAGCGCCCCGCCGCGCAGCACTTGCGGCCAGAACAGGGCGGCGAAATCGCTTTGCGGCGTGACAAAACCATCAGCCAGCAGCCCGGCAGCGAACAGGCCGAAGCCCAGGGCGGTGAGCAGCCGGGGCGCGGCGCGGGTCTCCGCCCAGGCCGAGACCGGTGCCGTGAGCAATTGGGCGGCGCCGGTGACCATCAGGATTTCCCCGATGATGAGCGGCGGATGTCCTCGCACCAGGCCCAGGAACAGTGACATCAGGAAAATCGAGCCGAACAGGCCCAGGCCCAGCACGAAGCTGAAGACGCAGCCCGCCGCGAAGGCGATATTGCGAAACCGCTTGAGGTCGACAAAGGGATGGACTGCCGTCAGGCAGCGCCAGACGCCCAGCGCACCGCTGAGGACGCAGGCCGCAATCGCCGCCAACACAAACGCGCCGTGCCAGTGACGGCGCGGGGCTTCGTTCAGCACCAGTTCCAGCAGGGCAAGCGAGCAGGCGAAGGACGCCAGGCCTGCCAGGTCCAGGCAGCGCAGCGCAGCGCGGTCGGTCGCCCCGGCATTGACGGTGCGCGCGACCACGGCGCTGACCGCCAGCCCCGGAAGGATGTTGATCAGGAATATCCAGTGCCACGACCGGGTTTCGGTCAGCCAGCCGCCCACCACCGGCCCCAGGGTCGGCGCCAGCAGCGCGAAGACACCGGCGATGGTGGTGGCGCGCAGCCGCTGCGGCTCCGGCATCATGATGAAGACGCTGGTGAACACCGCCGGGATCAGCATGCCGCCGAAAAAGCCTTGTGCCACACGGAACGCGACCAGCGCTGCGATGCTGCCGCTCAGGGCGCAGCCCAGGCTCGCCAGGGTGAAGGCGAAGGTGGCGGCGGCGAACATCCAGCGCAGCGAGAAGGCGCGGGTCAACAGCCCGGTCAACGGGATCGCGATCACTTCGGCCATCAGATAGCTGGTCTGGATCCAGCCAAGCTGCGATTTCGAAAGGCCGAACGCCGAAGCGATGGCGGTGAGCGAACTGGCGACGACCTGGATGTCCAGGATCGCCATGAACATGCCGACGCACATCGCCCCGAAGCCCAGCCACAGCCGGAGCGAATTTTGCGCGGCCGGTTCAGGCGGCGTCATGGCGGATGCCGATGGCGGTTTCGCGGCGGTGCGACGGCATCGCCGCCGCCTTGCCGCTCAGCGCCGCGCCCCAGGTGAGGATATTGGGAAAGGCGCCGATCACCAAAGCGGCGGCGGCGCGGCTGTGATCGTTCATCGCCAGATGCGCGAACAGGGCGGAGGCCCTCAGCCGGAGGGCGAAATGGTCCTTCCAGGCGCGGGCATATTGCGCCCCGGCGGCGGCGGGACCGGCGGCGATCAGCGATTGCGCCAGCAGCCAGGAGGACTGGATCGCCATGCTGATGCCTTCGGCGATGATGGGATGGGCCTCGCCCGCGAGATTGCCGGCGAAGAACACGCCGTCGCGATAGCGCGCCCGGATGCCCGGCCGGATCGGGCCGCTGGACAGGATCGCGCCTTCGACCGTCGCGTCCTGCAAGGCGCGGCGAACGCCAACGCTGCTTGCCAGGACGTGGCCAAGCACCGCCTCGCCCGCTTTGCCGCCATGAACTGCGCGCGCCCGCGTCAGCGCATCGCGGCGGATGCAGCAGGACAGGCTGATGCGTCCGGCATCGCTGTGTACCAGCCCGCCATAGCCGCCGGGAAAAGCCAGCAGCGGCATCACCCCTTCCGGCAGCGCGCTGCCGCGGAAATGGGCCTTGAAGGCAAGCAGGTCTGACGCCCGGGGCTTGTCGGTGATGGCGAAAGGGCCCTTCGCATTCCAGGAGCCGCAGGCCGCGATCACCACAGGTGCGGAAATTTCTTCATCAGTCTCTTCGCGGCGCAATGACAGGACATGTCCGTCCGCCTCCCGCCGCAGCGCCGTGACTTCGGCGGGCTGGAACAGCTTTGCTCCAGCCGCGACGGCAGCATCACGCAGCAGGATATCCAGATGCTCGCGGCCCAACGCTCTGCCCCATCCTGCCTTGGCCTGGGGCAGCGGCGCCTCCACCATCGTATCGCCGGCATAGCCTGCAATCGTGCGCACCGGCGGTCCGGCCAGGGCGAGGAAATCGCCGGCCACGCCGCAGGTTTCCAGCACCGGCATGGTCGCCGCCGAGATGAATTCGCCGCATACCTTGCGGCGGGGAAAGTCAGCCCGCTCGATCAGCGCCACTGACCGGCCCGTTTGCGCCAAGAGCCGCGCCACCGTGGCGCCGGCCGGGCCGCTGCCGATCACCACCGCATCAAACCGCATCGCGCCGCGCCGAGAAGACATGGGAAAAAGGAAACGCCGGTCCTTCTTGCAGCCGCCAGCCTTTGTCCGGCCACAGGCGCGACAATTCCCGCCCGGCAAAGCTGGCGCGCACACTGGCGACGGCATCGTGCCGGGTCACGTCGTTGCAGGCCAGCGCGAACACCATGCGGCTGGCCAGCAGCGCGAGCGGCGAACGGCGAGGTTCGCAGGCGATGAAGGCGCGCGCCTTCACCGCCGCCAGGGCCATCAGCCGGGCCAGCGCGACGTCGTCCAGATGATGCAGGAACAGGTTCACGGTTATGATTTCAGCATCGAGCTGCGGCATCACATCGAAGATGTCACCGGCGATGGTCTGGCACGTCCAGCCCAGGGCGGCAAAGCCGGCGCGCGTCTCAGGGCTGACGATGTTCTGCCGGTCCACGACCAGCGCCGTGACTCCCGGCCAGCGTGGCGCCAGCCGCCGCGCCACGCCCAGCAGGAAGCGCCCATCGCCGGAGCCCAGATCGGCAAGCCGGCGCGGCGGCGCCAGTGGCCGCAGCAGCGCGGCCATGATTCCCGTCTGCCGCATGACGAAATTGATCCGCGCCAGGTCGCGGCGCGAGGCGCGGGCCCGCGGATCGTCCGCCGCCAGCTCGTCCAGCAGTTCCGGCTCAAGGACGCGCGAAAAACCCACTCACGCCGCCATGCGGAACCGCATGGTCTCCGCCACCAGGCCCGGCCCGAACGCCATGGCGCAGCCGCTGGCGCCCGGCGCGGCGTCCCGCATCATCCGGTCGAGCACGAACATCACCGTGCTCGACGACATGTTGCCGAAATCGTTCAGCACCCCGCGCGAAACCGCCAGGGCCGGCGGCGGCAATTCCAGCGCGCCTTCCACCGCATCCAGCACGGTGCGCCCGCCCGGATGCACCGCCCACAGATCGATCGCGCTCACCGCATCGTCGGCAAGGATCGCGGGCCGTGCCGCCGCCAGGCCGCTGCGGATGGCGCCGGGCACGCCGCCGGACAGCACCATGTCGAAACCCTGCTCGCGGATATTCCACCGAATGAGGCCGGCGGTATCGGGCACCAGCGCCGCCTTGAATGAATCCATCCGCACCCCGACCGGGTCTGCGGAGATGAGTGCCGCGGCGCAGCCATCGCCGAACAGCAGGAAGGAAAGAATCTCCTCCAGGTCGGTCGTCTCGTGCAGATGCAGGGTGCAAAGTTCCAGGTTCATCGCCAGCACCCGCGCTCCCGGCTCGGAGCGTACGATATGGCGCGCCAGCTTCAGCCCATTGATCGCGGCATAGCAGCCCATGAAGCCGACAAAAGTGCGCTCGATGTCGGAATTGAGGCCGCAGCGCTCCACCAGTTGCAGGTCGATGCCCGGCGCGAACAGGCCGGTGCAGCTGGTGATGATCAGATGGGTGATGCCGCCGCGGTCCTCGCCGGCCAGCAGCCCTTCCGTCGCTTCGCAGGCCAGCCCCGGCGCGAATTTCTCGAACAGCTCCATGCGCGCGCCGGTGCCGGGAAAGGCGCCGGGGCGGTAGAAGCGGGTGACGTCGGTTTCGCCATCGGGCTCGAAAAAGGAATAGCGGTGCGAAATGCCGGACCGCTCCGACATGCGGTTGAACAGCGCCAGGCGGCGATTGTCGCCCTTCAGCATCCGGCGCCCGAACTCGATGAAGCCTTCATGCACGTCATGGGGCGGATGCGCGGTGGCGATGCGGTTGATGAAAGCCTCGGTCATGGCGCGGTCCTCGTCACTGTTGGGCGATGGAATGTAACCCACCATTGTGCCCTGCGCCTCTGAAATCGGACGAACAGGGTACTATTCACCATACACCGTTCCTGTTTTCCGTTCATTCTGGCGGAACGAAGCCGTGGCACGGCGGTTGTCATGCCGGAACAGGCGGAGATCGCGATGCAGAGCCGGCAAGTGGCACGGGAAGACGGCCGCCGTGTCTGGGTCGCGGTGCTCGACAGCGTGAGGAGGCGAAGACCGCCATTCTCAAACTCGCGAAAGCCGAAAACATCCGTGGCCTCTCCGACGGTTCCACCCGGGGCTGCCATCTGATGGAAGGCCATGTGCGCCCGACCCTGGAAGTCACCATCAGCGAAACCCCGGCGCATCTGAAGCGCCGCATGCACCCGGATATCAATGTCGCGCTGATCGATATCGGATAGGGTCACGGTGGTTTATTCGCGCTTGCAATAAATTCGCTAACCAAGATGACGCGGTAGCGGTCATTGCCTCCCCCCGGGGACGGTGGCATCTTCCCGCCTTCCGCAGAACGCCGCACGGGCGGCAGTTCCGGAACGGGGAAGAACGACCATGCTGTTATCCAAGAGTTTCGCGCTGTCCGTTGTCCTGGCGCTGATGGCGGGACAACCGGCGCTGGCCGCCGACAAATACATCACCAATCTGGGGCCGATGCCGCTGGACGACGCCAGCAGGGCCAACATCCAGGGCCGCGGCGATGTCTCCGCCACCCTGGATGGCCGCAAGCTCAGTGTCAGCGGCACCTTCAAGCAACTGCCGTCGCCCGCCACCGCGGCGCATCTGAATATCAGCCTGGCAACGGGCGTTCCGGGCGACAAGATCTTCGATCTCACCGTGACCCAGGCGCCCAGCGGCACGGTGTCGGGCGATGTCACCCTCAGCGCCAAGCAGGCCGCCGCCTTCCGCACCGGCAAGCTCTATGTCCAGATCGACAGCCAGAAGGCGCCGGACGGCACGATATGGGGCTGGCTGCTGCCGGACCATCAGATTGTCGGCGCCGACGTGCCGCAGCAGGACCATTGGTTCATTCCGCAACTCGACACGCCGTCGCGCTAAGAATCAAAAAGAACAAGGGGAATGGTCATGTTGAAAAAATCGGCTCTTTTGCTGGGTGTGGCCTTCGTGGCGGGAGCCGCGCTGGCGCAGCAGGCTTCTGGACCCTTTACTGCGGCACAGGTCGCCGCTGGCCGTGCCGAATATGCGGAGAATTGCGCCTCCTGCCATCAGGCCGATATGAGCGGCGGCACTGACGCGCTGCCACTGGCGGGCAAGGGTTTCATGGCGGGCTGGAACAACCGCACCACCGCCCAGCTCTATGACAAGATTCATGGTTCGATGCCGCTGGGCCGCGGCGGCAGTCTTGACGAGAAGACCTATACCGACCTGGTTGCGTTCATCCTGCATGCCAATGGCGCCACGGCAGGCGCCGCCGCCTTCGCGCCCACCACCGCGGTAAAGATCGGCGCCATCGCCAATGGCACTATCCCGGACGATGTGGCTCATCCAGCCCCTGCCGCTCCGCTCAGCGGTGCGGCGGCGGCGACCGGGGCTCGGGCCGGCGCGGCGCGTGCCGGCGGCTCGGGCCGCCTGGTCTACAGCTTCAAGGCCGGCCTGCTGCTGGAAGGCCATATCCAGAACTACACGCCCGTCACCGATGCGATGTTGACTCATCCCGCCGATGGCGACTGGCCGATGTTCCGGCGCACCTATAATGGCTGGAGCTACAGTCCCCTGGGCCAGATCACCACCGACAATGTGCATAGCCTACAGGTGAAATGGATGTGGGCGCTCTATGAAGGCGGCACCACCGAAATCACCCCCATCGTGCATGACGGCATCATGTTCCTGTCCGAAAGCGGCAACACGGTGCAGGCGGTGGACACCCGCACCGGCAACCTGTTGTGGGAAAACCGTCTGGGTCCGGCGCCGCGCAGCACCGGTCCCGGCAGTTCGACGGAAGAGACCCGCAGCCTCGGCCTGTGGGGCAACAATGTCTATGTCGCCACGCCCCAGGCCAATCTCTATGCATTGGATGCGCGCAGCGGCAAGGAAGTGTGGAAGACCTCGCTGGTCGATGGCAAGCCCGGCATCGGCGGCAATACCGGCGGGGTGATGATCATCCATGGCAAGGTGATCACCGGCCTTACCAATTGCGGCCGCAAGGGCTCGACCGACCACTGCTTCATCAGCGCCTATGACGCGGCAACCGGCAAGCGCGACTGGAAATTCCTCACCGTCGCGCTGACCGGCCAACCCGGCGGCGATAGCTGGGGCGGCATGCCCGACAATGACCGCGAAGGCGCGGAGACCTGGATCGCCGGTACTTATGATCCGGATTTGAACACGACCTACTGGGGCACCGCCCAGGCCAAGCCGTGGCGGCGCGACCTGCGCGGCAGCAAGGACGGCGACACCGACTATGCCAATTCCACGCTGGCGCTCGATCCCGATACCGGCAAGCTCAAATGGTATTTCAACCATGCCCCCGGCGAGACGCTGGACCTCGACGAGGTGTTCGAGCGGCAGCTGATCGACCATGGCGACCAGAAGACACTGATGACCATCGGCAAGCCCGGCATCCTGTGGAAGCTGGACCGTGTCACCGGCAAGTTCCTCGACGCCCGCCAGACCGTATTCAACAACGTCTATGCCGGCTTCGACATGAAGAAGGGCAAGCCGATCCTGCGCAAGGACATCGCCGACCAGAAGGTCGATCAGTGGCTGTCCTCCTGCCCCGGTCCGGAAGGCGGCCATGACTGGCCCGCCACCAGCTACCACCAGCCCAGCGATACCCTGATCGTGCCGCTCAGCCAGAGCTGCGTGCTGATGCTGGGCAACGGCAGCCAAGTCTATTACGAGATGCCCGGCACCGAGGGCAACATGGGGCGGCTCTCGGCCTATCGCACCGCCGACATGAAGCCGCTCTGGTCGTTCCAGCAGCGGGCCCCGTTCCTCACCGCGGCGCTTTCGACCGCCGGCAATCTCGTCTTCATCGGCGACTTCGACCGCACCTTCCGCGCCGTGGATGTGCGGAGCGGCAAGACCTTGTGGAAGATCCGGCTGGGCACCACGGTGCAGGGCCATCCCGTCTCGTTCAGTATCGACGGCAAGCAATATATTGCTGTCACCACTGGCCTTGGCGGCGGCAGCCCGGAGGAAAAGCCCACCACCATGCTGACCGAGGTGCATCGCCAGCCCACCGGCCAGACCGTGGTTGTGCTGGGTCTGCCCGACGAGTAGGACGCCTTACTCGCGTTCCGGCACCGGCACGTTGAAGCCGTTGAGGGTGGTCGAGACCAGGCTGTACAGCCCGACGAGGTAGATCAGTTCGTTGGCGCCGTGCTGGCCGAAGGTCTTGACCGCCAGGGCGTAAAGGGGCTCGGGCAGCACCCCGCCCCGCACCAGCTTGTAAGCGACGTCATAGGCGACGCTTTCCTCCGGCGACAGGTCGTTTGGCTTCACATCGGCGACCAGCGTCGCCAGCCGCTCGGGCGTCATGCCTTCATGCTCGGCGACGGCGATATGGGCGTAGATTTCATAGGCAGCGTCGAAGCGCGCGCCCACCACCAGGATGGCGATCTGGCGCACATTGTCCTTGAGGCTGGCATTGGCGGTCATCGCCAGGGTGAAATCCCAGATCGCCTTGCCGATGGCGGGCTCATGCAGCCAGGGATTCCATGGCCCCATCAGGGCGCCATCCTCCCGGATGGTCTTGAAGGTGTTGAAGTTGCCGGCGATGCCCGCCCGCATATCGTCATAGAGCGGCTTCTGCGCCGGGGTCAGGTCGGCGGGGGCGATGAGGGGCAGGCGCATCCGGATTTTCCCGATTGGTTCGATGGAATGTTAGCAGTCCGCGGTCCGCCTGGCGGCCGTCAATCGCCGGGCTTGATCAGGCCCGCCGCCTTGAGCGCCTGTGTAATAATGCGCCGCAGACGCCCGGCGCGCGTTTGCGCCTCGCTGACCGGAGCAATCTCCGGCTCCCATTGCGGGGTGGCGGTCTCGACGGCGATCTCGACCTGCGGCGGTTCGGCAAGCGCCACCGCCGCCTGGGCGATGATGACGGCATCCTCGCGCGGCGCCGGGGTGACGATGACTCGGGCTTTCTCAGTCAGACCGAAAAACCGGGCGATGCGATGGCTGGAGGAAATTCCCGCCTCCAGCATGAAGGGACCGGCCTCGCCGGCACTGTCCTGCGCAGTCCCCGCCTTGATCGGCGTGCCATGACCGAGGCCCTGGATGGTATAGGCCTCGAGGACGGGACCCCGACGCCCGCTGTTCCAGACCCGGCGCAGGTATCCGGCTTCGCGTTCCTCGCGCGGCGGCGCATCGATGCCGTGAAGCTCCAGCCATTGCGCGATGAGAGCGTCCTGGTTTGCCGGGACGACGGTGGTATCGGCATCCCCGTGCCATATCGACAGCAGCGGCCAGGACCCCCGGTGCAGCGAAGCGCTGCGCACCGCCTGGCCCCAGCTTGCCGCGCTACGGGGTGCGGGGCGGTGCATGGCCATGAGCGCTTCGGTCAGATTGGTGGCGGCGCCGAAGGGAAGGCCGGCGATGATCGCTCCGCCCGCGAAAGTCTCGGGATAGCCGGCAAGCATCGCCGCCGTCATCGCACCGCCCGCCGACAGGCCGGTGATGAAGACGCGCCGGGGATCGAGATTTTGTTCATCCAGCATGGTTTCGATCATCTGGCGGATCGAGGCCGCTTCGCCTTCGCCGCGCCGGATTTTTTCCGGCACGAACCAGTTGAAGCAGCCATTGGCATTGTTGACCCGGCTCTGTTCCGGCGCCAGCAGGGCAAAGCCGAAGCGCCGCGCCAGCCCTGACCAGCCCGCGCCATGGTCATAGCCGCGCGCGGTCTGCAGACAGCCATGCAGCAGCACCAGCAGGGGGGCGCCCGCGGCCAATTTGTCCGGCACATAGCGGAACATCCGCAACCCGCCGGGATTTTCGCCGAATTCCGCCTGCTGGATCAGCAGACTGCCCGGGAAATACTCGTTGGCGCTGGCGCCCTTGGTGAAATCGTCGATATTCAGACGCATCGGCGCTCCGTGCAGGCAGCCACCAAGACATAATGCTGCAACGCACAATTACAATGTTTGAAGCACCGCCCGGGAAGCGATAAAGCGCCGCAGCGATTTTAAGATTTGCTTAAGTTTGCACCGTCCGCCGGTAAAGATGCCAGGTCGCGTGCCCCAGGATCGGCACCACCAGCACCAGGCCGATCAGCGCCGGGATCGAGCCCAGCACCAACCCGGCGGCGACGATCGCGCCCCAGATCGCCATCGGCACCGGATTGACCAGCACCGCACGCACCGATGTCTTGACCGCGGTGTCCAGCCCGACATCCCGGTCGAGCAGCAGCGGGAACGAGATCACGCTGACCGCCATGGCGAAGACTGCGAACAGGAAGCCCACCCCGACTCCGATGAACATCATGCGGTGACCGGCGGGGGTGGTGAACACGGTGTTAAAGAAATCGCCTATGCCCGCGGGGACCACGGGTCCCAGCGTGTTCTGGAAGATCGCCCAGGCGGCCAGAATCCACAGCAGGAAAATCGCCACCAGTCCGGTGCCCAGCACGGCGATGGCGCCGATCGCCGGGGCGCGGAACACATCGAAGGCGTTGATCCAGCTTACCTGCGCCCCCTGTTCGCGCCGGCGGCTCAATTCATAAAGCCCGATGGCGGCCAGCGGCCCGACCAGCGCGAAGCCCGAGGCCAGCGGGAACAGCAGCGGCAGCAGGTCCATGCCGAAGGCGAAACGCGCCAGCACCAGCCCGGCCACGGCATAGATGACACCCAGGAACAGCACGTCGCTGCGATAGGCCTCGAAATCGGCAAAGCCCTCCGCCAGCGCGATGCGCAGATCGGCGATGCCGATGCGCCGCACCGCCGGCGCCGGCGAATGGATGGTGTCCTGGATGTGATGCAGGGAGCGGCCGAGCGCGCCGAGCGCGTGACCGGCGGCGCCCAGCTGCGCGCCACTCCATTCGACGGGATTTTTGATGGTCATAGGGCAATCCTCCGCGTTGCGGGAGGTGAAGGCCCGCGCAAGGCGGGTGCCCGGTCACGAGTCTTCGCAACCTTCCGGGCGCCGATCATAGGCCCGGCACAGCGGCGCGTCACGCGGAACTCCCTGCCGCAATGCGGCAGGAACCGCGTTACAGGCAGGTTCCAGCCGTCGGGATATGCGGCAGCGGCCGGCCCGACAGCACATCGGTCATCTTGCCATTGTCATAGGCGATCTTGCCGTTGACCAGCAGCGCGACGACGCCGGTGGAGAGCAGGTCGGTGTGCACATAGTCCGCCTTGGGGGCATAGGTGTCGGGATTGAACACCAGCACATCGGCGTAATAGCCGTTTCGCAGATAGCCGCGATGGTCGAGCATGTACATGTCGGCGGCCAGCCCGGTGGTGTGGCGGATGAAGAAGGGCAGGGTGATGACATGGCGCTTCTTCACATAGTCGGCATATTTGATGGTGAAGGTCGCGTATTCGCGGGGATGGCCGGGGCCGCCGTCCGAACTGGTGACGACCCAGGGCTGCTTCATGAAATTGTCGACATCGGCCTGCGACATGTTGAAGGAGACGATGGATTCCCGCTCGGTCTGGCGCAGGATGCGGATCGCCGCCTCGATCGGATCGACCTTCCATTCCTTCGCCACCTGGTCGAGATATTTGCCGCTCCAGGGCTTGCCGGGATGGGAGAACAGGATGGAATGCGGCCCGTTGCGGCGGCGCAGATTGTCCTTCATCTCCGTGACAATCTTTGGCATCAGGGTGGGATCGTTGAAGCGCTTGATCATGGCGGGATAGCCGCCATCGACCACCCAGCGCGGCACCAGCGCCGCCGACAATCCGGTCTGTGACGCCAGCCAGGGATACTGGTTGGCGGTGACGTTCTGGCCGGCCGCCTTGGCGTCGTCGATCAGCTTGATGACATCGGCCGACTTGCCCCAGACATCCTCCCCCAGCGCCTTGATGTGGGAGAAATGCACCGGGATGTTCGCCTCGCGGCCGATCTGGAGCACTTCCTTGGTCGAGTTGATGATGCCGATGGAGTATGAGGATTCGTCGCGCTGGTGGGTGTCATAGATGCCGCCGCGCTTGGCCGCTTCCTTCGCCAGCTCGATGATTTCGTCGGTCTTGGCATAAACCTGCGGCGCATAGAACAACCCGGCGGAAAGCCCCAGCGCGCCCTCGCACATGCCCTTCACCACCAAATCCTTCTCGGTGGCGAGTTCCGCGGCGGTGGGGGCGCGGGCGTCCTGGCCGATCACCCGCGTGCGGATGGTGCCATAGCCGACATAGGACGCCATGTTGATGCCGGTGCCCTGCTGCTTGTACTTGGCGAACTGGTCCTTCAGTTCCGGCAACCCGCCGCCATCGACTCCGATGATGACGGTCGAAACCCCCTGGGCCAGATAGGCGGGCGCTTGGCGCTCCTGCGGGTCGGGACTGTCGAGGAAATGCTGGGAATGGCTGTGGCCGTCGATGAAGCCGGGCGACACGATCATGCCCTTGGCGTCGATGGTGCGCTTGGCGCTCATCGTGGCGTGGGGGCCGACATAGATGATCTTGTCTCCCGCCACCGCGACATCGCCGACAAAGGACCTGGCATCCGAGCCGTCATAGACCGTGCCGCCCCGGATCAGGACATCGGCTTCCTGCGCGCTGGCGCCGCCGCCAGCGGCAAACAGCGCCAGAACGGCCATGGCGGCCCGCATCTTCAGAATTCGCTTCGGCATCGAAGTCCCCATTGTCGAATCACCCGGCCGCTTCGCGGGCCGTTGGCTGCCCCTTAATCTTAACCCGCGCGGGGCGAGAGGCGTTTAACTATGCGGCAAAGCCGTGGCCGGGGCAACGAGGCGAAATGATGCGAAAAGCGGGCCGCCGATAGCAACCCCGCCACGCGGGCGCTGGGCAGCGCAATGATCTGTTGCTACCGTCCCCGGCAGGAAGGGGTTTGCCGTGCCGCGCCAGAACCAAGAACAAAACGCCGCGCGTTTGTCCTATCCGGAATTGTGGAACGGCCTGCTGTTCCTTGTGGCCGGCGCCGGATTGCTGGCGGCGGCGCTGCTTGGCCATCGCCAGCCGGCACTGACACGCCTGTTTTTTGAACTGGGTGCCCTGGCACTGGTCATGGCGGCGGGATTCCTGCCGGCCTTTCTGACGGCGCGGGCACGAGCCAGGGGCGCGATGCCGCGCCGGACCCTCGCCCGCCGCGGCGGCAGAGCCTCGCCGCCGCTGGTGGAGAAGTTGCGCGCGGTGGTGGATCGGCTCTGGCTTTCGCTGGTCAATATCGACTGGATCGGCGACTGGCTGGCGGTTGCCGCCTCTTTCGTACTCGGCCTGGTTGCGCTGCTGGCCTTGCGCCGGGCCTGGCCCGGCGTGGTGCTGCCGGGACTGCTGTTCGACGAATTGACCGCGGGCATCCTCATCGCCGCGGCCTTCCCTCTTCTGGTGCTGGAGCGCCGCTATGCCGGGCTCGGCGAACGCGCGCCGGAAGCGCCCATGCTGGAGCGCCTCTGCCGCTTGCCGCTGCTGGGACTTGTCGGCTTCAGCCTTGCCGCCGGGTTGCGCTGGCTGGGGCTGCCTTATTCGGGCTGGATCGAACATGCGGTGATCATCGTCACCGGCCTGGTCGCCATTGAACTGGTGCTGCGCAGCCTGGTCTATCTGTTCGTGCCGCTGGCGCCGCTGGAAACGCGGCGCAGCCATGCCGACAGTTTCATCGCCGGTCTGATCCGGCCCCGGATTCCGGACCTCACCGC
>Ga0265325_10000982_pt1 | contig 20460 bp, 18 predicted proteins | sample 41420metaG_FD_202090 | JGI IMG/M metagenome (GOLD analysis project Ga0265325, IMG submission 202090) | Rhizosphere microbial communities from Carex aquatilis grown in University of Washington, Seatle, WA, United States - 4-14-20 metaG | ecosystem: Host-associated > Plants > Roots > Rhizosphere... | reverse complement strand
TACGGTGCAACCGCACTCGGCCTGACTTACCTCATTCCGCTCTATGCGCAGCTCTTTTCGCCGTACACGTCCAGTCAGCAGGACACCTACGTGAACCTCGCGCCAAGCGTAACGGTTCAATACAAGATGAGCGACACGGCGAACCTCTACGCAACCTATGCAACCGGCTTCCGCGCCGGAAGTTTCAATCTGGGAACGTCAACACCGCAGTTCCTTCCCTACAAGCCCGAAAAGGATGCCAACTACGAAATCGGCGCAAAGACGCTTTGGCTTGATGGCAAACTTTCGCTCAATGCCGACGTTTTCTACATGACGCAAACAGACCTGGTCGAGCCGGAGTTTGATCCTGTCGCTCCGCCACTTCTGTTCGAATATTATTTGGGCAATGTCGGCAGTGCGCGGACCTATGGTGCGGAACTTGCCACGACTTATCAGGCTCTCGACTGGTTGAATTTTGGTGCGACCGTTGGCTGGCTAGACGGCAGATTCACCAAGGGCGTGTCACAAGGACATTCGGTGGTGGGACAACAAATTCCTTTGACGCGCAAGTGGACGATAAATTTGTCGGCCGATGCTGACTATCCGGTCTCCGACGGGCTCGATGTTGTCGGCAGTGTCAATTTCCGCGCCGAGGAGGGGGGCTTCCTGGTCGCGTCCCAGCCGGCTGGTCACTATGTGCTCGAGACAACGCCATACGCGAGCCTCAGCAAGCTGGACATCTATGCTGGCGTTCAATTTGGACAGACGCGCGTGGTCGGATTCGTCAACAACGCTTTCGACGACGTGATCCCACAGTTTCAGTATGCCGACAGTGTGATCAATGTGAGCCAGGGTCGCACATTTGGCATCCGCGTCGAAGAAAGGTTCTAGCCGACGGTTGCTTCAAAAGCTGAACAACGCCCGCCCCGGGTTTCTTGAGGCGGGCGTTTTTCACTTTCGATGGAGCAGGGAGGCATTTGTGACCAAGGCAGGGGCGCGCTGACATGAAAGATCGCTGCGATGACCCCAAAACCTGACGACGCATTTCGACACGTAGAACGGTCGCGCGAAGTACAACGAGATGCACCGGAGGCGAGGGCGCGGGTTCGCGCATTGCCGGCTTCGAAGGTGCGTGAGATCGCGAACGCAGGGTTCGGAAACTCCGGCATTCTCCGTTTCTGGTTTGGCGAAAGTAGTCGTCCGACACCCGAGTACATAAAGACCGCCGCAGTTCGCGCAATCGAATCAAACCAAACCTACTACGTCCACAACAATGGTCGCGCGGATCTGCGAGAAGCGGTCGCCCGCTATCTCGGACGCCTGCACGGCGTCACGTTCGAAACTTCGCGAATTTCGGTCACGAGCGCTGGCATTTCTGCGCTCTCGATTGCGATGCAGGCTGTTCTGGATCCCGACGATGAAGTGGTGATGGTCACGCCAGTATGGCCAAATGTAGCTGCCATTCCGCAGATACTCAGCGCCAGTGTCACTCGGATCGGACTGGAGGCCAAAGACGGGCGCTGGCATCTGGACCTTGATCGCTTTCTCGATGCAATCAGCGCGAAAACCAGGTTGGTGGTCATCAACTCTCCTGGAAACCCGACAGGCTGGATGCTGCCTGGCGAACATCGGCAGGTGATCCTCGATCGGTGTCGCCATGTAGGCGCATGGTTGCTTGTCGACGACGTCTATGAGCGCCTGGTTTTTGCGCCGGGACTTCAATGTGCTCCGTCGTTCTTCTCCATCGCCGATCCCCAAGACCGCCTGATCGGGGCAAACAGTTTCTCCAAGGCCTGGCTGATGACAGGCTGGCGTCTTGGATGGCTCGTGGCACCTGCTTCTCTTGAAAATGATCTGGGAAAACTGATCGAGTTCAACACCTCCTGTGCGCCCGACTTTATTCAGGCTGCCGGGCGCGAGGCGATACTTCAGGGCGAAAACTACGTAGTGGATCTGCGCAATGAGCTCCTCCACCAGAGGAATCAGCTGATCTCGCAGCTCTCTCGCCTTCAGGGCGTTGAAGCACCGGTCCCCGAGGGAGCCATGTATGCCTTTTTCAAAATCGTTGGACACGGCAATTCTGCCGAGCTTGCCAAGCGGCTTGTAAGAGAAGCCGGTCTAGGCCTCGCGCCAGGAGCTGCCTTTGGGCCCGAGGGAGAAGGCTGGCTGCGCTGGTGTTTTGCAGCGCACCCCGACGCGCTAACCGAAGGCGTCTTGCGATTGCAGAATTGGCTCGAACTGCAGCGTTGACATCGCTATCGCGATTGGGAGAACCAGCATGCCAAAAACCTACATCATAGCCCGTGTGACCGTCACAAATCCTGAGGCATATGCGCGATATGCAGCGGGAGCCTCGATTGCAATGGCGCAGTACGGAGCTCGGGTGCTGGCCAGAGGCGGCAAATTTGAGGCTCTGGAAGGACCAAGTCGACCGCGCAACGTCATTCTCGAATTTCAGTCGATGAGCGATGCGCTCGCATACTGGAACTCGAGTACCTATCAGGCCGCGCGCAAGTTTCGCGAAGGGGCCTGCGAAATTGAGCTCTGCGCGGTCGAGGGAGTGGAATAGTCCCATGAGTTCCGTTCTTGCCCGACTGGATAAAGTGGCCGAAGGAATTCTTCCGGTAACTCGGGTGGCTGGCCAAAATTTGCGCTGGCCCATTGAGGAGCGGCTTGCGCTCTATCGCTGCCCGGGCGCAGCCGTGTGTGTGATTGAGAACGGTGAGGTCGCAGAGTCAAAAGGCTTTGGCTTCAAGGAAGTCGGCGGCGGGAAGGTCGATGCCAATACGATGTTCGCCGGTGCATCGATCAGCAAACCGGTTGCAGCAGTTCTGGCACTGCAGTTGGTTGAACAGGGCATCGTCGATCTCGATGCTCCTATAAATCGATATCTGAACGGCTGGAAACTGCCGGAGAACGAGTACACCCGGTCGGTGCCGGTGACGCTCCGGCATTTGCTCAGTCATAAGGCGGGAACAACCGTTCATGGTTTTGGCGCTTTCCCCGCCGGACAATCGCCTCCCACATTAATCGATGTTCTAAACGGTCGCCCGCCGTCAGAGACGCCGGCGGTTGTCGTCGACAAGCTGCCCGGCACGTCTGTCAGATACTCGGGCGGCGGAACGCAAATCGTGCAGCTGCTGCTCGAGGAAAAAAGTGGCGTTTCATTCGCCGAACTCGCGAGAACGAGGGTGTTCGCGCCCCTCGGCATGGACAGAACGACATTCGAGCAGCCTCTATCCACTGCATTCGCGAATGTTGCTGCCGTCGGTCATGGCGCAGACGGCCAGCCTGTCGCCGGACGCTTTACGTTTACACCTCAGTTGGCTGCAGGAGGGATCTATACCAGTGCACCGGACTACGCCCGGTTCATGGTCGAGTGTCGCAATGCCTGGCTAGGCCGATCAAACGTACTTCTCGGTCAAAAAATTGCGCGGTCGATGATGACGCGACAGGAGCCAGGCCAATTTGGTCTCGGCTGGGAAATTTTTGGTTCTGGTGACGCGGTGCGGTTTGGTCACGGCGGCTCGAATGAGGGTTACCAATGCAACACGACCTGCTTTTTAGAGCAGGGATGCGGTGCGGTCGTTCTCACAAACGCAATGATGGGAATTATTCTCTACTACGAAGTTCTCAACGCCATTGCCGATGTTTACGGATGGCAAGGCTTCTTAAAGGCCGAGAAGGAAGTCGTGCCTATACCGCCTGAACGCCAGTCGCTCTTTGTCGGTCGTTTCGACATCGTTTCCGGTGTCGATGCACCCTACACCGACATCTGGTCTGAGAACGGACAGCTCTACAGTCGGACCGAAGGTCTGATCTTTCCACCGCGGCCGATCTATCTCGGAAACGATGGGAGATTCTTCAACCAGCAGTCACCTTCGGAAACAGCCGTTGTGTATGATTCGCAGGGACGCGCCAACACTTTGATCACCTACGCTACGGGTGAAGTGGAGATCATGCGTGCGGTGCGCCATTCGGACTAGCGAATCAGTCTGGCAAAAGGTTCAAAGCCGATATGCTGGAAAAAGGCGCGTCGAATCGCTTATGGATTGAGGGAAGGAATTAAATCGTTGCCGACCAAAAGATCACCCACGACGAGTACCCGAAGAGGCGCAGCGTCTCCCTATCACAAGGGCAACGTGGCTGCGCTGCTATACGAAGCTGCTGAAAAGATTCTCAAGACGGAAACTGTTGAAGCAATCACTGCTCGAAGACTGTGTCGCGAAGTCGGGGTTACCGCGGCAAATTTTTACAATCACTATCCTAGCCTCGAATATTTGCTTCTTGAAATCGCATCGAAGGGATTCGAACGGCGTCTGGCGGATTCACGAAAGGTACTAAAACAGGGACTGCCGCGTGAAGAAGCGCTGGTTATGCTTGTACATAAGACGGTCGACTTCGCTTTGGAGAACGCCCAGCTATTTCGTGTCATGTTTGGACAGATCCACGACACGTCGATCAACCCAAACTACGCGCTACAATCCGAAGAGTCGTTTCGAACTATAATCCACATTGTTCACGGTGAGGACATCTATCGCTCTGACGATATCGCCTGGTCGCACCAGAATTGCCAGAAGGGGTATACGTTTTTCACGTTTAGCTATGGTCTGGCGTTGGCGATTTCCCGGCCAATATTTTCGAATCCGTCAGGAACGAGAGCCGGTCGAAGGGCGTTTGTCGAAGACCTGACCCGTACCTTTCTGCGTGGATTGCTTTAACGACAAGCTGGTAGCTGCTGACCTGTTGTTTCAATTGGCCCAGATCACCGTCCGCCATGCAAATCCGTGTCTGCTTTTGGTCGAATGCGGACGTTCGGAAATACCGCAATTGGCAAATCTGGCGCCGACGGATATTGCCGCCGGCGCCCTTCGTCAGCCCTTCACACACACGACCTGACGCAGCGTGTGGACGATCTCCACGAGATGGGCCTGCGCCGCCATCACGGCATCGATGTCCTTGTAGGCCATGGGCGTCTCGTCGATGACGTCCGCGTCCTTGCGGCACTCGATGCCTTGCGTCGCCTTTTCGTGATCAGCGAGCGTGAACCGGCGCTTGGCCTCGGCGCGGGACATGGCGCGTCCCGCACCGTGGCTGCAGGTGTGGAACGAGTCGGGATTGCCCTTTCCGCGCACGATGAAGGAGCGCGCCCCCATCGAGCCCGGAATGATACCGAGATCGCCTTCACGCGCGCGCACCGCGCCCTTACGCGTCACCCAGACATTCGCCCCAAAGTGGTGCTCCTTCGAGACGTAGTTGTGGTGACAGTTCACGGCGACTGATCCCCAGGCAAACTCGCGGCCAAGCGCGTTCTGAATTGCGCGCATGGTCGCGGTCAGCATGAGAGAGCGGTTCTCGAGTGCAAAGTTCTGCGCCCACTCCACAGCCTCGACATAGTCGTCGAAGTTCTGCGAGCCCTCTGAGAGATAGGCGAGGTCCTGGTCCGGAAGATTGATGAACCAGCGCCGCATGTCCTCCTTGGCGCGCTCGATGAAGTACTGGCCAATCTGGTTGCCGATTCCACGCGAGCCGGAATGCAGCATCACCCAGACTGCATTCTCCTCATCGAGGCAGAGCTCGATGAAGTGATTTCCGGTACCGAGCGTCCCAAGATGGCGCGGAGCCCGCTGCGCGGCCTTGGCGATCTTGGGGTGCTTGTCGGCAAGGACCGCCAGACGCGCAGCGAGATCTCCACGGTCAAAGTCGGCCATCACCTGGGACACAGCATCCGGCACATTGTGCCAGGCACCGCGATCGCCTTCGCCGCCATGATTGGTGCGTCCATGCGGCACAGCTTTTTCGATCGCCGTACGGACGGCGGAGAGGCTGTCGGGAAGATCGTTGGCGGTGAGTGCGGTGCGCGCGGCGACCATCCCACATCCAATGTCGACACCGACAGCGGCCGGGACGATGGCGCCCTTGGTCGGGATCACGGATCCGACTGTGGCTCCCATGCCCCAGTGCACGTCAGGCATCACCGCGACATGACCATGAATGAACGGCAGCGTCGCGACGTTGAGCAGCTGCTGCCGCGCGGCATCCTCGAGGGGAACTCCGTTAGTCCACGCCTTGATCGGCGCGCCGTAGCTTTGAATAAGTTGATACATGACACTTTGCCCGGACGCGTTGTTGGCGCGCCCGGGCCCTTTTTCGTGTTGATTGTTACTGAAAACGCGGCTCAGTGCATCGTCTCTTCGGATGCTGCGATCCACGCGATCACTGCCTCCGAGAAACCATCCACCCGCGTCCACAGCCCGTTTCCCACGCCGTGCTGGTTCGAGGCCACATTGATCATGTAACCCCGACCCCTGGGCGCGGGCACCGCATCGTGGCTCTGCTCGTCCGTGAAGACGATCAGACGATCGCCCTTGCGGTCGATCTCGCTCACCGCCGCGCCAAGCATTGTGTTGGCGTGCGGCTGCGAACTCACGATCGCGTCGCGCAGCGCGAAGCCACGGCGGGGCGGGACCTTCACCGTCTTGCTAGAGAAGGTGTAGATCTCGACCTCATCGCAAACCTCGCGTGCCAGGATCGCTAGACCGCAGGCCGCCTCCATGCGTGTCATCTCGGACTGCGCGGAGAGCGGAGCGGACATGGACCCCGACACGTCGACCAGAAGCCGCGTGCGGCCCGGAAGCTGCGCATAGCCCTTGATCGACTTCAGCATCGCGGACTCAAGATCGGGCACGAAATCCGGCGCATAGCGCGCCGCCGTGATGAAGCGGTACGGCAGAACACGGTCCGTTCGCATCGCCTCGATCGCTTCGGCGATCGCCTTTCGCGGCACTTCCGCTTTCTGCATCAGGCGCAGATTACGCAGGAGCGCGAGACCACCGAGCTTCTTGTCGGCGATGAGCCGCTCGAAGGTCTCTGCCTTGTCCTTGCCGGACGAGAGCGAAACCTCCCAGGTGTCGGGCGAGGCGAGCGTGCCGTCGACAAGCTCCTTCCACACCTTGGCCTGGTCCGTATCCTTCGGCTTGGCGTGGACCAGAAACAGAACGTCCCGGATCCGCACTGCACCGTCGCGGTCGTACTTTGCGAGCTGATAGGCATCGAACTTGGTCAGCGCACGCGCGAGTCCCTTTTTGACCTGCGCCGAGACGGGCTGACGCTTGCGCTGCTGCATCGGACCAAGCGCGTCGGCCCAGTAGATGGCAAGCAGCTCCGTCATTTCGTCCGGACGCTGGATCACGCGCGCCAGCGTGTCGGCCACGAGCATACGGTGCGTCTCGTGCCGCGCCATCTCGCGCACCACAAGAAGCGGCGCATGGCGCAGCTTCATCTGCTCGCGCGCCTCGATCGCAAGCGTCGCCACGCGCGCAGGATCAACCTGCGGCACGAGCTTCGCGATGCGCTCCGCGATCGAAACACCGTCCTCGTAGAACTGGTCCTCCCACAGGAGGCAGTTCATGAGTGCGCGCTTCAGCTCGTCTTCCGGCGTGAAACGCTTGCCGCGCGCTCCCTCACGGGTGAAAACACGCAGTATCTTGTTGAGCTTGGCCATGGATCACCTCCTTTGGGCCGAAGTTAGAGTGCAAAGTGGAAAAAATCGCCGGGGAACGGTCGAAGTCTGTAGCGGCGCCGTGGCGCCTCCGGTGCGCAGGCCCAAGCCCCGCCTCCCGGTATCGATGAAACAGACTTCTTCACCACCGGCGAAGCGGGTAGGCGGGGAACAGGCGACGCTGAGGTATGCCCGTCCGGGCGACTGAGCTACGGCATTTCAGCCGGCAAAATTCGAACTCACGACCTCCGCACACAGATGTGGCGGTGCTCTACCGATGTATCAGACGTCTTCACCACCGCCCCTCCGCCCACGCGGGTTGAAGCAGAAAGCCCGCGTGGGCCGGACTTGGTACCGGGGAACAGTCGAAAGCTGATATTTTGACCGCTTCTCGCAAAGCGGCTCTGCTCTACCCACTGAGCTATACGATTGCGTTGCCGCAACCATAGGAGGACTCGAACCTCCGACACGAAGTAACAGCGATCTTCACCACCGGTATTGAGGAAACACGATCCGGGAACGGGCGACGCTGAGACCCCAGCTTGGGTTTCACCCTTCAAGCCGGGAAGCGCTCTACGTCTGAGCTACGGGTGCGTGGAACACCCGGCTGGATTCGAACCAGCGACTCTCGTCTGTCATACGAAGTAACAGTAATCTTCACCACGGATCGTGAAAATCAGCCGCCGGGGAACAGTCGAGTCTGTACTGCCCTTGCGGGCTCCGCATGCTCTGCCACTGAGCTACGACCGCGCTTGCGCGCGTTCAGAAGGAATTGAACCTTCGACCCTGCGGTTAGCGAAGTAACAGGCTCTTCACCACCGGCGCGTCGAAACAGTCATGCGCAAAATCGGAGCAACAGCGCGTGTGAACGCGATGACGGGTGAGACCGAGATGGCTATGCCTGGTTGCAGCAGTTTGGAAAATACTGGCGATGCGGTCCTGGACACGATCGTGCATGCATGCGTGCATTGCCGCATGAAGGGCGACCGTCAAATCCACGGCGCCGTGCTAAACATCGCGAAAGCTCATGCCTATCACCCCGTGGACGAATGGATAAGGGCAACACCATGGGATGGCGGTGATCGGATCGGTGCTCTCTGCACCACGTTGAAACTTCGTGATCCCGCCGACGAAGGGTGGAAATGCACTATCGTCGAAAAATGGCTGATTCAGGCGGCGGTCGCCATTGGAAATTACAAGCGAAGGGATCCGATCTCGGTACCTTACGTCCTGACTCTTCAAGGTCCGGAGCGGCGCGGCAAGAGCAAGTGGGTCAAGTCGCTACTTCCTGCGCCGTGGGTGGCGGATGGTGTTACGATGAGGCTCGATGGCTTCGGCGAGCGTGACGCGGTGCGCCGGGCGACGCGACAGCCGATCACCGAACTCGGCGAACTGGACGCGTCGTTCAAGCGTTCGGACCATTCAGGCTTGAAAAATTTTCTTTCAACAACGCGCGACACTTATCGCGACGCCTACGGCCGGACGGAAACGTCGCGCGCCCGATGCACGGCTTTTGCGGCCACCGTGAACCCGCAAAATTTCCTTATCGGCCAGGAAGGTGAGAGTCGTTTTTGGCCTCTGGCTGTGATCGGCTGCAACTGGGAGCACGCAATCGACCTTCAGCAACTCTGGGCGCAGGCTATGTTCCTCGCCGAGAGGGGTAATAGCTTCGAACTCACTGATGCGGAAAAAGCCGCTCACGCTGAAAAAGTTAAAAACTTTGCTATCGAAAGCGACGTCAACATTATCATCAGTGACTTGAACTACCGCAGACAGGTGGTGCCCCGTGTAATTCAGCCGAAGCCCAACTGGCAGCATGCCAGCGCCAAGGATTTGCTAACACACTTTATGATGCAAGTGCGCTTGTCTACTCAGACCGATTTGAACTCGGCGCTGGAGCGCGAGGGCTATCAGAAAACGACAATCCACGGAAAGTCCGGATTTTGGGTGCCACCCTTGGCGACGGCGTTGCCTAAGTGACTCAAGATAGTCAAATAGGGTGGAGCGTTTCGAGCTTCCACCCAGCTCTCCACCCCTGTTTCCACCCACGCGAACGCGCGCGGTTGTTGTTTCAGATTCATTTGGGGTGGAAGGGTGGAAAGGTTTTTGCAGTGGATGAAAGCAAGAACAAGCAGCATGTAAGCATTTTCAGGTGTTCGTTTATTTTAGGAAGATGATGGCAAAACCCTCCACCCCTTCCACCCACACGCGCGTTTGTGGCCGCTGCTATTAGCTTTTTGGTGGGTGGGAGCCGCCTTTCTGTGGGTGGGTGCAGCCCAAACGCAGCGAGTGGATTCTTCTAGGTTAGGCTAGCGCTTCGAGATTCACGTCCCACCCATCGAGAAACGCGGACCCTGTCCGTACGCATACGAGATATTTCTTTAAGCCCATAAAAATATTAGAGTATCTTGGAAACAATCAAGGTTGTGATTTGCGGAACATGGCTGGAAATCACGGAGGACGGCGCGTCGGCGCTGGTCGAAAGCCTGGTGCGGTGACCGTTTTGACACGCCGCAGGGCAAACGAGTTAGCGGCCGCTGACGTTTCTCCGCTCGACGTTATGGCTGCGAACATGAGCTTTTGGTCCAACGAAGCCGCGTCGCTCGCTGATCGCCTTCTCGCGATCCCGCTTCCCGAGAACGACCCCGTCGCATTCAAAGAGATCGCTAGCGTGTTGCGCTTACTCCTGGACGCCCGCCAGCAGGCCCAGCGGTGCGCCGTCGATTTGGCGCCATACGTGCATCCGAAACCAGCGCCGATCCCTCACGATATTCCGAGGCCACAAAGGATGATTCTCCAAGTTTCACCAGCGGACATGGAACTGTGAGTTGTCGCGACATCCCGATCCAAGTGAGTCAATTTAACTCGTAATTCGTAGGAGCCACGTCACAACTCGTTCGTTATCAAAAGTGGTCGAGAAAGATTGCCAGGAGTCAGCGAGAGAGTTGCTACGAACATGCCTGGCGCGATCAATATTAAACGCCAGCATGGGCAACCGCGGTGGTCATTCCGCATCTCGGGAAGCAGTGTCTCTTGTGGGAGCCGGCCGCGGGTTCGGAAAAAATTCTCACCCTGACGATAGTTTCCCGCGATAGGCACGGAGTTGACCGCCGCCCTAGCGCTCCGCACCCGAGTGGGGCTTTCGGTTGGTATTCCCAGCAGTACAAAAATTAGGGATCGACGGACTACGGCGCGGAATGCACAAAGTTCGTCCTAACTTGCCGTCCGTGTTCTTCTTCAACGATCACCGAAATTCGACGAAAGGTGTCATCAATCGACATCATGTGCCCCATCGTGCGCCCTATAAGCAGCGCGAGCCCCAAAATGGCGAATTCGCCTGATACCACTGCCGCAAACAGTGGATTGGCTGCAGCGACGGACGCCAGATGCATTAGCTGGATAGACTTGATGGACTCAACTGTGTCTGCTCTATCCATTTCGTCGAAGGGAGTGTTCAAACGAAAACCAAGACCTCTCCGGATCACGACAATCGGAACGCAGAGGGCAGCAAAAATCATAAACCGCCAATCAAACGCGTCATCGAGCATGCTCTTGATGAGCTTTTTTTGAACTTCATTGAGGCCACCTGTCTGCAGAACTTCCACACCGAGGTCGGCCATCCTAAGGCGCATCGGTTGAATGGCCTCTGCGATGAGCCGCATAGCAATAGGGTACAAAATCGCTATTGCAACTCCGGCCCCCATTACTTGAACTGCTGTCATCACTTCTTCCTCTTTGGCGGCGCCTCTAAACGCCGCTTGTATGCGCCATGCAATTTAAATCTTCGGGCATCCCAAAGGATCCCAGTGAATAGGAAATAAGCAGGGACTGCGACAATTGCGAGGCCACTGTTTCGTTTCGCGCAAGCTGTGCACTCGTCGAATAGGCCGATTATCCAGCAAAACCCTTGCAACGCGTTAACAAAAAGCGCGACCCGGCCCACGCCGGCAACAAGAAACCGCCACACTTATACCCCCAGACATCACAAGGAACTATAGAAAGCGGGCGGACTCAAGCCTCAGTTAGAGTACAGCATAAGACAATATTCCGGGCAATTACATACTAAGAACTCGATTTGTCCCTATACGGACCACTCGAGGCCGGCAACAGAGTGGACCGTGACGCTGCTGCGGCCGATTGAAGTCGCGACATCAAAAGGAGAGAAAATCATTTGGCGAGTCGATTGCAATCGACGGCCTGGACGTGGAGTTCTCGGACCAAGGTAAGAGTTTGAAGTGAGGTTAGGTAAACCGTTGGCTTACTCGACGAGCTGAGCGGAAGTGTCCTCTGCTACGGCCATAACGGCGCTGAAGTCGACGAACTAAGGAGGTCCGACGCCGATCGGGCCAACGCCGGGCTAACGGGCGGTCCAACTTGAGTTGCGCCGTACACGGCTCGAACACTGTTGGTATTTGTGTTGGTATCTCGGGTCAGCATGAGCCCAAATCTTTGCCGTTCGCGACAATGTCGAGCTGTGGTGGTAGCTACCTAGCCCACCACATCGTGATTTGCGGCGAAATCGATCGTCCGGATTCGACCCAAAGCGGACATTCACGCGCCCCGGAAAGGTGCGGCCGCCGACGACTATCGCGGCGGCCATTCTGCGTGTCGCGGTTATGGTGTATTGGGCGCGGGCACCTGATTGTCCTGCACATCCTTCTTTTTGGTGTGGTCCTTGCCATTGTCCGGCGGCGGACTGACTTGGGCCGGCGCGGTCGTTGGCGAAGCCTTCACTGGAAGTGGGCTTCCGGTTTCGACCGGTGTTCCGACACCGCGATCGTGAACGCCCTTTTCAAGGTGCGGAGTGGTGACCGCAGATGGCGTCGCTGCTGGAGCCATCTGAGTGGAGGATGGAGCGGCGGCGCCTGACGGCAGGCCCTGGTTGCCTTGACCACCTTTAAGTCTGTCGCGGTTACTTCCGCTATTGTTGTTCGACGAGTTTGCGGCTGGCGGTTGGGTGAAAGTTGGGCCGGTCTGAGCAGGCGGTGTTGCGGAACCGCCCTGCTGGCCGCTTGCCCCTTCGACCTCCTGGTTTGTCTTGTGTCGGCTTCGATTGAGGTCTGCGGGAGAGCCTGGGTTCGCCGTTCCTGGATTCGTCGCCGCAGGGGACATCGTGCTCGGCGGCGCCACATGTGGCTCAACACTTTTCGGCACGACGTTTGGTGAATTGGCAGGCTGGCTCGCGTTCGGACCCGCCTGCGTTCCCCCACCGCCCGGCTTATGTTCCAAGGGAGCAACAGCGGCTCCTGGTGGCGTGACAGTCGTCGTTCCGTTGACCGGAGCGGTTGGTATCGTGCGTCCGTGTCGGGGCTTCATTTCTGAGCCACCAGATGGCGGACTTGCCGCGGGCACCGTCGCCGTTGTCGAAGGCAGTGTCGTTGCGGGTTTGAGTGGTGCCACGACTGGAGTGTTTGGACCCGTTGTTCCACGATGTGGCGTCACATTGGAACCGCCAGGCGTTGCACCGACTGCAGGAACGGTCGCCGGTGTCGTAGGCGTTATTGTTGCCGGCTTGAGCGGCGCGTTGACCACGGTCGTCTGTGTGAAGAGGTGAACCGGCGGGCGACCGTTATGCTCAACCGGGCGCGTGGACAACGTGCCTACGATCTCCTGAGAGGGTCGAGGTGCGCTATTTGCGATGCCGGTTCCTCGCGGTTGCGTTTCGCGCATCCGAACCTGAACGCTGCGCCCGGTGTTCTCGGTTGTGATCAGTGCAGGAGTCTTTATCACTGTTGCCTCTGGCACTGCGTGGACAGGACGGCCACCAGCATGTTCGACGATCTTCACGTCGATGCTGCGATTCACAACATAGTTGTTCACGACAGTGTAGTTCGTAACGTTTCGGGTTGAGTGAATGACATTGACGATATTAGTGCGGCTAACGGCATGCGAACGATAGTCGCGATCCGACAGGTTGCCCGTTCCGATGAATACCCAGTTCAGGGCAAAGCGGTTTTCGTCATATCCACGCCCATACCAGCGAGAATATCCGTAATAGTCGTTGGTCCGATTGAAATTGATAGAAACGCCAAATGAACTGGTATCGCCATTTCCGCTCAAAAAGCCCTCGTCGGGCGGCATCGGCATCCAGCCGGTGTAATGTCCGTTAGAACGCCAAACGACCCAGCCAGGACTCCAGACGTATCCCGGAATCCACATCCAGCCATCGTCGGGGTCGTTCACCCATCGGCCATAGTGAAATGCAATGTCGCCCCAGTCGTAATCCGAGACCCATAGCCAGCCATACTCGTCCGTGTCCGCCCAATGTCCGCCGGTGTAGTACGGATGAAAGTCGTCCGGCACATCGGAGGGAACCCAGACTTCTCCCCAGCGGTCGCTGTAGACCCAGTCGCCATGGTCGGCCAGCGCTCGATGAAATGCGCGAAAGCTGACAACTTCTTCCTGAGCGATGGAGGGCGTCGTTGATACGGCCAGCGGCAGACCGCTTAGCGCAATTGCGCTCGCGAATAGACTGGCGCGAAACGAGAGCTTCATTGGGATTCTCCGAGGCTGCGGACATACGGTCCTGCGGTCGCAAGACACGATGTGCCCAGCGTAAACGCGGGGAGACGCTCTCGGTTCCAATTGGAGAACAGAAGTCGAGCGGTCTCGGCAAGTGGGCAGCTTGGAGGGCTTCCAGACCTTATCCTACAGTTCGGCCCGGCACACAATCCGGTTGGCCCTGGAGCTTGCTACCGGAAGGGGCATTCACTTGGCTCTGCGGCCCTGATGCGAACTCGAACGACCGCTTGTAGTTGTTGTGGGCGTCCAGCGCGGCGGACTTTTCACGGAGTAGTACGGCGACTCCGATGACAGGACCTGCTCCAAAGACAAGACTAAATAGAATTAGCCAGAACAACGTTACCCTCCCATCCGCTCTGCATCCGTGTTTCAGTCGGCAATCGCGACCAAACCCGGGCGGGCATCTGCGCCCACCGTTGGACGCCGCTCACAAAACTATGACACCATTCGAATGGCGTTATTCGCATCGTCCGATGCGTTGATATGACCTGTATCTCGAATCGTACGCAGCTTCGCCGACAAGCCCCAGCATCAAAGTTGAGGTGTGTCCGCTGGCGGATCTCGACGCTTGGTGTGCGCCACCGCCGACATTACGCCCAGTCCAATCAAGACGAGCGCGCCTACGATGATCCAGGACTGCGGGACGTGAAGCAAAACCGCGCCGTAAACTAGTCCACCCAGAAGCAGAACGAACCCCGAAATATAAAGCACAAATGCCGACATGTCCTGACACTCCCAGAGCCAACCTGATAACGCTAGCAACTGCGATTTCGTTCCCCACTGATCAAAATTGATGTCACATTTCGTGTTCGCCAGATGACAGACTTCGTCCGCTAAGTCATTTTTTCCGATGGGCCGGGTGCGGCCTTAGTCCACCGAATGTCCGGATTCGACCCGGAGCGGACATTCGTAAGTGGCTTTTGCCGAACACTCTGTTCAGCACTAACTTTTGCCAGCGACGCGATGGACAGAGGTTCAGCATGACGAACGTCAGAGACTACTTTCGCCTGGGCCTAATGTCCTTTGTGTCAAACGAACCGCTGACTCGTGGCGCCGCGATTGCCTTCTATTTGGTTACGTCTGTTGTTCCAGTACTTTTCGTCACCATACGCGTCGCGGGTTTCGCGTTCGGGTGGCAAGCAGCGCGGGAAGCGATCGCGCAGCGCCTGAGCTATCTCATGAGTCCCGAAAGCGCGATGCTGCTGCAGTTTGCCGTAAGACGAGCGCTCGGCCATCCCACCGGAGTAGTAAGCACAGTGGTAGGCGGCCTCTTCGTGCTGGTGACCGCTTCTGGCGTATTTGGAGCGATGGAAGACGCCCTGAATGTAATCTGGCGCGCACCCAGAACTGGCTCACTATTTCGTCGCTTGATGCGCGGGCGCGCGTTGAGTGTGCTACTCGTCGTATGCCTTGGGTTTCTGCTCGCAGCTTCAATTATCTCCACCGCTGCAATTAACGGGCTGAGCTTTGAGATGAAGAATTATGTCAGTCAGAACGTGGCGGTTATGCTCAATTTTGCCACTTCTATGATCCTCATGTCGGTGTTGTTTGCGGCAATATACAAGATTTTGCCGAATTGCAGCGTAAGTTGGAGCGATGTCTCCGTCGGAGCTATTGGCGCGGCAACATTTTTTCAAATTGGCCATTTTGTATTGGCGTATCTGTTAAGCGCCAGTTCTATTGCTGCGTCCTACGGGGCCGTTGGAGGCATCGTCCTGTTGCTCTTGTGGGCGTTCTATTCGGCGCAGGTTTTTCTGCTCGGCGCGGAGTTTACAAAAGCGTTCGCCGCCTACCATGGACGGCACTTTGGTCGCGCAAACACGGGATCAAGTTAGGTGAAAGCTTCGTGCAGGAAACTACTAGGAGAGATAGCTCCCTTTCTGCGACCGCACCCGCCTGGCTGAATGACCGCCATCGCCCAAAGCGGTCATTTGCCCCACGGTTGACCGTCCCAATGAAATCCGAGCGCAATGACCCGCCGTTCCCTCGTGCACTCGGAATCTGCTGCCACAGGACTGAGAAGACAATGAACGCGCGACGCGAATTAAAGAACTGGGCAGCATTTGCCGCCCACGTGTTCGAAACTTCTGCTGCTCCCTAAGGCCGCACCCGCCAGCGGGCGCACGTCCCAGGTCAGTGGATGGTGGCCAGATTATGCCGCAATGCTTCGGCGTCCGGGCCGCTCGCGGGTTCGGCATTCATGTCTTTGTCTTCCTTGATTACCGAGCCGTTGAAGGTCAATCCCGCATAAGCACCTGAACCTGAAGTCCAGACGATGATGTCCCCGCCGTTTGGGGTAGTGGCGCCTTCTGCTCCAGAGGATAGAGTGACGACCGTCAGGCCGGCGCCCGCGCCAAGCTTCATTTCGCCATGTTCGATTCCACTCAGCGCCCTGCGAGAGTTGATGATGAACACAAGTTCGGCCTGTTCTAGTCCAATTTGCAAGCCGAAGGACGCCGAACCCATTCCGTAGAATTTTGGAGTGCTCCAGCCACGGCCGTGGCGAACCAACAGCACGCCATCGCCGCCCTCCGCGCCGAAGATGAAGCCACCCTTGACCAGCTTGGGCACGATATAAACCGCGCGTGCGGAGTCGATCATCCTTGCGGCCTGGGCGAAGGCGGGGTCACTTTTGAGATTGTCGACGGTGCGGTTGGCGTCATGAAGCAGCTCCGATTTGCCGGAGGCCAAGGCCGGAGTCGCAAGAATAGAAGCCAGCGCGATCACGCGTACGGCCAGGGTCATTTTCGTCAGCATTTTCGAGGTCCTTCATCAATTGCGGCGCTAGGATTCGTCCTACCATGTCAACGCTGCACCAATCCGAAAGTTCCAACAGAGCAAAATCGTTCAATTCGGCGGGATAGTCGTGAAAGTCGTCAACCGACCCAAAGCAGACATCCGCGATGAGCCTATTCGCGGCTACTGACGACGGCACTAAGGGAGTTGAGACGTGAGCTCGTGACTTGTCGATTGTGTCGAAGCGATCGAAATCGATTTCAAAAAGCCTGAGTCAAACAGAATTATCCAACTGAGGGTGAGCGCGACAACAATCGCCAGCCCCCGAAGAGCGGCTGTCCAGGCGCTCGACTTTCTTGAAGCTTCGAACGGGCTTATTGTCGATATTGGCTGCGTTGCGCTTTCGGCGTCTAGATCGAGAGGGCGCAAACTCGCGATATCCGACGCATTCGACACTTCTTCGCGTACGTCTTGGCTTGAATTGAAGTGCGTCGTGTCTCGGCTGTATGCATGAACCAGTGAATTCTGCCTCCAAACCTCAAATCTGTCATAGTGGCTTGAGGAGCGAACAAACAAAGCAAATGCGAACGACGCTGCGTTGCCGTCATCGGGCGCAGTGAAAACTTTCGTGTCCGAAAAACGACCAGTGTTGTCCAGTAGGTAGCAGCGGTACTTAAACATCTCGCTCCCTAGAGGACGAGGATGTCCCAAGCGACCGGATCTGAGTTTGAATTCGATAGATCACCCGCTTTCCCCTTTGCGTATCGGAATGACATTGGGGGCGACCGCCGATTTTGGGCGCTTACGAACTCGTTTCGAAATATCGGGAGCTTCAATTCTGACTGTCACACGCTCACTGCGCGACACAGTCCCCATCTCGGCCATTATGACAAAGTCTTGCTGGGGATACGCAGTTTTGAGACGCGTAATCTCTTTGCGCGCTTCCTCAAGCGTCATTTCTGGAACGACAGGACCGCGCGTTGAATAGCCTCCGAAACTGTCGCGTCTAAATATTGCAAACTTCGTCGCCATGCGCGACTTCCTCCTGCCTCGGATAGCCGAATCCCATCTCTGAACTGCTTGAGCTTTTTTAAGTGTCGATAGTTTGAGCTTAGAAATCAGTATCAGCGGGAAGGTTCAGCCCGACGGGCAATTTGGGGGCTCGGATCGCACTGCTCCATCCCCGCTGACCTTGTTTCAACTGTTGAGTTCGCACTTTGGTTCCCGCGACCGCAGAGAGAGGTAATGTCCGATACCAGACGGTTTTTGCTGTTTGCTATGTCCGGAAAAGAAATCAACCGCCACATCGACGCGAGCGTGGCTGAGCAAAGTGCAGGCAGTCTAGCTGTGTTCCTGATCACCAAAGACCCTAAATATCGTGACCACCTGCGAGGGATTGGGCTGGTCAATATTGCTCATCTTGGTCGGGTGCGCGTTACAAAACAGCCTGCTGAGCCTTCAGTTGACCCAGTGTGGTCCCGACCGGGCCTTGCCGAAAGCAAGCGAAGGATCTCCTTTTGGTGAACTGCCCTCACCGGCAATCGCGCCAGTTTCTGAGCCTGTGCTGGTCCCACTGCGAGTAGCGGAGCCACCACCTCAAAACGGTTCCATCAGGACCGGTACGGGATGGTGTTTCACAGTTTCGCAGACAAACTGCTGAGCCGAATTGTTGTGACCACAATGTCACACGATGCATTCGACTGCGACGCGAATGGAAGGCATTGCAAGAACAGAGGAACTTTGCACCGGCTCAACCATTGTACCAATGGAGTGTCGAATTGCGACCTACCGCGACAAACGGAAACCCCGTTTCGCATCCGGATTGAGGAAAAATATGAAAATTCGTTCTATTGCCCTGGCGGGCGCCACGGTACTCGCACTCAATGCGTCGGCATCGGCCGAAAGCAACGTTGGATGGTATCTTGGACTCGGCGCTGGTTACGACGGCTTGGCGCCTACTCGCATGCAGTCAGTTACTGCGCCCTTCGTTGGGACGGCGCGCACCAGCTATTCGGGCAGCGCCATTTATCTCGGGAGTGCAGGATACAAGTGGGATTCCGGCCTACGAGTTGAACTCGAATTCGGGTTTGATCAACACGATGCATCGAAAGTCGCCATTCTCGGGGGTCCCACCTATCTCAAGCCGGCAATCGGCGGCGGTGTTGAAACGAGTTCCGCACTAGTCAATTTTGTCTACGACATGAACCTCGGTGGCAATTGGGGTGCCTCTATCGGCGGCGGCGTGGGCGCTGCTGACGTCAACGAGTATCTCCACTATGTGCCCGGGCAGGCGGTCACGGGCGCCAGGACCGCGCTAGAGTGGCAAGGCATCGCGGGTCTGAGTTATGCACTCGCAGACAATGTCGATCTCCATGCCGACTACCGCTATCGTTCCGTCGGCACCGACAGCAATTTTGCGTCTCCGCTCGGTGGACCAGGATTCCCGGTCCGCGTCTTCCAGAGCCACGAGAACGTAGGTCTGCTCGGCGTGCGCTGGTATCTTGGCCGCGAAGCAGCGGCGGCACCGGTATATTCGCCGCCCCCGCCGCCGCCTCCTCCTCCGCCGCCACCTCCGCCGCCGCCTCCGGTGAAGACCTTCATCGTCTTCTTCGACTTCGATAAGTCGGATTTGACCGACAAGGCTCTGGAAGTGGTCCAGGAAGCCGTGCACACGGCCAAGACGAACGGCTTTGTGAAGGTGCTGGTCACCGGTCACACCGACACCGTCGGTTCGGACAGCTACAATCAGGCGCTGTCGATCCGCCGTGCGGAATCGGTCAAGGACGAAATGGTCAAGGAAGGCCTGGACGGCTCGGGCATCGCGATCGATGGCAAGAGCTTCCATGATCCGCTGGTTCCGACGGGACCTGGCGTGCGTGAGCCGCAGAACCGCCGCGCGGTCATCGACCTCGGCGATTAAACAAGACCATCGCTTCGTAGAACAACAAGGGCGGACCTCACGGTCCGTCTTTTTTGTTTTCTGCCTGTATGGCGTTCATCACGCGCACGGCACTTCGCCAAAATCCGAATGTTCGCCTACCACCCACTGCGGAAATTCGATTCTCGAGGCGGCCAGCGATTTCTGCACTTCCGCTTCCGGCCAACAGCGGACCTTCGTTTACTCGAAGCGCGTCCTCGCTTTTTCCTCCGAATGGTCCGATTTCTGACGTCAGTTTTGAGGGTGCTCATTCGATGGAGGCTAGTCTAGCCCGGAGTTGCGGAGCCATCCGCGATTGAACCGGTTCGCCTCAGGTCATCGATGGCAGCTTCGACACTATGAAAAATCTGTTCATGTCCAAGTAGCTCGAGAATTCCGAGCCGCTTCAAGTCGTCCTGACCCCGAAGCGATTCCAGACGCGCGATTTCGAAGGACACGCCCGCGTCGCGACAATGACCAATAACCTGAACCAGAATTTGCGAGGCAGTGAAATCGATTTCGACAATGTTACTGGCTTCAAGAACAATCGCCTTGAGAGGTCGTGGAGCGTGCCGGATTGTCGCCAGAAAGTCGCGCCGGAATGTATGAGCGTTGAGGAAGGTCAGCGGCGCCTGGAACGCGAGCACCATGACGCCGTCAACTTTTTCACCCTTTGCAAGCTTTTCGGGCGGCCACCAGATCGACGTACCGGGAAGACGTTCGAATTCAATCACCCGCGATCGCGTCGTCGCCCACATACCCTGCAATATGGAAAACATGATTCCAGCCGCGACACCGATCTGGA
>Ga0265325_10000981_pt1 | contig 20465 bp, 19 predicted proteins | sample 41420metaG_FD_202090 | JGI IMG/M metagenome (GOLD analysis project Ga0265325, IMG submission 202090) | Rhizosphere microbial communities from Carex aquatilis grown in University of Washington, Seatle, WA, United States - 4-14-20 metaG | ecosystem: Host-associated > Plants > Roots > Rhizosphere... | reverse complement strand
CAATCGTGCATCGCACATATCGCAGATGATGATCTTTACACTGATGATACTGCGTCCCATTCTTCTCTATTAAATTTTGCGTGCACCCCTTGAAACCGTGGATTGTATTCCTACTTACCAGCGGTACTGCATTTCGGCGCCACGTGCGGTCGGCGCGACGGGATGCTTTGCATGTGAGTCGCGTTCGTTCCGCCTGGACGGGCGCAAAAGGCGAGTTGGAGGATGGTTTCGGTTTTGGCGCAAGCGATTGGAATTGCGGGAGAAAATCGTCAAACCGGGTATTTGAATTCGACTTTGGTGAAATCCGGAAATGGGCGCCCGGGGGGAGGGGGGTACCCCCTCCTCCGTGCAATTCCTGAAAACAATTATCTTGCCGAACTGTCTGTCATTCCCGGCGAGCATCGCGCGGTACGTGCGATGCGAGGGAAGGGAATCCAGAAATCTGCGCAACACATGGATTCCCTTCCCCTCGCGTCGCTCATGCGACGCTTCCGCCTTCGCAAAGGCTACGGCGGACAATGTGCAACTCCTGACCCGCCGAAGCTTCAGCGTAGGCGGGCGGCCGGGAATGACATCATCGATTCAGCGCAGTTGCCGCCTGCTCTACAGCTTCAGCACCACGCGGCCGGTGATCTTGCCCTGGCGCAGATCGTCCAGCGTGCGCGAGGCCATCGTCAGCGGGCGCGTCGCCACGGGAATGGGTTCGATCTGGCGGGCGCGGACCAGCGCCATCATCTCTTCGGCTTCGGCCAGCGTGCCGACATAGGAGCCCATCACGGTCAGCGCGCGCAGCGGGAACATCGGCAGCGGCATGCTCATGGTGCCGCCGAACAAGCCGACTACGATCACGCGCCCGCCTTTGCGCACCGCGGCGCCGGCGAATTTGAAGCTTTCTTCGGAGCCGACGAAATCCACCACCGCGAAGGCGCCGCCGCCGGTGTCCGCCACGAGTTGCTTGGCCGCGCCCGGCGTCCTGGTGTTGTAGGTCGCCGTCGCGCCCGCCATCTTCGCCGCGTCGAGGCGCCCGTCGTCGATGTCGGCGGCGATCGGGCCTCTGCCGAACAGCGCCTTGGCAAACTCGATGCCCATCGAGCCGACGCCGCCGCAGCCCAGCACGACGACCTGATCGTCTTTGCCGAGGGTTCCGACTTTGCGCATGGCGGAATAGGCGGTCAGGCCCGAGCACATATAGGCCGCGGCGAGCGCGGGCGGCGTCGCGCCGTAATCGAGCAGGTATTTGGGATGCGGCACCAGCACGTGGCTCGCATAGCCTCCGGCGACTCCCGGCGAGCAGCCGAGCTGGCGCGGACGGGCGCAGAGATTCTCTTCGCCGCGCCGGCAGGCGGGGCAGGCGCCGCAACCGATCCACGGATAAACCGCGCGCCGGTCGCTGACCTTCGCGCCCTTGGCATCGGGGCCGAGCGCCACGATCTCGCCCTCGATCTCGTGGCCCATCGTGTGCGGCAGCGTGATCGACTTCATCTCGAGCTTGTTGCCCGCGCCGAGATCGAAGAAACCGTCGTGGATGTGCACGTCGCTGTGGCAGACGCCGCAATGACCCACCTTGACCAGGACCTCGCTTCCTTGCGGGACCGGCGTCGGCGTTTCGATTTCCTCGAGCGGCGAACCGAACGCAACGATGGCTTGGCTGAGCATGAGCGGTCCCTTTTGCGGACCGTCACTCTCGCACGTGCAGCATCGGCGTTTCAACGCATCGCGGATACGCGACGCAGGTATAACTTACGCATGCCGTTACGTCATTTGGGACCGCTATCAATCGCGCCAAGGCGTGCCGGATCTGCTTTTTTGCAGCGCAAGACGTGTCAACGCTGTCAGTGCCGCGCCGCCCAGGCGCGCGCCAAGGCGGCGAATTGTGTGACGGAAAGCTGTTCGGGCCGCTCGGTCGGATCGATGCCGGCGTCGCGCAAAAGCGCTTCCGCATCTTGCGTCAAATTCTTCAGGCTTTGGCGCAGCATCTTGCGGCGCTGGCCGAAGGACACCGCGGTCACCGCTTCAAGATCGGCAAGACGGGCGGGGGCCACGGGTTCGTCCAGCGGTTCGATGCGGATGACCGCGGACGTCACCTTGGGCGGCGGCACGAAAGCGCTGCGCGAAATGTCGAACAGGATTTTCGTCCGGCTGCGCCATTGCGCCAGGACCGACAGCCGCCCGTACACCTTGGAACCCGGCGGGGCGACGATGCGCTCGGCAACTTCGCGCTGGAACATCAGCGTCAGGCTTTGCCAGAAGGGCGGCCAGATCCCGGCCACCAGCCATTTCACCAGCAGGCTGGTACCGACATTGTACGGAAGATTGGCGACGATGCGCACCTTCTCGCGGACGGCGTGTTCGTGCAGCAGTTTGGTTTCGTCGATCTCCATCGCGTCGGCGCAGATCGTCTCCAGCCGGCCGGAATACGCCGCGGCGATTTCCGCCAAGGCCGCGAGGCAGCGCTCGTCGCGCTCCACGGCGATCACCCGCGCGGCGCCTTCCGCCAGCAGCGCCCGCGTCAATCCCCCCGGCCCCGGACCGACTTCGTAAATCGTCGCGCCCTGCGGGTCCGCGGCGCGCGCGATGCGGCGCGTGAGATTGAGATCGAGCAGAAAATTCTGGCCAAGCGATTTCTTCGCGGAAAGCCCGTGCGCGGCGATCACCGCTCGCAGCGGCGGAAGTTTATCCGGCTCGGGCATCGGCGATCTTGGCCGCCAACTTGATGGCGGCGATCATGCTGCGCGGATCGGCAAGGCCTTTGCCGGCGATGTCGAAGCCCGTGCCGTGATCGGGCGAGGTGCGCACGATCGAAAGTCCCAGCGTGACGTTCACGCCTTCCCAGAACGACAGCGTCTTGATCGGGATCAGCGCCTGGTCGTGGTACATGCAGAGCGCCGCGTCATAGCGCGCCCGCGCCTCGGCATGGAACATCGTGTCGGAGGGAAGCGGACCGAGAACGGTATGGCCGCGGCGCCGCAGCTCGGCGATGGCCGGCGCGATGATGTCGGCCTCCTCGCGGCCCAGCACCGAATCCTCGCCCGCATGCGGGTTGAGGCCTGCAATCGCAAGGCGCGGACGGTCGACCGAGAAATCCCGCTTCAAGGCCGCGAGCGTGATCTCGGCGGTTTCGATGATGCCCGGTATGTCGATGGCGCCCGGCACCTGCGCCAGCGGGATATGGACGGTCAGCGGCACCACGCGTAATTCGTCGCTGGCCAGCATCATCACCGCACGCGGCGCGCCGGTGAGCGCTGCCAGGAAATCCGTGTGGCCCGGAAAAGCGAACCCCGTGTTCATCAGCACGGCCTTGTTGATCGGCGCGGTGACGACGGCGCCCGCTTCGCCCTTCATCGCCATCTCGACAGCCAGCGAAATGGCCTCCACCGTCGCAGCCGCATTGGCTGCGTCGGGCTGGCCCGGCGCCCGCGTGGCGCGCGCCTTGGTCGCAATCAGCGCGTTGCGCGGAACATCGCCGCACCCGAGGAACACCTGCGGATCGCCGACGAGCCGCAGCGGCCTTCTGCCGACGCGCCCGCCAAGGCGGACATAGGCGGCGACGGCGGCTTCCGGCCCTATGCCGGCCGGCTCGCCCATGGTGAGGAGGATCGGAGCGTCCAGTCCGATCTCAGCGGACTTCAATGTCGGCATTTCGCCTCAGATCGCGATCGTAGCGGCGAGCCATGGCGCTGATCTGTTCGTTGAATAGCTGGTGCTCGACCTCGTCGCGCGTTGGCAGGGTGAACTTCAGCTTCTTCACGATTGCCTTGTCGCAGCGCACGAACAATTCGACACCTGCCGCCGACATGAACGGCGCAGCCGCTCCGCCCGGCTCAGTCTTCGCCAACACATCGCGGATCTGCTGGCTCAGATCGCTCAGCTTCATCATTCCAAGATCCTGGTACACCGAATGCGGTATCTTCTCGGCAATTTTCGGAAGAATCTGGCAGTTGGAGATATTCTGGCGGATATTTTCGGCGAACTTGAGCGCTTGGTCCAAGAGTTCTTTTTTCGAGGTGGGAGGAACCGGCAGCAACAAGCGCGCCAGCGGCAACGACGCAGGGAGCGCAACGCTGGTTGGGTCGGCTTCCACGATTTCGGCGTCCGCAGGCTCGAGCCTCTGGCGCAGCAGAAGAATGTAATACCCTCCGGTCGAACGGATCGGCTGCGACATGTCGCCGGTTTTCATTTTCTCGAGCGCCTGATTCAGCTCCGGCGCAAGCTGGCCGTCATAGACCAAGCCGATATCGCCGCCGCCGGCAGCCGACGGACTTTGACTGAACTGCCTTGCAATGGCGTTGAACGGTGCGCCGCCCTGGATCTGGGTCACCAGATTCTGCGCATCTTTAAGCACTTTTTCGTCCTGGTCGGGATTGTCCACCGGCAGGAAAATCTCCAATACGAGAAAATGCGCCTTGTTGGCACCTTCGGCCATTCTCGCCATGGCCGCGTCCACCGCTTCGGGTGTGATATTAATGCGGCCCGCATACTGCATCTCCACGGCCTTCTGCCAGAGAATGTCCGCGGCGATCTGACCGCGCAAAGTCGCCATCGCGACCTTGCCGTGTGCGAGAACGTCTTTGAGCTGGTCCAGGGTCATATGGTTGTCGGTCACGATGCCCTGGATCTGCCTGTCGACCTCGGCCGCCGATACGGTGATGTCGTTCTTCAACGCTTCCTGGCGCCGGATCAATTCGGTTTCGAGCTTTTCCAGAATCTGCTCGCGGAGTTTTTTCATCATCTCAGGGGTGGGAGGGATGTTGTTGGTGCTCGTCACCAACGCCACGCGCTGACGAAGATCGTAGGCGGAGATCGGGTGATCGTTGACGATGGCGACAATGCCGTTCTCGTTGTGCTTGTCCTCGACCGCAACCGTCGGTGTCGCTGCAGGCGCGCTCGCGGCCGATGCACCCCTTTGGACCAGCTGTCCTGCCGGCTTGGTGGCCGCCGCATGGGAGGCCCGCGCGGGGGCAGGCGGCTGTTCCGCTGTGGCGAGTGTTGCAAAGACAGTCAGGCTCACACCCACCGCGAAAGCGGTAAGGGCGGCGACAAGGACCGAATGGGTCTTAGGCAGCTTTACCAAGGCAAGTTCCCAACTACGAAGCCCCCGCCGCGACGGCCCATCCCTAACTGGCGGTATAGGATAAACAATTCCGATTGTCGTTCAAGGACGGGTATAGGAGAACACGTCCTGTGGGAAGAGGCTGAAAGAGTGAATCGGCGCGTCGGTTGTCTTCAAATTGAGGTGGAGGATGACCGAAGTCGAGGGAAGAAGATCGCGATCGCTGGTATACCTGCGGCGGTAAGCGATCGAAATCCCCAGACACTCGTCCTCGTAACCGAGGCCGAACTCGTTATCGAGGGTCTGATCGGCGATAATGTCGCGGCGAATGGCCGCGAATGCCTGCCAGTTCTCGTAAAAATTGACGTCCATCTGGGCATTGACTTCTTCGCGAGCGGGAAGGCCTAGCGCCGGCGCGAGCTGGACATAGCTGATTTGGGTACTCGAACGGCCGTAGATCCCGGTAAGGTAAATTTCATTTCGCCGTACGGTGCTCGTCCCCTCATCGAAGTCGATGCGGTTGGTAAGGTCGAAATAGGGCAGGAACTTGATGCTGAAGCGCCCAACGATGTCGGACGCGGTCCCGGACAGCCCTGTGTCCGCTGCGAAGATCGGGTCGGGTTTCAGCCGGAAAGTCTGGCCCACCAGCGCCTCGACATAGCCCGACGAAAACCGGCTTTCGGCACGCAAGCCGAAATTGGCCCGGGGGCCGGTCTCGGCCAGATCGTACCCGGGCACCTGGTCGAAGCTGAAAATGTTGTTTTCGTCGATTTCCAGATTGAGGCTGTCTTCGTTCGGGATGTTCGTCGGATTGCCGCCATAGGGCGCTGCAATGAGCTGTGCGATAGGTTCCAAGATGAACGACTTGCCATTTGTGCCGGCGGCGATGAAGGGCCAGCGCCAATCGAGCGCCGCGTAAGGCAAAGCGCGACCGATGAAGTGACTGTCCGACGGCAGCGGAACCGGTGTATCGGTGTGGTAGAGATCGCCGCGCGCGTCGAGCTGAAGCGTCCACAATTCGCCGTCGGGTGCAACGAGGGGAAGACGCCAGCGCGCCTCTGCGCTCATACGCTGGTCGCTCGCTCCGATGTTGCGCGTCAGAGCAACGCTGTTCACATCGAGGCGGAACTGGCCGTCGAGCCATTTGTGCATGGGAATGTACGAATATTCGATCAGCGGCAGCGGGACGGGGAATGTTCTGTTGTCGTCCGTAGCTCTCAGTCCCTGGAAGAAGTAGCCGGTGATGGCGAAGCGGCTGCGGCCATGTTCCCCAACGACAAAAACGTCGGTGGAAAGCCGGTCGAGCTGCGAAAGGTCGTAGCGCTTAAGATATGTGTCGTTCGATGTGATCTGCGCGTCGAAGCCCGTCTGCCAACTCGGCGTGAGGTCGAACCGCCCAGAACCGAACAAATGTGCGTAAATCTGCGCGCGTGTGCCCCCGACACCGCCGTTCGGGTTTTCGGCAACACTACCTTGCAGCCACATCCCGCCATGGGTCCAACGTTGGCGATACTCGCCCAGCAGTACGCTTCCGCCCTCGGTTGTCAGAAGCGGCTCGATCGTCGCGTCCTGCGTCGGAGAAATGGCGTAATAGTAGGGCAGTCGCAGGAAGTAGCCGACGGAACTCGACGATCCGACGTCGGGCATCAACAGGCCACTGGCGTACCGCACGCTCGGATCCGGCTCGGTGAGATACGGCGTATAGAGTATGGGTACGCCCAGGACCGCGATGGTCGCGTCGTGGAACTTGATCCGGTGCTTTTCCTGGTCATGCTCGATGCGGAAGGCCTTGATCTGCCACACCGGCGTGCGTTGTCCCGGCTGGTTGCAGATCTTGCAGGGAGTGTAGGCAACATGCGTCGCTTCTGTGAACCGACCTTGCGTGCGTTGCGCACTGGCCGCGACCATTCTTCCATTTTTTCCGAGCAACGCACCGAAACCGGTCAATGCACCGTCGCGCATATGGTCGGTCAACGTCACGTGTTCGGCGAACGCGACATCGTTGTTCTCGTCGAGCAGGCTGACGTGGCCGTCCGCAGTGACCTTGTCGGTCTTCTGATTGTACGAAACCGAGTCCGCCAGAAGGATGCGCCCGCTGTAATCAATTTCGACATGGCCGCGTGCTGTCACGACGGACGCAGCTGTGTCGTAGACTGCTTCGTCGGCTTGCAGCAGCATTCCGGCGTTCGCCTTGACGGCCGGAGCGGCAGGTGCCGCACCGCACGGCGTAAGACAGAACGGCGCCAGCGCTGTGAATCCAAGCGCCAGCATTTTCATGCGCGATTTGGTTCGCTGCTTCATCCGTCCTCCTGGTGGAAGACCAGCGTCATACCGAGAAGGATCGCCGCTGCTGCCGGTGCCGTAGCCGCCAGCCCCACCGGGAGAATACTCGATTGGCCGAGCGCGCGCGTCAAATTGCTGAAGAAATAGACGGCAAAGCCCGAAAGAAAACTGATCAAGATTACGCGGCCGATCCCGCTGGTGCGTGAGAGTTTCAGCGAAAAACTGGCCGCCATGAACACCATTGCAGCGAACAATATCGGCAGCGTCAACAGCGAATAGAGGTAAAGCCGATAGCGCACCGTGGAGAAACCTGCATTCTGCGCGGCGCGGATGAAATGCGGCAGATCCCAGAACGATAGCGTGTCGGGCGAGGCAAAGCTTTCTTGAATCTGAGCGGGCGTCAGCGTCGTTTGGAGATCGTAACGATCATACTGTTTCACGCGGCCGTCCGCACCACTCACCCACGCATTGTTTAGAATCCATGCGCCGCGGACCAATTGCGCGCTTCTCGCGTCGATGCGTCCTTCGACATGATCCTTTGGGCCGTAGAGGAATATGATCACGTCGTCCAGATGCACGCCCTGATCCGAAACGGTCAGGGCGTGGATGACAGACTGCCGGTTTTCGTCACCTTGCCTCAGCCAAAGACCGTTGGCGGAAACCGAAAGCTGGGATGCCTCGCCCTTGATGTATTTCGCCTCCAGTGCTGCAAACTGGGCTAGCATCCGCGAGGAAACCGGTGTCACCACCAACACCATAAATACACCGATTGAGATCGCGACGGCCAGCGGCGGCACCAGAAAATCCCAGGCCGAGACACCGGCGGCACGCGTCGCCACCAGTTCCTGATGGCGCGATAGACGGACAAAACAGAAAACGCCTCCACCGAGAATCGCGAATGGCAGAAGGTTCTGCCCGAGATCGGGAAGCTGCAACAGTGCCATGCCGACGATGGCGACGCTCGCCACGCCGCGTCCTGCGGTGCGGTTGATGAGATCTACGACGTCGATCGAAAAGGCGAGCAACAAAAGAGCCGAGTAAACAACCGCAATGCCGAGCAAGAATTGGCGCGCCAGATAACGGTAAAGCGTCCATGACCAGCTCACGGGACAGTCTCCGCGGTCGGGCCGGGTCCCGGAGTGGCGCGCAACTTGGGAAAGTCTCCCATCAGGATGGCAAACGCGCCGGCCATGCCCAGGAGCGGTATGACATAAAACAGCAAACAGAGAATGGGGTCGTTGGCCGCGAGCCCCGATACGCCATAGCCCGCTATCCGCAGGCCCGCAGCTGCCACAGCCGCGATCGTCATTCGCAAGGCGGTTGCGCCGCGCGCGCGCCGTCCCCGGGTTGCGGCGGCGAGAGCGATCAGCGCAAACGCGATGCAATAGAGCGGCTGCGATAGCCGGTTATGGCCTTCGGCAAAATAGGCCCGACGGACACCCGGCTGGACGTTCGGGCCGGGCGAAAAAAGCTCGCCTAGATAGCGCTCGCTGGCGGCGCGATCGGTGACGCGGGTCGGGCCGGCGAACTGGTCGAGGTCGAACACGAAGCGATCGAATTTGACCACCGTCAGTCGCGCGCCTTTCGAGGACGTCTGTTCGACCGTGCCGTCCACCATAATGAGGCGCGCGCCGGCCGGGGTCTGCGCCATTTGTCCACTCTCGGCCAAATAGGTGATCGGGTGCCGTGGATTACGATTGTCATGCACCAGCACGCCGCGGATACGTCCGTCGGAATCGATTTCGCGGATAAAGACGGTGAGCCCCTTGGCAGGCGTATTGAATGTGCCCTCGTTGAGCAGCGCGGTTCCGATGTCGGCGCGGATGTCGACCACCTTGTCCTTCATGGCACGCTGGCCGGTCGGCATCAGATAGAGCGCACACAAATAGGTCAGCGACATGACGATGGCTGCCGCGATGAGCACCGGCACGGCCAACTGCGTGCGGCTAAAGCCGGCGGATGCCATAACCACCAACTCGCTGTCGGAATTAAGCTTGGACAGCGTATAGAGCGTCGAGGCGAAGTAGGCGATCGGCAGGATGATGACGAGCAGGGTCGGCAGGATCAGGATCGACAGATAGAGGAACGTCGGGGCAGATTGGCCGCGGTTGATGACCAGATCGAGCAGCCTCAAGGATTGCGTCAGCCACACCACGCACGTCATAAGGAACGCGAACAGCGCGATTGGCCCCATCAGCTGCTTGAGGACGTAGAAGGACAGTCTCGGCATCTGTATATCCGGCCTGGGCCCAGGCGCGCCTTTGCCCCCTCGGCGATTCGACCTAAACTACCATTCCCCTCTTTAGCATTCCCATCGGCCCACGGGGCAATCTCACTTTTAATCGGGACACGGAGAAAACAGATGCAATTCAGTTTTGCCGCACCTTCGACGGTCGTTTCCGGCACTTGGGTGGTGGGTGCAACCGAGGGTTCAGCCCTCCTGCCGGCGGCGGAAAAGGCCGACAAGGCCATCGCCGGCGCAATCCGCCGCGCCCTCTCGGCCAGCCGGTTTACGGGCAAGGCCGGACAGATACTGGAGATCTTGGCACCGGCGGGCGTGAAAGCGTCGCGAATTGTCGTGCTTGGCCTCGGAAAACCCGAGGATTTCGATGCAAATGGCGCGGAAGCCGCAGCGGCTGCTGCGGTCAGCCGGCTTTCGGGAACGGGCGAGGCCGGGATCGCGTTCGAAATCGACGCACCGAAAGGCGGAAAGGTGAAAGGGGCAAATCTCGCGGCCCATTTGGCAATGGGCGCCAAGCTCAAGAGCTATGCCTTCAATCACTACCGCACCAAGGATCTGACCGAGCACGAGTCCAAGCTCAAGAAAGCAACCGTCTTCACAGCCGATCCGGCGGCCGCGAAAAAGGCCTGGGGACGCCTTGAAGCCATCGCCGATGGCGTGTTCCTGGCGCGCGATCTGGTCAACGAGCCGCCGAATGTTCTCTCGCCGCACGAGTTCGCGCGCCGCGCCAAGACGCTCTCCAAACTCGGGCTGAAGGTCCAGGTGCTGGGCGAGGCGGAGATGAAGAAGCTCGGCATGGGCGCGTTGCTGGGCGTGGGCCAGGGCAGCGATCGCGAAAGCCAGCTCGTTGTCCTGCAGTGGAATGGGGCGAAGAAGAAGACGGCCTCGCCCGTCGCCTTTGTCGGCAAGGGTGTGTGCTTCGATTCCGGCGGTTTGTCGCTCAAACCCGGCGCCAGCATGATGGGCATGAAGGGCGACATGGGCGGGGCCGCCGCGGTCATCGGCACTATGCGCGCGCTTGCCGTGCGCAGAGCCAAGGTCAACGCCGTCGGCGTGATCGGCCTTGTCGAGAATATGCCCGACGGCAAGGCCCAGCGCCCCGACGATGTTGTGAAATCCATGTCCGGACAGACTGTGGAAGTGCTGAACACGGATGCCGAAGGCCGCTTGGTGCTGGCCGACGCGCTTTGGTACGCGCAGACGCGCTTCAAGCCCCGTTTTGTCATCGACCTCGCCACGCTGACTGGCGCGATCATGATTGCTTTGGGTGCGGAACATGCCGGTCTGTTCAGTAACGACGACAAACTGTCGGAACGCCTTGCCGAAGCGGGCAAAGCGGTCGGCGAGCCGGTGTGGCGCCTGCCGCTCGGCAAGGGTTATGACAAGCTGATCCGCTCGAAGATCGCCGACATGAAGAACATCGGCGGACAATACGCAGGCTCAATCACGGCGGCGCAGTTCGTCAAGCGCTTTGTGGAAGAGAAGATGCCCTGGGTGCATTTGGATATCGCCGGTGTCGCCTGGCAGGACAGCGAGCAGAAACCGCTGATTCCAAGCTGGGGTACCGGCTGGGGCGTGCGAATTCTCGACCGGCTGATCGCGGATCATTACGAGGGTTGATGACAGAGGTCCTGTTTTATCACCTCGAACGGCGCAGCCTGGACGATGTCCTTCCGGGGCTGATCGAGCGCACGCTGGAACGCGGCTGGCGCGCGCTGGTTCGTACCGAATCCGCCGAGCGCGCCGACGCCATCGACACGCGGCTGTGGACCTTCGACGACCAAAGCTTCCTGCCGCACGCACAAGCCGGCGACGGCGATCCAGCGCGCCAGCCTGTGCTGATCACGGTGGAAGAGGACAACCCCAACAGCGCGAATGTTCTATTCCTGGTCGGCGGCGCGGCGCCTCCCGCCTGGGACGGCGATGCGGCGAAAGGCTTCACACGTATCGTTCTGTTGTTCGACGGGCGCGATCCCGCCGCGCTGGAAAAGGCGCGCGCCGCCTGGAAAGATGCCAAGACTGCCGGGCACGACGTTACCTATTGGAAGGAAAGCTCAACCGGGAAATGGGAGAAGCAGGGTTGATTTGCGCGACCGGCAGCGCCTATCTGGGAATGCTACCGGAAGGGTGGATTTGAAACAGTGCCGTTTCTGAGCATCGGTTTTCTTATTGGCCTCGCTTGTGCGGTTCACGTGATCCGCACGGACCGCCACTATGTTTGGCTCTTGATCGTCTTCCTGCCGTTCGGGGCCTTTGTCTATATCGCCTATGTCCTGCTGTCGGATGTGAGCGGCAGCACGTCCGCGCGCCGCTTCGCCGACAATGTCGCGAACATGGCCGATCCGGGCCGCGCCTATCGCGAGAAACTGCGCGACGTCGAGAGGGTCGGTTCCGCCAACGCCAAGCGTGCCCTGGCCGAGGAATGCATCAAGCGTGGGCGGTTTCAGGACGCGGTCGATCTTTATCAAGGCGCGATGGGCGGACCATTGGGCGCCAGCGATCCCGCACTGCTGCGCGGCATGGCGCGCGCCAAGTTGCTTGCCGGCGACGGCCAGGGCGCGATTGCCGCGTTCGAAAAACTGAAGGAAGTGGACAGGGTCGCCTTCGACGCCGACGTGGAACTAGATTATGCGCGCGCACTGGTGCTGGTGGGGCGGACCGACGACGCACTGCGCCAGTACGAATCCGTCGTGTTGCGCTATCCGGGCGAGGAGGCGCGCTGCCGCTTCGCGTTGTTCCTACAGACGCTGGGCCACAACGACCGCGCGCAAGCGCTGTTCCGCGAGATTGTTGATTCCATACGCCACGCACCCGGCTATTACCGCCGCCGCCAGCGCGAATGGTATCGCATCGCGCGGGAACGGTCGGCGGGCTGATCCCGGCCAACGCTTATTGCTGCGTCGACTTCAGCACTTCCTCTTCAATCTTCCTGCAGAGCTTGGTGTCGCCATCGGGACAGTGATTGCGGGCATTCTCGAGTACGGTTTTAGCCTGATCAGGCGTCATGGTCGTATCGATGTGATATAACACAAAGCCCTCGAACGCAGGACGGACTTGCGTTGCATCCACGAGTTGGCCAATCTTGTCCCAATGGTTCGCCAGAAGATCCGCCACTCTATCGGAATTGCCCAGAGCGACATCTCCGTCATCGCAGGACTCGAACTGGGTATAGAATTTGAATAAGTCGTTCCAGGTGCCGATGGTGTAGACGATACGCGCTGCGTGAATGGCGTTTTTCTCCGTGCAATCCCCACTCGCCAACGCGGCGGTTGACGTTCCTGAAAATAATACGGACGCGAAAACCAACAGGCATGTGAAGCGCATGCTCATCTCCTCTTCCAGTTTCGATCGGTGATGCTCCGGTCACCGGGCTAACGTCATCGACGATGGTGCAGCAATTGTAGCAGATCGGCGGCGAGCCGTCTCGGCTCGCTATTCGCCATTCGCCTTCTCGTATTCCTCGTGCACCTGCAGCCAGCGCGCCTCGGCATCGGCCAGTTTGCGCGCGGCATCGGCGCGCTTCTTCGATACGGCCTTCCCTTTGGCGGGGTCCTTGGTGAACAACAATGGGTCGGCGAGCGCCGAATCCAGCTTTGCCAGTTCTGCCGTCAAATCCGCGATCTGGTGTTCTGCTGCGTGGATCCTGTCCTTGAGCGGCTTCAAGTGGCGGCGGCGTTCCGCGGCTTCGCGGCGCGCGTCTTCCTTCGTCTGCTTTTGTTCGAGAGGTTCATGTGCGGCAGGAGGCGCCTCATTGGACAGCAGGAAGCGGCGATAATCGTCGAGATCGCCCTCGAAGGGCGCGACCCGTCCATTCGCGACCAACCACAGCCGATCTGCCGTTGCCTCGATCAATCTGCGATCGTGGCTGACGAGCACGACGGCACCGTCGAAATCGTTGAGGGCGGTCAACAATTGGCTGCGCGCATCGATGTCGAGATGGTTGGTCGGTTCGTCGAGGATCAGCAAGTTCGGTTTGTCGAGCGTAGCCAGTGCCAGCATCAGCCGCGCCCGCTCGCCGCCGGAAAGATTGGCGACCCTTGTCTGCGCCTTGTCGGCCGAAAAGCCGAAGCCGCCCAGCTGCGTGCGCAATTCCTGCATCGTGAGCTTTGGACGCAGGCGGCCGAGCGTGTCGATGGGCGTGATCGTGCCGTCGAGCTCCTCCAGCTGGTGTTGCGCGAAATAGCCGGGCACCAGTTTCCTCGCACGCACCAACTCGCCCGACATCGGTTCCAGCTTGCCTGCCAGCAGTTTCGCCAGCGTCGATTTGCCGTTGCCGTTCTTACCGAGCAGCGCGATGCGGTCGTCGGAATCGAATCGCAGCGAAAGATGCGTCAGCACCGGTTTGCCGGGTACATAGCCGACGGATGCATTGTCCATCGTCACCAACGGCGGGCTGGCGGGCGTCGCTTTGGGCAGGCGGATCGGCGCGGTGTGTTCGTCCACCGGGATGTCAACGGTCTGCAACCGCTCCAGCATCTTGATGCGGCTTTGCGCCTGGCTCGCCTTGGATGCCTTGTAGCGGAAGCGGTCGACGAACGCCTGCAGGTGCTTGCGCTGGAGTTCCTGCTTCTTGGCGAAGGCCGCGTCGAGCTGGCGCTTTTGCGCCCGCGCTTCCACGAATTTGTCGTAGCCGCCGGTATAAAGCGTCAACTTGCCGTGTTCGAGATGCAGGATGAATTCCACTGCGGTGTTGAGCAGGTCGCGGTCATGGCTGACAATCAGCACCGTGCCGCGGTAGCGGCGCAGGAATTCCTCCAGCCACAACACGCCTTCGAGGTCCAAGTAGTTGGTTGGCTCGTCGAGCAGCAACAGATCGGGTGCCGAGAACAGCAAGCCCGCCAGCGCCACGCGCATACGCCAGCCGCCCGAGAACTCCGAACATGGGCGCAATTGGTCGTCCGCGGGAAATCCCAGCCCCGCCAGGATTTCCGCCGCGCGTGCCGGGGCCGAATAGGCGTCGATCGTGTGCAGCCGGGCGTGGATTTCGGCGATGTGGTGCGGATCGCTCTCGTGCTCCGCCCGCGCCAGGAGCGCGTCACGCTCCTTGTCTGCGGCCAGCACCGTGTCGATCAGGCTTGCCGGACCGGAAGGAGCCTCCTGCGCCAGCGCGCCGATACGCCAGTCTTTGGGCGTGCTGGTCTCGCCGCCGTCAGCCGCCAGTTGGCCTAGGATCACCCGTAGAAGCGTCGATTTGCCCGCGCCGTTTCGCCCCACCAAGCCCACGCGCCGTCCGGCGGGCAGGCTTGCGCTTGCGCCCTTCAGGATTGCCCGGCCCGCGATGCGGACGGTGAGGTTGTCGATTCCCAGCATTGTCGCGGGCTTGTAGCACGCCTTGCGCGGCTGCAAAGGCCGTGGCTATAAGGCGCCGCCTTTCCCACCACGGAGCACCGCAATGGCCGTCGAACGCACGCTTTCCATCATCAAACCCGACGCGACGCGGCGGAACCTTACCGGCGAAATTGTCGCACGGTTCGAAAAGGCCGGACTTCGCGTGGTTGGCCAGCGGCGCATCCGCCTGTCGAAGGCGCAGGCCGAGGCGTTTTATGCCGTCCATGCGGCACGGCCTTTCTACAAAAGCTTGGTCGAATTCATGACATCCGGTCCGGTGGTTGTGCAGGTGCTGGAAGGCGAAAGCGCCATCGCCAAGAACCGCGAAGTGATGGGTGCCACTGACCCATCCAAGGCCGCACCGGGCACCATCCGCAAGGACTTCGCCCAATCCATCGAGGCCAATTCGGTTCACGGCTCCGATGCGCCGGAAACCGCCGTCAACGAGATCAGATTCTTCTTTAGCGATCTCGACATAGTCGGGTAGCATCGCCTCCCGAACCAAGGGAGGGGCGCATGCAGGGCAAAACCGTCGTTATCACTGGAGCCACGTCGGGTATCGGCGAGGTTGCGGCCGTCGAATTGGCTCGGATGGGTGCTCGGATCGTATTCGTCGCACGCAGCCCATTCCGCTCCGACACAACAATGACGCGCTTGTCGATCGCGAATGCCGGCGTCAAGCACGTAGCTTACCGCGCCGATCTGTCGCGACTTTCAGAAATGAAGCGCGTGGCGAGCGAGATCGCCGCCGCCGAACCGAAGATCGACGTGCTGATCAACAACGCCGGCGCGTTTTTCAACACGCGCGAAAAGACGCCGGATGGGCTGGAAATGACGTTCGCCCTCAATCATATGGCGTATTTCGTGGTGACCAATTTGCTGCTCGACAGACTGAAGGCGACGCCGGGCGCACGCATCGTCTCCACCGCGTCGGATGCGCATAAGGGCGCCAAACTCGATTTCGACGATCTGCAGTGCGAGAAGAAATTTTCCGGCTTCGCGGTCTATTCCAAATCCAAACTGTGCAACATCCTGTTCAATCGCGAGCTGGCGCGGCGCCTTACCGGTACCGGCGTCACGGCAAACTGTTTGCATCCCGGCTTTGTTGCGACACGCTTCGGCGACAATAATGACGGCGTGATGGGGTTCGGCATCGGCATCATCAAGAAAGTCGGTGCGATCACGCCGGAAGAGGGCGCCAAGACGATCGCATATCTCGCTTCGTCGCCGGACGTCGCAGGACAGAGCGGCGGCTACTACTACAAAAGCGCGCCCGCCACGCCGACCAAGGAAGCGCAGAACGACGCCGACGCGAAACGGCTGTGGGAGATCTCCGCAAAAATTGCGGGAGTGGGAGCGTAAGTGGACAAAGCCCGGAAGAAGGATCTTGCGCGGACGTTCAAGGAGCAAAAGTCCAATCCGGGGATTTTCGCGGTGCGCTGTAAGGCGGCGGGCGAGACGTGGGTCGCGTCGTCGCCCAATCTGGACCGTCAGCAGAACGGAATCTGGTTCCAGCTGCGCAATGGCGGTCTTCATTTCAACACGTCGCTGCAGTCAGCCTGGAAGCGGCACGGCGAAGACGCGTTCGTGTTCGAGGTGCTGGAGGAAGTCAGCGACGAGAATGCGTTGCTGATCCCCGCACTCCTCAAGGAGCGAGAGCTTCATTGGCGGAAAAAATTGGGCGCCGGCGCGGTGATGGGCTGACCGTTCAGTCCAGCATCATATGAAACGAGAGCCGTACCCAGCGCCTGCCCCGGATCGTCATGACGATCAGAAGCAAAGCCGCCAAAAGGCCGACCGCAATCGACACGACGGATGCTTCGGGACCGAATGTGCCACCCGTCAACAAATCCGAACCCGACAGCGGCATGCTGACGACGCCCTTGCCTGTGTTGAAGCCTGACACAGCGGCGCCGAATATGCCGCCCTCGGTGAAATTCCAGCCGAAATGCAGGCCGATCGGAAACCACAAATTGCGGGTGGCGGCGTAGGCGGCACCGAGCAATACGCCTGCCTCCAGCGCGATCGCCACGGTGCTGACCGTCGTGGCACCGTGATTAAAGGCGTGCAGCAGGCCGAACAAAGCGGCCGAGAGCGTGAGCGCGACAATCGTGCCGAAGCTGTCTTCGAGGATGCGAAACACGCCGCCGCGCATGATCAGTTCTTCACCCACGGCCGATATAGCGGCCATGAATACGGCGGAGGCCGCGATAGCGACACCGGTCATTCCTTGCCAATGCGCGATACCAATCGCCCACAACACAAAATAGACGGCGCACAAAATCGCGAAACCGAAGATCGCGCCGCCGATGACCAGTGGAAGGCCGCGGATGGGCGCCAATTCGCGCGCCCTGCGCCGCTCGATCCATCGCACAAGAAGCGCATAGACGCCCAACAGCACCAAGCAGAGGCCGAATACCGCGGCCGGCATCATCAGTTGTGCATTGTCCTTGGGAACCAGCATTGCGATCTGGGGCAGCGCAAGCTGCACGCCGATATAGGCGGTGATCAGAATGACGAAAAACAGGATCAGTCTGACAAATGCCACGCGCGTGATTGCGTGGAAGAAGCTTCTGTCGGCCCGGCCCCGCTGCTCAACCATGATTGCCCCCACATCGACGTAATGACCCGATCATAAAAATCACTCGATCCGGCCAGGGTGAGTACGCAGCCAGTTGTCCGGCGCGCAGGGGTCCGTGTGCCGCGCAGCGAGCAGCGTCCTTTGGTGGTGCGACCGGGACTCGCCGTGTTTGCGTTTCGGCGGCAACGGCGGAGTGATCCATGGGCAAGCCAGGCCGGTCTTCGCCCGGACATCTCCCACGGACTGGATGTTGAAGACCGGCCTTAGACGGCTCGCCTTGTTTGGGCGGCTGAGCGTTCCAGTCAATGTTGCGCTGAGCATAGATGGGAATTTCTCGATCGCGTGCTCGAGCGCTGCGGCGTTTGGACTGGATCGATCGCCGAACGTAATTCGTTCCAGAACGCATCGTACATCGTGCAGGGTCGGCCGTTCCTTGCCCGTCGATACACGTGCTCTGATCTGGACGAGCTTGCCGTAATACCAATCCGGATGACGCGACAGCTCGCATACGGTGGTAACGATCGGGCCCGATTTTTTGACGTTGCGAGGCGGCGGCGAGCAGGATGCCGCCAGGAATGCGACCGCCAACAGAAGTCCAAGTGCGAGACATCTCGACGACACGGGATCGGCACCTGTCAGTCTGCAAACACGGCCCGTCCATTGTCCAACTTTACGCGGCCTTCCGCCAGCATCTTCAGCGAAGCAGGATAAAGAATATGCTCCGCCTGGAGCACGCGTGCGGCCAAGGTCTCGGGCGTATCGCCAACCTCAACCGGTACGGCGGTTTGCGCGATGATCGGTCCGGCGTCGAGTTCGGGCACGACGAAATGCACCGTGCAGCCCGAGACGCGCACGCCGGCCTGCAACGCCTGCTCGTGCACGTGCACGCCTTTGAACGACGGCAGCAACGACGGATGGATGTTGAGCAGCCGTCCCTCCCACTTGCGCGCGAACCAGTCCGACAGGATGCGCATGAAGCCCGCGAGGCAGACGAACTCGACGTCCGCTTCGTACAGCGCCGCATCGACCGCCGCATCGAATGCCTCGCGCGAGGGGAACGGTTTGTGCGAAACAACTTTGGTGGCGATGCCCGCCGCCGCCGCGTGCTGCAATCCTTCGGCGAATACGACGTTGGAGATCACCAGCACGATCTCGGCGGGAAACGCCGGATCGGCAGCGGCGGCGATCAGCGAGCGCATGTTGCTGCCGCGCCCGGAAATCAGAATGGCGGTTCGGGCGCGCGCGCTCACAGCTTCAATGTTCCCCGATAGCGCACCTTCGCTTCGCCGCCGCCCGCAACCAGCTTGCCGATGCGCGTCGCCTTGTCGCCCTTTGCCTGGAACGCGTCGATGATGCGCCCGGCGGATTTCTCGGCGGCCACGGCAACCAATCCGATCCCGCAATTGAAGGTGCGCAGCATTTCCTGCGGTTCGATGCCGGCCGTTTTCGCCAGCCAGCCGAACACCGGCGGGGGCGTCCACGCATCCAGATCGATTTCCGCGTCCAGTCCTTCGGGCAGGGCGCGCGGCGTGTTTTCCGTAATGCCGCCGCCGGTGATGTGCGCCAGCCCTTTGACGCCGCCCGCATGGATTGCGGCCAGAGCGCTCTTCACATAGAGCCGCGTCGGCGTCAGCAAAGCTTCGCCCAATGCGGTGCCGGGCGCGAAGGGGGCAGGCGCGTCGTAGGCGAGGCCGCTTTTTTCCACCACGCGGCGCACCAGCGAAAAGCCGTTGGAATGAACGCCGGACGAAGCCACGCCGATCAGCACGTCGCCGGCGCGCATTTCCGCGGATTTCGGGAGGATCGCGCCGCGCTCCGCGGCCCCGACGGAGAATCCCGCCAGATCGAAATCGCCCTTGGCATAAAGACCCGGCATCTCGGCGGTCTCGCCGCCGATCAGGGCACAGCCGCTTTCCTTGCAGGCGCGGGCGATGCCTTCGATCACGGCGGCGGCGTTGTCCACGTTCAGCTTGGCGCTGGCGTAATAGTCGAGGAAGAACAGCGGCTCGGCGCCCTGCACCACGATGTCGTTGACGCACATCGCCACGAGGTCCTGGCCGATGCCCGCGAACAAGCCGGTTTCGATGGCGATCTTGAGCTTGGTGCCGACGCCGTCGGTGGAGGCGACCAGGATCGGGTCCGCAAAGCCCGCGGCCTTCAGATCGAACAAGCCGCCGAAACCGCCGAGGTCCGCATCCGCGCCAAGCCGCCGCGTCGCCTTGGCCGACGCCGAGATGCGCCCGACCAGTGCTTCACCGGCGTCGATATCGACGCCCGCGTCTTTGTAGGTCAGGGGGCCGTTTTTCGGTTCGGAAGCCATGTCATGCGACCCGTTTCAAGCAGCGACCCGTTTAGTCGCGGGCGTGCAGCGGCGCAAGGAGGCCATCGCACGTCTTGGGGCGCGACAAGTTCGGCTGCGCAAACTGTTGAGAGTTGTTTTTCGGAATCCCGCTTACCCCCCCGGGGGGAGGGGTGGATTCCGCGATTCTCCAAAGTCGAATTCAAATAGCCAAAAATGGCGTTATCTCCTTCATTCGTCAGCATTTTCGCCTTCCTTCCGGCTACGCCGGCAAGATAGTTGTTTTCGACTTTTTGAAGGGGGGAGTATCCCCCTCCCGTTCTCCCGCCACGGCGTCTTGCATGACCTAAGCGTCCTTCCACTCGACCGGAGGGATATGGGAATAGAATCCTCCCGTTTCAAGAGGCCGCGGCAGATTTATTTTGGTCGGTGAGACGCAGGAGCAGATGAGGCGATGAGATAGTGGATAGCGACACGACGTTGAACCGGAGAGGCGAGGGACGCGTCCTCGGTACTAAGGCGCAAACGCCACTGGAAAACTCAGCTTACCTAATGCCTTAGGGGGCGGGTCGCACTCCGCGTCGCGGGCGGCTTGGCGGAATTTTTCCAGCTGCCTTTGGGTCTCTGTGTTTTGAGATTGCCTCTTCTGGAGGCCGGACAAACCTCATCTCCCTTACGTTCC
>Ga0265325_10000979_pt1 | contig 20493 bp, 16 predicted proteins | sample 41420metaG_FD_202090 | JGI IMG/M metagenome (GOLD analysis project Ga0265325, IMG submission 202090) | Rhizosphere microbial communities from Carex aquatilis grown in University of Washington, Seatle, WA, United States - 4-14-20 metaG | ecosystem: Host-associated > Plants > Roots > Rhizosphere... | reverse complement strand
ACGTTAACCAGCGCCGGCTGAAGTTGTTGTAATCCGCACGGTTGTTCCCTCAGGAGCACTTCCCGCTCCGCACCCCCTCCAACACATCCCGCCACTCGCAGGTAAACATGACCATCGCAGAACTGAAAGAAAAGAACATCACCGAACTGAGCCGCATCGCCCGTACCCTTGAAATTCCTGGGACCAGCGGCCTTCGCAAGCAGGATCTTATCTTTAAGATCCTCCAGGCGCAGAGCGAAAAAGAAGGCCACATCTTTGCCGAGGGAGTCCTTGAGATTCTCCCTGACGGCTACGGCTTTCTCCGCTCGCCCGACTACAACTACTTGCCCGGACCAGACGACATCTACGTGTCTCCGTCCCAAATACGCAAGTTCGATCTCAAAACCGGCGACTCCATCAGCGGCAACGTCCGCCCGCCCCACGAAGGCGAGAAATACTTCGCCCTCGTCAAGATCGAGGCCATCAACTTCGAGTCGCCCGAAGAGACGCGCAACAAAATCCTCTTTGACAACCTCACGCCCCTCTATCCGCAGGAGCGCATCAAGATGGAGACCACGCGCGAGGGCGTCAGCGGCCGCGTCATGGATCTCCTTACGCCCGTCGGCAAGGGCCAGCGCGGTCTCATTGTCGCTCCACCTCGCACCGGCAAAACCATGCTGTTGCAATCCATCGCCAACTCCGTGACGACGAACCATCCCGAGGTCGTGCTCATCGTTTTGCTCATCGACGAGCGCCCCGAGGAAGTCACCGACATGCAGCGCTCGGTCAAGGGCGAAGTCATCAGCTCCACGTTCGACGAGCCCGCCGCCCGCCACGTGCAAGTGGCCGAAATGGTTATCGAGAAAGCCAAGCGCCTCGTCGAGCACAAGCGCGACGTCGTCATTCTCCTCGACTCCATCACCCGTCTCGCCCGCGCCTACAACACCATCGTTCCGCCCTCTGGCAAAGTCCTCTCCGGCGGCGTCGATTCCAACGCCCTCCAGCGCCCCAAGCGTTTCTTCGGCGCGGCCCGCAACATTGAAGAAGGTGGCTCGCTCACCATCATTGCCACCGCTCTCGTTGACACCGGCTCCCGCATGGACGAAGTCATCTTCGAAGAGTTCAAGGGCACCGGCAACATGGAAATCATTCTCGACCGCAAGCTGGTCGACAAGCGCGTCTTCCCGGCCATCGACATTCAGCGCTCCGGAACGAGAAAAGAAGAGCTGCTCATTCCCAAGGAAGACCTCCAGCGCGTCTTCATCCTTCGCCGCGTGCTCAATCCGCTCTCGCCGGTCGAAGCCATGGAGCTGCTGATCAGTCGCCTCGAGAAGGTACGCAACAACGCCGAATTCCTTGCCAACATGAACCAGCTGTAGTCGGGTTTTTGCTCCGGGTCTAGGTGGTCTGGATCGCCCAGAGCAATTGAAAAGGCCGGGGCATCGTCCCCGGCCTTTTTTGTTCCTGCTTCGCTGTTGCATCTGGCCAATCCAAGCAAAGCCTGTGGTTTTGATCCCTCAGTTGGCCACCCGCCACGGAGACACATTCTGCCACTTCTTCAGCGCTTCAATCGCCCAAGCATTGGTTTTGTCGGCATGGCACGATGTGCAGGGGTTCGGAATCCCCGACTGCTCGCTCTCAACTGGCGAGATGAAGCGAAATGTGTGTGCGGCAACGTAGTTGTCTTTAATCGTTTGCTCGATGTGCGGCATATGGCACGCGATGCACTGGCTGCCGGCGCTGCCTGCCGCGTGATGCGTGTGCTCGCTCACCGTCCCTTTCAGTCCAGCGGGATTCTGTCGATTATGGCAGCCAAGACAGAGCTCATTGCCGGTCTCGATCAGGTTTGATTCGTTTCGGTTGCTGTGCACATCGTGGCAGTCAAAGCATCGCAATTGGCGATGATACATGGTGCTCTGAACAAAATCGTTTCCCTGCATGCGGTTTTTGTGCGCCGTCCGATCGGGATACTGATAAAAATCCGTTGTACCGAGCTTCAGTTCCTCCAGCTTCCAAAAATCCGCCAGGCGCTCTCCCGGTTTGAAGCCGACAGGCCAGTCATAGTATTTGCCATCGATCGGGTTGCTCAGTGGCCGTCCTTGGCTGTGGCATTGCATGCAAACATCGTTTCCGCGAATTGCATCCAGCGTTCCGGGATTCACAATGTTCGACTTTGTTGGATGTGCGACATGCTCGCTGCCCGGCCCATGGCACTTCTCGCAGCCCACATTCCATTCCGTCACGGTTTTGGTTGTGATGTCGTAGTTGACCGAATGGCATCCATCACAGGTTGGTCCGGTTGGCCGGTCAAAGTTGGAAGGACCGTAATAAGGAACCCACCAGTCCGTTCCCGGCTCTACGTGATACGGCAGCCAGCGCTTCTTTGCAATATCCCACTGTGCAGGCAACGGATAGTAGTCGTCTCCCCGCTTGGCAAAGTACCGTTGCTTGTACCGGCTCCCATAGACGAAAGCAACGTCTTCCAGCGTGAAGGTGCGCACCGCATCGGGATTTGCGAAATCGCCCAAGACGGCTTCGGGGTGTTCCTTGGGATCGCGGACTACATTTGCCATCCGCGTCTGCTTCCAGTCGTCGTAGACGCGCACATGGCAGCCCTTGCACGCCTCAGAGCCTACGAAGCGCGCCGTGTGCTCTGTGTCAGTTTGCGCGGACGCAGGCTCCCGGCCGATCCCGATCGCAAACGCACCCACCAACACAACCAACAACCTATTCTGCTTGTTCTTCATTCGGCTTGAGCGCCCCCAGAATTTGACCGACCCCCAAATTCGTACCGATAAACCTCGGTCGCGCTAGGAAACAGCCCCCAGTCCCCTACCAATGCTTATAACTGAGAAACCAGCTGGAATTCTTCAAACTGCCCGTTTGTCGCGCTCCTTCTGAATTTCAGGTCGAAGAGGGCGCTTCCTTTCTCTTGCCGGTCGAAGCCATGGAGCTGCAGATCGGTCGCCTCGAAACGGTCCGCAACAACGCCCGCTTCGAGCTTGAGTTCATCTGAGCCTCCCGCGGGATTTCATTGCATCTTTATGCGCACGCTGCTAATGTCAACTTTCAACCGATTCCCCACAACTCAACGCTTTTAAACTGGCGTCTCCGGTCCCGGATTCACCGATGCGCGACCCCGCACGACCGCGGGTGTTTCGCCAATCCACTCTCGGTTTCAGGAGGTCGAAGTACGTGCAAGACGCTCTGGATCGCGAAGATGCAAACGACCCCAAGTCCCCTTCTGCCATCACTCCGTGGCTGGCCTCTCAAATTCAAAAGATGATCGACGACATCTATGACCGGTACAAGGATGTGGATGACGGCCAGGTGGCTACCTACATTCCCGAGCTTGGCAAGGCCAATCCAAAGGACTTTGGAATCTGCCTTGCCACGGTGGAAGGCCAGGTCTTCTCGGCCGGCGAGTGGGACCGGGAATTCACCATCCAGTCCATGTGCAAGCCCTTCGCCTTCCAATTGGCGCTGGAGAGGCACGGCGCCGAAGAAACATTCAGTCACGTCGGTGTCGAGCCCAGTGGAGAAGCGTTCAATTCCATTGAGCTCGACAAGAGGACCGGCCGTCCGTTCAATCCGATGGTGAACGCTGGAGCCATTGCAGTCGCATCGCTCATCCGTCAGGATCCTGTTGAAGCGGGCATCGAGTTCTTCGTCGAAAGAATGAGCAAGGCTGCCGGTCGCCAGCTGCGGATCGATGAATCGGTGTTCACGTCCGAAACCGCAACCGGCAATCGGAATCGCGCCATCGCCTACCTCCTGTTGAACGCCGGAATCATCGACGATGCCGTGCAGGAGTCGCTGCAGCAGTATTTTGCCCAGTGTTCGGTTCTCGTGAATTGCCACGATCTCGCCTTGATGGCCGCCACCGTCGCCAACATCGGCAATCAGCCCATTACGGGCGAACACGTCTTCGACTTTCAATTTCTCAAGTACATGATGGCCGTCATGTTTAGTTGCGGGCTCTACGACTACGCGGGCAACTGGGCGGTCGAGGTGGGGCTGCCAGCCAAGAGCGGCGTCGCCGGGGGCATCTTCGGCGTCGTCAATCGCCAGCTTGGTATCGCGGTGTACTCGCCTAAGCTCGACGCCCAGGGAAACAGCGTTCGCGGAATCCTCGCCTGCAAGGATCTGGCCAGCCGCTTCGGCCTGCACGCCTTCGATTTCTGCAACGTTGGATCCAACTTCATCCAATGGCTGCTCTAGCCCTTCTCGCTGCCTGATCGGCTAGCGCGTGGATTGTGCAGGCTAGAGAATGATCTTGCTTTTCGGAGAATTAGTCCGGGCTAGCGTCTTCTGCCGCGCGTCCGACAATTTGTAACCCTGCTCGAATGAGCAGCGGTCGCAGTCTAGTTGGGTCCGCGAATCCACTGCTTTGTCCCCGCTACCTCATCCACCGCGTTTTCGAGGTCCGTAATCACCAACGGCATTCCGACCTGCTCGCCCACGTAGTCCGTCACGGTTTTCGTCTTCCCGCCGACAGTCAAGGTCAATGTGTAGGTCGGGTTATCGGTGACTTCGGCAATGTATTTGTCGTCGGCCGCGAAGAACTTCGCGTCCTCAAACTGCTGCACCAGGCTCCTCACAGCCGTGGGATCTATACGCGCATCCTGTTTCCCCGGAACCTGAACATACCGCTGCCCGTCGAAGCGAACGCTACCATCTCCCCGAATCGTCACCGAATAGGCTGGGCATCTGCCGTAACACACACCGCGCGAAAGCTCGATCTTGACGCTCCGCAGATCCCACCGCACGGGAAAACTGCGCGGAACCAGCGCCCACCGCTCAGGCGGCAGGATCATCACATCGTCCCTTACGCGCACGCGAATGTTCTTCCCATCCTGTGTCCACGGCTTGAACCTGCGCGCCATCTCAATCGAACGCCCCTCGTCCAGATGCCGCTTCTCATCTCCGACCGGCGTCGCCGACTCAACGCGGCCATCCGTCGAGACAACAATCTCGAAGGTCAATTCGCTCTCAAAATCAAGCGTATGCGCCTCAGCCGCGCTTACATGGACCGCTGTTGCAGGGCCCGACCTATGCTCCCAAACACGCGCATCTTCTGACTCCAGCTCAACCGCTGATTGTCCCGTCGATGCCGGCTGAGAAGCTGGCTGGCTTCGAAGCGCAGTTGTTCCGAGCACCAGCAAACATCCCGCCACAACCGACAAAAGTCTTCCGTGCATGAATTCGTCCAGGAACCGCCGCAAGAAAAGTCTACGCTGCAAGCTTTGCCCGTTGATTGGACACCGAATTTTGAGGTCGGAAAGCCGCCTCTTTCCGGATTGTTCGCCCGCTGGTAAAATAGGAATCTCGTGGGGCTGTAGCTCAGCTGGGAGAGCGCCTCGTTCGCAACGAGGAGGCCAGCGGTTCGATCCCGCTCAGCTCCACCAACTTTCGCGAAGCGAAAGTTGTCGCGCCGACCCGTCCCGCCGGAGCTTTAGCGTAGGCGGAAGCTTCAGCGAAGGCGGACTCGCTCGTGAAATATGTCTACATTCTGCAATCACAAAGCGATCCAGGCCAATTCTATGCGGGTATCACTGACGATTTGCAAGCCAGGCTCTTGAAGCACAACAACGGCTCGGTCACGCACACATCTAAGCACAGACTCTGGTGCATCAAGACATACGTTGCCTTCAGCGAGGACGCTCGAGCTTCGGCGTTTGAAAAATATCTGAAGTCCGGATCCGGTCGCGCATTCGCCAAAGTGCGGCTGTAATATCTTCGCGAAAGTTGTCGCGCCCCAGCTTCAGCGTCGGCGGACTCTGCCCAGCTCACCCAAAGATTATTCTTCAACTGGACTCTCTCGCCGTTTGTTTAAGTACGGTACTTCTGCGTCGTATCCTCAGAATTACTCCCGATAGTCCCCTTCGCCAATGAAGAGTCGTTAATGCTTGGCCTTGCTCGTAAACCGGCCTCATGATTATTCTTGGACTCTTTTGAGTTGTGGAGATTCGTGCGCCAATCGCGCCGGTTGCCTCGTGCGAAGCCTCAGTTGTCTCGAGATTTGAGTTTGCACCACTCGATAAAGGACACTCAGGAAGGAGATCTGTGCCAGCAACGCTTTTGGCCGGTGACTCGAGTTCTCTGCATCCCGGGATCAAGTACCGTCCCGATATCGATGGTTTGCGGGCGCTGGCCATCACGTCCGTTGTTGCAAACCACTGCGGACTGCAATGGGCAATCGGCGGTTTTCTCGGAGTCGACGTCTTCTTCGTCATCTCTGGCTATCTTATTGGCGCGCAAATCTACAAAGAGATTTGTGCGCGCAATTTCAGCGCCGTAAAATTCTATGCGCGCCGCGCCAGACGGATTCTACCCGCGCTGTTTGGAGTATTGCTCTTCACCTATATCGCAGCATTCCTGCTCTTACCTCCAGTCGAAACAAAGATGTTTTCTGAAAGCGCAATGGCTGCCATTGTTTCGGGTTCAAACATCTACTTCTGGCATTTTTCCCAAGGCTATTTCTCACCCGACACAGCCTTGAGCCCCCTGCTGATGACATGGTCTCTCGGCGTTGAGGAACAGTTCTACATTCTTTTCCCCATGCTCATGCTGCTCTTGCATAAGTTACGGTGGCGAAATCAATTCTTGTGGATTGGCGGCCTGGCCGCGCTGTCGTTTGTCTTATCTTCGTGGGGTGCGCTTTACCACCCGATTCCGACCTTTTTCCTCTTGCCCACACGCGCATGGGAACTTGCGGCAGGCGTCCTTCTCGCTCTTTTTGAAGCAGCCCCCAACCGCGGCCACAAACCAGCGCACGGCGCGGCGGCTCACGGTTTAAGCATTCTCGGATTCGCGCTTATCGTCTTTGCGATTGGAGCCTTCGGTCACAGCGCCCTCTTGCCCGGCTTTGCGGTATGGCTGCCGGTTACAGGAGCAGTCTTCATGATTGGCGCTCGCGGCGGTATCGCAAATCATGTGCTTTCGTGGCGGCCCATCACCTTTGTTGGACGAGTCTCTTATTCGTGGTATCTGTGGCATTGGCCGATCGCGAGTTTTGTGCGCAACATCGCGGACACTCGAGTCTCCCCAATCGTTGGAGTCACCATGGCATTGGTGTCTTTTGGCCTCGCCGTGCTCTCTTACCTGTTTGTGGAGAAGCCATTTCGAGCTTCGAAAACACCGCCCAGATTGCTCCTCTTGCGTTATGGCGGACTGGCAATTGTCACCATGATCCCTGCGGCCATCTTTTACTGGACAGATGGGTTGCCTCAGAGAAACAGGGCTGCTCAGCAGTTGGATATGGCCAGCCAACCCTTGATCACAGACTCTTGCCTTCTTCATGATTCTTTTCGGATGGAGCCGTGCATTCCGCGCGGAGACGGACCGGCGGTCGCGCTCGTCGGTGATAGCCACGCCGCGGCGCTTGCCGGAGCCCTGCGTACCATCAGCGAGCGCTCTGGCTATCGTCTGTTCGAAATGGTCAAAGCCGCGTGTCCTGCCCTTGATGGAGGAGTGACGCCCAGCTACGCCAATGCCCCGCTCATTTTGCCTGATTGCTCGAAGTTTAACGATGACAGGCTGGACTTTCTGACGCACGATTCAAGCGTTCGAGTCGTGGTAGTTGCGGCGGCTTGGGCAGAGCCGCTTTCTCAAGATGGCTCTGGTTATGTCGTCTACGGACACGGCGACAATCCGCGCGAGCAGGCGCACAGCTTGCAGTTCTTGCAAATGGGATTGGATAAATTGATAGCCCGCTTCGAGAAGAAGGGAATAACAATCTATTTACTGCAGGACAGCCCCAATTATCCCTTCGATCCACGCATATCGACCTGGAACAAGCTGAATGCACCTCGGCGCGCTCTGGCAAACCTTGTGTTTGGATCCGGACGGCCTGAATCGCAAGGCCTCGCGCCGAATCCTGATTCACCGGTCGAGGAATTGACCCGTTCGGCGATCTCTGCCGAAGCAGCCGCGCATCCCAATGTGCGCCTTATCGACCTCGAGAGCGCGTTCTGCACCCGCGGCTTGTGCAGGTTCGCCGACGGCGAAAACGGGTTCTACATCGACTCGGGTCACTTGTCTCCACTGGGTGCTCAAATCGCGCTCTCCAGCTTACGCCTGCCTTCACCTTAGCGCGCCACGACTTCCGAGGTCATCGGTCCTTGCTTCGGCAGGGGTCTGGCGCCGGCTCGGTCCTCGTACGCGACCACTCAACACTGTCCGCTGATCGCAGCCTTTCCTAGCTGAACAAATCCTTCATCTTCTCCATCAGCCCTGGCGAAGCCGGCTTGTTGTCCACGCTCATCGTCTCGGCCAGCTTGGCCACCAGCTCGCGCTGCGCGCGGTTCAGCTTGCGCGGAATCTGCACCACGACCTTCACAATCAGGTCGCCCTTTCCTCGCTCATTCAGGTAGGGAACTCCGCGCCCGCGCACGTGCAGCTCTTTGCCGCTCTGCGTGCCTTCGGGAATCTTGATGCTGACGGGCCCGTCGATTCCGGGAATCTCAAACTCCGCACCCATGGCTGCCTGCGGAAAGCTGATGGGCAGCACGCAATGCAGATCCGCGCCGTGGCGCTCAAAGTAGTCGTGCGGCCTGATGGAGAGAATCACATACAGATCGCCCTTCGGCCCACCCACGCGGCCCACGTCGCCTTCGCCGCCATAACGTATGCGAGTTCCTTCTTCAACGCCCGGCGGCACCTTCACATTCAGCTTCACCTCTGCCGTCTTGCGTCCCTCGCCACGGCACGCGGTACAGGGGTCGCTGATCACCGTGCCCGTCCCGCTGCAGGCAACGCACGTCCGCGCCACCGAGAAGAATCCCTGCTGATAGCGCAGTTGCCCGCGCCCCTGGCAGTGGCTGCATACGGTGGGCCCGCGTCCTGACGCGCTCCCCTTGCCGCTGCACACGGTGCATGTCTCCAGCCGCCGGATCTTGACTTCTTTTTCAGTGCCGAAGAACGCGGCTTCAAAATCGATCGTCATGTCGAAGCGCAGATCGTCTCCACGCTGCGTCCGCGCGCCGCGCGCCGCTCCGCCTTGCGCGCCGCCCATGGAGAACATCTCGCCAAAGAGATCGCCGAAAATATCGCCCAGGTCCACGCCGCCCGCAAACGGACTGCCGCCGAAACCCTGCGCGCCCAGCCCCGCATGACCAAACCGGTCGTAGGCCGCGCGCTTGTCGGCGTCGCTCAGCACCTGGTAGGCCTCGCTGGCCTCTTTGAACTTTTCTTCGGACACGTGGTCGCCCGGATTGCGATCGGGATGGTACTTCAGCGCCTGTTTCCGGTACGCGCTCTTCAGTTCCTGCTCTGTGCATTCGCGCGAAACACCCAGAACCTCGTAATAATCTGCTTTGCTCACTCTTGTATTAGACCCCATATTCCCCTTGATCAGCTTTCAGCTCTCAGCCTTCAACTTTGAGCCTCCGGCGTTCATTTCTCGCTTCGCCTTAACCGCTCGCTCTCCCTCGATGAAGCTAGGAGCTAGGGGCTAGTAGCTAGTAGCTGCCTTACTCATCCACCTGCTTCGCGTTGTGCGCCACGCGCACCAGCGCCGGCCGCAGCAGCCGCTCGCGGATCTTGTAGCCTCGCCGAATTTCTTCTGCCACATGTTGGTCCGGTATGTCGTCCCGCTCTACCGCCCCCAATGCCTCATGAAAGCGCGGATCGAATGCCTCGCCCACCGTGGGCACCACCTTCACCTGCATCTTGTCCAGAATCTCTTCCATCTGCTTCACGATCAGGCTCATGCCAGACCGCAATTGCTCTGCCGATCCTTTCGCCTTCAGTGCCAGCTCAAGGTTGTCCAGCACCGGCAGAAACTGTTCCGCCGCGCTGCCCGTCGCATACTCGCGATACTCGGCTCGCTCTCGCTCCGCGCGTTTGCGCGCATTTTCAAACTCTGCTTGCAGCCTTGCCAGCCGATCCAGCAGCCTGTCGCGCTCCGCCTTCAACTGGTCGTACTCTTTCCGTCCCGTTGCCTCTTCGGCAGCTCCCGCCTCCGACCGCTCTGTCTCAGCGGCGAGCTCTTCCTCGGCCGTCGGTGCCGGCAGTTCCGTCGACGGATCGAGCTGTGCCTCATGCTCTTCAAGCACCGGGGCGTCCACTTCAGTCAATTGTGTCTTCTGCTTCCACATGGTTCAGCACATTCTCCAAAAACCTTCTAGCTCTTCTTCTTATTGGATGATTCATTTCGCGCCAGGCTGCAAGCCTTCTGCGCCAGTCTTGAGATCCGCCGAGCTTTTTGCCGGGTCGCCACCCGAATGTCCCCGCCTGCGCTGCCCGAACCTACGCAGTTGGAACGTCCAGAATTCGCTCAGAGAGACGCGCGATGTAGCTCACCGCCTGAATCATCTCCTGATATTGAATCCGCGTTGGCGCAATCACCGCTACGGTTCCCAGATTCCCGCCGCCAAGCCGTGCTTGCGCGCCGATCAGCACAAGGTCCTGCATGGCCGGCGATGCCTCATCCAGGCCAACCACCACGCGCACCTCTTGCTGGCGGCCGTCCACGTACGCATTCAGCAGTTCCACCAGCCGCTGCTTGGCCTCCACGGCCAGCAGCATCTGCCGCAGCCGCTCGCGGTCCTGTTCGGCTGTAATCAGGTTCGCTATCCCGTCCACAAAAATGGTCACGCTGCTTTCGCCGCCGGCCAGCGCGCCCTTGCGGCACAGTTCTTCAACCGATGTCAGCAACTCCCGATACGCTTCGCGCTCCATCTCCGCCCGTCGAGCCACCTCGGCACGAATCCGCTCAATGGGCCAGCCGCGAAAATTCTCGTTCAAATAGGTTCCCGCACTCTCCAGATCCACCTGCGTAATCTGGTGGTCCACCGCAAGCACGCGATCCTGCACCGCGCCCGCCTGCGTCACCAGCACTGCCAGCACGCGCCCCGTCGATAGCCGCGAGAAATGAATGTGTTCCAGTACCTGCCCCGCTGTCGAAGTTGCCAGCGCTACGCCCAGCCCGCTCGAAATCAGCGCCAGCACGTGCGATGTGCGCTCCAGGTAATCATTTGAGCTGGATACGCCGGTAAAGCTCTCCTCAATCTGCCCACGGCGAGCTTCGCTCATCGGCGTTTCTAATCGCCCCGGCACAGTTCCGCCGAGGCCGGCGACTGCACGCCCGGGCTGAGTAATCTGCTCCACGTAATAACGGAATGCGACAGCAGTGGGAACGCGTCCGGCCGAAGTGTGTGGCTGCTCCAGCAGTCCTGCTTCGCCCAGCGACGCCATCACATTGCGCAGGGTTGCCGAGCTCAGTCCGTCCCTGTCGGCGAAAAAGTGCGCAACCGCCTGCGATGCCACCGGTTCACCGGTCGCGATGTAAAGCTCGATAATGGCCGTCAACACCAGCCGCTCACGCGGGCTCAGGCGGGTTTCGGGCATCCTGGCTGTTCTCCCTTCTCTTCGCCAAGGCTGGGCCGCGCCACAAACCGTGCGCCGCCCATTAAGTGCTTGTATCTCCAGCACTTAATAGGAGAAATTTCTACACAACCCCACCTTAATCTTACGGACCGCGTGCAGTCACTGTCAAGACACCCGAAGGTTACCCCTGGGTGCCTCCGGAATCGTTTCCGTGGACGCGGTCCCCCGTCAAAACCTCAACCAAAACAAGCCCGGCACCGAAAAAATTGGACGACACCGCCGTCCTCAAGTCTTTGATTCTCCTTGACTTGTTGGCGTTGCTCATTACGAAAGGCACCACGCGTGGTGACTTGGGAGCCTAATTTGGTGGTAAGTTGTTACGCACCGGCGCATTCTAGAACGCACCAGGCCGCCGGTCCTGGTGTTTGCTGTCTTTCCTGGAGGGGGGCCCCCATGAATCGAATCCTGCCACGCTTTCTCGCGCTTGTTCGCCGCAAGTCCGCCGTTCACTTCCTCGTCGCCTTGGCGATCGCGTCTGTCGCCACGCTCGCCGCCGTTGCGCCGGCCCAGGCGCAGTCTTCCGCGCCGCTCGATAAGCACGCCCGAAAAATTGAGAGGGAACTCGCTAAATTCCGCCAGGGCACAGTTCTCGATTTTGAATTCCGCGACAGTTCAAAGACGTTCGGTGCCCTGGGCCCGTTGTCCCCTGCGTCTTTCCAATTCACTGACTCCGATAGCAATAAGACTCAGACGCACCTCTACTCGGATTTGGTGCACGTGAAACAGGCCAGGGAGTACATTGGCGAGGGCTCGGAGCCCAGGCATCATGTGCGCCTCCTCGTGCCCATCATCATCGGGGCCGGTGTCGCAGCCGCAGGCATCGCCACCTACGAAGTCCTGCACTAAACCGCCGCGCCGCATGGAGTTCCGGTCTCCAGATGAGTGCTCGCTGATCAGGGGTTCGCCATGTAGCGCCGGCCTCCCGGCCGGCTGTAGCGAGGGCATCTTGCCCTCGCACTTCGATCGCAGTTCCCAAAATCTCCCGCGCGGATTCACGCGCCCCCGGCAGGTCCTTGTCTTCGCCCATCCTCTCTCCAACTGATAGATTCTTTAGAGGGCCGTGCAAGGTCGCGCCCCGAAAGAGCCCCTGACGAGCTTATGCTCCATCCCACTGAAGATCTTCGTATCCAATGGACCAAGGTCGTTCTCCCTCCCGTCTTTCTTGAGGAAGAGCTTCCTGTCACTGAAGCCGCGTCGTCCACCATCTACGACGCCCGCAACGAGATCATTTCGATTCTCAACAAAGAAGACGACCGCCTCCTCGTTCTCGCCGGCCCCTGCTCCATTCACGATCCCCAGGCCGCCCGTGAATACGCCGGCCTTCTCAAAGATGCCATCACCGAGTTCGCCGCCGACCTGCGCATCGTCATGCGCGTCTATTTTGAGAAGCCCCGCACCACCATTGGATGGAAGGGCCTCATCAACGATCCGCACCTCGACGGCACCTACAAAATCAACGATGGCCTCCGCATCGCGCGCCATCTGCTCATTGACCTCGCTGAAATGGGCGTGCCCACCGGAACCGAGTTTCTTGACATGATCTCGCCGCAGTACATCGCCGGCCTTGTCTGCTGGGGAGCCATCGGCGCCCGCACCTCCGAGAGCCAGGTGCATCGCCAACTCGTCTCCGGCGTGTCGTGTCCAGTCGGATTTAAGAACGCCACATCCGGCGATGTCCAGGTCGCCATTGACGCCGTGCTCTCCGCCGCCTGCTCGCACACCTTTCTCGGCCACACCCATCACGGCCAGTCGGCCATCTTCGTCACCGCCGGCAATCCTGATTGCCACATCATCCTGCGCGGCGGCCGCAAAACCGTCAACTACACCGCACAATCCGTGGCCGAAACCACCGCGCTCATGGAGCAAGCCGGCGTCGCGCCCCGCATCATGATCGACTTCAGCCACGCCAACAGCCAGAAGGACTATCGCCGCCAGTCTATCGTTGCGAAAGACGTCGCCGCGCAGATCTCAGCCGGCAACCGCAACCTCATCGGCGTCATGATCGAAAGCAATCTTGTTGCGGGCGCGCAGAAACTCGTTCCCGGCCAGCCGCTCGTCTATGGCCAGAGCATCACCGACGGCTGCATCGACTGGAATGAAACCCGCACGCTCCTCGCCGAACTCGCCGCCGCCGTCCGCTCCCGTCGAGACCTCGCTCGCGGTTGACAGCGCTTCGCCAAAGTTGCGGCTCAAACCAACTGATTGTCATCCTGAGCGGAGCGAAGGATCTGCGGTTGCCTTTTCTCAACCATCTTGGCGCGCCGACCGATCGCGCCCGCGACCCCGCAGTCCCTTAGTCCCTTAGTCCCGTAGTCCCTGCTTCTTTACGCCGTCCCCAACACCACCGTATGCGGGCTCATCGGAATCGGGTTTTGTGTAATTCCCTTGAATCCTGCCTCTGCGTACATTGCCTCGAGTTCCGCGAACGTGTACGCATCGCCTTCGGCAGTCGTCGTCAGCATCGTCATGGCAAACGCCGCTGGCATCGGCGGGGACACGCGATCCGGATTCGGCACAAATTCGAGCGTCGCCGCGCGTCCACCCGGTTTCAGCGCCGCGCGAACCTTCTTCAGCAGCCCAACGTTCGTTGCCTTGTCAAAGTGGTGCAAAAAATTCGTCAGCAGCACCACATCGTACGGCTCGCCGAACTCCACATCGAACGCGCTGCCCGGTAGCATGTCGTAGCGGTCTTTCACGCCGGCCTTTTCTGCGTTCTTCAGCGCCACGCGCAGCACCGGAGCCCAGTCCAGCCCCGTCACGCGCGCCTGCGGGTTCTGCTTTGCGATCTCAATGCCGAACAGCCCGTGCCCCGCCGCGATATCCAGCACGCGCACCGGCCCGTTGTGTCCTTCCAGCACCAATGCGCCCAGCGGTCCCGCCATCGGTCCCATCATGGGCGCCATCTTCTCGGCGAACTCCACCCAAAGGGGATTCTCTGGCTCAACCGAGCCCTGGCCCGGAAGATGCGTCCGGCCATTGCGGACAATCTCGGCCAATTGTCCGTCTGCCTCCAGCAACGCAGACGCGCTCAGAAAATGCGCCACCGATGCCATGCACGCTGGCGATGCTGGGTCAAGAAATGCTGCGCTCGATGGCGTGTGCTTGTAGTGGCCGTTCTCCTTGGCCAGCACTCCGTTGATCACCAGAAAATCGCAGAGGATCCGAACGCCGCGCTCCGATGCCGAACAATGCTGCGCGATCGATGCCACATCTCCGGGCCCCTTGCCCACGGCTCTGAAGATGTCCAGATCGATGGCCGCCTTCAGCGCTGCTGTGCGTTGGTGCGCTTGCACCATCTCGAAAACGATGCCTGGATTAAGCGGAGCCTCAGCGGAATTGCCTGCTTGCATGGTCGACCTCCTGTCAGGTTCGAGCGATTGATTTTTGGGGAACCCGGAACCGGGCTCAGCAAGTCTATCACCCGCTGTTCGCGCCTGAAGCTCCGGTCGCCCTCACGCAGGCAGAGTACATTGAAGGGTTGTGCAACTCTTCCTCTCCTTCTTCCGCTTGCGCCAGAAATCGCTCCCGCGCGCCATTTTTCTCTCGCTGGGCGCATTCGCCGCAAGTCTCCGCCTTGCCGGCTTTCCGCATATTGAGAGTCTTCACGGCTCATGGTGGCAGATTCTCGCCTTGCTGGTTGCCGCCTGGGGAATGGCCGAGACGGCCCGCTGCCTCCAGCGCAAATGGAGCCTCTATCACGCTGGCGTGCTCATCCTCCTCTACGCCGACCTCATGATCCTTGCCACAATCGTGGTCCTGCTTGCCGTGTCTTAATCCATGAGCCCGAGATGGGTTCATGCCGCATGGCCAGGCCCGTGACGATGAGCACCAGCGCCAACGCGCCATAAAAGTAGTGCGGCCAAGCCACCAGTCGCAACATCCAGCACTCCACCGCGAGCCAGCCCATCAGCACGCATCCTTGGAGCGCCGTCCATAGGCCGTAATGTGGCATGTGCCGTAAAACCATCCAAAGCACAATGAGACCCAGCAACCCATTAGCCACGAACAAAATGATTCCGGGAATGAGAAATGATTGAAAGGGAGAATACCGCAGAAAACTCAATGGCATCCTCATCGTCCTCCCCGTTGGATCGAGCATCAAGGGGATTGAACCGGCGATCGCGCCCAGCGAAAGAAACGCGAGCGTAACGATTGCCGCGATTCGAAATTGCTTCATCGCAATACCTCACATGGACCTCGCGGGGAACGCAGCAGCAGTCTACCTCACTCAGTGGGAAATTGTTGTTACAGAGTCGTGTAGCATGGCAGAGTGCTCAATCGGCAGCCATAGCATTGGCCATTTTCGGCCGCTGCATCGCGCGCCGACTGAAGCCGAACTTTAGCGGAGGAATCCATGTTCAAAGGATTTCGCGATTTCATCTTTCGCGGCAACGTAGTCGACCTCGCAGTCGCCGTAATTATCGGCGCGGCGTTCAATGCCATCATTAGTTCCCTGGTAGCCGATGTCTTGAACCCGCTCATCGCCGCCACCGTTGGCAAGCCCGATTTCAGCAACGTCATTCTGAATGTGGGCGGCGGCCAAATCAAAGTCGGCAACTTCTTCAACGCCGCCATCTCGTTCCTGATCGTGGCCTTGGTCGTGTATCTCTTCATCATTCTGCCGATGAACGCCGTGCAGGCACGAATGAAGAAGCCCGCCGGTCCAACCACCAAAAACTGCCCGGAATGTCTGAGCGAGATTCCGTTGGCGGCGCGCCGCTGCGCGCATTGTGCTCAGCCCGTCGCCTGAGTAGAGCGTGTTTCAAAAATCGGCCTTGTAACAAGGGCACGGCTTTAGCCGGGCCAAAAAAGTCGGCAAGAATTTGGGGTTTTAACCCCTCAGGCGAACAACCGGATTCTATACAGCCAATTTTGAGGGACTCTCTGGGAGATCACGTCGCTCGAAGGGCCAATTTATGAAGTTGCGCGCTGCATTTGCGTTCGCGTTTCTCGCCGGGGCTGCTGGAGTCTCGTCGCGCCCGTCAACAGCGCAAGTCGCCCCGCAGGGAAGCTTCGGCTTTACCAACTTCGAAGCGGAAGCAAAGCTGGAAACGCAGTTCCTCGCCGTGCCTGACCCCAAACTGGCCGGAGACGACCTCAAGACCCTCACCGCCGAGCCGCATCTCGCCGCAACACCGGAAGATTACAAAACCGCCGAGTTCGTCGCGGGCAGATTTCGCGCCGCCGGTCTCGATACCCAAATCGTTCCCTTCCGCGTGCTCCTCGACTACCCGAAAGTCGTCCGCATCGAGGCTTGGGACGAGGCCGGCCATATCCTCATCACCGGCCCCAACCGCGAACATGTGAACGGCGATCCCGATCAGGACAATGCGCGCATCGTCATGCCCTACAACAGCTCTTCGGGCTCCGGCGACGTAACCGCCCAGGCCGTCTACGGAAACTTCTGCCGCCCTGAAGATTTCGACGAGCTCGCCGCGCAGCATATTGACGTTCACGGCAAAATCGTCGTCTGCCGCTACGGCTCCAACTTTCGCGGCGTCAAAGTCTATCTGGCCGAGCAGCACGGCGCCGTCGGCGTGCTCATCTACTCTGACCCGCAGGACGACGGCTATTACAAAGGCGACCCCTATCCCATCGGTCCCTGGCGTCCTGACACCAGCGTCCAGCGCGGCTCAGTCAACTACATCTTCCGGTATCCCGGCGATCCCGAAACTCCCGGTGTCGCTTCCGCGCTCGACTTGCCTGACTCGGCTCGCGTTACGAATTTCGAAGGGCCCGACGGCGTCCAGCCGCGCATCATCTCCATTCCCCTCAGCTTTCACGACGCCGCGCCGATTCTCCAGGCGCTTACCGGCCCCGGCGTTCCGCAAGCCTGGCAGGGTGCGCTGCCATTCCGCTATCACCTCGGCCCTAGCGGCGTGAAAGTTCACCTTGTCTCCCAGCAGGATTACCAGCGCCGCATCATCTGGGATGTCATTGGGAAAATCCAGGGCTCTCAGGATCCCGCAGCTTTGGTCATCCTCGGCAATCATCGTGACGCGTGGGTTTATGGCGCAGTCGATCCCTCAAGCGGCACCGCCGCCATGCTTGAAGCAGTTCGCGGCATCGGCGCTCTGCTTCATCAGGGTTGGCGTCCTCGCCGCACCATCGTCTTCTGCAGTTGGGACGCCGAGGAAGAAGGCCTCGTCGGCTCCACGGAATGGGTTGAGCAGCAAGCCGGCGCGCTCGACCACGCCGTTGCTTACTTCAATGTCGATGTGGCCGTCTCCGGCCCGGATTTCTCCGCCTCAGCCGTGCCCTCGCTCAAGGAATTTGTCCGCGATGTCGCCCGTTCAGTTCCCAGCCCCGTTGCCGGCTCTGTTTTTCTCCAGTGGCGTCTCAAGTCTCTCAGCAGCAATGAGCGTCGCGGCTCCAATGCGCCGCCCACCGAGGGCGAAGAGGTGCGCGTCGGCGACCTCGGCTCGGGATCGGACTTCACACCCTTTCTGCAACACGCCGGCGTGCCCTCAACCGAGATCGAGTCCGGCGGCCCTTACGGCGTTTACCACTCCGCATTCGATGACTTCGCCTGGTACACCAAGAACGCTGACCCCGATTTCGTCTATCTGCAGGAGATGGCGCGCGTCTTCGGCCTTGAAGCCATGCGCATGGCCGACGCCGACGTCCTGCCTCTCGACTACGTCGCCTACGCGCGCGAAATCTCTGGCTACATCCAGGCCGCAAAGCGCAAGGCCGCCGACAACGGCCTCGGCTCTCTCGACTTTGCCCCGGCTGAAGCCGCCGCATCGCGTTTCGCCGTTGCCGCCCAACGCGTCCGCGCCCTCCAGTCCGCCCCATCCGGCGACCTCGCTCCTTTGAATCTCGCCCTCCGTCAAACCGAAACAGCGCTCCTCTCTGATTCCGGCCTTCCCGGCCGCCCCTGGTATCGCCACACCATCTATGCTCCCGGCGTTGTCACCGGCTACGCCGCTGTTGTCATCCCCGGCATCAACGAGGCAATCGATGCCCACGATCACACTCTCGCCGCGCAGCAACTCGCAGTTCTCACCCAGGCCCTCGATCGCGCCGCAGCCATACTGTCCGCCGCTCCCTGATCGGGTCCAGCCGCTCGATTCCGGGTGGCCGGCTGCCAAAAAGGGCACTCACCTCTGTATCAGGGCGCGAGCGGGGTACCCACCCGGCGGGTGGGTCGCGTGCCGCAAACACCGCAGAATGAACGCGGGCTTTAGCCCCCGAGGGATCGCAGCAAACCGATCATTCGCCTCGCCTTACTTAAGTGCACACCAGCCGCCGCCGCCCCTGCCCCCAACAGGCCACGCCCTCCCACCCACGAGCCATTTCCCATCGTGATTCCGCGGCGCTATCGTCCATTCGCAAGCTGATTGTGCCCATCGACGGCGCAACAGCGTGCGTGGAGACTTCCCTTTATGGTTGACTTGCTTCTTGCCTTGGCCTTCGTTGCGATGATCCTTTCGCCACCCCTTGTGGCGACATTCCATCGCGGCCGATCCCGCAGACGCAACAACTAGAAGGGTGAGTTCCCCGGAGGTTCCAATGGTTACTTGGGCGATCGAACTCACTCTAATCGCGGCTGGAATTCTGCCGCTTGTTGCCACCTCGCTGAAGCCGGCCCGCGCCGTCAATCACGGCTACTGTGGCCGCCGTGGAAATGCCCGCCGCTCCCAATAACGCGCGTCGCTGGTCACATTTTCCGCTACCTTCAGCCTCCCACTCGCTCGTGGCAGCAACCTTCTGGGCTGAAACTTCCTTAACGTCGCCCGCGCCGCGCCTTCCCTCAGCCCGTCGCGCCATAATCCTTCGTTCTCTCTGTCTCTCGGCCCCTCGGTCCCTCAGTCCCTCGGTCCCTTAGTCCCTTGGTCCCTTGGTCCCTTGGTTCCTCGGTCCCTCGGTCCCTCAGTCCCGTAGTCCCTCGGCCCCTTGATCCCTCAGTCCCTTGGTCCCGTAGTCCCTTGGTCCCTTGATTCCTCGTTCCAAATCCCCTGTGCCCCGTATTTCGCGCCGTAGGCGCGACGCATATTAGCCCCGCGCTTTAGCGTGGGGATTGAGGCCAAAAGAGGCCCAGCCCCGTAGGGGCGGCGCCCGGTGCAGTCCATCGCACAGCTTCTGCTGTGTGATCTGAATCACTTCGAATTTGACCCCCCCGCCCTCACACTCGTATCGTTAAGGTTGGATCACCCATGAAGCCCTACTACCAAAGTCTTCGTATTGGCATCGCCGTCGTCGTCATCCTCGGCACAGTAGCCTGGCTGGCCTTTACCGGCTACAGCTCCAATAAGAGCTATTACGTCACCATCTCCGAGCTCGGCACCATGGGTGATAAGGCCTATCACAGCAATCTCCGCGTCGAGGGCTTCGTTCAACCCGGCTCCATCGAGCAGGTTGGAACCCATGTTGACTTCCTGCTGAATGAATACGAGAGCCATTCGCCGAAAGCTCCAACCGGCCACCTTCTCAAGGTCACCTACAAGGGAACCGAGCCGCCGCCAGACACCTTCAAGGACGACGCGCAAGCTCTTGCTGAGGGCACCTACGGCCGCGACGGCGTCTTCCACGCCAACGTGCTTCAGGCCAAATGCGCCAGCAAGTATGCTCCTCAGCAGCCCGGTGCAGCTCCATCGGCCGCGCCCACGACTAAACCGAACACCGCATCGGCTCCGGCCCCCGCGTCACCCGCCCAGACCCAGACCGCCGCCAACTGATCGAATGAACACGAACGACTCCGAAGCCGGCCGTTCAACACTCCCTATTCACCCCGATCTTGACCGGCCCGATAACGCGCGACCCCTTCACGCGCAACTTGTCCAGGTATCCAAGCTCTTCGGCAGCTTTGCCGCTCTCCGCCAGGTCTCTCTTGATCTCGAACCTGGCCGGTGCTACGTTCTCCTCGGCGAAAACGGTGCCGGTAAATCCACGCTCCTCCGCGTTCTCGCCGGCCTTCTCCGTCCCACCCATGGCACAGTCAGCGTCTTCGGCCATTCTCAACCCCACCAGGCCCGCGCCCGCATTGGCTACATGAGCCACGCGCCCATGCTTTACGACGAGCTCACCGCCCGGGAGAATCTCCGCTACTTCAGCAGTCTTTATCCGGGCCGCCCCTGCCTAACGCCCGATGAAGCTCTCCGTCAGGTCGGCCTCGATCCC
>Ga0265325_10000977_pt1 | contig 20533 bp, 15 predicted proteins | sample 41420metaG_FD_202090 | JGI IMG/M metagenome (GOLD analysis project Ga0265325, IMG submission 202090) | Rhizosphere microbial communities from Carex aquatilis grown in University of Washington, Seatle, WA, United States - 4-14-20 metaG | ecosystem: Host-associated > Plants > Roots > Rhizosphere... | reverse complement strand
GCACGACTTCAGTGTCTGCGTGAGAACTATGTTTCGACAGCGGCAGTGGGATGAGATGGCTGGGAACCCAGCGCCGTAGGCGCGAAAGAGCTTAGCCCAGCGCTTCAGGCGCTGGGTGGAGTGGGGAATTGACCCGAGCCCCGTAGGGGCGGCAGGGGTTCTCACGCACACACTTCAGTCGTGCCGATAAGTGGTTCATTCTTGTCATCCTGAGCCGGCTCGGCAGGCCAGAGCTTTAGCTCTGGACGGCGAAGCCGCCGGCGGTAGATCTTTATGTTGCCGATTTTTTCCGCAGCCAGTTCAAGCCGTGCCCTGTTACAAAACGACTTTATGAGATAGGTTCTGGTCACTTTAGTTTTTTCGAGTGCCGTTTTTTCTTGCAACCCGCCGTTTTGCCGGAATACGGTGGAACTAGGGCGGCATTCTCCCACCGCGGTCGCACGATTATGAGCGCTTTCCGCGGCCTTGGTTCTTTGACATTTCGAGTGCGCCTAGTGACTCGCCGCCATCTAACCCTATTGTTTTCTATTAAGTACGTATAAGTTATTTAATGTCAAGTCTTTGCAGTAAAAACAGATGCTAAGTCACTGATTTTAATAGCCTAGGGGGGAGGGGTATCTGCTATTGTCCACCCAATGAGCTTCACGCTCCTCGACTGGACTGCCATCGCCGGTTACCTCGCGATCACGCTGGTCGTGGGCCTGTGGTTTCGCCGCCGCTCCAGCCGCAGTGTGGACGACTACTTCGTCTCCGGCCGCAACGTGAACTGGTGGCTGGCCGGCACCTCGATGGTGGCCACCACCTTCGCCGCCGACACGCCTCTGGTCGTCACCGGCCTGGTGTATGTGCAGGGCATCTCCGGCAACTGGCTGTGGTGGGGCTTCCTGCTGTCGGGTATGATGACCGTCTTTCTCTTCGCCCGGCTGTGGCGGCGCTCCGGCCTGCTGACCGACGTGCAGTTCGCCGAGATCCGCTACTCCGGCAAGCCGGCGGCGTTTCTGCGCGGCTTTCGCGCCGTCTACCTCGGGCTGTTGATGAACTGCGTCATCCTCGGCTGGGTGACCAAGGCGATGACCAGCATTGTCGGGACCACGCTGGCGGACACCCCCATGCTGACCAACATCAGCCGCGTCATGAGCGGGCATTTTGGCTCGGTATGGAGCGGCAACGACGGCGCGGCGCTGGCCATCTGCGTCTTCTTCCTGATCCCGTTCACCGGACTGTACGTCGCGCTGGGCGGGCTTTGGGGCGTGCTGTGGACCGACCTCTTCCAGTTTGTGCTGAAGATGTCGATCGTGATCGGGGTCGCCTACTTCGCCGTGGTTGGGTGCGGCGGCATAACGGCCATGCTCGACAGCCTACGCCGGATGCAGGTCAGCGCGGGAGCGAATGCTGCGAGTCCTCTGGGATTCTTCCCCGACTTCTCCCGCGGCCTTACCGCCGAGCCGCTGTGGATGGTGCCGGTCGCGAGCTTCCTGGTTTTTGTCGGGATGCAATGGTGGGCGTTCTGGTATCCGGGCGCGGAGCCGGGCGGCGGTGGCTACATCGCGCAGCGAATTTTCAGCGCGCGCGACGAGAAGCAAGGACTGCTGTCGGTGTTGTGGTTCAACATTGCCCATTACGCCATCCGGCCGTGGCCCTGGATCATCACCGGCCTGGCGGTGATTGTGCTGTATCCCGGACTCCAGCATCCCGAAACCGGATACATGATGGTGCTGAACGCGCATCTGCCGCACCAGTATCGCGGCATCGCGATTGCCGGATTTCTGGCGGCCTTCATGTCGACCATCGCCACGCAATTGAACTGGGGAGCGTCGTACCTGGTGGCTGACTTCTATCGCCGCTTCATAAAGAAGCAGGCTTCGGAGCAGCATTACGTTCTGGTGTCGCGCCTGTGCACGGTGTTGCTGGTGATCGTTTCCGCCTGGGTCTCGGTGCAACTCGGCTCCATCGCATCCGGATGGCAAGTGGTGCTGCAGATTGGCGCGGGCACTGGCGCGGTCTACATCCTGCGCTGGTACTGGTGGCGGATCAATGCCTGGAGCGAGATTTCCGCCATGGCGTGCTCGCTGGCCGTGACCATGGTCCTGAACCGCTGGCAGCCGTTCGTCGGCAACAGCTCGCTGGTGTTCGCTAAGAGCGCCCTGGCGACCACTGTGGTGACGACCATCGTCTGGCTGAGCGTCACCTTGCTGACCAAGCCGGAGCGGGACGAGGTCCTGGTACGTTTCTACCGCAATGTGCGGCCCGACGTCCGCGGATGGAAGCGAGTTGCTGCGCAAGTTCCCGATGTCGTGCCACACCGCGATTTGGGCAGCAATCTGCGGGCGTGGGCGCTGGGATGTGCGATGGTCTACACGTGCTTATTTGGAGTGGGTAAGGTCCTGCTGCATCAAGCTATGGCGGGCTCAGCTCTGCTGCTTGGCTCGGCGGTCTGCGCAGTGCTGTTATATCGCGGCGTGGTTCGGAACTTCAGGGTCGAGTCCGAAGCGGCCAGTGGCTATGTCCCAAATTGGACTGAAGCGGCGCCGACGTCCCTGCGTTAGCTCGGGGAGAAGACTAGAATCAGAGCGGTCAAAAGCGAAAAAATGGGGGAGTCTTCTCAACTCCCCCGCAGAAGCGACAGAGGCGATTTCAACCCATGTGATTCGCGGACGAGACCCTTGGTCGCACAAGTTTCCGGTTGTGACGAGCTTTTAACAAATGAGTGACATTCCCGAAATCGCGCGCATCCCCGGAGCGGAAGCCCGCAGCGTGACGCTGGACGGCGTGACCTGGCGCTACTGGTTCGCCGGCTCGGGGCCTCCGCTGCTGCTGATTCACGGCTTCATGGGATATTCCTTCTCCTGGCGATTCAACATTGCGAGGCTGGCCCAGCACTTCTCGGTGTATGCCATGGACCTGCCGGGCTGTGGCTTTTCCCAGCGCGTCGACGCGCCGGAATGCGCACTCGCGGGCGATGCCGAATCTGTTCTGCGCTTCATGGACCATTGCGGGATCGAGTCAGCCGACGTCGTCGCCTCTTCGCGGGGTGCCGGACTAAACATCGTGCTGGCCGCCCTGCTGGCACAACGCAACATGTCCCACCGCATTCGAAAAATGGTCCTGGTGTCGCCCATCAATCCCTGGTCGAGCTACGGCCGCTGGCTGACCGCAGTGCTGGCTACCGCTCTGGGTGGCTTCTGTGTCTTGCATGTCCTGCCGAAGCTCCATTTTCTAACGGGTCGGTACGTGCGCAGGCTGTACGGCGATCCACAGCGGATTTCTCCGGGAACTGTCGAAGGCTATGCGGCGGGATTGCAACCGGCTGGCAGCTTTGAGAATCTGTTGCGGGTCGTCCGGTCCTGGAAGTGCGACCTTAGGCAAATTGAAGAAGCCGTGCCGGCGATCAGCGATGTTCCCACATTACTGCTCTGGGGCTCGCGCGACCGCGCCGTGTATCCCTCCTCGGCGCCGGAGCTGCAACGCCGGCTGAAGAACAGTGCCCTGGTTGTGCTTGACGGGGTCGGCCACCTGCCCTATGAAGAGGTGCCGGAAGAGTTCAACAGAGTTGTGTGCGACTTTCTGTTGAATAACACTCCACCAACGCCGCTGGAGACAGCCAGACCGCAGGAACTACCTGTTTCGGTCGGATGTCCCGGCGGGAAGGCTGAGTAAGGTGTTTGGGCCCGGGGTCTGCATGGCGCTCTGCGGTGCAAACCAGAAGCGGCGGACCGCCGCCGCCTCGCACAATTCTCATGGGCTACTGTTCCGGCGGACGTCCCATTTGCATCATGCCGCCAATGTCCATCTTGTGATAACCGGGCGGAATCTCAAACAGGCTGGCGCTAGGCTCGCCCTCTTTGATGTTGGTCAGGTTCCAGGTCGACTCTTCCGAGACGGTCTTGATGGGGAAGTGGAGTGTCTGGTCTATCCACACGTTCGACACCTTGCCCTGCTTGTCGGTGATCTGCCAGTGATCGCAGGTGCGCCCGTTCATTGGTTCGACACCGACCTTCTTGCAGGTCGTGCCTTCTTCACGGGCGCAGGGATTGCTGGGGTCGGCCAACGGTTTGATGTCCGCCATGCCCATACCGCGGTGCATCGGAGTTTCACCCGCCTTGTACTCCATGTACATGTGCTGCTGCGGCATCAGGATGTCGGTGGTATGGGTTTTGAAGTCGGTGATCATGATGGTCCCACCGCCACCCGGTCCGCCGCCTTGCATGTCCATGCGCATGTGCCCGCTGCCGAAGTACATCTTGCCGGTCATATCGCGAGGCGCGTTGGCATTTCTGGTAGAACTGAATTGCATGTCAGCGGAAAAGGGCTGGGGCTGCATCGCTATTTGGGCCGTTGCCAGCGGGAGCAGCAACAGGATGGCGGCGTTTGCCATAAGAATGGTTCGGATTCGCGAGTTCAATCAGGTCTCCTTGCTAGGAATTGTCGGACGCACAAACTAGCGGCCAGAACTGGCACAATAGTGTACGACAGCAGGGCTGGGGTTCAAAAACCTGCGTTGGGCTGGGCCTCCAGCGTATCGGGCAAGAGCCCCGCTTTTTCGCTGAGGGACGCTCTGCTTACTCATCAAGAGTGGATGCTGCACCGGCAGTTGGACTATATTGCTACAATCCTTGCCTGCAAGGTTTGGTTCTGCGTGCGCTGAGAGGGGAACTCCGACATGGGTGCTACCGGCATGTGGCTGCGCAAGATGGACCCCTCGTCCACCAGCGACCCGCTCGTGCTAGTGGTGGTGGAGGGGACGGACCGCCGTACCCTGGTGCTCGACCATTTTCCATTTACCATCGGCCGGCGCACCGACCGCGACCTGGTCATGGCCGATCCCCGGGTGTCGCGGGAGCACGCCCAGTTCGAGCGTGACGCCGACGGAACCTACATTTTGGACCAGGGCAGCCGCCACGGCACGTTTGTCAACGCAGAGCGAGTCAACCGGCGCAAGCTGGCGCGCAACGACCGCGTCGAATTCGGTGTGCAAGGCGCCGCCTACGTTTTGTTCAGTCCTGACCGTTCTCCTTCCAGCGCAGCACAGCAGTTCCTGAGCCAGTTCTCCACCTGGAAGCCGGCCAGCGGAGCGGGTTCCGATCTCGAAATGCTGAATGTCTTCCTCGAGGCGGCACGCAAGCTGAACACCAGCGGCGTACTGGACGACGTACTGCACACCTTGCTGGAAGCGGCCCTGCGGCTGACCCACGCGGAGCGCGGATTTGTCTTCCTGCGCCAGGCGGACGGGGACCTGCGGCTGGCCGCCGGCCGCGACAAGAATGGAGAGAGGATCGACGACGACAGCACCATCTCCCGTTCCGTCCTCCGTGATGCGGCCAAGAGCGCATCGGAATTTTTGGTCACCGACACCGACGACACCGGCAAACTGGCTGGCCGGGAGAGCATCGTTGCCCACAACCTGCATAGCGTCATCTGCATACCCCTGCGCAAGACCGTAATCCAGGAAAAGGCCAAGGACGACACCAAGCCGGAGGGCATCGACGTACAGGGAGTGTTGTATCTCGACGCCCATTTCCTGTCAGGCAAGCTGTCCTCGGTGAGCCACGACATTCTGCGCACCATCGCCAACGGCGCGGCCACCCTGGTGGAGAACGCCTCGCTGGTGCAGGCCGAGGATGTCGCCAAGCGGGTCCGCCAGGAACTGGCCATAGCCGCCGAGATTCAACAGCGCCTGATGACCGTGACCGTACCGGACGTGCCTTACGCCAAAGTCAACGCCGTCAGCTATGCCTGCAAAGACATTGGCGGAGATTTCTTCGATCTGGTGTACACCGCCAAGGGCCTGTCGCTGATCGTAGCCGACGTTTCGGGCAAAGGCGTTTCGGCGGCGGTGGTGGCTTCTATTCTGCAAGGCATGCTGTATTCCCAGTTGGCGCGGGATTCGTCGTTGCCGGAGATGATTGCCGCCGTGAACCGGTTCCTGTGCGAGAAAGTGGGAGGCCAAAAATACGCTACCTTGGTCGTTGCCCGCCTGCTGGAGAATGGCGAAATGGAACTGATCAATTGCGGGCATGTGCCTCCTATGCTGATTTCAGGCGGCATCGTTACCAAACTGGAGGAAGGCAATCTTCCGGTCGGATTGGTCCCCAACGTGGAATTCCAGGCAACGCGTTTGCAGTTGAAGCCGGGAGAACGGTTGCTGCTGGTCACCGACGGCGTCACCGAAGCCGAAGATGCGGACGGCGAGTTCTTTGGTACCGAGCGCTTGGAGGCTTGCTGCCTGAACGGTTTCGCAGCCATCGAGGAGGCGGTGACCGCCTTCCGGGGCAACACGCCGCTGACCGACGATTGCACCATCACCGAGATCGCCTACCGCGGTGCCCAGGGGAGTTCGACGTGATGCTGGCAAACGCAGGTCAGCGGCAGATCACACCCCACTTTCGGCCAGGCTTGCATGCCAATTTGGAACTCCGATTTTCGTCGGAAATGCTTGGTTAACCGCCGTTTTTGTGTTGTAATTAAAGGCTCGTAGTTAAAACAGTTTTTAATTATGTCGACCCTGTTCTTATCATCTCCAGATTCTTTGTTTTTCGGCCGCGATACTAGTGGTTTCGCGCTGCTCCGGATCTTACGTAAGCTGTTGTGCGCATTACTACTTTGTGCCCTAACCGCGCTGGCCAGCGTTCCGGGATACGCGGTTACCTCGACCGCCAAGTCGCATCGTGCCCACCATGCCGCCGTTCCAGTTCATCCGGCCGTATACTCCCGTTTCCATTGGCGTCTGAGCAAGTGGAACCCGATGTTCAAGGGCTCGCATGAGTTGCTGGTGCAGCAAAACCAGGAACTGGACCGCTCGCAGTTGCCCCGTATCTTCGATGACAACGAGCTTATGCGCCTGGAGCTGGCGCAGGACCTGGTCCCAGTGAGCGAGACCGAGGCCCTGAAGATTTCCAGCGAATTGCCTGACAGCCGCCGCTACTGCCGCCCGTGGACACGCGATTTCCTGCAGGATTTCAGCCAGGCCTTTTACACCGAATTCCACGCTCCCATTCAGATCAACTCTCTGGTACGTACGGTGGAGCAGCAGCAGCGCTTGCGGCGGCATAACCGCTTCGCCGCGCCGGAGTGGGGCGACACTGCTTCCACTCACTTGACTGGCGTTACCTTCGACATGTCGCGTCGAGGGCTAACAACTCAGCAGTATGCGTGGATACTGAGCTACCTTCTGCCGCTCAAGGAAGGTGGTATGGTTGACCCGATTGAGGAGAGCCAGCCGGTGTTGCACGTCGTGGTTTTCGAGAAGTACTCCGGCGGCGGAGACGACAACAAAGGCTGGTCGGAGGCCAATGAGCCTACCGACTTGAGCCTGCAAAGCGCCGGTGGAACCCAGCCGTAAGCGTTTCCAATAAGCTATCGCCTTTGGTTTTGAAAAGGCACACCTTTAGGTGTGCCGATCCACGCCTTGCTGTCTTGAGTGCGAGGGTCAGCGCGACTGAGCGCGACCGACGCATTACCCTTTCAGCGCCATCACCAGTAGTTTGCGCTCGGTCATGTCCTCAATCGAATAACGCAAGCCTTCGCGGCCTAAACCCGAATCCTTCACCCCGCCGTACGGCATCTGATCGACGCGGAAACTGGGCACGTCGCCGACGATCAGGCCGCCAACTTCCAATTCTTCGAACGCTCTCTGGATGAGCAGAGTGTCGTGCGTCAGCAGCCCGGCTTGCAAGCCGTACGGCGAATTGTTGACTTGGTGCAGGGCCTCGCCGAATTCCTCATACGGCTCTACGGTGACCACTGGAGCAAAGACCTCAGCGCAGTTGACCCGCATGTTCGGCGCCGTCCCCGTGAGCACCGCCGGCTCGACTACGGAGCCATTCCGCTTGCCACCGCACAACAGCTTTGCTCCGCCCTTCACCGCTTCCTCAATCCACTCCGTCACGCGAATGGCATCCTGCTCGCGGATGAGCGGTGGCACGTCTGTGTCTTCGTCCATGGGGTTGCCGACCCTCAGCTTGCGGACCTCATGCAGCAGCAGGTCGGTGAACTTGTCGAATGCGGCCTGATGGACCAGAATTCGCTGCACGGAAATGCAGGTCTGCCCGGCGTAGGAGAACCCGCCGGCCACGCAGCGATGCGCGGCATATTGCAGATCGGCATCGCTGTGCACGATCACCGCGGCGTTGCCGCCGAGCTCCAGCGTCACCCGCTTCTTGCCGGCGCGGCTCTTCAGTTGCCAGCCCACGGCCGCGCTGCCGGTAAAGGTCAGCAGCTTGATGCGGTCATCGCTGACCAGCAGGGAAGCATTATCGTTGGATAGCGGCATCACCGCCAGCGCGCCTTCCGGCCATCCCGCTTCCTGTACGATCTCGGCCAGCAGCAGCGACGAGATGGGCGTCTGCGGCGCAGGCTTCAGAATCACCGGGCATCCCGCCGCTATGGCTGGCGCCACCTTGTGGGCGACTAGGTTCAGCGGAAAGTTAAACGGCGTGATGGCGAAAACCGGTCCCAGCGGGAAGCGGCGCACCAGGCCCCAGCGTCCGGCAGTGGATTCCAGCGTGTCGAGCGGGATGTACTCGCCGTAGATGCGCGTGCTCTCCTCGGCTGCGATCTGGAAGGTGTTGATGGCACGCTCCACTTCGGCGCGCGCGGTCTTGATAGGCTTTCCGGCCTCCTGGCAGATGGTGCGGGCAAACTCCTCGCGCCGCGCGGTAACGCCCTCGGTGATCTTGCGCAGCACGCCGGCGCGCTGGTACGACGACATCTTGCGGGTCACAGCGAACGCCTGTACCGCCGACTCGATCGCGGTCTCGACATCGTCGCGCCCGGCCTCGGATACGACAGCAAGAACACTGTGGTCGTAAGGCGAATTGATCACCGCTTCGCGGCCGTGCATGACCGAGTTGCCGTTCATGAAGAACCCAAGGCTACGAATCGGAACGGAGGTTGTTTGTCCCATATCGTCCTCTCATCCAATTGGATGCCGCCGCCCATGATTACGCAATCGGGCAGCGAATTCAATGGCGGCAGCTGTTGGCCGTCGCCCGGTGGCTGTCCCCGGCTTTAGCCATTGCGCTTCACTCCACGACGCGCCAGAATGGCTGCTGTGAAGGCCCTGTTCAATCTGAAGGTCATCTTCCTCGCACTGCTGTCCTTGATCTTCATTGGCGTCGCTGGCTTCCATTTCATCGAAGGCTGGCCATGGTTCGACGGCGTGTATATGGTCCTTACCACCATCACCACCATCGGCTATGGGGAAATCCATCCCCTCTCGCATGTTGGCCGCATTTTCAATACCTTCGTTATCGTCACTGGTGTGGGGCTGGTGCTGCTGTTCTTCGGGGGCGCAACCCAGGCTTTGCTAGAATTCGAGCTGCAATCGGTATTCGGCAGGAGACGCATGGACCGCGATATCAGCCGATTGTCGGGCCACTTCATCATCTGCGGCGCCGGACGCGTGGGCCGCAGCGTCGCGCGTGAACTGGCGCGCAAACCTCTACCCTTCGTCATCGTCGACAGCAGCCAGGAAAAGATGGCGCGCTACACCCCCGAAGGCTGGCTCACCCTGATCGGCGATGCCACCCAGGCGCAGGTTCTGCGCCAGGCGCAGATCGAGAACGCCCGCGGACTGGTCGCCGCCACCACTACCGACGCCACCAACATCTACATCATCCTGACCGCGCGCAGCTTGAATCCCAGGCTCAAGATCATCGCGCGCGCCAGTGAAGAAGACGCCGAGAAGCATTTGCTTACCGCCGGCGCCGATCACGTCGTGTCGCCCTACAACTTTGCCGGCTATCGTATTGCGCAGACCTTCATGCGTCCGCACGTCGTCGATTTTTTCGACACCGCCATGAACCGCAAAATGCCGCTGGAGATCGAAGAAGTACAGGTGCAGGCCGGCTCGCGCTTCGTCGGCAAGACGCTGGAGGGCTCGCGCATCCGGCAGGAGATGGGCGTCATCGTGCTGGCCATTAAGGGCGAGGATTCGCAGATGCGCTTCAATCCCGCGCCCGATGCGGCGATTCACGCCGGCGACCACCTGATCGCGATGGGCGAACCCGATGGTTTGCGGCGGCTGGAAGACTCGGCCACGGAGCGCCCATGAAGATCACCACCGCTGCCGAGATGCGCGAGATCGATCGCGCCACCAGCGAGCGCTTCGGTGTGCACTCGCTCACCCTGATGGAGAACGCCGGCTCAGCCATCGCGCAATTCATCCTCGAACACTGCCGCCACGCCAATCGCGTTGTTGTGGTGTGCGGCAAGGGCAACAACGGCGGCGACGGCTTCGTGGTTGCGCGCCGCTTGCATCGCGCTGGGCGTGTCGTGGAAGTGCTGCTGCTGGCCTCGCCTTCCGACCTTCGCGGCGACGCGTTGGCGATGTACGAACGCCTGCCACTTCGTCCCATCGTGCTGCAAACCCGGCAGGGTCTCGAGGGCGAATCGTCGCGCAGCCTCGCCAACTGCGACCTTATCGTCGATGCCATTCTCGGGACTGGCTTGCAACCGCCCGTCAGGGGTCTCTACGCCGATGCCATCGGCGCTATCAACCGCAGCGGTAAGCCGGTGGTCGCGGTGGACATTCCCTCGGGGGCCGATTCTGATTTGATGACGCCGCAAGCGGGCGAGGGAATTGCGCGCGCCGATGCCATCGTTACCTTCACCGCGCCGCGGCCGGCGCACGTCTTCGGCAATCTCACGCATGGGCCGGTGGTGATAGCGCCCATCGGCTCGCCGCCGCAAGCGATCGTCAGCCAGCTCAATCTAGAACTGACCACGCCGCAGGACATCGCCGCGCTGTTTGCGCCCCGGCCCGCGGACAGCAACAAGGGAGGGTACGGCCATATCTTGATTGTGGGCGGTTCGCTGGGCAAGTCAGGCGCTGCCGCCATGGCGGGAATGGCCGCGTTGCGCTCGGGTTGTGGGTTGAGCACCGTGGCCACTGCTCGCAGCGCTCTCGCCAACGTTGCCGCATTCGCCGCCGAGCTGATGACCGAGCCGCTGCCCGAAACCGACGCCGGCAGTATCGCGCTGGCCGCACTCACAAACTTCGCCGAGCTGGCCAAGACCATGACGGTCGTCGCCATCGGACCGGGCATTGGACGCCACCCGGAGACGGCGCAGTTCGTGCATCAGGCAGCGGCTCAGACCAACGTTCCTCTGGTCATCGATGCCGACGGACTCAATGCGTTCGACGGGCATACCGACAAGCTCGACGGCAGCAAACGTTCGCTGGTGCTCACCCCGCATCCCGGCGAAATGTCGCGCCTGGCGGGCATCTCCATCAAGGCGGTGCAGGCCGACCGGCTCAAGATCGCGCGCGACTTTGCCCGCCAGCACCACCTCATCCTGGTGCTCAAGGGCAACCGCACCATCGTCGCGCTGCCCGATGGCACAGCATGGGTCAATCCCACTGGCAATCCCGGAATGGCGACGGGCGGCACCGGCGACATTTTGACCGGGATGACCGCAGGCATTATTGGGCAGATGCAGAACGATGTCGCACGCGCCGCCATTGCCGCGGTTTACATGCACGGGCTGGCCGGGGACGTCGCCGTCGAAACCATGGGCGAGCATTCGCTGGTCGCTACCGATCTGCTCGGCGCTCTGCCGGAGGCTTACCGCCGCGCGACCAAGCAGTCGACGGGAACCACGGTCACCATTGGTGGATCCTCAGGGGCGTTCGACCGGATGGCCGGGTAGTCGTTTCTGACTTGCTGACTGCAAGCTTTGAAAGGGCATCGCTCTTGCCCTGCCGGCCAGTTTTCCCTTATTCGAGTGGAGCGCGGGGGAGCGGTGCGACTGAGCGCGGCTGAGGCCCCTAGAGCGATTCCGGAGTTGCTGTATCCGGTGGTGGGTGGAGCACGCCTTTCAGGCGTGCATACCAAGGCTGCAAAAAGAACGAGGTCTTAGCCGCTGAGGTAAGATCTCTGGTTACCTCAGCGGCTAAAGCCGAATTCAGAGGCAACTCTCAAATGCACCGCTGAAGCGGGTGCTCCACCCGGATACACCAACTCAGAATCTGCCCTAATACGCCTCATCCAGCAGCTCGACGACATGTGCCACGCGCGCATTCAGTCCTTTGCGTTTCACGCCGGCAGCGAGCTGGAGCGCGCAGCCTACGTTTGCGGTGGCAATTACTTCCGGCTGCACCATGGCGATGTTGCCCATCTTCTCGTCGAGAATCTTCATGGACAGTTCGTTTTGGACGATGTTGTAAACGCCGGCGCTGCCGCAGCAGGAATCCGAACGGGGAGACTCAACCAGTTCCAGACCGACAAACTTCAGCAGCTCACGCGGCGCTTTGCGTATGCCCTGGGCATGGGCCAGGTGGCATGGGTCCTGATAGCTAACGCGCGCCTTCGACTTGCGGGCCGGCTCGATCAGTCCAACCTGGTTGAGGTATTCGCTTATGTCGCGCACCTTGGCCACGAACTGCATGGCCCGGTCTGCGTATTCGGCATCGTGCTCCAGCAGTGCCGCATATTCCTTCATGACTGAGCCGCAGCCGGCCGCGTTGGTGACCACCGCATCGAACTCGGGACTCAGCATGGCGTCGATGTTGCGCCGGGCCAGGGCGCGCGCCATATCCAGATATCCAGCATGTAGATGCAATGCGCCGCAGCAGCTCTGCGCCTTTGGAATGTGTACCTCGATGCCGTTCTTGGTGAGAACGCGGACCGTGGCCCGGTTCAAGTCCGCGAAAGCCACACTGCTGACGCAGCCGATGAGCAGCGCCACTCGTCCTCGGCGCACGCCTTCGGCGGGAAAGACTTCGCCCAGATGGCGGAACGAGAAATCACTCGAGATGCGCGGCGAAAGGGCATCCAGATCGGTGATCCCAAGTAGTTTGAGCACTCCGCTGCCACGTGCCAGGCCCTGCAATCCCGAGCGCTGGTAGAAACGCACCAGTTTGGCATGTCTCCCCAGGGTGCGAAACGACGGCAGCACCTGGGCGTAGAAGTGTTCGCGCACTTTGCGCCCTAGCCAGGGCCGCGGGTAGTTCTGCTCGATCTGCGATCGCGCTCTCTCCAGCAGGCTGCCGTAGGGCACGCCCGACGGGCAAGCGGTCTGGCAATTCAAACATCCCAAGCAGCGATCGATGTGGGTGACAAACGAATCGCCAAGCGCCAGACGGCCTTCGTCCACCTGCACCATCTGGTAGATGCGGCCGCGCGGCGAATCCATCTCCGTACCCAGCGCGCGGTAGGTCGGGCACTGGTCCAGGCACAGCCCGCAGTGGACGCACTTGGAGTACAGCTCCCACGTCGGCTTCTCGCCTGACGAGAAATTCGAGACTGCTTTCTCCGCCGATGGAGCTATCGGGGTCAGACGAGGAACCTCCCGCGATTCAGAATGTCTCTAGGATCGAGCGCCATCTTCACCGCGCGCATGCTTTTCTCGTCCGTCGGAGTCGGTCCCCAGGCGGAAATCTGCTTGTGCGCTTCCAGCGGGCAACGCAGGACAGCCAGGCTGGCATCCTGTGGCAGCTTGCTGCGCAAGCCCGACACAGTGTTTACGAAATTCACTGGTGGGAGGTCCGCGTCAGTCCTCGGCCACAGTGCAGCCAACAACTGCCCCACTCCGACCCTGCCGATGCACGCGAACGTGAAGCCGTTGGACTCAGCGACGGTGGCAAGATGGTTCAGCGTCCCCTGTACATCGCGCAGTGGAAGCGACAATGAAACCAGCAACGACCGGGGATGCCGCTCATCCACCAGATGCGAGAAATCGGCCATCGCGCGCCCGACGTCCTGTTCGCTCTGCCCATCGACCTCGCGCGACACTGCGGCACCCAGTTCCGCACGGTATCGCGACAGCACGGCGTCACTTCCGGCGGCGCGCAAAAGCAGTAGCCAAGGGCCATCGGGACCGAATCCCGGCAGAAACTCACCGGCCTGCGGAGAAACCAGTTCCAAGCAGAGGGGATCTAGGGGTGAACGCAGGAGATGGTCGCGGAACTCGACGGCCTCTACACTGCTGGCGAACTCAGAAACGTAGGTTCGCGTCTGCCGCGGTGCAGGGAACAACTTGAAGCTGGCGCTGGTGATGACGCCAAGCGTGCCCTGGCTACCGATGAGCAGCTTCATCATGTCGTAGCCAGCGACATTTTTCACCACTCGGCCACCGCCCTTGCCCTTGCGCCCGTCGCCGGTTACAAATCGCACGCCAATGCAGTAGTCGCGCAGTCCACCGTAGCCCTGCCGATGAGGGCCGATCATGCCCGTCGCCAGCAGTCCGCCGATGGTCGCCTGTTGAGGCAGGGGTGGGTCAGCCGCGAAAAAAAGGCCGTCTTTGCCGACCATCGCGGACAGGTGGGCAACCGTATATCCAGCTCCGACGCCGACGGTGAGATCGCCAGGATCGTAGTGCTCCACTTCCGTCAGCCGCGCGGTGGACAGCAATACATCGATCTGCGCCGGAGGATTGCCGGTCTGCTGCTGGGTGAAGCCTCCGGCTGGAACGATGTTCAACCGGTGCTCGTTGGCGAAGCGCAGGATGGCAACAATCTCGTCCGCCGAACCCGGGGTAACAGAGGTGCGGGGAGCAGCTCCGAGAACTTGGTGGCGCTGTAGCTCCACGGGATCGTCGACAACATGTTCCGGACCGCAAATCGCGCGCAGTTCGGCGGTGAAGCGTCCGATCGCCGGCGAGGTTGTCACATGCCCTCCTGCGCCAGTACCGGGTTTCGCGCCGGGCCCGTGATCTCGCGGCACATGCGAGGCGTCGGGAACATCTTCTCCGGATTCAACACACTGTTACCATTAAAGGCATTGCGAAGGCTGACCATCACGTCGAGGTCCTGCTCGGTGAACAGGGCCGGCATGAGATCGCGTTTCTCGCTGCCGACGCCGTGCTCGCCGGTGATGGAGCCGCCCACCGCAATGCAGTACTCGAGGATGTCCTTACTGGCCGCCAGCACCCGCTCAAGCTGGTCAGGAAAACGCATGTCAAACAGAATCAGGGGATGAAGGTTGCCATCGCCCGCGTGAAATATATTGCCAATGATAAGATCGTATTTCTTCGCGACCTCTCCAATGTGCCGCAGGGTCGCGGGAATCTTGCTGCGGGGCACTACTCCATCCTGGGTGTAGTAGGACGGACTGACGCGGCCCAGCGCACCGAACGCCGTCTTACGCCCCTTCCACAGCAGCGCTCGCTCTTCTTCGCTTTTGGCGCGGCGGACTTCGCGCGCCTTCTGCTGCAGACAGACTGCCTGCACCGCCTCCGCCTGCTCTTCCACAACCTCTCGCAATCCCTCCAACTCGATCAACAGCACCGCGGCGGCGTCGAGTGGATAGCCAGCGTGGCAGTAGGCCTCGATGGTGCGCAGGGTCCATCCATCCAGCATCTCCAGCGCGGCGGGCGTGATGCCTTCGGCGGTGATGGCCGACACGGTTTGCGCCGCGTCGTCGATGGTCTCGAAGATTCCCAGCAGGGTTGCGACTTTCTCGGGTTTGCGCAGCAACTTGACGGTGATCGCGGTGGTGATTCCCAGGGTTCCTTCCGAGCCGACAAAGAATCCCGTCATGTCATAGCCGCCGGACTCGGCAGCTTTTCCGCCAAAGTGCACGACTTCTCCGCTGGGCAGCACCACTTCCATTCCGGTCACGTGATTGACGGTGACGCCGTAGATCAGCGTGTGCGGTCCGCCGGAGTTCTCCGCCACGTTGCCGCCGATGGTGCAGGCCTTCTGGCTGGAAGGATCGGGCGCGTAGAAGAGTCCAAGATGCGACACGTGCTCGGAGAGCTGCAGATTGACCACGCCGGGCTGCACCACGGCGCACTGGTTCTCGGCGTCCACCTGCAGAATGCGGTTCATGCGCGAAAAGGCGATGACAATGCCGCCCGCTTGCGAAATCGCGCCGCCGCTTAACCCGGTGCCTGCGCCGCGGCCTACGACCGGGATCTTTGCGGACGAGGCCAGCCGCATGATTTGAGAGACCTGCTCCGTTGTTCGCGGGAATACCACCGCTCCCGGAGTGCTCTTGCGTATGCCTCCATCGTATTCGTACAGCATGAGGTCTTCCGGGCGGTCGAGCACGGCATCACGCCCAACTATCTTCCGGAGATGTTCCACGACCTCAGCCAGGGCCATACGGAGGCAGTGTAGCACCGTCGGGGACGGCGCTTGTAAAGCGGCCCGCAGGGGCAGGAACTAGGTGAGGTAATATCGGCGGGCCAGCGTACCAATCGCAAACAGGCAGGCTCCGATCACGATGAAGATCGCCGCCAGCTTGTGCAGGTCGGCGAGGGCTCCGGGCGCGGCCGGCGCCGTGAACAAGAACAGAAGCGCACCGATGAACATGGCCAGTGCGCCACCCACTTGCGGCTTGCGGCCCAGGCGTTTGCGGACAAGCCGCAAGCTCTCCGACTCCACGGGCTCCGCAAGCTCATCGTTTCTGCGCAGTGAATCCATTGCCAGAAACCCTAGCACTTTGCCGCTTTCCGGCCAACGGACATTCGTCGCCGAGACATTCCTGGGCGCGGCTGGTATTCTCTGACATTTGAGTACGACCGCACGGAGGATGAGTATCCATGTCGAACAGTCTGCAAGGCCGCACGGCGGTGGTCTTCGGGGTGGCCAACAAGCGCAGCATCGCGTGGGCCATCGCGCAGCAGATGCAGCAGGCTGGAGCGCAACTGGCCATTACCTACCAGAACCAGCGGCTCAAAGAAGAGGCCGACGACCTGATCGCGGCGCTGCCCAACGCACAGGCCTTCCAATGCGACGTCAGCCGCGACGAAGAAATCGCGCAACTGTTCGAGCAACTGAAATCGTGTTATGGCAAGCTGGACGCGCTGGTGCACAGCGTCGCCTTCGCCCCCGCCGAAGAACTCAAAGGCGAGTTCGTGGACACCAGCCGCGAAGGCTTCCGCATCGCCATGGACATCAGCGTCTATTCGCTGGTCGCGCTCGCCCGTGCCGCCCGCCCGCTGATGACCGACGGCGGCAGCATCATGACCCTCACCTATTATGGAGCCGAGAAGGTGGTGCCCAGGTACAACGTAATGGGAGTGGCCAAAGCCGCGCTGGAAGCCAGCGTTCGTTATCTCGCCTACGATCTCGGCAAGAACAAAATCCGCGTCAACGCCATTTCTGCCGGTCCCATCAAGACACTGGCTGCGCGCGGTATTTCCGGCTTCGGCGACATGCTGTCGGCCCAGGCGGAGCGCGCTCCTTTGCAACGCAATGTGGAGGTGAAAGAGGTCGCCACCACCGCCGTCTTTCTCGCCAGCGACGCGGGCAGCGGCATCACCGGCGAGACCATCTACGTGGATTGCGGCTACAACATCATGGGGTTTTGAGGGCAGATCCGACCGGTGCCTTGCTTCACTTCCTGGCCGTCACGTGCTCCAGTTCGAGTTTGAACGGTTGCGGACTCACCCGCGCCACTCCGGAATAAGGACTATCGAGCGACAAGATGAGAAAGAGGCTGAAGGCCAAAATCCCCGTCAGCGCCGCCGTCATACCCGCTTGCGACCAGACGCTTTCATGCCCGAACAGATAGGTGAAGGCGACCAGCACGATCCCGCCGGAACAGAGCAGGTACCACAGCGAGACAGGTACCGTGCCACGATTGGTAAACAATCGGATTCGGCGCGCGTTGGAGAGCTCATTCAAATGCCGCAGAGACTCTGCGTAGTAGGCCTGCATTTGCAGATTGTTAGGCTGGCCGGTGCCATAGACATTCCACAGCTTTTGAACTGCATCCCATGTTCGCTGGCTCTCGCGGCCTTCGGCCATGGCGGGAAACTCATCCTCCATCACGGAATTCACATACTCGAGCAAGGCAGTACGAATGTTCTGACGGAGAGGATCGGGCATGACGGTTGACAGGCGGGAGAGATCGCCTATTTCATTGGCCTCCTGTTCCAGGTTCTCGCCCGCCTCCTTGAAGCCGGTCCAGACGACAAAAATGGCGAAGGCGATCAACACGGCATAGAGTGTTCCGATCATCAGGAAGAAGTAGCTGGCTACCTCGTGTTGCCGCCTCAGCCAGTCGACAACGAGGTAACGGCGGACGAGCAGTAATCCCGCCCCCGAGAACACCATCGCGCCGACAATAAAGAACACTCCATTGAGCACGGTGTCCATTCTTTACTCTCCTCGAAAACGAAAACTGCGGCAGCTTGATGGAAGGCGGAGGGGCCTTCAGGCAGCCAGACCTATCCGCTAACTACCGCAGTTGATTCCTTGACCATTTCACTTCGGGGAGAAGTTTACTCCTCGCTCACACAATTCCTCCCCAGCCTGCTATTGCTGGAATCGGTTACTCCGCGGTTGACGCCACGGCTGTCAGGTCCGTCCAAAGAGAAATCAACGGAGGCACCGATGACCAAGCTGCCCGTAGTTCTTGCCGTGGTAACCGGCTCCATCTCGCAGGTATTGACAACTGTACGCACACGCTGCGGAGCAAACACTTATGCGCTGCATCGACTGCGCGCTACTGCCTCTCAACCACGATCGTCCTGTCCTGCTCTCCCTGCCGCTCCAGGCTGATCTCCACGTCGCGCTCCTGCTCGAAGCGCTTGAACTTCTCGCCCCACTCCAGCAGCACCACAGTGCCGTCTTCGGCGAAAAGCTCGTCGAGCCCCAGGGTGTCGAGCTCGCGCTGCGTGTCCACGCGATAGAGATCGACGTGGTACAGGTTGACCTCCGGACCGCGATATTCGTGGATGAGGGTGAACGTGGGACTGGTGACGTCGTCCGGCGAGGCGGCGTGCAGACCTTCGGCGATGCCCTTCACCAGCGTGGTCTTACCGGCGCCGAGTGAGCCACGCAGGATGACCATACGTGCGCTCTTCAGCGTGGGCGCCAGCTTGCGGCCCAGCGCTATCGTCTCTTCCGCCGAGTGCGTGATGTACTCTTCCGAGGTCATCGCGAGAAGAAAAATTCTAGCAGGGCGTGGGTACGTTCCGTGGGCCGCCGATGGGTTCTTTCAGTAGACTGAAACGCACCGCTCCAAAGCACCGCGCTATTGCGCTGCGATCGCTTCCCGCAACAGTGCCGACAACTCTTCCGCATCCGTCACTGGCGGACGGCAAGCGAAGTTCGTGCACACGACCGCCACCGATTTCTTATCCTTCAGCGCGGGAAGGTTGGGGATGGTTTCCGCCAGTACTGGCGGCAGGTTCTGCGCCACGGCTTCGCTGTCGGTCAGGTGAACTACGGACTTGTTGACCGCGAACGGCGCACGCGCGGCCCGTAGCAACTGCTCTGCTTGCTCGTCCTCGCCCACGACGACCACCTGCGTGTGTGGACGCGACAACCACGTCGCCGCAATGCCGTAGGTCCCGGCATAGATCCCAAATTGCTCCGCCACACCGGCAAACACCTCGAGCGTATCTTCGGCTTTGTCGTGATACTTCGGCTCGTTGGTGTAAGCGTGCAAACGCAGCAGCGCAATCGCCGCGCTGGGATTGCCGGCTGGAGTGGGCGCATCCTGAAACGGCTTGCGCCGCGCCGATAGAGCGCCAAGCCGCAGCTTCTCTTCCAGCGAGGCTTCGGTATCGAAGAAACCGCCGGACGTGGGATCGGCGAAGCGGCGAATCATCTCATCGGCAATCTTTTGCGCGAACTTGAAGTAACTTTCGTCGCCCGTGACCTCATACGCGTCCAGGCACGCCAGTACCGTAAATGCGTAATCGTCGAGCAGGCCGCGAACGAAACGCTTTTCCGCTTTCGCATCGGAGTAAGAGATGACGTGCGACAGGCCGTGCTCTGCATCGCACGCCTCCGCCAGAATGCGATCCAGCGACCGCAGCGCGAACTTCCGCACCTCCGCGAGGCCCAGCACCTGCGCAGCCTGCAAGTAGGCGGAAACGCACATGGCGTTCCAGCTCACGTAGATGGTCTTGTCCACGAAGGGCGCCGGCCGCTGGAGGCGCGCGGCGTACAGCTTCGTCTTGGCCGAAGCCAGCAGGTCCAGTACCTGCGTCACCTCAAAGCCCATGTGCGATGCAACCTCTTCCGGCATGGCGCGTACCCACAGGACGTTCTTCGCCGGGTTATGGTGCATCTCGCCGGTTTCAGCGATGTCGTAGTGCAGCGCGATCGCCTGGAATTCATCTTTCGTCAGCGCCGCTTTCGCCTCCTCCACCGTCCAGGTGAAGTAATCTCCGTCGTCGTCGAGATTGATGTCGGCATCCTGCGAGGCGTAGAAGCCGCCATGCTCGCGGTCGCTCAGCCATTCATCCATCCAGCGAACGATGTCGCGCGCCACATGCGCGTAGAACTCGAAGCCGAACACCTGGTAGGCGTGAACGTAGTTCTTGAGCAGCTCCGAGTTGTCATACGACATCTTCTCGAAGTGCGGAACGATCCAGCGCTCGTCCACCGAGTACCGATGGAAGCCGCCGGCGAGCTGGTCGTAAACCCCGCCTTGCGCCATCTTGGTAAGCGTCGTCGCAATAACGGTGGCAACGCGTTCTTCGTGGGTACGCACGTACCAGTCCATCAATAGGTCGAGCGAGGCGGGATGCGGAAATTTGGGCGCGCTGCCAAACCCGCCGTTCTTCTCGTCAAAAATGGGCAACGCCGACTGCACCATGACTCCAACGATGCGCGGCGAAAAATCCGCCC
>Ga0265325_10000976_pt1 | contig 20534 bp, 22 predicted proteins | sample 41420metaG_FD_202090 | JGI IMG/M metagenome (GOLD analysis project Ga0265325, IMG submission 202090) | Rhizosphere microbial communities from Carex aquatilis grown in University of Washington, Seatle, WA, United States - 4-14-20 metaG | ecosystem: Host-associated > Plants > Roots > Rhizosphere... | reverse complement strand
AATAGCCGAACGACGTGGTCCGTGGTCTCGCCGTCCGCGGAGTGGTTGTGCCGCTCGAAGTAGTAGCCGGCGTTCTCGTTGGCTGCCGCGAGTTTTTCAATGAGGGGCGCGGTGGCCGGGTCGAGCGTTTCGTCCGCGTCCAGTACCAAAATCCACTGGCCGCCGGCCTGCGCGACACCATGATTGCGGGCAGCGGCGAAATCAGCACGGGTGAAGTCGAACGGAATCACGCGCGCTCCCGCTTCCCCAGCGATGCGCGGAGTGTCGTCCGAGGAGCCTGTATCGACGACGATCACTTCGCCGGCCAGACCGCGCACTGAATCCAGACAAGCCCGCAGACTGCGCCCCTCGTTCTTCACGATCATGCAGAGGCTGAGAGCAACCGGCATTGTTGTTCTGATGATAAAACGGACACGCGGTGCAAGCCGCGTTCAGTGTGGAATGAACAAATGCCCGAACGCGGCTGGCGCGGCGTGTCCTCCCATCACAACGAGTCGACGTAACGCCACCGTTGCGGCCGGAAAACATACATCGTGCTGCTCGCGATTGCTTCATCTAACTCTGGCCCGAGCGCGAGATGTTGCCGATACTGCACCAGAATCTCCGGGTCCGTCACAGCCTCGGCCTGGCCCTCCATCTGCACGCCCCGAATGTCCTTCCAATGCGCCGCGGGCGAAAAGACCGCCACCGCCACACGCGGCCGCACACTCAGATTCACGCTGTGACGGCTCTCACGCGAAGAGAGCCAGTAAAGATTCCCGTTCGCGTCGGAATAGTAGAACAGAGGTGTCGCGATAGGGGTGCCGTCGTCCGAGGCGGTCGACAGCACCAGCGTCTTCTCGCGCGCAAGCAACGCGCGAACCGCCTCATCGATTGATGTGGCTTTGCCGCTCGTCATCCTCTATGGCTTCGCGCTCCAGAGTTTCCCGCGCGCTCGCGGGCTCCACGTGCCAGTTGTTCTGCGCATGGGCTGGAAGCACGCCTTTCCCGCTGTAATACCGCACCATCATGTCGCGAATTCCTTCGTGCGATTCCCACAACAACTTCGCCCCCAGGAACATATCGAATCCGCTGCCTCCCCCGGCGCGATGATTGTTGAGCGCGATGCGCAGCGGCTGATCGTCGGCCAGTGGCTGCCCATGCCACTTCAGGTTTTGAATCCGCTGGCCCACCGGCTGCTTCAGATCGATTTCATATTCCACGCCCTCGGCCATGTCGAAGTTGTATCCGATAATGTGCTGGTTCAGCAGCGTCTCGCCCTTGCAATCGGCTTGGCAAGTCAGAAACCAGCGCGAAGCATTCTCCAGAGCCTGCCGCACCATCCGCCCGTTGCCGGCAATCACGTACAGGTCGTTGTCGTAAAGGTAAAGCGCATCGAGCTCGCGCACGCTCACTGGACCTTTCGCAATATGCACGTTCGGATTAAATGAACTGGCAAAGGAAACGTCGGCGTGCGTGGCGTCGAGCTGCACCTGCTGGATGGCATCGATCGCCGCGGTATCTTCCACGCGCGACAGCGTCGTATCCATCGCCTCGGGTGCATTCGCCACCGGCGTGTTCAGATAACGCTCAGCCAGTTCGTGATAAGGCCGGCCGATCGCCATGATCTGCGCGTCCGGCACGGTGTCGGCGGTCACTGGAATTAGATGGCTCTCTTTGCTGACGATCTTCCACTGGCCGCCGCCTTCGCGTGCAAGCTTGAAATCCATCCGCCCCAGCGAGATGCCCCAGTTCTTCGGCTGCATCAGCAGCACGTTGCCGATGCGCTTGCTCGGCAGGCTTTGATGCGTGTGGCCGAAAATAATCGCGTCGATGCCGGCGACGTGCGTCGCAATTGCGTCCATCATGTTTTCGGACATCTCCGGCACAGGTCCATTGGACGACTCCGGTCCAAGACCTGCGTGCGCCGCAACGATGACGATGTCGGGATGCTCTGTGGCCTTCACCTTCGCCACGGCCTCCTCGGCAGCCGCGCGGCCTCCCTCGAAACGATAGCCCTTGTAGTGTTCCGGCGGATCCCACTGTGGAATGCCAGGCGTGGTAATGCCGATAATCGCAATCTTCACGCCGCCCACCGTCTTCACCACCCAGGGCGCGAACGGAGGAGCCTCAGCCCCGGGTTCGGTCTTCGTGTTCGCGGAAATCCACGGAAAATGTGCCAGCCGGCGGGCGGCCATCTGATTTTTCAAGCCAAAGTTGAAATCGTGATTGCCGGTCACCACCGCGTCGTAGCCGAGAGCGTTCATGGCCAGCATCATCGGGTCGGCCGTCAACGGTGGACCTGTGAAGGGCATGTCCAGCGGCAGCTTTCCGGTTTCCTGCCAATGCTCGTAGACATATTCGAGCGGCGTGCCTTCAATGATGTCGCCGCAGTCGATCAGGATGTTGTTGGGATTGTCCTGGCGCTCATGCCGGATCAGCGTTGCGATTTTCGCGAGTCCGCGGTCGGCCGGTTTCGCCGTGTAGTAGTCGTAGGGATAAATATTGCCGTGAAGATCCGTGGTGGCAAGCACTGTGACGGTGATCTCTTCAGCGCTCAGGCAACTGCAGCAAAGCAGGAAAGAAACGAGGGCAAAACGCGAGGACATACTGGATGTTTCAGTATAATTGAGGCTTATGAAATCGTTGGCATTGATGTGTTTCTGTCTGATGACAGCGATGTCGCAGGAAGCGGCTCCGCTCGCAGCCCCCGGCACCACCGGCGACACCACCACTACGAAGCCCGCCACCCCTGCCAAGCCGGTGCGCGCGCCTGGGCTCTATGCCACCATCAAGACCTCCATGGGCGACATCACGTTGCAATTATTCGAGAAACAGTCGCCTAACACGGTGAAGAATTTCGTCGGGCTGGCGAAGGGGACGAAGTTATGGAAGGATCCGCATACCGGAAAGCCCACGCAGCGCCCACTGTACACGGGCACCATCTTCCATCGCGTCATACCCAATTTCATGATTCAGGGCGGCGATCCGCTCGGCAACGGCATGGGCAACCCAGGCTACAAATTCGACAATGAAAACAGCCCGGATCTGACCTTCGATCGTCCTGGCCGCGTCGCCATGGCCAACGCCGGCCCTAATACCAACGGCTCCCAGTTCTTCATCACCGTCGCGCCGTATCCGAGTCTTAACGGCGGCTACTCCATCTTTGGGCAGGTACTGGAAGGGCAGGATGTGGCCGATAAAATCTCCCAGGTCCAGCGTGACTCTCAGGACAAGCCGCTGAAGCCGGTGACGATTCTTCGCATCGCCGTGGAGCGTGTAGGCGCTGCCCCGGCCGCTACTACGACGCATCACACCACGACGCACCACCCCACGACGAACCATGCGACAACGCACCCGCCGCCCACCGCGACAAAGTGATGGAGAAGGTTTTTCACTTCGATGCACCGCGGGAGAGGTATCACTGCGACGCGGCCATTGTCTGGTGCTTCGACCATCGCTTCAACCTGGGCTTCACGAAATTCCTGAAGCGGCATGGCATTGTTAACTCGGATCCCATCAAGATCGCCGGTGGCGCAAAAAGCCTGGCGTCGCCAGCACGCGAAAGCGACCGCGAGTTCGTGCTCGACCAGATCCAGACATCCATCCGCCTGCACGGAACCAAGCTGGTCATCCTGAAGCTGCACTCCGATTGCGGGGCCTATGGAGGTCTCGCGGCCTTTGGCGGCGATGCGCGTCTGGAAGCCACCCACCACGAGCAGGAACTCCGCCGCGCCGCCGACTATCTGAGGAAAAAGCTGCCCGAAATCGAAATCCAGGCCTACTTCGTGGACTTCGAAGGCGTCTGGGCGGTGGACGTGGCATCCGCTTCCGCCAGCACTCGAATCTGATTCAACACTCGCAGGTGGATGCGATGAATGATTGCGTCCGACCACAATCGCCAGTACTGCGCCGGCCAGAGCCCATGGCGATATCGCGTGGTGCCCTCGAGCCGCGTGTGTCCATTGGCTAGCGGCGTTAACAGAAACTGGCCTTGCTCGGAAACCAAATAACCATGCAAATGTTTTGGCTCCAGTTTCGAATAGATGCTCTGTTCGCGCATTGGAGGCGGGTTGCTGGTGACGTGGAATCGCAGAAGCCGCGGCTCGTCCCACACGTCGATCGGTTCCACAAACGGCCCCGTGGAGAACTCGCAATAGCGTACCGCGCCCGGCCCGGACCCTTCAATCCGGGCCCTCTGCGGGTAGGCGATGCCCGCGCGGAAGTACCATTCGGTCGGCTCCGGCAACTCTGAAAACGTGACCACATGCTTCCACACCTGCTCTGGCGTCGCCGCAATTTCAATGGCCGTCCGGACCTCGAATACTGCAGGCGGAGCCTTCACGTCCCACAGCAGACTCGCTGGCGAGAGAACCAGTAACATGGCCACACCGGACGTCTCGATCTTGCCGCGACGGTCCCGTGCGCGATAAACCAGCCACCCGCCCAGTGCTCCCAGCGGCACGGCTAGTGGCGCCGCCATCAAGATGCAGATGATTCCTTCCCAGCCCAGAAGGAAAAAGAACAAAAGCAGTGCAAACGTGCAGAGCATCCCAGTAGAGATGGCCCTTCGCGCCGATTCCGGTCGGACTAACCAGCAGGCTATGGCGCCGAGCAGAGACGGCCCCACAGCAAACAGCGTCCACCCGTACAGGCCCGCATGAATCATCCAGAAGCCCGCGAAAAGGGAGAGAAAGAACAGAATCGCTCCGACTGCGTACGGTACTGCCCTCTTCATACACTGCCTTCCACCAGTTCGATCAACTGCACCGCCGTCTTTCGCACCGGCCGTAGAAATGGCAGTGACGAGGCGCGAATCAGCGTGACCACGCTCTTTACGGCAAGCTCCAGCAGCCGCGCTGTCCGCGCTTGTCCCGGTGACTCGTCAATCACCCAGAAGAAGATAACGCCCATTTGGAAAAACCACAGCACGCCGGGCAGTTGGGGTTCCAGATCGCGCGGAATACGCACGCCGCAATCGACAAGGATCTTCCGGAACCACTCGATATCAATGCACCGGACCTTCGCCGTCGCCGGGCTAAATGGAGAGAGTGCATGTGCCGGGTCCGCGCCATTGCGCAGCAGAGCTCGCAACACGCCGCGGTTTGGAGCGAAATGCTCCAGCTTCACCGCGATCAGAGCATGCAGCCGAGCCTCCAGCCCGCGCGCGTTTTCCAGAACCTCCGCAATCTGCGGCTGCATCTGGGCGCACGACCGTTCGTAGAAGCCCATCACAATCGCGTCCTTCGACGGGTAGTAATAATACGCGGCCCCCGTTGCTACGTCGGCCGCCTTCGCGATATCGCGCATAGTGGTCGCATCGAAGCCCTGCTCGCGAAACAGCGTTAACGCCGCGTCGAGGATGCGCGTGCTGGTTTCTTCTGATTTTGATATAGCGGCTGACATATTGAACGTGTTCAAAACCAGTATGGGCCGTTGGCCAACGCCCCGTCAAGCTATTTTTGAACGCGTTCAGATCTGGCGCGCGAAGAAGCTCTCTAAATCCGTCTCGCTGACGCCGGGTTCGCCGGGCGCCACGTTATTCAGCTTCCCGTTCTTCATCCACGTTTCCAGTTCACCCACCAGACTGAACAGATGGTCGAACGAATCCACAATGAACAGCAGTGGCTGGAAGTGGTGAATCTCAAAGCTCTGGTTGATGGCCCATTCCATCTGGATCGGATAGCGCTGCACCTCGGGAGATTCAATCGCGTGCCCGATCTCGCCGTACGAACTGAGCAGCCCGCTGCCATAAACCTTCAGCCCACCAGCCGAACACATCAACCCGAACTCCACCGTAAACCAGAAGAACCTCGCCATCGCTCGAATGATGCTGGTCAGGGCATGGATGCGCGCCTCGCGATCGCGAATCCCGGCGACCACGTCCGCCGCCGTGTGCGCGCATTCGCCGAAACGAACCAGGACATCCGCGAATGCCTTGTCGGTGTGCATGGGCACGTGCCCGGCAATGTCGTGGAAAATGTCAGGCTCGGGAAGATAGTCCAGTTTGTCGCCGCGCCGGATGGTAATGGTGGTGGGAAAGGCGCGATTACGCAGGCAGTCGAAAAACACGAACGCTGGCACATAGCCGCTCACCGCCTTCGCCTGGAATCCAGTCAGCGGATTCAGGAACCGGTTCACATCCTCCAGCCGAGGAATGCGCTCCGGATCGAGGCATAACGACCCCACGCCCTTCAGAAACTGCGGGTTGGCATAGCGCTCCCACCGAGGCACGATGCGCGCGTACAGCGTGCGCCAGGCTTGCTGATTGGCCTCTGAATAGAGCTCGTAGGGTTGGCGAATGAACAGATCGCCGGAAGACCGGGCCTGCTCGATAAACGGGGCTTCCGATGTGGTCAGACCGGCAGTGCCGGTTTCCGTGGCAGACAGAATCGCAGCCATGGTACTCCTCCAGCTAAGAGGATTGTACGGCATTTTTCAATTAAACACCACAGTAAAGTGGTGCTCATTTATGAGTCCTCTAAACGTGATGTAACGTACCGGCCGAGTGGGTTCGTCTCGTCACCAGTGACCCTCGTTTTCGCGTTGCTGGCGTCGTGGACTGCCGCGTCCCCGCCGGTGTTTTATAGAGACGTCCTGCCAATCCTTCAGAAACACTGCCAGGTTTGCCATCGCTCGGGTGAGATTGCCCCCATGGCGCTAACCACTTACGCGGAAACTAGGCCCTGGGCGAAGGATATCCGTGAAAGGGTCACCTTGCGGAAAATGCCGCCGTGGTTCGCCAATTCCCAGTTTGGCCGCTTTGCCAACAATCCGTCGCTCACCACCGAAGAAATTCGACTGATTCAGGACTGGGTGGAGGCTGGCGCGCCCGAAGGATTTCCTTCGCAAGCTCCCGCGCCAGTCCATTGGGAATCAGGGTGGAACATCAGTCCCGACATCATCCTTTCCATGCCCGCTCCCTTCAGGATTCCGGCAAAGGCCACCATCGACTATCAATATCTGATCATTCCTACGCACTTTTCGACCGACCGCTGGATCAAAGCCGTCGAGATCCGTCCGACCGACCGCCGCGTCGTCCACCACGCTGTCCTTTATGTGCGCGAGCCCGGGTCAACATGGCTCCGTGAGGTGCCCCCGAACGTCATGTACGCCCCGCCGGCAACCGACAACGAAGCACTGCGGCGCACCCGGGACACAAAGGCCGACATCCTGGCCATCTATTCGCCCGGCGTCCCGGCGATGGTCTGTCCTCCTGGCATGGCGAAGAAGATCCCGGCGGGGTCCGATCTTGTTCTGCAATTGCACTACACGTCCCTGGACACTGCCGCGCAGGATCAGAGCGATATCGGCATCGTCATGATGAACGACGAACCGACAGCCCGTATCCTCACACTGCAGATGGGCAGCGACAGCTTCGTGATTCCGCCAGGCGACCATAACCATAGCGTTTCGGTGTCGGGGACCATGCCGCGCGATGCCGTTCTGCTCAGCATGTTTCCGCACATGCACCTGCGCGGCAGCGAGTTCGAATATGTTGTGACTCCGCCGGGCGGCACGCCGGAAACCCTACTGGACGTGAAGCCCTACAATTTCTTCTGGCAGCTCAATTATCAACTGGAGACGCCGCGCCTGCTGCACCGCGGCGACAGGCTCACCTGGACCGGCCACTTCGATAATTCAGCCAACAATCCTGCCAATCCTGATCCGACCGCCGAGGTCCGTTGGGGCGAACAGAGCTGGCAGGAGATGATGATCGGCTTCTTCGACGTGGTGGTCGAGCCGGATGTGGACAAAGACCACTTCTTCGCGGCCCGAGGCGCTCGACGGTAGTGTGTGCGATTTATCGCATGCCGCCCGATGCCAACAACGTCTCTCCGGTCAGCCAGCCTGAGTCTTCCGACGCCAGAAAGACCGCGACCGGCGCGATATCTCCCGGTTGGCCGAGTCTTCCAAGAGGAGTCAGCGCCACCATGCTCTTTTCGAGATCGCTGCCGATTATACCGGCCGTGTGGGTGCCCTCCGTTTCGACGCCACCCGGATTAATAGAGTTCACGCGAATCTTCTTCGGCGCGAGTTCCTTTGCCAGCACATGCGTCACGGCATCCACTCCGCCTTTCGTCGCCGTATAGACCGCGCTGCCAACCGGCGACACGCGGCTCACCACGGAGCCGATATTGATCACGCTGCCGCCATCCTTCCCGAAATGTCGCGCGGCTTCCTGCGTCGCCAGAAGAACACCGAGGACGTTGGTGTTGAACTGACGGTGAAACTGCTCCTCCGTGATTTCATCCAGAGCCGCGAACTGGTAAACGCCCGCGTTGTTCACAAGTACATCGAGCCGGCCGAAGGCCTTCTCGGTCTCGGCAAAAATCTTCTTCACGTCGGCTGCTTTCGAGACATCCCCCTGCATCGCGATGGCCTTGCCCCCATTCTTCTTGATCTCGGCAACCACGCGATCGGCGCCGTCCTTGCTGGATGCGTAATTCACCGCCACGGACGCGCCCTCGGCCGCCAGGCTCTTCGCGATTCCCGCGCCAATGCCCTTCGATGCGCCTGTCACCACCGCTACTTTACCGGCCAGCTTGCTCATTTGCGTTCTCCTTCTCGATTCGATAGTTCGACAACCATCAAAGCGATGAGGAGACTGCGGACGGGGATTCAGCTTTCGGAATTACAGCCCGGCGAGCTGTTTCAGGTAGGCGCGCCAGACATCGCGTCGCAATTTCAGGTTGGCGAACTTGCCTTCGCGAGTGATCTCGACCAGACCGGCCCCTTCCAGTTCCTTCAGATGATGCGACAACGTGGCGGCGCTGATGGGATTGCACTCACGCAGGTGGGTGCAGGGCGTTGCCGCGGCGCCCTTGCCAATCTGCTTGAGAATTTCGTAGCGGCGCGGATCGGACAGCACGCGTGAGATGGAGTGAAATTCGCGTTCCGTCATGTTCCCCAGAATACTAAACCGGCACTTCGACAATCCCGAAGCCGGCGGCGCGGAAATGCTTGTCGAAGGTGAACGCCCTCTTAATGCCGAGCCGCCGCATCATGGCGAAGCTGGTGCAGTCCACTCCGCCGGCGCCGTGTCCCGAATACCGGGCGTAGAGATCCCACGCCTCCGCCTGGATAGCAGCATCGATATACACCACGGTAATGTCGCTGCCCGAGCGAATCTCGCGCAGAAAATCAAGCGCCAGCGACAGAAAGCCACGCTTCTGCAGCAGAGTGATGGTCTCATTGATCACCGCGCTGGAGGTGACCAGATCGAGCGTCGGATCGTCGGCTGCGACCGCGGCCGCGTGCCATTGATCGCTCGCCTGCATGCGCGCAATGAAGTAGCTGGTGTCGACGAAAACGGTCACTGGTGCGGATCGTCGCCGTAAAGGATCTCGTCCACCCGGCTGGCCAGATCGGTTTCGCCGGTGTCAATGATGCCGCTGAAACGCTCCAGAAACCGCGTCGTGCCCGTCTTTTCCCGCCGTAAGTCGTTGAGACGTTGTTGCATACTGTCGCGGATGAACTGTGCGAGGGGAATCCGCAGGCGAGCCGACACATTGCGGGCTTCTTCCGCGAAATCATCCGGCAATGTAACCTGGAACTTCATATCGCAATCAGTATACATCTATACTGATCCATATACAATACACGAATAAGCACTTCTAATAGCCAAGCCCTCTTGCATTTGCGAAACTTCTGCCTTAGGCTTGTTTCATGACCGTGCGCGTGACAAGAACCGATGCTCAGGGGACCCTACCGGGTTCTGCCTCATCGCTTTTCATGCTCACCAGTCGAGTTCCGAAGCTTGTACCCGTAATTATTCAGGTCGCCGTACCCGGCCCCGCCTGAAGGGCTTCGGATCTGGAATTCGAAGGCCACCGGCGGGAATCCAAAACGGACCCCCGCCGGTGGCTTTTTTCGTTTTAGCCGATAGATGAGAGAATTTAAGGTGCCCATGCCAGCTTCTACCCTGATGAGCGGAGCAAAAATGCTCCTCGAGTGCCTCGTGCACGAGAATGTCGAATGCATTTTCGGCTACCCGGGCGGTGTCACGCTGCCGCTTTATGACGCCATGTACGACCACCAGATCCGGCACGTGCTGGTACGGCACGAACAGAATGCCGTTTTCGCAGCGGAAGGATATGCCCGCGCCACCGGCCGCGTCGGCGTTTGCTGCGCCACCTCCGGCCCTGGTGCGACAAATCTGGTGACCGGCCTGGTCAATGCGCTCATGGATTCGATCCCGGTGGTTGCGCTCACCGGCCAGGTGACTTCGAAGCTGATTGGCAGCGACGCGTTTCAGGAAGCCGACACGTTCGGCATTACGCGCTCCTGCACCAAGCACAACTTCCTGGTGAAAACGGTGGCCGATCTGCCAGCGGCAATTCACGAAGCGTTTTACATCGCCGCGAGCGGCCGTCCCGGGCCCGTGCTGGTGGATATCCCCAAGGACGTTTTCCAGGCCCAGGCGCATTACACCCCTGTGGATTCTATCCATTTGCCGGGCTACAAAGTCTTCACCGAAGGCCACACCGGCCAGATTCGACGCGCTGCGCAGATGATGTGGGAAGCTGAGCGGCCCTTCGTGTATGCGGGCGGCGGCATCATCGCCGCGGGCGCATCAGCGGAACTGCGCGACCTCGTGGAAACGCTGGATGCTCCGGCTGTGAACACGTTGATGGGTCTGGGAGCGCTCCCCAGCGAGCATCCGAATTTCATCAGTATGCCGGGAATGCACGGCAGTTACGCCGCAAACATGGGTCTCACCGAGTGCGACCTGCTGATTGCCCTGGGGGTTCGTTTTGATGATCGCGTCACCGGACGCCTGGTCGCCTTTGCGCCCAACGCGCGCGTGATTCACGTGGACATCGATCCCGCGGAGATCGGCAAGAATCGCACGGCTGATCTTCCCATCGTGGGCGACGTCAAGCGCGTTCTGGAACGCATCAATAAGGTTCTGAAAGAGCTGGAGCCTGCCGAAAAAGAGAAGAGTAGTGCCGCTCGGCGCGACTGGTGGAAGCAGGTCCGTGAGTGGAAGAGCGAACGTCCGCTGAAGCCGGAGTTCTCCGACAGCGAGATCAAGCCGCAGCATCTGATGGCGGAAATCGATCGTCTCTCCGGCGGCCAGGCGCTCATCACGTCAGACGTGGGCCAGCACCAGATGTGGGCGGCACAGTTCCTGCGCTTCAACGAGCCGCGCCTTTGGCTCAATTCAGGCGGCCTTGGCTCCATGGGCTTCGGTCTGCCCTGTGCCATCGGCGCGCAGTTCGCGCGCCCGGACAAACTGGTGTTTTCAATCGTCGGCGACGGCGGTTTCCAGATGTCCATTCCCGAGCTCGCCACCATCGCCAATCACGCGCTGCCCATCAAGATCATCGTCATGAACAACGGCTATCTCGGCATGGTGCGGCAGTGGCAGGAGCTCTTCTATAACAATCGCCTGAGTTCGGTGGAACTGGTCGGCTTCCCCGATCCGGAGAAGCTGGCCGGCGCATACGGATTCACGGGCCGCACTGTGGAGAAGCCCAGTGAGCTCCGCTCGGCGCTGGAAGCCGCGGTAAAGGAACCGGGGCCGTACTTACTTAATGTGCGCGTGTCGTCATACGAGAACGTGTACCCGATGGTGCCCGCCGGTGGCGCTATTAACGAGATGGTCTTCGGGCCGCCTCAGCCGGTGACGGCATAACGGAGTACACAATGCTGCAAATTATTTCTCTGTTAGTGGAAAACAAACCGGGGGCGCTGATGCGCATCACCGGCGTGCTGAGCGCTCGCGGGTACAACATTGAAAGCCTGACCGTCGCGCGCACGCTCGATCCCATGCTGTCGCGCATGAGCATCGTTGTCGATGTGGATCACACCCTGCGCGCGCAGGTGATCAAGCAGATGAACAAGCTGATCAACGTGCTGCAGGCGACCGATCTGACCGACGGCCCCGCGGTCACGCGCGAAATGGCTCTGGTGCGGATCCGCGCGGCCCTGAACAATCGCACCGCGATCCTCAAGGAAGCAGAAATCTTCGGCGCGCGCGTGGTGGATCAATCGCCCGAAGGCTTTGCGCTGGAGGCCACCGGCGACCCGGAGAAGCTGGACGAATTCATCGCCGTGATGCAGAGCTATGGCGATATCGACGTGACCCGCTCGGGAACGGTCTCGGTATCGCTGGAGAAGAAGAAGTTGCGGCTTGCGCCGCCAATCCCGCGCGGAGCCGGCGCAGAAAACGGCCGAACGAAAGAAGAGGAAGCAGTTTAACTACACATGCCTAAGCGCTATTACGAGAGTGACGGAAACTTCAACGCAATTAAAGACAAGAAAGTGGCCATTATCGGCTACGGCAGCCAGGGCCACGCGCACGCGCTGAACCTGCGCGATTCAGGCTGCGATGTTGTGGTCGGCCTTTACAAAGGCAGCAAGAGCTGGGCGAAGGCTGAAGCCGCTGGCCTCAAAGTGATGACCGTGGCCGACGCCGCGAAAGCCGCCGATGTCATCATGATCCTGGTTTCGGACCACCTGCAGGCCGACATCTACACCAACGAAATTGCGCCGGGCCTGAAAGCAGGCAAGACCCTGATGTTCGCGCACGGCTTCGCCATTCATTTCGGTACCATCGTGCCGCCGGCTGACGTCGATGTGTCCATGGTGGCGCCGAAAGCGCCTGGTCATCGCGTTCGCGAGCTGTTCACCGAAGGCGTCGGAGTGCCGGCGCTGGTGGCCATTGCACAGAACCCGTCGGGGAAGGCGCTGGAAGTGGCGCTCGGCTATGCTTTGGCGCTCGGTTCGCTGAAGACCGGCGTGATCGAGACCAGCTTCCGCGAAGAAACCGAGAGCGATCTCTTCGGCGAGCAGGCCGTTCTGTGCGGCGGAACCAGCGAGCTGATTCGCGCCGGTTTCGAAACGCTGGTGAATGCCGGTTACGCCCCGGAAATTGCCTACTTCGAGTGCCTGCACGAATTGAAGCTGATTGTCGATCTGATCCACGAGGGCGGCCTCGAGTACATGCGCTATTCGATTTCCGACACGGCTGAATATGGCGATTATTCGCGCGGCCCGCGGATTATCAACGACCAGACGCGCGCGGAAATGAAGAAAATTCTCGGCGAGATTCAGTCCGGGCAGTTCGCGAAAGAGTGGATCAACGAGAACAAGACCGGCCGCAAGAATTTTCTCGCGTCGCGCGAAGCCCAGCGCGGCCATCAGGTGGAGCAGGTGGGCCGTGAGCTGCGCCAGATGATGACCTTCCTCAAGAAGAAGCGCGAGGCGGGCGTGCCTCAGCAGGAGGCCGCGGCAGTAAGCAAGTAGGACAAGGGAGCCATGCGAATCTTCACCTTCGATACGACGTTGCGGGACGGCACGCAGGGAGAAGCCGTCTCCTTTTCAGTGGATGACAAGATCATGATTGCCCACCGGCTGGATGAGATTGGCATCGACTACATCGAAGGCGGGTGGCCTGGCTCCAATCCAAAAGACCGGGAGTTTTTCAAGCGGGCAAAGGAAGAGAAACTGCATCATGCGCGCATGACGGCGTTCGGGGCCACGCGCTTCGCGAAAAACCCTGTCGATCGCGATCCCAACGTGCGGTCTCTGATCGAAGCCGAAACACCGACGGTGTGCATTTTCGGCAAGAGCTGGGATTTCCACACCACGCGCGCGCTGGGCATCACCGAAGAGCAGAACCTGGAGCTCATCTCGGAGACCGTGCAATTCCTGAAGGATCACGGACGCGAGGTGCTCTACGACGCCGAGCATTTCTTCGACGGCTTTTTCGCGAATCCCGATTTCGCGCTGCGCACGCTGGAGGCTGCGAAAAAATCCGGTGCTGATGCGCTGGTGCTGTGCGATACCAACGGCGGAACCATCCCAGGGCGGCTGGTTGAAGCCGTGGCGGAGGTTCGCAAGCGTTTCGACGGCGTTCTCGGCATTCATCCGCACAACGATTCCGACGTCGCGGTGGCCAACGCCATCGCCGCGGTGGAAGCCGGCTGTACGCACGTCCAGGGAACTTTCAACGGCTACGGCGAGCGCTGCGGCAACGCAAACCTGTGCTCCATCATCGCGAATCTGGAATTAAAGCTGGGCCACAATTGCATCGGGCGCGAGAATCTGGAAAAGCTCACCTCGGTGGCCCGGTTCATCGCGGAGCTGGCCAACCTTCCGCTTCCCAACGAGCGGCCGTACGTGGGCCGCAGCGCGTTTGCGCACAAAGGCGGAGTCCACGTCAGCGCCGTTCTGAAAGACGCCAGCACATACGAACACATCAAGCCCGAGGCTGTGGGCAACCGGCAGCGTGTGCTGCTGAGCGATCTGTCTGGTCGCGGCAACGTCCTGTACAAGTTGAAGCAGCACGGGCTCGGCGAGCGGCTCGACGATCAGGCGCGCGCGGGGTTACTGGAACGCATCAAGCAGCTTGAACACGACGGCTACGAACTGGAAGCGGCGGAGGGTACGTTCGAGTTGCTGGTGCGCGAGGCGCTACGGCCGGGGCTCCACTTCTTCGACGTCGTGAGCTACGAGGTGGCCACCCGCATGACTACCACCGACGACACCCAGACCACCGCGACGATCATGCTCAAGATTCAGGACACCGTGCACTCTGCGACCGCCACCGGCCACGGTCCGATGAACGCGCTGGATGTATGCCTGCGCCAGTGTCTGTCCTCGCTCTATCCTTCCATTGCGGCCGTCCGGCTCACCGACTACAAAGTCCGCGTTCTGGACACCAAGAAAGGCACGGCCGCCAAGGTGCGCGTGCTGGTGGAGTGGAGCGATCATCGCAAGAGCTGGGCTACGGTGGGCGTCTCCGACAACATCATTGAGGCAAGCTGGCGCGCTCTGCTCGATGCCATCCGGCTGGAGCTCATGCGTCTCACTGAGCGTGATGAAACAATAGAAAAGGTGGTTGAGGACTACTGCTGGGGTGTTTAGATTCCTGAGCCGGCGCGCAGTGCCGTTTGCCCGCGTGCTGCTTGTGGAAAGCGGTTCGCGCGCGATCGCCGAGAAAGTTCTGCCGCCCTTTTACGATCTCCATGCGGCACAAACCATCGATCTGCTGACGTGCCTGGATGGCGAGCCTGCGGCCTTTCGAGCGGAACAAGGTCGCGTGCTGCGGAGTTTTGATTATCCCGGTGGTGCCGCGCGCCGGCAGCTTGTGCGCGATCTCCGCTCCCACAACTACAACGTCCTGGCGATTGTCTGTTCGGGAGAGCCGTACCTCGCGCGCTACAAATTCGCGCTCGCCGCGCTGTTGCCCGCGAAAGTGCTCGTCATCAACGAGAACGGCGACTATTTCTGGCTCGACCGCGGGAGCCTGGGCATTCTGGGAAAGCTATTTGCCGCGCGCTCAGGTCTGTCATCCGGAGGCGGCCTGCGAACCATTGCGCAAATAGCCGCATTTCCCTTCATGCTGGCGGTTCTCCTCGGCTATGCGGCGCGCGTGCACCTGATGAGCCAGCTCCGCCTGTTGTTTCGTCAGCCCCGTGGTGTCTAGGAGCCGCTATTCTTCGCGAACCTGCTGGCTGAGATAACGCTCGTAGCCGATCTCGTTCATCTGATGAACCTGCGCTTCCAGCCAGTCGACGTGCTCTTCTTCGTCTTTCAGCAGCCGTTCGAATAGTTCGCGCGAGGCATTGTCGCCCTCCTGGCGCGCCACTTCGATGGACTTGTTGTACATCGCGACGGCTTCGATTTCCAGCTTCAAGTCGCTTTCAAGCTGCGCGCGCACGTTGGCGCCGACATTGATGCTCAGTGCATCGCTCACGCTGGGAGTGCCGTCCAGAAACAGAATCCGTTCGATCAGCGCTTCGGCATGCTTCATTTCATCGATGGATTGTTTCTTGATGTATTTGGAGAGCTTCTCGTATTTCCAGTTCTCGCACATCTCCGCGTGCAGAAAATACTGGTTAATGGCCGTCAGCTCTTCGTGCAGAGCCTCTTGTAAGTGGATGATGACTTTCGGATTGCCTTTCATGGTATGGCCATTGTACTTGACTGCGCGGGGGTTCGCCGGAAACCGGAGTTCTGCGTCGAAACGTTGATCTCCCGGTTCAGAAAGAACAGAACGTGGAGTTCGAATTCGGAGCCGTAACTGGAAGGCAGCCAAACTCCTTCGTCCACCCGCCGATAGCTCAGGTTGTAGCCGATGCCTGGCAGATCCGTGCCCAGGAAGGTGCGCACGGCGAACGGAATTCGGCGCGACAGCTTCGTGAAAACATTGATGGGCTCGAACTCCTGCTGGTCGATCAGCGCCTCGCCTGCCCAGTCGATATCGCTCTTGTCCACGGGCCGGAAACCGATTCGCCACGCCTTGCGGCCGTTCACGTCCTGCTCTCCCAGCAATTCGAACCGGTATTTCTTCTGTTCCTTTCTGATCAGTGGGAAGTCGTCCACCAGATCGTTGCGGAACGATTGCGTCAGGCTCTCATCCAGGCCGTCACCCTTTGTTTCTTCGTGGCCCGTGAAATCGACGTAGCGTCCCTTCTTCCAATAGCGTCCAGAGATGGCAGTCACCTTCCTTCCGGGTCCCTTCGGGTCGGGTGCAACTTCGTAGATTGCGGTCTCCTCGCGCACCAGTTTGCCATTGGTGTGCCGCGATTGAATGTGAACCTTTTGCTGGTAAATGAACTGTTTGCGAAGCTCCATCATGCGGTCCTGGTTCGCGCCAACGCGGGTCATGATCTCATCGGCCGAAGGGCCAGCGTCTGCTGCCAGCAGTGTTAGCAAAAGAGGAACCAGCATTCGTGTTATTGAATACGAACGCCGGCAGTCAGGGGATGCAAAAAATATCGCTAGTGAACCACGGGAGGCGGTCCGCCCTTTGGCGGCCGCTTCAGAAGGAAGAGCATCGGCAGCATCACTACAAAGACCATCATGAGCAGGTGAAACACGTCGACAAACGTCAGCATGGCGGTTTGTTGCTGCACCATGCCGTATACAGACGCGAGTGCTTTGCGATTCGCCAGGTCGGCGCTGTCTCCCTGACCCATGAACATGGAACGCAGGCCGGCGATCATCGTGTTGAATTGGGGATTGAACACGCTGATGTGACCGGCGGCGTAGTTCTGGTGCTCCTGCTGATAGCGGGACGTCAGCGCTGTGGTGGCGGCAATGCCCATGCTTCCGCCGATGTTGCGCATCAAATTGAAAAGGCTGGTCGCGTTGCCCATGTTTTCGCGCGGCACCGGGGCCATGGTGACAGTGGTGAGCGGCACGAAAATCAGACCCAGCGAAATGCCCTGCAGGAATTGCGGCCAGAACAGGTCCCAGTAGCCCACATTGAGATTGAGTTGCGCCAGCATGTACATGGTGTAGCCGCACAGCGCGAGGCCAACGGCAAGCAACTTGCGATTGTCGAAGCGTGAGGAGATAGCGCCAACGATCGGCATGGCCAGCATCGATCCGATACCGCGCGGCGCCAGCGCATAACCCGCTTCAATCGACGGATAGCCCAGCAGGGTTTGCAGCCAGATGGGCAGAATTACCAAGCTTCCATACAAACCAAAGCCCAGCAGCGTCATCAAAAAGACACCTACGGCATAGGTGCGTACTTTAAACACCTTCAGGCTGACAACTGGAGCATGGGCCTTAATCTCGCGCCAGACGAACGCGATGACAAAAATTGCTGAGATTACCAGCAGCGTTACGATTTTCGGCGATGACAGCCAGTCGTCTTCCTGGCCCTTGTCGAGAGCAACCTGCAAAGCGCCCACCCACACGGCGAGCATGCCGATGCCCCAGTAGTCGATGCGGTTGGTGGAGCGCTTGATGTAGGACGGGTCGAAGATAAAGGCGCGCGTCATCAGAATGGAAGCGATGCCCACGGGCAGGTTGATGTAGAACACCCAGCGCCAGCTCATCGTGTCGGTCAGGTAGCCGCCCAACACAGGACCCAGCACGGGCGCCGCAACGATACCTAAACCCCAGAAGCCCATCGCCTTGCCGCGGTCTTCGGGCGGAAATGCCTCCAGCAGTACCGCCTGGGAAAGGGGCTGCATGCAGCCCCCACAGGCTCCCTGCAGCAGCCGGAAGAGGATCAGCATGGGCAGGTTCGGCGCCAGCCCGCATAACAGAGATGCCGCTGTAAATCCGGTCAGCGACATGAGTAGGAGATTCTTGCGGCCGAAAAAGTTCGCCAGCCAGCCAGTGATGGGCAGAATGATCGCGTTGGCCACCAAATACGAGGTGAGAACCCAGGTGGCCTCGTCCACAGTCGCCGAAAGGCTGCCCGCGATGTGCGGCAGGGATACGTTGACCACGGTGGTGTCCAGCACTTCCATAAAGGTGCCGAACATCACGGAAATGGCTATAATCCAAGGGTTTACAGTGCGCTCGGACTGCGGCAGGACAACTCTCCCTGCATGTTCTGATGTTGCCCGCGAGGCAAAGTTGCGGGAACCTGTCTCATGGTAACAAGCCGTGCTCGCGCAGGATTGCGTCGATGACCGGGTCACCGGTCGGCATATCGGATTTGTTCACGATGGCTCCGGCGGCGAGCATGAGGCGGAGAGAGGCAGGGTAATCGCCGCTGCGGTCACCGCAGTTTCGGAGGCCGTGGAAGAGCCAGCCGTAGGCGGGCGCATCGTACTCTTTGTCGCGGATGGTGATCGAGGCGCCGTGCTCGAGGAGGATCTGGACCAGATCGGCGTAGCCCTTCCAGCAGGCCCAGTGCAGGGCGGTGGCGCCGTGTTCGCCGAGGGCATCGACTGGAAGGCCGACCGCGAGGAGACCGCGGACGGCGTCGACGCGACGGTGCTGGGCCATATCCGTGAGGAGCCGGTAGTCGTCCGGATGGACGCCGGTTCGAGGCGGGCCTCCGCCTTCCGCGAGAAAACGATCGAGATCGGATAGTTCGGTGTTCGCTCCGCGGGAACGCAGCAGGTCGGCCGCTTCGGTCTGGTGACTTTGGGCGGCGAGCGCATAGGCGGTGCGTCCGTCGGATCGGCGCGCGTCAATCTCGGCTCCGGCATCGAGCAAGGCGGCTATAATCTCAGGACTGCGGCCGCGCCAGACCGCCCAATGCAATGGCGTCTCGCCACGCTGGTTGCGGTCTTTGGGGTTGGCGCCACCGGCCAGAAGGAGACGCACGCCCTCGGGCTCTTCGCGGTCCAGCATGTGGTTTAACACGTTCGGATTCGTGTGCGATGCGCCGCGTGCCAGCAGGAGGCGGAAGCACGCAAGGTCGGCGTGTTCGGTGGAGTGGTAGAGCGATTCGCCGTCGTTGGGGTTGGCGCCGGCGTCCAGAAGGGCGCGCGCGAGGTCGGGGTTGTTGTTCTGTCCGGCCGCAGCGAACAGGCAGGAGAGAGGCCACTGCGGCCAGCGTTCATCGGTGTGGGTGGCGTTGGGATTCGCGCCACGCTGGAGGAGCAGGCGTGCGGCACCGGCGGCGCGGTTGCCGGCAATGCGCGAGAAGCAGACATAGAGCAGGGGCTCCCAGTTGCGCGTGCCGCCTTTCGCGTTCGGGTCGGCGCCGGAGATGCGCTCGACATCGGCGAGGACCAGGGCCGGGTACAGGCCCGCAGCGGCGATTTCGGGATGGCGGGCGAACTGGTCGCGCGCCTGTCTTTCGTCTTCCAGCGCGGCTTCGACGAAGCGGTTGACCAGCGCCAGGAAATCGAGACGCGATTCGATGAGGAACGCGCGGAACCGTGGCCAGCTCGCAAACCCCTGCTCACGGGCGATGGTCAGTTGCGCCTGATGCAGTGCGAGTTGTTCAGGTTTCGAGGAATGGCGCGCTACGCGTTCGATTGCGGCAGCATCGCCCAATTGGGCAGCCTTGAGCAGAGCCTTCGCGGCCTTTCGATAGTATTCGAGATTGAGGCGCACGGCCTCGGGATGGGTCGGCATACGACCTCCTTTCAATTTGCGCCCATCGTCCGCGGGAACGGGCTGAAAGAAGGTTCGTCGAACAACGAACAACGGAAAGGTGGGAAAATCCCTGCCCGCGGACCGGCAGCGCCCTCGCGCGCTTCGGCCATTGTAGCGAATATCGGGTAGGGTAAAGCAAGTGAGCGACAAGCCCGCCATTGTTTGGTTCGATCTCGACTTGCGGCTCGCGGACAATCGAGCGCTGTGCAACGCAGTGGCGCGATCGCGCTCCATAATTCCCGTTTTCATATGGGCGCCGGAAGAGGAATCGCCGTGGTCTCCCGGCGCGGCATCACGCTGGTGGCTGCATCAATCCCTTCAGCGATTGCAGACTACCCTTGCCGGGCGTGGATCGAAGCTCATTGTTCGTCGTGGGCCGGCGGCGGAAACGCTGCTCGCGCTGGCGGCTGAATCGGATGCCGATTCGTTGTTCTGGAACCGCCGCTATGAACCAGCCGCAATCGCACGCCAGCTCGATGTGCAGAATCGGCTGTGCAGCGCGGGGATCGCCGTCGAAGCCAGCACGGGCAACCTGCTGTTTGAACCAGGCACGATTCTGAACGCCGGCGGCAAGCCATTCCAGGTTTTCACGGCTTTCTGGCGCGCTTGCGTGGCCATGCCGAATCCAGCACAACCGTTAGCCGCGCCCGCCAAACTTCCAGCACCTGTGAACTGGCCGGCATCGCTGGCTATCGCCGATCTCGGTCTGGAGCCAGAAATAGACTGGGCCGCAGGTCTACGCG
>Ga0265325_10000971_pt1 | contig 20600 bp, 17 predicted proteins | sample 41420metaG_FD_202090 | JGI IMG/M metagenome (GOLD analysis project Ga0265325, IMG submission 202090) | Rhizosphere microbial communities from Carex aquatilis grown in University of Washington, Seatle, WA, United States - 4-14-20 metaG | ecosystem: Host-associated > Plants > Roots > Rhizosphere... | reverse complement strand
TGCCCCTGTGGCTACCTGGGCGAAGCCCGCTGCCGCTGTACGCCGGATCAAATCATGCGTTACCGCAACAAGCTGTCAGGACCGCTGCTTGACCGCATCGACCTGATGATCGAAGTCCCGACGCCAGACGAAGCGGAACTCTCGGCGCGCGCCGCCGGTGAATCGAGCGCCACGGTGCGCGCTCGTGTGGCGCGGGCCAGGGAACGGCAACTGGATCGCCAGGGCAAGACCAATGCCCACTTGTCGGTCGACGAGATCGATCGTCATTGCCCGCTCGACGAGGCGGCCGCCGCCCTGCTCAAGCAGGCGATGGCGCGGCTAAAGTTGTCCGCCCGCGCCTACCACCGCATCCTCAAGGTTTCCCGCAGCATCGCCGATCTCACCGGCAACGCAACGATATCGGCGCCACATATCGCCGAGGCGATTCACTACCGGCGTGGCTTCTGGTGACTGGGTCAGGCCAGGTAGCGCGTCGTCAGGTGGGCGCGGAAATACTCTGGATTGAGCGCCTCACCGGACGCGCGTCGGACCAGATCGTCCGTCTCGTAGCGGCTTGCCGACTGCCAGATACGCTCCTTCAGCCAGGCAAAGACTGGCGCCAAATCACCTCCGGCGATCAGCGCGTCGAACGGCAACTCGCGACGCATGGTCGCCGACCACTGGGCGGCGTACATGGCACCTAACGAGTAGCACGGGAAGTAGCCGAAGGCACCTTCCGGCCAATGCATGTCCTGCATCGGCCCGTCCTTGTAATTGCCCCGTGTATCTGCGCCGAGCAACTCAGCCATCTTGGCGTCCCAGAGCTGCGGAATATCCTCCGCTTCGATGTCGCCTTCGATCAATGGCCGCTCGATCTCGTAGCGCAAGATGATATGCGCCGGATAGCTCAATTCATCCGCGTCGACGCGGATCAGGCCGGGCCGCACGCGCGTCATCAAACGATGCAGGTTGTCGGCGGCGAAGGCCGGCTGGTCGCGGAAATGTTGGCGCAGCAGTGGCGCCAGCAGGTCCGCAAACCCGCGATGGCCCGCCAACTGCATCTCGAAAAATAGACTCTGGCTCTCGTGAATCGCCATTGACCGCGCTTCCGAAACCGGCAAGCCCAACCACTGGCGCGGCCGGTTCTGCTCATAGCGGCCATGGCCAGTTTCGTGAATCGTACCCAGCAGACTGCCCAGGAAGTCCTGCTCGGAAAATCGGGTGGTCATGCGCACATCTTCCGGCACACCGCCGCAAAACGGGTGGATGCTGACATCCAGGCGACCTGCACTGAAATCGAAACCGAGAACTTCCATTACGCGTTCGCACAGCCGACGTTGGCGGTCGACCGGAAAAGGCCCACTCGGCTCCACCAGCGTGAGCCCCTTCTGGCGTTCGACACCACGGGTGATCAAATCCGGCAGCCAGCCGCGCATTTGCCCGAACAGCTCATCGAGACGCGCCGACGTCATGCCCGGTTCATAGCGATCGAGCAGCGCGTCGTAAGGCGCCACGCCCATTTCGTCGGCCAGTCGCCGCGCCTCTTCGCGCGCGATCGCCACCACGTCGCGCAAGCCAGGGAGAAAACCTGTCCAGTCATTGGCCGGCCGTTGACTGCGCCAGGCGTGCTCGCAACGGGAGGTGGCAAGCTGCCGCCGGTGCACCAATGCCTCTGGCAGGGCGTTGGCTCGCCGCCAGTCGCGCACCATCTCGCGCAGGCTGGCACGCTGGAATTCCGACAACGGCTCAGCGGCAGCACGGTCCAGATGGTCCTTCAGCGCGGGATCCGTGCGCCGCCGATGGGCGAGGACGCTCAACTCGGCAAGCGCTTGCGCTCTCGCCTGACTGCCGCCAGCCGGCATATAGGTGGCGCGGTCCCAGTAGAGGATCGCCTCCAGATGACTCAGCTGATGCAAGCCGCCGAAAGCCTCGGCCAGCGCATCGTAGGCGGGCGTCGCCGCCCGTTCAGTGCCGGTCATCGCTCAGCATTGCTCCCACGGCAAACCCTCAAATCGCCAGCCGTTGGTCGTGCCGCGGTGATGGCTGTCGTCAAGCTCACCCTCGAAGCCGTACAAGACGTTATAGATGCGCGTGAAACCGGCCGCCTCGAGCGCATTGCCGGCATCGACCGAGCGATTGCCGCTGCGGCAGACCAGTACCACCGGTCTGTCATGGGCGTGACCGGCAAGCTTCTTGACCTCGCCAACGAAGTGCGGATTGATGTCCCAGTCGGGAACGTCGTTCCAGGACACATGCAAGCATCCCGCCGGGTGGCCGACAAACAGGAATTCCATTTCGCTGCGGCAATCGATGAACAGTGCTTTCGGGTTGTCTTCGAGAAACTGCGCCGCCTCTTTGGGGGTCAGGTGATCCATGGTGTCACTCTCTCTGGCATTGGCCTGTAGTTCTTGAGTACGCGAGTCGATTATAGCCGCATGATAAAATCGGCGCCGATTCAATACCTTCCGGCCCCCAAGACCATGCAGCCCGATCGCAGCAACGAACTGCGCGCCTTGCTCGCGCGCCGCCTTCTCATCCTCGACGGTGCCATGGGCACCATGGTGCAGCGCCATGGTCTTGCCGAGGCCGACTATCGCGGTCAGCGTTTCGCCGGGCACGAGAAGGATCTGAAAGGCAATAACGATGTGCTGATCTTGACCCGACCGGACGTCATCAGCGGCATCCACGGTGCCTATCTCGAGGCCGGCGCCGACATCATCGAGACCAACACTTTCAACGCCACCAGCGCCTCGCAGTCCGACTACGGACTCGAGGATCAGGTATTCGACCTGAACTTCCACGGCGCGCAACTCGCCCGTCAGAGCGCCGACCATTGGACAGTGCGGACTCCGGACAAGCCCCGCTTCGTCGCTGGTGTGCTCGGCCCGACGTCGCGCACCTGCTCGCTGTCACCGGACGTCAACGACCCCGGTCTGCGCAACACCAGTTTCGACGAACTGGTCGCCGACTACGCAGTCGCCGTCCGCGGCCTCACTGAAGGCGGTGCCGACATCCTGTTGGTCGAGACGGTCTTCGACACGCTGAATGCGAAAGCCGCGTTGTTCGCCATCGAGCGCCACTTCGACACGGTCGGCCGCCGCTGGCCAGTGATGATTTCGGGCACCATCACCGATGCCTCGGGACGCACGCTCTCCGGCCAGACGGCCGAAGCCTTCTGGAACTCCCTGCGGCACGTGCGGCCGCTGTCCTTCGGCCTCAACTGCGCGCTGGGCGCCAAGGAGTTGCGCCAGCACATCGAGGAACTGTCCCGCATCTGCGATTGCTTCATCTCGGCCCACCCCAATGCCGGTCTGCCCAATGCCTTCGGCGGCTATGACGAAACGCCCGCAATGCTGGCGGACGAACTATCCGACTGGGCTCGTAACGGCATCTTGAACATTGTCGGCGGTTGCTGCGGCACGACGCCCGATCACATCCGCGTACTGGCTGCGGCCGTAGGCGGCCTGCCGCCGCGCCTGCCACCTTTGATCACGCCCGGCCTGCGCCTGGCCGGCCTCGATCCCTGCCACATCAGCTCCACCAGCCTGTTCGTCAATGTCGGCGAGCGTACCAACGTCACCGGTTCGCGGGCCTTCGCCAAGATGATCATCGAAGGCCGCTACGACGATGCCCTGCGCGTCGCCCGCAGCCAGGTCGACAACGGCGCCCAGGTCGTCGACGTAAACATGGATGAAGCGATGCTCGATTCGCAGTCGGCGATGACGCGCTTCCTCAACCTGATCGCCACCGAGCCGGACATCGCCAAGGTGCCGCTGATGCTCGACTCCTCGAAATGGCAGGTGATCGAAGCGGGCCTGAAGTGCATCCAGGGCAAGGGCATCGTCAACTCGATCTCGATGAAGGAAGGCGAAGCCCGGTTTCTTGAGCAAGCCCGACTGGCGCGTCGCTACGGCGCCGCCATCATCGTCATGGCCTTCGACGAACAAGGCCAGGCCGACACATACCAACGCAAGATCAAGATCTGCCAGCGCGCCTATGACCTGCTGGTCGGCGACGGCTTTCCGGCCGAAGACATCATTTTCGATCCCAACGTGTTTGCCATCGCTACCGGCATTGCCGAGCACGACAATTACGCCGTCGATTTCATTGCAGCGACGCGCTGGATCAAGGACAACCTGCCGTTGGCATCTGTCTCCGGCGGCATCTCCAACGTCTCGTTCTCGTTCCGCGGCAACGACGCGGTGCGCGAGGCGATTCACACGGTCTTCCTCTACCACGCCATCAAGGCCGGCCTCACCATGGGCATCGTCAACGCCGGTCAACTCGGCGTCTACGACGACCTCGAGCCCGCCTTGCGCGAGAAGGTCGAGGATGTGGTGCTCAACCGCAAGCCCGCCAATGGCGAAAATGCGGGTGACATCCTGGTCGAGTTCGCCCAGACGGTCAGGGGCCAGGCCAAGGAACAGGCCCAGGATCTAGCCTGGCGCAGCTGGCCGGTCGGCAAGCGCATCGAGCACGCTCTGGTGCGCGGCATCACCGACTATGTCGTCGCCGATACCGAGGAGTGCCGCGCCGAGCTTGCCGCACAGGACAAGCCACCGCTGGCGGTGATCGAAGGTCCGCTGATGGCAGGCATGAACACCGTTGGCGATCTTTTCGGCGCCGGCAAGATGTTCCTGCCGCAAGTGGTGAAATCGGCGCGCGTCATGAAACAGGCGGTTGCCCACCTTGTTCCCTTCATCGAAGCCGACAAGCTGAGAAGTGGCAGCGCAGCCAAAGGCAAGATCGTCATCGCCACCGTCAAGGGCGACGTGCACGATATCGGCAAGAACATCGTCGGCGTCGTCCTGTCATGCAACGGCTATGAAGTCATCGACCTCGGCGTCATGGTACCGGCAGAGAAGATTCTGCATGCGGCAAAGGAGCACGGTGCGCAGGCCATCGGACTCTCGGGACTGATCACGCCGTCGCTCGAGGAGATGAGCCATATCGCGGCGGAGATGCAGCGCCAGGGTTTTCGCGAACCGCTGTTGATCGGCGGTGCCACGACCAGCCGTGCCCACACGGCGATCAAGATCGCGCCCCATTACCAGGGTACGGTCGTCCATGTGGTGGATGCTTCGCGCGCGGTCGGCGTGGTCGCCAAACTACTGTCGGCCGGCGCTGCCGCCGACTACCGGTCAACGATCGCCGCCGATCAGCAGGCGTTGCGCGAAGAGCATGCGCTGAAGACACGCGCGCCGCTGCTACCGCTTGCCGCAGCACGCGCCAATGCAGTGAAGGTCAGCCACGCACCGGTCAAGCCAAACAAGCTGGGCGTCACAGCGCTGGGCGACCTTGACCTGGCAGTCATCGCCAAATACATCGATTGGAGCCCGTTCTTCCAGACCTGGGATCTGGCCGGTAAGTATCCGCGCATCTTCGCCGACGCCCGCATCGGCGAACAGGCACGGCAAGTATTTGCTGACGCGCAGGCCATGCTGGCCAGCATCGTCGCCGACAAGTGGCTCACTGCTCGCGCGGTGTTCGGCCTCTTCGCCGCTGCTCGCCATGGCGACGACATCGAATTGCGCGCCCACGGACAACTCGTCATGACCTGGCGCGGCTTGCGCCAGCAGGTCACCCGTGCCGAAGGCAAAGCCAACCAGTGCCTCGCCGACTACGTCGCGCCGGCGGACGACTACGTCGGCGCATTTGCCGTCACCGCGGGGCTAGGCATAGAGGAGAAGCTCGCCGAGTTCGAAATCGCGCACGACGACTACAGCGCCATCATGCTCAAGGCCCTGGCCGATCGTCTCGCGGAAGCAGCCACCGAGTGGCTGCACGAGCGCGTACGCAAGGAATACTGGGGCTATGCGGCCGGCGAGGCGCTTAGCCGCGACGAATTGATCGCGGAGGCCTACCAGGGCATCCGTCCCGCGCCGGGCTACCCGGCCTGTCCCGACCATACCGTGAAGCGCGACCTGTTCCGGCTCCTCGATGTGGCCAAACATTGCGGCATGGCGCTCACCGAGAACTACGCCATGAGCCCGGCCGCCTCCGTGTCGGGCTTCTACCTGGCGCATCCGGAAGCTCGATACTTCGCCGTCGGCAAGATTGCCGCCGACCAGCTTGAAGACTGGGCGATTCGGAATAACATGTCGGTCGACGAGGCGCAGCGATGGCTGGCGCCCCAGCTATGAACAGGTTCTGGAGACTGACATGAATTTGCCAGACGATGGCAGGCTCAGCTACGAGGCCGCCGTAAAGCATGTCCAGCAGCAGCCGGGGGCCGTGGCTTTCGCCGCGGTTCCGGTGTTCGGCGACGCTAACGACGACATGGAGCAACGGGCCGAAGGCGTGCGCCTCTTCATCCTCGAGGGCGACGCTGCCGTCGGTCACCGGGTACGATTTCTTGCCGGGCCATTCTTCTCCACCGCCTATGGCGCCAACGAAGTTCTCCCCCCTGACCAGATACCGGATCGGGTCAGGGAGTTGCGCTTCTTGCCGACGCGCCTCGACCAGACCTGGTTGGCTGAGCAACTGCAAATCCTCATCCAGAAACTGACCCTGGCCTCCGGGCTGGTGGCGCCGCAGATGCCCGATTACGAGCACGCGGCCAAGGCCGGGAACCACGAAGGCGTCTTCCCTGTTTCCTTCTTCGATCGCTGAGGCATTGGTGGCTTACAAGCGTTCGCACATTCAGGAAATCGGGTCCGGTGGTTGCGACATCGCGTTGTTCTGACTTGAAAATCTACGCCGTAGGCGGCGCCGTCCGCGACGAATTGCTCGGCTTGCCGGTCAAGGATCGCGACTGGGTAGTCGTCGGCGCGACTCCGGAGGAAATGCTGGCGCACGGCTTCAGGCCAGTCGGCCGCGACTTTCCGGTCTTTCTCCATCCGGACAGCCATGAAGAGTATGCCCTGGCGCGCACCGAGCGCAAGACTGCGCCGGGTTACCAGGGATTCGCTTGCCACGCCGATCCGGAGGTGACGCTGGAAGAGGATCTGGCGCGGCGCGATCTGACCATCAACGCCATTGCCAAGACCGCCGACGGCGCGTTCGTCGATCCTTATGGCGGCCAGCGCGATCTCGCCGCCAAAGTGCTGCGCCATGTATCGCCAGCGTTCGTCGAAGATCCGGTTCGAATCCTGCGCCTGGCGCGCTTTGCCGCCCGCTTCGCAGACTTCACGATTGCCGCTGAGACCTTGCAGCTGATGTCGGCGATGGTCAGCTCTGGCGAGGTGGATCATCTGGTTGCCGAGCGTGTCTGGCAAGAGTTGGCGCGCGGCCTGATGGCGCCCAGACCATCGCGAATGTTCGAGACGCTGCGTTCCTGCGGCGCCTTGGCCAGGATCCTGCCGGAACTCGATGCTCTCTGGGGAGTACCACAACGCGCTGATTACCATCCGGAAGTCGATACCGGCAGGCATGTCATGCTGGTCGTCGACGTCGCCGCCGAGATGGGGCTCTCGCTGGCCGCCCGTTTTTCCGCATTGACCCATGACCTCGGCAAGGCGAAGACAGCCGCGACAACCTTGCCGCAACACATCGGCCACGAGGCGGCGACCACGCCATTGGTCGCCGGGCTCTGCCGGCGACTGCGGGTGCCGGCGGATTGCCGCGATCTGGCGCTATTGGTCGCGCATCACCATAGCGACATCCACCGCGGTGCCGAGTTGCGGCCGGAAACCGCGCTCAAACTGATCGAGCGTTGCGATGTCTTTCGCCGACCTGAACGTTTCGAAGAGTTGCTGCAGGCCTGCGAGGCCGACTACCGCGGCCGGCTCGGTTACGGCCAGCGCGACTACCCGCAACACCGCTACTGGCAGCGCGTCGCCGATGCGGCGCGGGCCGTCGACAGCGCCGCCATTGCCTGCCGCTGCCGCGATCCAGCGATGATCGCCGAACAAATACACGCCGCCCGCGCCAACGCCATCAAGGAAGCCCGTCAGTGACCACCGCCCACTCTGCCCGCCTGGAAGTATTGACCCGAGCACCAACCGGCGCCGCCAAGGCACAGCCATTGTTATTCATCCATGGCGCGTTCACCGGCGCCTGGTGCTGGCAGGAGCATTTCCTGCCATTTTTTGCCAACGCCGGCTACGCGGCCTATGCGCTCAGCCTGTCCGGACATGGCAACAGCCGCGGCCGCGAGAAGCTGGACAGCCTGTCGATAGCGGACTACGTCGCCGATGTCGCCGAGGTGGCGTCGCAACTGGCGCAACCGCCGGTCCTGATCGGACATTCGATGGGCGGCTTCGTCGTCCAGAAGTACCTGGAGCAGCGTGCCGCCGCTGCGGCCGTACTGATGTGTTCCGTGCCGCCACAAGGCTTGGCCACGGCCGCATTGGGCATGATGATGGCGAAGCCCGGTTTGATGATCGAACTTAACCGTCTGATGGGCGGCGGCGTGGTGGCGCTTGAAGCCTTGCGGGAAGCGCTCTTTGCCCAGTCGGTTTCCAATGACGACCTCAGCCGCTACTATCGCTGGAGCCAACCCGAGTCACACCGCGCCATTTGGGACATGACCCTGTTCAACCTGCCAAGGCCGTCACTCGTGGCGCAGACACCGATGTTGGTGCTTGGTGCAGAATACGACCACCTCATCCCCCGCTCGCTGGTTGAGATGACCGCCAGATCCTATGGGGTCGAGGCCGAGATCTTCGCTGGTCTCGGCCATGGCTTGATGCTGGAGAAGGACTGGCGGCAGGTGGCGCAACGGGTTCTGGATTGGTTGGGAGAACTGCCTTGATCACTTTTCGGTCGGATGCCGGGGCTGACGTTATGATGTTTGACGACGTCGCCTCGCGGATGCTGGGGATAATCAGTAAAGAGGGCGGCGAGCGCGGCGTAGTCACTGTCGAGGAGTTGCCGTCGGCAACCGCGGCGCTGAGATCCGCCGCTGCAGCTGATAGGATGCAGCAGCAGTTGCAGGCTGAGGAAGACCGGCCACGGACGGAAGTGTCGCCTAGCGGTTCGCTACGCCCCTACGTAAGTCTCAATCAGCGTGCCGTTCCGCTGATCGAACTTTTCGAACGGTCAATAAAGCGCGGCAAGCCGGTATTCTGGGGTTGCTAGATTCTGTCGACAAACGACCATGCCTCGTTGAAGCGCATTTGAGATGGACACTGGCGGAAGAATCCTCTATTGGTTGATCGCGCTTGTCCTTGCCTTGCTGGCCGGCGTCGGCATCGTTTTGTGGCGACAAGGGAAGCAGGCGGCGAGAAGAGCAGCGTTGCCGCTTACGAGCAGCAACGGCGAGACCGTCTATTCCGATCTCGGCGATGGCGAGCTCGATGACAATCTCGATATCGATCCGCTACATGAGGCCGAAATATATGCGGCCTACGGCAACAGGGAAATGGCGCTCAAGGTGCTGACAACAGCGGCAGCCGCGGCGCCCGACAGGGAGGATATTCGCGCCAAGATCGCCGAACTGCAGGCCGACTAACGGCAGCAGCATCGGCACGAGTCCGGGGGGCTGGGAACCAACTGGAAACGGAGATTCGGGATGGCCAAGTATTTGTTCGAGTACCTCGACGGCAACGCACTGCGCGGCTTCGACTATGTGGACGCCGCCAGTGTGCAGGAGGCACGCCAGCGCGTTGCCGAAGTCGTCGGGTTGCGCCATTTGCGCCAGGGGACCTTGCTTGATGACGACCTGATGGCGCAACTGCGCGCCAGCCGGGTGGCGCCGCTACATCTGGCGCCGGATCAGCTGGCGCGGATTGAAGCGATTTCCCGCAATGGCGACGCCGCCTGGCCGCTGTTCGTCGAGGCGCTGAAGATCAATCGCTGGTTTATCGCGGCCTGCGCCCTGACGATGGCGGTCGGCGTCGCTCGTGGCTGGGACTTGCTTGCCTATGTCGGCGTCGGGGGACTGGTGTTGCTGGTCGGCCAGTTCTTCTTCGGCCGGGCGAAGAGTCGCCACTACCAGCGCCTGCTCCGCGCCGGCGCCCTCGGGCAGTGGGCCGAGGTTCTCAAGGTGGCGCGGCGAATGCAGGAGGTGGCAAGCAATTCGCCGCAGCTGGCGTTCGATCTCGATGTCAGGCGCGGCGTCGCCTTGGCGGCCACAGGACATCTGGGCGAGGCAGTCGCCCTGGTCGCCAAATGGCAGGCCGAGGACGTACAGCCCAAGGGCATGTACTGGGGCCGGCTGGCGAGCATTTATCACAGCGGCCGAGACTATGGCCAGTTTCTAGCCTGTATGCGCCGCGGTTTTGCCGAGTCGCAGCTGGCGATCTGGGCACGAATCGATCTGGCCCTGGCGCTTGCCCGTCTGGGCGAGGATCCGCGCGAAGCCCTGGAATTGCTCCGTCATGAAAGCATCGAGGGGCAACCCGAAGCAACCGCCCGCTTCATCTTTTGGGCGCGCGGCATGGCGTTGCTCCGCCTGGGTGACTCTGCCGGCGCCGAAGCGGCATTGAGCAAGGCAGTCGAGAGCTTTGCCGCCCAGGTCGCCAACCCGGCGGTTTGGGGCGCGCTGGCACTGAGCACCGCTGCCTTGGCGGTCGCAGTGGCCAACAATGGGCACGCGGAAGAAGCGCGTGCTGTGCTGTCGCCGCTCATGCCAATCGTTTCGGTAACTGCCGACCTGCCGCTGATGGAGATGGTCAGGCAACGCGTGCAGGGAGGATCAAGCTGAAGGTGCCGTCACAGTTATCCGCGATCAGTTCCGTGAAGCCAGCGATGGCAGGGTAATCACCGGTCGCCTTTTCCGCTTGCCGCGTATCGGGGCGTCGTACGGCCAGCAAGTGGCGGATGCCGAAGCGGCGCGCCGAGTCGAGTACCGGGATGCTGTCGTCGATCAACAGGCTGCGCGCAGGATCGAAGGCCTGATGCTGCTGCAGGCGGCGCCAGAAGTCAGGCTCCTCTTTCGGCAAGCCCAGTTCATGGGAAGTGATCAGGGCGTCGAAGCTGGGCTGCAATCCCGTGCGAGCCATTTTCAGCGTCAAGCTCTTGTGGTGGGCATTGGTAACCAGGAGCAGGCGTTTGCCAGCGGTCCTGGCCGCCGTCAGGAAGTCGATGACGCCCGGGTGCACGGCGATCAGGTGGGCGACCTCCTCCTTGAGGCTCATGACGTCGAGTTCGAGTTCGGTCGCCCAGAAATCGACCGAGTACCAGTCGAGCGTGCCGGCGCGAGCGTGGTAGCGAGCCATCAGGTCATCGCGAGCGGCATCCAGGCTCATGCCGTTGACTTCTGCATAGCGAGCCGGGACGTGGGCCTGCCAGAAATGATTGTCGAAATGGAGGTCGAGCAACGTCCCGTCCATGTCCAGAAGGACGGTATCGATGCTCGACCAGTCGATGCGGCTCAAGGCCGGCCTATTTGTCGTGCAGGCGAGTGACGCCCATTAGCTTGAGCACGTACTTCTCGTAGACCGGCTCGGTATTGCCCTTCTTCATCTTGCGAATGAAATACTTTTCGAAGCCGACCTTGGCCAGGTGCACCCACTTGCCTTTCTTGAACCAGCTGACGTTGCGCGGCGGAATCTGCGGAATGGCGACGAAGGCCGCTCCGTTGTCGCCAAAGTCAGCCAGGCAGACGGCGTTCCAGGTTGCCTTTTGCTCCGGGGCCTTGCCGTCAATAGCGTTGCGGATGTTTTGGACCGTGGCGGTGACCATGGTCTCGATCATGTAGCCGGTCTTCGGCGCGCCCGTCGGCACCGGCGTTGGTTCCACCGGTGGGATGGCGACGCAGACCCCGATGCCATAGATGTTGTTGTATTTCGGATTGCGCTGATACTGGTCGATGAGGATGAAGCCGCGCGGGTTGGTCAGGCCCTCGATGCCGAAGACGGCATCGACGCCCTTGAACGCGGGCAGCATCATCGAGTACTTGAAGGACAACTCGTGTTCCTTCTTCAGCGAGCCATCCTCGTTGTGCTCGGCGACGAACATCTTGCCGGCCTCGACTTTGGTCACCTTGGCGTTGCAGATCCACTTGATATGCTTGTCGCGCAGCACCGATTCCATCATGCCTTTCGAATCGCCGACGCCGCCGAGACCGAGATGGCCGATGTACGGCTCGGCGGTAACGAAGGTCATCGGCACTTTGCTGCGGATCTTGCGCCGACGCAGGTCGGTATCCATGATCATGGCGAACTCGTAAGCGGGGCCATAGCAAGAGGCGCCCTGCATGGCGCCGACCACCACGTGGCCGGGGTCCTTGACGAAAGCGTCCCAATGCTTGGCCGCCTCGACCGCGTGGTTGACGGTGCAGATCGAATTGGTGTGGCCGCCGACCGGTCCGGCACCGGGCACCTCGTCGAAGGCCAGTTTGGGGCCGGTGGCGATAATCAGGTAGTCGTAGTCGACCATCTTGCCGTTGATCAGCTCGATCTGATTCTTCTCGGGATGAACCCGCTTGGCAGCCGTGGCAATCAGGTTGATGCCCTTCTTCTCGACGTACGGTGCCAGATCGAAGGTAATGTCTTCGCGGCTACGCCAGTTGACGGCGAGCCAGGGATTCGATGGCGTGAACTGGAAATAGGGGTTTTCAGCAATGATGGTTACGCTGTCGCCGGGGCGCAACTGTTCCTTGATGTCATAGGCTGCCGTCAAGCCGCCTATGCCGGGGCCTAGCACTACTACGTGAGCCATTGTCTTCTCCTCGATTTGGTTTGAATTGCTCTAGTTGAATTACCAGATGAACAGCTTGTCAATGGCCGCCAGCCCTTCGTCAACCATAGCCCTAAGGTCGTCCGGACAATCGTCTTGTTCAAGGACTAGGGTGGTAAAAACGGCGAGGGATTTCAACGCGCAGGCAATCTTGGCTACTTCTGCTGCAGCTTCGTCGCCAATCCTGACCCCCCGCTGAAGCTGCCAGTCCTGATGTTTCCTAGGCATCGCGTCCCCCTCGATCAGTGTCAAATGGTCGGACGATTCTGGCAGAGTCTTCCGGCTTTGTCAGCCCGGTATTCAGAATTATTGTGGTGAAATCAGTAACTTGTATGGAGTTTCGACAAGGCGGCTCGCCCGGAGAGCAAATGGGCATGCATCAAACGTTCGGCCTCATCCGCGTTTCTGGCCAGGATGGCATCGAGTAGCGCACGATGCTCGGCCAGCGACTGCTTCAGGCGCCCGTCCAGATTGAGCGAATTGCGTCGGGTCAGCTTGATGAACTGACGGGTGTCGTCGATCAGTTGCTTCAGCCAGCGGTTGCCGGCAAGTCCCTGAAGCGCCAGGTGAAAGTCCTGATTGACCTCGAAGAAGCGGTCAGCGTCGCCGCTCGCCGCGTGGCGTTCCAGTTTTGCATGGATGGCCTTGAGGCGCACCAGGTCGGCGTCGCTTGCCCGCCTCGCCGCTTCACGCGCACAATGACCCTCGAGCAAGGCAATCACCGGATAGATCTCATCCAGATCCTGTTCGGACACCGCCGTCACGTAGGCGCCACGGCGCGGCTTGAGCTGGACCAGGCCCTCCGAGGCCAGGACCTTTAGCGCCTCACGCAGGGGCGTACGGGAAATGCCAAATTCTTCGGCGAGCACGGATTCGTCGATCCAGGCCCCCGGCGCCAGTTCATGGGAAAATATGCGGGAGCGCAAGCGTTCGGCAACTTGTTCGTAGAGCGCTGGCGAGGCCAGGCTCTTGGATTCGGCTCTTGCATTCATAATTATGGATACAGTATTATGTTCCATGAACGGATGTCAAGTGTCATCCGCAACGAACAGTCCGGCGCCAACCGGAGGGAGTGTCGAATGAGCAAGTATCCCGAGACCGCAATTCCTGGGCTGGATGCATGGACCAAGGCAGCCGCCAAGGCGGCGCCCGAAGGCGATGTGGCGAAGCTGAACTGGCAGACTCCCGAGGGTCTGACGGTGAAGGCGCTCTACACGAAGGCCGATACCGAGAACCTGCCGTACGCCGACACGTTGCCCGGATTCGAGCCCTACTTGCGTGGTCCGCAACCGACCATGTACGCAGCGCGACCGTGGACGATCCGCCAATACGCGGGTTTCTCGACCGCCGAGGAATCGAACGCCTTCTATCGCAAGGCGCTGGCCGCCGGCGGACAAGGGGTGTCGGTCGCTTTTGACCTCGCCACCCACCGCGGTTACGACTCGGACCATCCGCGCGTCGTCGGCGATGTCGGCAAGGCCGGCGTGGCGATAGACTCCGTCGAGGACATGAAGATCCTCTTCGATAGCATTCCGCTCGACAAGGTATCGGTGTCGATGACCATGAATGGTGCCGTGCTGCCGATTCTGGCCGGCTACGTGGTGGCGGCGGAAGAGCAGGGCGTGGCGCAGGAAAAGTTGAGCGGCACCATCCAGAACGACATCCTCAAGGAGTTCATGGTCCGCAACACCTACATCTACCCGCCCGAGCCGTCGATGCGCATCGTTGCCGACATCATCGGCTACACGGCGTCAAACATGCCGAAGTTCAACTCGATCTCGATTTCCGGCTACCACATCCAGGAAGCCGGCGCGACGCAGGCACTGGAGCTGGCCTTCACGCTGGCCGACGGCATGGAGTACGTGCGTACGGCGATGAAGAGCGGCCTCGACGTCGATGCCTTCGCCGGTCGTCTGTCGTTCTTCTTCGGCATCGGCATGAACTTCTATCTGGAAGTCGCCAAGCTGCGCGCGGCGCGGCTCTTGTGGTGGCGAATCATGAAGGAGTTCGGCGCCAAGAGCCCCAAGTCGCTGATGCTGCGTACCCACTGCCAGACCTCCGGCTGGTCGCTGACCGAGCAGGACCCCTACAACAATGTTGTCCGCACCACCATCGAAGCGATGGCGGCCGTGTTCGGCGGCACGCAAAGCCTGCACACCAACGCCTTCGACGAGGCCATTGCGCTACCCACCGAGTTCTCGGCGCGCATCGCTCGCAACACGCAAATCCTGATCCAGGAAGAGACACATATCTGCAACGTCATCGATCCCTGGGCCGGCAGCTACATGATGGAGAAGCTGACGCAGGACATGGCCGACGCGGCCTGGACGACGATTCAGGAGGTCGAGAAGATGGGCGGCATGACCCACGCCGTCGACACCGGTTGGGCCAAGTTGCAGATCGAGAGGTGCGCTGCCGAAAAGCAGGCGCACATCGACTCGAGCCAGGATGTAATCGTCGGCGTAAACAAGTACAAGCTCAAGGAAGAGGCCAGGGTCGACATCCTGGAAGTGGATAACCACGCCGTCCGCGAGGCACAGATCGCGCGCCTGCAGAAGATTCGCGCCACGCGCGACCAAGTCAAGGTGAGCGCTGCGCTGGCGGCGCTGGTCGAGGCCGCCAGGAGCAGATCCGGCAACCTGCTCGACCTGGCGATCAAGGCGACACGTCTGCGGGCGACCGTAGGCGAGATTTCCGACGCCCTGGAGGAAGTCTATGGCCGCCACCGCGCCAGCCACCAGACCGTCAGTGGGGTCTACACTGCGGCATTCGGCGGAGATGCAGCCGTGACGGAAATTCAAAACGAAATCGAAGCGTTCATCGCCCGCGAAGGCAGGCGACCCCGGATCATGGTCGCCAAGCTCGGTCAGGACGGCCACGACCGTGGCGCCAAGGTGGTCGCGACCGCCTTCGCCGACCTCGGCTTCGACGTCGATGTCGGCCCATTGTTCCAGACTCCGGACGAAGCCGCCCGCCAAGCGATCGAGAACGACGTCCACGCCGTGGGCATATCGACACTGGCAGCCGGCCACAAAACGCTGGTGCCGCAACTGATTGCTGCCCTGAAGGCACAGGGAGCCAACGATATTGTCGTCTTCGTTGGCGGCGTGGTGCCGGCGCAGGACTACGACTTCCTCGAAAAGGCCGGTGCCGCAGGCATCTTTGGCCCTGGGACACCGATACCGGAAGCGGCGAAGAAAGTGCTGCGCGCCATTTCGACCGGGCATGCGGCGCCGGCCGCCTGATGGCTGCAACCCCCCTGCCCGGTAACGAGATCTGCCTGGCCGAGGGGGTTCGGGCGGGCGATCGCCGCTCGCTGGCAAAAGCCATCACGCTGGTCGAGTCGATCCATCCGGACCATCGGCAACAGGCCCATATCCTGCTCGACACACTGTTGCCGCATACCGGAGGTTCCTTGCGCGTTGGCATCACCGGTGTCCCCGGCGTCGGCAAGTCCACTTTCATCGAGTCCCTGGGCTTGCACCTTATCAGTCGCGGCCACCGCGTTGCCGTGCTCGCCGTCGATCCATCGTCGTCGATTTCCGGCGGCTCGATCCTCGGCGACAAGACGCGCATGGAGCGCCTGTCGCAGCGCACCGAGGCCTTCATCCGGCCATCGCCGGCAGGCGGGTCGCTCGGCGGTGTCGCCGACAAGACGCGTGAAGCACTGTTGCTGTGCGAAGCCGCCGGCTTCGACGTCGTGATCGTCGAGACCGTCGGCGTCGGCCAGTCCGAGACTACCGTTGCCGGCATGACCGACGTGTTCGTCCTGCTGCAACTGCCCAATGCCGGCGATGATCTGCAAGCCATCAAGAAGGGCGTCGTCGAGCTCGCTGACATCGTTGTCTTCAACAAGGGCGACATCGACGCCACTGCGACGGAACTGGCGGTCGGGCAAATGCGCTCGGCGCTGGCCATGCTGCATCCGAGTTCGCCCAACTGGCGCCCGCCGGTGCTCAAGGTTAGCGCGTTGACCAACGAAGGCATCGACGAAGTCTGGCAAGCCATCGACAGCTATCGGCGCACGCTCGGCGATTCGGCAGAACTGGCAGCCAAGCGCCGCCACCAGGCACTTGCCTGGATGTGGCAGTTGATCGACTCCGGCTTACGGCAGCGTTTCCGCCAGCACCCGGCAGTTCAGGCGGCCTTGCCGGAAATGGCGCTTGCGGTCGAAAACGGCGACACCACGGCCACCGTGGCGTCGCATCGGTTATTGAACCTGGTAAATAAATATTTCTGAGTGGAGCGGAATCCATGCACGACATCATCGAACGACTCGACGAAATGCGCTCTGCCGCCCGGCTTGGCGGCGGCAAGAGGCGCATCGACGCACAGCACAAGAAGGGCAAGCTGACGGCCCGCGAGCGCATCGAGCTGCTGCTCGACGCCGGTACTTTCGAAGAGTGGGACATGTTCAAGGAGCATCGCTGCAACGACTTCGGCATGGCCGAGCAGAAGGTGCCCGGTGACGGCGTCGTCACCGGCTACGGCACCATCAACGGCCGCATGGTGTTCGTCTTCTCCCAAGACTTCACCGTCTTCGGCGGCGCACTTTCCGAAGCCCACGCCGAGAAGATCTGCAAGATCATGGATCATGCCATGAAGGTCGGCGCGCCGGTCATCGGTCTCAACGACTCGGGCGGCGCCCGCATTCAGGAAGGCGTGGCGTCCCTCGGCGGCTATGCCGACGTATTTCAGAGGAACGTCATGGCCTCCGGCGTCATCCCGCAGATCTCGCTGATCATGGGCCCCTGCGCCGGCGGTGCCGTCTATAGCCCGGCCATGACCGACTTCATCTTCATGGTCAAGGATACTTCCTACATGTTTGTTACCGGTCCCGAGGTCGTCAAGACCGTGACCCACGAGGAAGTGACCGCGGAGGAATTGGGTGGCGCGGTTACCCACACCTCGAAATCCGGCGTTGCCGACCTCGCCTTCGAAAACGACGTCGAGGCGCTTTTGATGCTGCGCCGCTTCTTCAACTACCTGCCGCTCAACAACAAGGAAAAGCCGCCGATTCGCCCCACCCCGGACCCAGCCGACCGACTCGACTACAGCCTCGACACTCTGGTGCCGGCCAACCCGAACAAGCCCTACGACATCAAGGAACTGATCATCAAGACCGTGGACGACTGCGACTTCTTCGAGCTGCAGCCTGACCACGCCAAGAACATCATCATCGGCTTCGCCCGCATGGAAGGCCAGACTGTCGGCATCGTCGCCAACCAACCGATGGTCCTGGCGGGCTGCCTGGACATCAAGAGCTCGATCAAGGCCGCCCGCTTCGTCCGCTTCTGCGATGCCTACAACATCCCGATCATCACCTTCGTCGATGTGCCGGGTTTCATGCCCGGCACGGCGCAGGAATACGGCGGCATCATCAAGCATGGCGCCAAGCTGCTCTACGCTTACGCCGAGTGCACCGTGCCGAAGGTAACGCTGATCACGCGCAAGGCCTACGGCGGCGCCTATGACGTTATGTCCTCGAAGCACCTGCGCGGCGACGTCAATTTCGCCTGGCCTTCGGCCGAAATCGCGGTCATGGGTCCGAAGGGGGCGGTTGAGATCATCTTCCGCGAGGAGAAGAGCGACAAGGCCCTGCTCGCCCAACGCGAGGCCGAGTACAAAGCCAAGTTCGCCAATCCGTTCGTCGCTGGCGCCCGCGGCTTCATCGACGACGTCATCCAGCCGCACGAGACGCGCAAGCGCATCTGCCGTTCGCTGGTGATGCTGAGGAACAAGACGATCGAGAACCCGTGGCGCAAGCACGGCAACATTCCGCTGTGATGGTCGGTAAGGACAAGGAAAAATGTTCAAGAAAATTCTGATCGCCAATCGCGGAGAAATCGCCTGCCGCGTCATCAAAACCGCCCGCAAGATGGGTATCAAGACAGTCGCTGTCTATTCCGAAGCCGACCGCGACTCGCTGCACGTCGAGTTGGCGGACGAAGCCGTCTGCATCGGCCCGGCGGCGTCGAAGGAATCCTATCTGCGCGGCGACAAGATCATCGCCGCCTGCAAGGAGACCGGCGCCGAGGCTGTGCATCCAGGCTATGGCTTCCTGTCCGAGAACGAGGAGTTCTCCCGCACCCTGGAAGAGAACGGCATCGTTTTCATCGGCCCCAAGCACTACTCTGTCGCGGCCATGGGCGACAAGATCGCCTCGAAGAAGCTCGCGCTCCAGGCCAAGGTCAACATCATCCCCGGCTACAACGAGCCGATCGACACGCCTGAGCAGGCGGTGAAGATCGCCCAGGGTATCGGTTACCCGGTGATGATCAAGGCGTCCGCTGGCGGCGGTGGCAAGGGTCTGCGCGTCGCCTTCAACGACCAGGAGGCCCACGAGGGTTTCGCCTCATGCAAGACAGAGGCCAAAAACGCCTTCGGCGACGATCGCGTGTTCATGGAGAAGTATGTCGAGGAGCCACGCCACATCGAAATCCAGGTGCTCGGCGATAGCCATGGCAACTGCCTCTACCTGCACGAACGCGAGTGTTCGATCCAGCGCCGGCACCAGAAGGTGATCGAAGAGGCGCCCAGCCCCTTCCTTGATGAGAAGACACGCAAGGCAATGGGCGAACAGGCGGTGGCGCTGGCCAAGGCTGTCAATTACCAGTCGGCCGGCACTGTCGAGTTCGTCGTCGGCGGCAAGGACAAGCAGTTCTACTTCCTCGAGATGAACACGCGGCTCCAGGTTGAGCACCCGGTGACCGAATGCATCACCGGCCTTGATCTGGTCGAACTGATGATCCGCGTCGCAGCGGGCGAGAAGTTGCCCTTCGCGCAGAAGGATATAAAGCTCAACGGTTGGGCCATGGAGTGTCGCATCAACGCCGAAGATCCGTTCCGCAATTTCCTGCCATCGACCGGCAGGCTGGTGAAATTTGGCCCGCCCGACACGACCATGGCGGCGGCAGCGCCAATGTCCGGTGCTGGTGGCGTGCGCGTCGATACCGGCGTTTACGAAGGTGGCGAGATCTCGATGTTCTACGACTCGATGATCGCCAAGCTGATCGTCCATGGCGCCACCCGCGCCCAGGCCATCGCCCGCATGCGCGACGCGCTCAATGCCTTCGTCATCCGCGGCGTCGCCAGCAACATCGCTTTCCAGTCGGCGCTGATGAAGAATCCACGCTTTGTTGCCGGCAACTTCAACACTGGCCTGATCGGCGACGAGTACCCGAAGGGCTTCAATGCCAGCGACGTGGTGCATGACGCGCCGGCCATGCTCATTTGCGTCGCCGCTTCAGTCCATCGTCAGTACCTCAAGCGCAATGCGACTATCGGCGGCCAGATGCCCGGCCACGAATATCAGCCTGGAGAGGATTTCGTCGTCCTGCTCGGCGCTGGCCAACATCCGGTCAAAGTCGTCGAGACCCAGGATGGTGAAGTGAGCGGCTGGGATGTGGTTTTCGCCGGCAAGAAGTATGAAATTCGCTCCGACTGGCAGTTCGGCCAATATCTCTACCAGGGCACGGTCGACGGCAAGCCCTTCTGCATGCAGGTGGAGCGCCACGGCCTGCGCTACCGCCTCTTCCACTGGGGTACCCAGGCCGATGTTCTGGTCGAGACCGCGCGCGTCGCCGAGTTGCACGCCCTCATGCCTTACAAGGCACCGCCCGACACTTCGAAGTTCCTGCTTTCACCGATGCCCGGGCTGTTGACGCAGATCGCCGTGCAGCCAGGCCAGGAGGTAAAGGCCGGCGAGATCCTGGCCAAGATCGAAGCCATGAAGATGGAGAACGTACTCAAGGCGGAGCGCGACTGTGTTGTCGCTGAACTGCTGGCCACGCCAGGGGAGAGTCTGGCCGTCGATCAGGCAATCATCGGCTTTCGTTGACCGGGCTCTAGCAGGCCAAATTGACCGGCTTCATGACAAAGGGGATAATTTGCCCCAGGTCAAGAATCTTCGATGCAAACTCTCCAATTGTCCAAATGCCGCCACTGTGGCGCCCTCCAGCCTGAGGGCGCCGGTGCCTGCTCCTCCTGTGGGGCCGCGCTGGGCGCCCCGCTTGCCGCAAGCAAGTCGGGCGGAGCCCGGTTGCGCGCCGTCCCCA
>Ga0265325_10000970_pt1 | contig 20600 bp, 13 predicted proteins | sample 41420metaG_FD_202090 | JGI IMG/M metagenome (GOLD analysis project Ga0265325, IMG submission 202090) | Rhizosphere microbial communities from Carex aquatilis grown in University of Washington, Seatle, WA, United States - 4-14-20 metaG | ecosystem: Host-associated > Plants > Roots > Rhizosphere... | reverse complement strand
CGATTCGTATTGGATCCACCGGCACGCTAAACTTCGCGGCAGCAAGCTCGGTCGCTATAACGGGATCCTTTACTTTGTCCCGACCTGTGTGGACGCGCTGATTCGGCTCGGCGTACATGTGCTGCGGCCATTACTCGTGATCTTCATCTGGGGGCTAGTTGTGAGCACGCTGGTGTCGATGGTCCAGCGCGCTTTGTTGAAGAAGGAAGCGGTTCAGTAGAGCCGGCATCTCGCCGGCGCTACCGGTACCTGAATCGAGCTGATTTTGCAAACTACCCGAACATCTCCCGGCTCGCGCGCCGGAGAAATAACAGGCCGACGCCGGCGTTAAAGAAGATAAAGAAATTGTGCATGACGAAGCCGAAAGCAGTCATTTGGCCCGGTTTGTCAGGAAAGAGCAGGACCCAGAACAGGATCGCGACCGAATGCATCGGTCCAGGCATGGCCGCGCCAAGAAATATGACGGGCAGGTATCCCAGCATTTCACCGAAGCCGACTGTGCCTCCAAACAGCCGCAGAGCGAACGTGTATACAATCACGCCGGCAATCACCAGCGGCGCGCGCATCAGAATCACCGCACCGTAGTGCCAGAGTTTGGCGAGCCGGAACGCGCGGAAGATGGGCCGTTCGCGCAACGCGATCCCCGCGCCGATTTTCCCGCTGAAAAAAAGATGGAAAAACGTGAAGAAAACCAAGGCGCCCAGCGCAATCCATGGGATCGCATGAAAAACAGGTTGAATACTATTCCATCGCCCGATCACGCCGATGGTTCCCCAAAGAAAGAGGCTGTAAAACTCGCAAAACATGAGGAAGAGCATGCTGGAGCCGACTTCCCATCCAGGCACGCCGTCGCGGCGGTTTAGGTACAGGGCGATGGCGCCCTTGCTGACCTGTTCGTTCACCAGCGAAAGGATGTAGGCGCTGGCGCGAATCGGCAAGATATCGAAGTAGCGGATTTTCGTGTTGAACCAGTTGATGACGGCCCAGACCACCAGGCTGTCAATCAAGAGATAGAGAAAACAGTAAGGGATCATTAACGCGAGCCAGCGAGTCCAACTGACATTCTCAAAACTTTTTGCGAGATAGGGAAGCAGTCCGCTGCCCTCGGCCTGCGCGGCATGGTTGAGGCGCGTATACAGATAAGCGAAGCACGCTGCCGTAACGAGAAATGGCAAAAGGCGCTGCCACGGTTTGGCTTTCTTAGCGGTTGCGGCGGGCGTGATGCTGGCCGTTGGGCTGCCGCTGGTTGAGTTCGCTTCGGTCATTTCGTCATCCTTGGCCCACGCTATCCTGAATCATCTCGTCGATTCCCGTGAGCTGAATTCCGAGCGCCGTAGCGGCAGGCAGGGGATCGAGGCGAGTGTCCGCCGTGATTACTTCGAGAGCGTCTTGCGAGAATCCTTTGCTTCCTGTGAGTCGCCGAATGGCCAGCATTAAAGATAGCAGAGGTTTAGGAATTGAGCCGATGCGAACTTGCCGTCCCAGCAAACGCGCGGCTCGCTCGAGCAATTCGCGGTCCGGCAGCGAGACCGGCCCGACCAGGTCCAGCGTGAGGTTTTTGGCAACCGATGGCTGCTCGGCAGCCAAAATCGCGGCGCGCGCCAGGTCATCCACGTGAAGCGGTTGCTGAAAATTGCGCCCGCCGCCGATCAGCTTGGCCTTGCCATGCTTTAGATGGCGCCCGAGTGTCTCCGAACCGGCGGTTCCAGGGCCGAGCAAGAGTGGAGCGCGCAGCACCGTGAAAGTCAATCCCGATGCGCGCACCAGAGATTCCGCCTCGCCTTTAGTGCGGTAATAGCGATTGGATGAACTCTCATCGGCCCCGTTGGCGCTCACCAGAACGATCTTCCGCACGCCGTTTCGCTTCGCGGCATCGACGACAGCGCGAGTCGAAGCGACGTTTGCTGTCTCGTAGGTCGAGTTCGGCGTCTCGACGAGAATTCCGGCGAGGTGGATTACCGAAGAAGCGTCGCGAAACGCTGCGTCAAGACTAGCTGGATCGTCGTACGAAATTTGAACGACCGAGTCAGCATTCCCCGGCCGTGACCGAAGCTGTTCCGCGGCGCGATTTGAGCGGACTGCTGCGACGAACAGCGTATCGTCCTGTTTCTGCTTACTCCGCAGGATGGCTTGGCCGACAGCGCTATTGGCGCCGGTAATGGCGATTTTCATCCGATACCCAGGTTAGCCAACGATGTGGAATATGTTGACCGTCGAATTCTCCGGCGTTTTCAGTTTGGGATATTTCTTCAACCGGGCCTGGAGCACTGCTTCGCGTTCGGCGGAATCGGTAACCAGCAATGCGTTCCCGTCATAGAGATTCCCCGCGATTTTGACACGCACTTTCGGGTTCCGCTTCACATTTTCATCCCAGGCGCGGGACGTTCCCGCCGGATAGACCGACGTAAGATAGAGCTGGCCATTGACCGAGAGGCAATTCGTCGTCACGGAATGCGGCAGCCCGTACCACGATTGCGTTTGAACCTTTATGGTGGGAACCTGATCGGTAAACGACCAGTCCGCGACTGGAGTCGTCACCACATTTCCCGTAAGCCAGAGCCCCGGCGTTCTGTCGCGAGGGTTCAGTCCCGTAATTCTCAACACTACAAGCAGCACGACCAGGCAGATGACAACCGCTCCAACGATCCTCAGAAGTGTTTTCATGTACGCTCCTCGATAGAATTAGATACTATCATCCGCGGGGAAATGCAATTGGGTGGAAACATTTCCGGCGGCTGATTTTTAATCGATGGGTGAGCGGGATATGCGGCTCCGGTAGCGCCGGCGTCCCGCCGGCGGATTTTCCACGTGCGGGCTGTAAACCCGCCGGCGAGACGCCGGCGCTACCGAGATTCCGATCTATTCACACTGAGGTGCGGCTAATCCGGAATTCGAAGCGGAGGGTGACATGAAGCGTTATCTAATACTTTTGGTAATGAGCGGTCTAGTCCTGGGATGGTTGCTGGGAATTTCTCAAAGAACCGCGACAGGCCAGACGAATACTCCCGGCACGGTGACACCGGAGCAGTACCTAAGCTGGAAGGACCAATTCAAGACCTGGGGCCGCTGGGGCGCGGACGACCAGCGCGGAATGACCAACCTGATCAATGCGCAAAAAATTCTCAACGCTGCAAAGCTGGTGAAGGCCGGACTGGTTGTATCCCTGGCCCATACGGTGCCGCAAGAGGCCGGCCCGGAAGTTCCAGCGGGCGCGGTTTTCCACCGCACGACAAACGGAATTTCCGCGACGGGCACGACGGACAATTATCAGGTCAGCTACCACGGCTTGGCGCTGTCTCACATGGATTCGTTCTGTCATTTCTTTGCCGACGGAAAGATGTACAACGGTTTTTCGGTAGCTGACAACATCACTCCCGAGACCGGATGCAAGAAGGATGGCGTCATGGTCTGGAGGGACGGCATCGTGACTCGCGGCGTGATCTACGACATTCCGCAACTGAAAGGCGTCGATTGGATCGAGCCCGGCACGCCGATCACTCGCGCGGACCTGGAAGCGTGGGAGAGAAAATCGGGAGTGAAAGCTGGACCGGGAGACATTATTTTGCTCTATACGGGGCGCTGGAAGCGAAGGGCGGAAAAGGGCCAGGTCCCCGGAGTAGTCGCCGGATACTATGCGGACGTCGTCCCGTGGATTCATGAACGCGAAGTATCGTTCATCGGCCACGATTTCAATATTGACTGGAATCCCAGGCCGGGATGGGGACCCGACCACGGAATTGTCGCCAACCCGATCCATATCGCCGTGTTGAACTGGATGGGCGTAAACATCATCGAAAATTTGGACCTGGAACAGCTCGATTCGACGGCCCGGCGCCTGAAGCGTTACGATTTCATGCTCACGTTCGCCCCGATCCCCGTAGAGGGCGGCACCGGATCGCCGATTAATCCGTTAGCAGTGTTCTAAACCTGAGGCGGTTTTCTCTACTAGAGCGTTTTCGACTAAAGTGTTTGGATTCGATGTCAGGTGTTTTCGATACTTTTTCGGAATATTCACGATCTCGGAATTCAACGCAGAGTTCACAGAGGAACACGGAGGGGCACGGAGAAAACCGGGAGAGTTCAAATTCGGTTCGGGCTGTGAATCGCTTCTCCCGATTCTCCGTGTGCTCTGTGCTCTTCGTGTTCTCTGCGTTGAGTTTTGCCGGCAGTCGAAAATGCTCTAGCGTGGGATTCTCCGCACTCACTCGGTCACTCTCGAATTCGATAGTCATCGATGAATTCCGGTGTTGAAGCAGTCGTAGGGGCACGGTTCACCGTGAACGGCACGCCGTGCCCACGGTCGACCCATTGGCTACAATTCGTAAATCTCGCCGTATTTTTTAGAAATGTATTCAACGAAATATTTGCTGTTTAGTTTCTCGCCAGTCGCGTTTTTGGCAAGCTCCTGCGCCGAATAAAATTTCCCGTGAACATGAATGTTTTCCCGCAGCCATTTCAATAGCTGCCCGAATTCCCCTCGCGCCATCTCGTCATCGAGAGACGGAATCGCGCGTTTGGCCGCGGCGAAAAACTGCGCCGAATAGAGATTTCCCAGCGAATAGGTGGGGAAGTAGCCGATCATTCCGCCCGACCAGTGAACGTCTTGCAAGACGCCCAGTGAATCGTCCGGCACATCGAGCCCGAGCAGCTCTTTCATCTTGGAATTCCAGACGCGGGGAAGGTCCTCGACCGCGATGCTGCCGTCGATCAGTCCCGTCTCAATCTCAAACCGCAAAATGATGTGAAGGTTGTACGTGACTTCATCGGCTTCCACGCGGATGAACGACGGCCGCACGGTATTAATCGCGCGGTAAAAACTATCGAGCGATACATTACCTAGCGGAGCCGGAAATTCCTTTTGCAGCAGCGGATAGAAATAAGTCCAAAACGCGCGACTCTTGCCCACCAGATTTTCCCAGAGGCGGGATTGCGATTCGTGGATACCGAGCGAAACCGCTTCGGCGAGCGGTGTTCCGAAGTAAGCGGCGGGCAGGCCTTGTTCGTAAAGAGCGTGCCCCGTCTCGTGAATTACGCCGCCGACGGCTTGCATGAATTCGGAGCGGTTGTATCGCGTGGTGATCCGCGAATCCAGCGGATGAAAACTGGTGCTGAACGGGTGCGCGCTGACGTCAAGCCGCCCGGCGGCGAAGTCATAGCCGATTTGCCGCGCGGCAAGTTCACAAATCAATTTCTGTTTCTCGACATCGTAATCGCCGGCGATAACCTCGGGAGATATCCTGGCCTTGGAGTTTCTGATTTTGACGAGGAACGGCGCCAGGAAATTCTTTAGATCGCCGAGGGCGGTGGCGATTTCCTCGGTGGTCGCATAGGGTTCGAAGGTATCGAGCAGCGCGTCATACGGCGACTGTTTGAACCCAACCAGCGTGGCTTCGCGGCGCTTTAGCTCCACGATCTTGGAAAGATACGGCGCAAAGAGCCCGAAATCTTTTCTCTTACGAGCATCCATCCAAACGTGATAAGCCTCGGATGTGACTTGCGTGAGTTCCTTAACGAATTCGACCGGCAGTTTCTCTTCGCGACTCACATCGCGCCAGACTTCGCGCACAATCGCGCCATCGCCCGGCGCCAATTCGTTCCGATCCGCGGAGACTTTCGCGTCGCGCAGCACGTCGCGAAAGTCCGGTGATAATAATTTCTCGTGCAGCTCGCCCGCGAGGTAGCCCAGCATCGCGGCGCGCGGGCCGCTGCCCTTGGGCGGCATGAAGACGTCTTTATCCCAGTTCAGCACAGCCAAGGCGGATTTTAGTTGCGCGATATCGTTTAATTTCTGCTTCAAAGCCGGCAGTGAGTTTTCCATAGTGGATTCCCCGCAAAAGTTTAGCAGAATCGGCGCGAATTATTAATTTGTGCAGTGGCATGGGTTTGACGTTTTGCGGGAAAGCGCTGCTGGCGTGCCATTCCGACCGACGCGAGGCGACTACAGTATTCCCTATATGGGAATCAGGTTTTCTCCGCTGGCCTTTGCGCTTGACAGAATAAAACACTTGTTTAAAACTATTGTTTGACATGGCACACGCTCAAGCCAGACTGCTTTCCTCGCCCCGGAGGCGCGCCACGCGCGACACGTCCGATTTGACCCGGGACAAGCTGATCGAGGCGGCCGGCCATGTCTTTGCCGAGCGGGGATATCGGGCGGCGACCATTCGAGACATATGCCGGCGCGCCGGCGCGAACGTTGCGGCCGTGAATTATACGTTTGGCGACAAGATGGGCCTGTACACGGAAGTGCTCCGAAATTCGATCCGGGCCACTCAAACCGCGGCCATGAGCGCAGCGCTGGCTCCCGATCTTTCTCCGGAAGACACGATTCGCGGCGTGATCCATGCGCGGCTCAAGAGTTTGTGCAGGGAAGAGCGCGTCGATTGGCACTTTCGCCTGATGATGCACGAATTTGTGCATCCCACTCCGGCGATGTCGCGCGTTGTGGAAGAGGGAATCAGGCCGGTCTATAACCGCCTGCGCAGCGCCGTTGGCGAAATTATCGGATTGCCACCCGACCACGAGACGACGCGTCTCTCGGTCAACAGCATTGTCGGTCAAATTCTTTTTTACACGTTCTCCCGGCCGGTGCTCTCGCGATTGCAGCCCGAGTTGAAGCTAACCCCCGGGCAACTGGACAGGATCGCGGACCACATCACGGATTTCTCGATTGCGTATTTGAAGAAAGTGGGTCAAGGAAAACGCCATGGATGAAACGAAAACCAACACGTTGACTCAGCCTCCGCCCGCGCAGGAACGGCCCGCTCATCAGGGCCCCGCGCCATCCGCACCGGTGCCCCCGGACGCCAAAGCTTCGCGTCTGCCCGTCAAGAAAATTGTAATCGTTCTGGGAGTGGTGATTCTCGGGGTCGCGATCTGGGAAATATTTTTTGCGGCGCCGCGCGTCCCGGAAAGTATCGTTGTGCTGAGCGGACGCATCGAGGGCGACGATTCTGCCGTCGCGCCCAAGACAAGCGGGAAGATTCTCGAAGTCACCGTGCGCGAGGGCGACACGGTAACCGCCGGCCAGGTAATCGCGCGGCTCGACGATGCCCAGGTGCGCGCGAAAGAGGATCAGGCCAGGGCAGCGCTCACGAACGCGCAAGTGAATTCCCAGACGGCGCGGGATCAAATCGGTGTGCTCCAGGAACAGTTGCGACAAAATCAGCTGCAATCCACGCAATCGACGACGGACGCGGCTGGCCGCGTTCAGCAAGCTCAGGCGGACCTGACGGTCGCGGAAGCGAATCTCACGCAGCAGCAAGCCGCCTTGCGGCTCGCCGAATTTAATCGCGATGCCTACACGCGGCTTGCCAAGACTGGCGCCGTTTCCCAGCAGCAAGGACTCCAGGCGCAAGTGCAGGCCGACCAACAAGCTGCTCAGGTTGCATCGGCGCAGCGCCAGGTGGAGGCATCCCGCGGCTCGCTGAAGATGGCGCAAGCGAATCTGGAAAATCCAAGGATTCGCGACTCGCAGATTGCCGGCACCCAAAGGCAGATTACCGAGCAGGAATCGCAGATCGCTTCGACGAAAGCGCAGACCGCCCAGGCAGAGGCTCAGCTTGCTCAAGCAGAAGCGGACCGGGCCGATCTGACCGTGCTCGCGCCTTTTAACGGCACGGTGATCACTCGCTCCGCCGAGCCCGGCGAAGTCGTGCAAGCGGGGACAGCAATCGTGACGCTTCTCGACCTCTCGAAGGTCTATTTACGGGGATTCATTCCGGAAGGCTCGATCGGTAAAGTGAAAGTCGGCCAGCCTGCTCATGTCTTTCTGGATTCCAACACGAATCAGGCCCTGGACGGCTACGTCTTGCGGATCGATCCGCAGGCAACATTCACCCCGGAAAATACATATTTCCGCGACGACCGCGTAAAGCAAGTCGTGGGCGCGAAAATACAACTGACGCAGGGGATCGGATTCGCAAAGCCCGGAATGCCGGCGGACGGCGAAATCCTGACGAGCGGCACCGCGTGGCCTCCGCACAAACGGGCGGCGCAATGAGTTCAATCACATCGGACCGGGCCGGCATCCATTCGCGTGATGCCGCGCTGTCGGGAACGGCAATCGATGTTCGCAGCCTGAAGAAACGCTACGGCGCTCTCGAAGCCGTGCGCGGCATTTCCTTCGAGGTGCAGCGCGGCGAAATCTTCGGTTTAATCGGCGCGGACGGCGCGGGAAAAACGACTACGTTCCAAATTCTCGCCGGTGTGATGGAAGCCTCCGGCGGAACGGCGGAGATTTTCGGAAGGCCGGCACGAGACGCTCGCGCGCGAACCGGGTATCTCACCCAAACGTTTAGCCTCTATCCCGACCTGAGCGTGACGGAAAATATCAATTACATCGGGGCTTTGCGGCATGTCCCTCCCGCGGAAATCACCGAGCGCGGCGGCCGCTACTTGACGATGTTCGATATGGACCGCTTCTCGAATCGGCTGGCGGCCCAGTTGAGCGGCGGCATGAAGCAGAAACTGGCGCTGGTGTGCGCGCTGGTTTCCGAGCCGGATATTTTATTGCTCGATGAACCGACCACCGGCGTCGATCCGGTCTCGCGGCGCGAGTTTTGGGACACGCTTGCACATCTGGCCGGCGAGGGCCTTACGGTGTTGGTTGCCACGCCGTATCTGGATGAAGCGGAACGCTGCCATCGCATTGCCCTGATTCACCTCGGTGAGATTAAGCAAATCGGCACGCCGGACGAATTTCGCGAAAGCTTGCACGCCAAACGCCTCGAACTTCGCACGCCCGATCTCCGCAAAGCCATCCGAGCCATCCAGAAGGTTGCCGGCGCGGATAGAGACATCTTTGACGTCCAACGATTTGGGGATCGCCTGGACTTGCTGTCGCATTCGCCCGAAGCCGCGCAACGAAAGCTGGAAGAAGTGATGCGCTCGGAAGGCGTCGCTATCGATAGCGTTGTGGTCGATGAGCCCACGCTTGAAAACACGTTCGTGGCCACGCTTCGTTCGCTAAGCCAGGACATGAAGGATGCTCCCTTTCCCGGCCACCACGATCACAAGGATAAACGCGGCCAGATCGCCATCGGCGCGGAGAATATCACCAAACAATTCGGATCCTTCACAGCGGTGCACAACGTGAACTTGCAAGTGCGTTACGGCGAAATCTACGGACTGCTGGGCGCCAACGGCGCGGGAAAGACGACAACGATCAAGATGCTGTGCGGTTTACTGGAGGCCAGTTCCGGCAACATGCAGCTTGCGGGTGAGCGGGGCAAGCTTCGCTCTCCGGGAGTCCGGCAGCAGATTGGCTACATGTCCCAAAAGTTTTCGCTCTACGATGACCTTTCGATCGTGGAAAACCTGGATTTTTTCGGCGGAGTCTACGGTGTGCCCGCTGAGGAACTTAAAGAGAAGGAACGTTGGGTGCTCGACTTTTCCGGACTCGAGGGAAAGGAACAACAGGTCACGGGGAGTTTGCCGGGCGGCTGGAAGCAGCGCGTGGCGTTCGGCAGCGCCATCATGCACGAGCCCAGCATTGTGTTTCTTGACGAGCCAACGTCGGGAGTCGATCCGCTGGCTCGCCGCGCGTTTTGGATAATGATTAACCGGCTTGCCGACGCGGGAACCGCCGTCCTCGTGACGACGCACTATCTCGAAGAAGCGGAACAGTGCAACCGCCTTGGATTTATGGTCGCCGGAGAGCTGCTTGTAGAGGGAACACCCAGCGAAATTAAGGCGCGGCAGATAGGGCACTTGCTCGAATTTCGCGTGGATAATCCGCAGCGGGCGGCCGACCTTTTGAAGTCCGAAACGCAACACTGGCGTGTCGCCTTGTTCGGCAAACGGCTGCACATCATCACGGACGCCGATGTCGATGCGGGCATTCGCGAGAACACGCAGCGACTCGAAGCGGGGGGAGTTCGAGTCCTGGGCGCGCGCGAAGGACGTTTTTCGCTCGAAGACGTTTTCATCAGCGTGGTGGAACAGGCGCGCCAGCAAGGCAAAGTGGGCGCCGAGGAATAGCCTAAATGAACGGAGGCCATGTGATAAATGCCCGGCCATTCGACCTCGATAGGCCGGTTAGGGGCTGAAGCCCTTCGTCTTCGGAACTGTGAATGTCGCGGCTGAAGCCGCGACCCACAAACACTTATTGCTGGGATGGATTCGAGTGCAAGAGTTGGGGAGCGATCGATGCGGCGAATCTTCGCGCAAGCGCAAAAGGAAATAACGCAATTGCTTCGTGACCGGCTGGCGGTGGCGCTGGCGTTGCTTCTTCCGGTCGTCCTTCTGCTCCTGCAGACGACAGCGATCTCGCTCACCGTGAAAGATATTCCTATTATCGTGCAAAACCTAGATCAGTCTCAGGCTTCCCAGGATCTGATCGACCGCTTTCGCCAATCGCTGAGCTTTCACGTGGCATCGTGGCCCACCGACAAACAGCCCGAAGAGGCCTTCACCTCGAACAGGGCACGCGGCGCCCTCATCATCCCGGAGGGGTTTGGGCGGCAGGTCGCACGCGGCCAGGACGCCACATTGCAGATGCTGGTCGATGCGTCGGACGAAAATACCGCGCAGATCATTTCGGGAGACGCGGCGCAAATCGTTCGCTCTTTCAATGCGGAAAACGGCGGCGCAAGCCGCCCTCAGCCCGTCACCGCCGCCATACGGCTGTGGTACAACCCGAGCCGGTCATCGCAAAAATTTTACGGTCCCGGAATCTATGTGCTGGCGATGTCCTTGTTCGCGCCGCTGCTCGCCACGCTCGCCATGTCCAAGGAAGGCGAGCAGAAAACGATCCTGCAAGTGTATGTATCGAATATTTCGGCGCACGAATTTCTGCTGGGCAAGATCGCTGCCTTCATGCTGGTTTCGCTGGCCGAATCGGCGATCATGATCGCTATCCTGGTCCTCGGGTTCGGGCTGCGTTTTGTGGGCGACCCAACGCCGTTTCTTGTCGCCACGATTCTGTACTCGTTTTGCGTGACGACCTTCGGAAACATGCTCGGCGCGGCGATTCCTAGCCAGGTGGCCGCGATGCAAGCGGTTGCGCTCACGGGATTCTTGCTCGTGTACATGCTGTCCGGGCTACTCTTTCCCATACAAAATATTCCAGCCGGCATCCGCTGGATATCCAATTTTATCTGGGGCCGCTATTACATCGAAATCGTGCGCGACGCGCTCCTGGCCGGTGGCGGCTGGCCTTCGGTGTGGACGAGCGTGCTTGCCATCGCGGCCATCGGAGCCGTTTTCTACACGATCGCATGGCGGAATATGCGCCGCATGCAGTTGAAGGATTAAGTCCCAATGATAAACATGATGAACAAATTTCGAGCGCTTCTCGGGGATCGCATGCGGGCCTTGATCCTCAAGGAATTCCGCCAGATTTTGCGGGATAAGCGCCTTGCGATGTCATTGATATTGCCTCCGACCCTGCAACTTCTGCTATTCGGTTTTGCCTTGAACGCGACCGTCAGCAACCTTCGCCTGGGCATTGTGGACGATAGCAGAACTCCCGAAAGCCGTGAGCTCGTGGCAAACATGACGGAGAGCAAGAGTTTCGAGAACGCAGGCACCTATTTCTCGGTTAACGAAATGAGCAAGAAAATCGCCTCCGGAAAACTGGATGGCGGTCTTGTTATTCCGTACGACTACGCCCGCGACTTGCAACGCGGCCAGCCCGTTACCGTGCAGGTGCTGTTGAACGCCATGAACTCCAACACGGCCACGATAGGGCAGGGATATGCGCAGGGCGTAATCGCCTCCTACAATCAAATCCTCGCCGGCAATGGAATCCATGCTCAGTTCAAGCAAATCGCGTCGCCCGACGTGAGCCGCCGCGGCATGGTAATGCTCCATCCGGCTTATCTTTACAATCCGGGCCTCGAGCCCACGTGGTTTATCGTGACCGGAATTCTGGGCGTCCTGCTGATCCTGAATGGCTCGCTGATTTCCGCCGCGGCGATTGTGAAAGAACGCGAGGCCGGTACACTCGAGCAATTACTGATGTCTCCTGCTTCCACGACGCAGATCATTGTCGCCAAGCTTTTCCCGCTGTTTGCATTGCTCTGCCTGATGGGAATGGGGGCGGTTGTGATCATGCGGGTCGTTTTCGGAATCCCCTTTCGGGGGAACGTCTTCCTGGTCATGGCTGCCGCGGCGCTCTGCTTATTGTGCGGGATCGGCATCGGCACTTTTATTGCGACATTCACGAAATCGGCACGCCAGGCGCAGCTTACGCTGTTTTTCGTCAATCCTCCGCTGACATCGCTTTCCGGGGCATTTACGCCGGTTGAGGCGATGCCGAAGTGGCTTCAACCGGTTGCGCAATTCAACCCGATTCAACACTTCGGCGTAATTTCGCGCGGCGCAATGCTGAAGGGAAGCGGCATCGCCACACTATGGCCGAATTTCCTCGTGCTCCTGGCGTTCACCGTGGTGCTCGTGTCACTGAGTATTTGGCGATTCAGGAAACAACTTAGCTAGGCTGGGCTTAGAGGAGACTCATGCACAGAAAAACACAAATTCGATTTCTCTCGAGGCTCGGTGACAGCTGGGTGAAGAAGTGTTTGCCGATGCTCGCCGCATCGCTAATGACTGGCGCGTCAGCCTTCGCGCAGTTCGGGCCGCCGTCCGGACAGTCGCAGGGCACGCAGGCGACGCAACTTCCGCTCTCCGGCCGCACGGCGCAAACCAACGGCAGCGTGAAGACCTCCGAGCAGCCCGCGCCCAGCACGACCGCTACGGTGAACACGCTGAATCCAAATGTGCAAGTGCAGGGCGCGTATTCCGGAAGCACGCCGGGTGTCGCGAAAATGCCGTTCAACGGGAAGCTTGGCTTGCTGGAGGCCATTCAGCGCGGACTTGTGTACAACTTAGGCCAAACGGGAGCGACCCAGGCTCTCCGGCAATCGCAAGGACAGAGCAAGGTTGCGCTGAGCGGCCTGCTGCCAAACGTCAGCGGCACCGTGAATGAAAACTTTCAGACCACCGATCTGCGCGCGCAAGGCTTCCGGTTCAACTTCCCGGGATTCTCGATTCCGGCGGTGATCGGTCCGTTCAACTATATCGATTTTCGCGTACATGTTTCGCAGACCATCTTTGACTTCGCGGCCATCGACAATTACCGAGCCGCGAACGATGTTGCGGACGCGAACCGTTATTCGGCGCAGGACGCGCGTGAACTGATCGTGCTTGCCGTCGGAGGCACTTATCTTCAAACGGTCGCATCGAAAGCACGCGTGGTGTCCGAAGAAGCTCAGCTCAAGAGCGCCAATGCTGTGTACGAGCAGAGCTTGCAACAGTTTGGACAGGGCCTTGTCGCCAAAGTGGACGCCGATCAGAACCAGGTGCAGGCGCTAACACACCAGCAGCGGTTGCTCTCGCTCCAAAACGATCTGGCGAAACAAAAAATTATTCTCGCTCGAATGATCGGCCTGCCAGTGAACGATCGATATGACATTACCGATGACCTCTCCTTCTCGCCCGCCGCTCCGCTCACCGTGGAAGATGCGCTCAGCCAGGCGTTTCAACAGCGAGCCGATTTGAAGGCCGCAGAAGCTCAGGTGCGCGCCGCCGAACGCGCGCACGCCGCCGCGCGCGCCGAACATTATCCGTCGCTTGTCGTTACGGGGGATTATGGAGGCATCGGCGTCAACCCCAGCCAATTGCAAACCACATATACGGCGCAGGCCAGTTTGAAGATTCCGATCTGGCAAGGTGGGCGCGCCCAAGGCGATATTGAAGAGTCGGACGCGGCGCTCGCTCAGCGACGCGCCGAATTTGAAGATCTGAAGGGCCAGATCGAGAGCGATGTTCGCAGCGCCTATCTGGATTTGCAGGCCGCCGGCAGCCAGGTGGAGCTTGCGCGGAAAAATGTGGAGGTCACGAAAGAAGCGCTCGAACTGACTCGGCAAAAGGCGGAAGCCGGCGTGATCGACAACGTTCAATTTGTACGGTCACAGGAAACGGTGACCGACGCCGAGTTCGATTACATCAACAGCGTGTTCGCGCACAATATCGCGAAGCTAAGCCTCGCGCGCGCGACGGGCCGCGCGGCAAGCACGCTGCCCGACGTACTTAAAACTCCCTGAACTGCACGTCGCCGAAACCAGTGGAACAGGCTTCAGCCTGTTTGTTTTTGAACTTTGCCAACGCTGGAAAATTCAAACGCAAGCGGGCTGAACAAGCTGCGGAAAAATGGCATTTGCCGGCCTCAGGGGTTAAAACCCCTGATGAATCCAATGCGCTTACGTCGTGGCTGAAGCCACGACCCACAAATCTTGCTGCTTTTTCCGCAGACTGTTCAATCCGTTTGGTTTTGAACTTTGCCAACGCTGGAAAATTCAAACGCAAACAGGCTGAAGCCTGTTCTACTGATTTCCCTCAAATGCGCGAATTTGGGTATACTAGCTATCTCTTGAACATTGCGCGGATGGCCCTATGAGTATTTCAGAGACCTTCATCCGCCGCCCGATTGCGACGTCACTTTTGACTGGCGCAATCCTCCTGGCGGGCGGCATTGCCTATAAGTACCTTCCGGTGGCGGCTTTACCGCAGGTTGACTTCCCCTCGATCGCAATCTTTGCAAACCTGCCTGGGGGCAGTCCGGAGACGCTGGCGTCGTCGGTGGCCACGCCTCTGGAACGGCAATTCGGACGGATCGCGGGCGTAAATGAGATGACATCGAGCAGCCAACTGGGCAGTTCGAACATCACGTTGCAGTTCGATTTGGATCGAAACATCGACGCGGCGTCGAGAGACGTACAGGCTGCGATCAACGCCGCCGCCGGTCAGCTACCCTCCAGCTTGCCGAGCCTGCCGATCTATAAGAAGACCAATCCCGCCGACACGCCCATCCTCACGATTGCTCTGGTTTCCGACACGCTGCCGATCGCCAAGATCTACGATTTTGCGGATTCGATTATCGCGCAGAAGATTGCTCAGGTCGCCGGCGTGGGGCAAGTGGGGATCAATGGTGGCGCCAAGCCAGCGGTTCGAGTGGACGTGAATCCTATGGCTTTGGCGCATTACGGAATTGGTTTGGAGGCCGTGCGAACTGCGCTGCGTTCGGCGAATGTAAACTCCCCCAAGGGATCGCTCGAAAACCAAAATGGACGCTGGATCATGTCGGACTCGGATCAGCTCCTCGATGCGAGTCAATACGGTTCGCTGGTTGTTGTTTACCGCAACGGCGCGCCCGTGCGGTTAGCCGACGTCGCGGAGGTCACTTCCGGAATTGAGGATCTGAGAAACAAGGGATACGCGAACGGCGCGCCGGCGATTACGGTCTCTGTGTATCGCCAGCCTGGCGCCAACACGATCGACACGGTGGACCGGGTCAAGGCCCTTCTGCCCGAACTTCGGGCATCGATTCCTCCAATGGTTTCCGTGTTAATCACTTCAGACAGAACGGTTACGATTCGCGCGTCGGTCACGGATATTGAATTCACTCTGATTCTCACCGTGATCTTGGTAGTGATGGTTATATTTATATTCCTTCGCAATGTTTGGGCGACGGCCATTCCCAGTATCGCGGTGCCCCTGTCTTTGGTGGGAACATTTGGCGTCATGTACCTGCTGGGGTACACGATCGACAATCTCTCCCTTCTGGCGCTGGCGATTTCGACGGGCTTCGTCGTGGACGACGCTATCGTCGTGATCGAGAACATCGCCCGGTACCTGGAAATGGGCTATTCGCCGCTGGAGGCGGCGCTCAAGGGCTCGCGCGAAATCAGTTTTACCGTGCTTTCCATGAGCATTTCTCTGTGCGCCGTGTTCATTCCCATCCTGCTGATGGGAGGAATCGTCGGGCGATTATTCCGGGAATTTGCGATCACATTGAGCACGGCCATCGCTGTTTCGCTTTGTGTCTCGCTGACCACCACGCCGATGATGTGCGCTCGATTCCTGAAGCCGTCGTCGGAAGAGAAACACGGCAAGATCTATCGGGCCAGCGAACGAGCATTTCAGCGGGCGCTGGATACGTACGCATACGGGCTGCGCTGGGTTCTGCGTCATCAGCCATTCATGCTGGTGTTGACATGCGCAACCATCTGTCTGAGCATTTATCTGTACATCATTATCCCTAAGGGCTTTTTCCCTCAGCAGGATACAGGTCGTTTGGCGGGAACGCTGCTCGGTTCGCAGGACATGTCTTTCTATACGATGCAGGAGAAGCTAAAGCAATTTCTGGACATCATCCAGGCGGACCCGGCCGTTCAAGCTGTAACCGGTAACACAGGCGGCGGCTCGGAAAACACCGGTTCCATGCGAGTCGAACTTAAACCCCTGGACCAACGAAACGTAACCGCGGATCAAATCATTGCTCGATTGCGCCGAAAAATGGCCGTCATCCCAGGGGCCACAACCTTCCTTCAATCCACACAGGATTTCAGAATGGGGGGACGCGCGAGCGGCTCGCAGTATCAGTTCACTCTTGAAGGTGACAATATCGGCGAGTTGAACGAATGGGCGCCGAAAGCGCTCGCGGCGATGCGAAAGGTTCCGGGATTGCGTGACCTCTCCTCCGACCAGCAGGACCGAGGCCTGCAAGCCACCCTCGTTGTCGATCGCAGCACGGCTTCCAGGCTCGGGATCCAAGAGCAGGTGATCGACGATACGCTCTACGACGCTTTCGGCCAGCGCCAGGTGTCTACGATCTATACCCAATTGAATCAATATCATGTCGTGATGGAAGTGGATCGCAGGTTCCAGCAGAGTACGGACGCGATTCAGCAGCTCTATGTGCGCTCAACGAATGGATCGCTCGTGCCGATGAGCGCGTTCACCCATTTCGAGCCGAAAACGACGGCATTGCAGGTGAACCATCAGGGGCAATTCCCAGCTGTGACCATCTCCTTTAATTTAGCGGTGGGCGTCGCGTTAGGCGACGCAGTTCGCGGGATTCAGGCACAGATGCTACAGATCAGCTTGCCATCCTCGATTCATCCTACGTTTCAGGGGGTCGCCCAGGCGTTCCAGGCGTCGCTGGCGACCGAGCCTTACCTGATTCTGGCCGCATTGATCACGGTGTATCTGGTTCTCGGAATGCTGTATGAGAGCTATATCCATCCGCTGACGATCCTTTCGACGCTGCCATCGGCCGGTGTGGGAGCGCTGCTGGCGTTGCTGCTGTTTCATACCGAGTTGAGCGTGATCGCGCTGGTGGGGATCATCTTGCTGATAGGAATTGTGAAGAAGAACGCGATCATGATGATCGACTTCGCGGTGGAAGCGGAGCGGAAGGAAGGGAAGAGGCCGGAGGAAGCGATTTATCAGGCCTGTTTGCTGAGGTTCCGTCCGATCATGATGACGACGATGTGCGCGCTGCTGGGCGCGGTGCCGCTGGCGCTGGGAACCGGGACAGGGGCAGAACTAAGACGCCCGCTGGGGATCAGCATCATCGGAGGGTTGATTGTGAGCCAGATGCTGACGCTGTATACGACTCCGGTGGTGTACTTGTACATGGACCGCTTGCAGCTTCGGATCGCCAACCGCAAACGCAAACATCAACTGGCCCAGGCACCTGCGCACATTTCCGCCGCTGGAAACTTGCCAACTCCGTAGGAAAAATCCTTGCTTGTCACCGAAACTCGATCCTACCCGCATTCGCTTGTGTAACTGAAGGTGATTGGGCAGCATCTAACGTATTGGCGGGTAGAAGCTTGTGCCCTTGTGTGCCGATTCGGCACCTGGCAATCCGCGGACGCGGCTATGCTACCGATTGGAAAATGACCCCAGGGACCCCTTCATGAATATTTCAGAGACGTTCATTCGCCGCCCCATCGCGACGTCACTTCTTACTGCGGCAATCCTACTGGCTGGAGGAATTGCTTACAAGTTTCTGCCTGTGGCGCCGCTTCCTCAGGTTGATTTCCCCTCGATCTCCGTTGGCGCGGGCTTGCCTGGCGGCAGCCCGGAAACGATGGCGTCTTCGGTTGCGACTCCGCTCGAGCGCCAATTCGGACGGATCGCCGGCATCAACGAGATGACCTCGAGCAGTCAGTTGGGCTATACCAGCATTTCTTTGCAGTTCGATTTGGACCGGGATATCGACGCAGCTTCCCGAGACGTGCAAGCGGCAATCAATGCCGCCGCCGGGCAATTGCCTTCCAACCTGCCGAGCCTGCCGAACTACAAGAAGAGTAATCCCGCCGATTCGCCGATTATGAACCTGGCGTTTATTTCGGACACGATTCCGCTCGCGCAAGTCTACGATTATGCGGATTCGATCATTGCCCAGAAGATTGCCCAGATTCCCGGTGTGGGTCAGGTCGGGATCAATGGCGGCTCGAAGCCGGCCGTGCGCGTGGAAGTGAACCCGATGGCCCTGGCGCATTACGGAATCGGGCTGGAGGCTGTCCGAAATGCCTTAAGCGCGGCCAATGTAAACTCGCCCAAAGGAGCCCTCGAGAACCAAAGCGGACGCTGGACCCTGTCGGCATCGGATCAACTTTTCGACGCCAGCAAGTATGCCTCCTTGGTCGTGGTTTACAGAAACGGCGCTCCGGTGCGGTTGAGCGATGTTGCCCGAGTCACTGCGTCGATCGAAGATTTGCGGAACAATGGGTACGCGGACGGCAAGCCTGCGATTTCGATTGTGATCTTCCGGCAGCCCGGCGCCAACATTATCGACACGGTGGAACGAATCAACGCCCTGTTGCCGGAATTGCGGGCTTCGATTCCGCCAACGATCCAAATTGCGGTGATTATCGATAAGACGGTTACGATCCGCGCCTCGGTCCGGGACATCGAATTCACGCTGGTTCTCACCGTGATCTTGGTCGTGATGGTCATATTTCTGTTCCTGCGGAATATCTGGGCGACGGCCATTCCGAGCATTGCGGTGCCGCTCTCCTTGGTTGGAACATTCGGCGTCATGTACTTGCTGGGGTACACACTCGACAACCTGTCCCTTCTCGCGCTGGCGATTTCCACCGGATTCGTCGTGGACGATGCAATCGTGGTGATCGAGAACATCGCCCGGTATCTGGAGATGGGTTACGCGCCGCTGGAGGCGGCGCTGAAAGGATCGCGCGAGATCAGTTTTACCGTCCTATCCATGAGCATTTCGCTCTGCGCCGTATTTATTCCCATCCTGCTGATGGGAGGAGTCATGGGGCGCTTGTTCCGGGAATTTGCAATCACTCTGAGCACTGCCATCGCCGTTTCGCTTTGTGTGTCCCTCACCACCACGCCGATGATGTGCGCTCGATTCCTGAAGCCGGCGTCGGCGGAAAAGCACGGCAAGATCTATCGGGCCAGCGAGAGGGCATTTCAACGAGCCCTGGATACTTACGCTTACGGGCTGCGCTGGGTGTTGCGACATCAGCCGTTCATGCTCGCCGTGACCTGTGTGACCCTCTGTCTCAGCGTCTATCTCTATATCATCATCCCTAAGGGCTTCTTCCCACAGGAAGATACGAGTCTGATCGCAGGGACGATCTTCGGTTCGCAGGACATGTCTTTCTACACGACGCAGACGAAGCTCAAGCAATTTCTGGACATCATCCAAGCGGACCCGGCGGTGGACCATCAGGGTGGCAGCACGGGCGGCGGATCTGAAAATACCGGCTCGATCAGGATCTCGCTCAAGCCCATTGAACAGCGAGACCTGAACGCGGATCAAGTCATCGCGCGATTGCGGCGGAAAATGTCCGTGATTCCCGGAGCTACAGCGTTCCTGCAATCCGTGCAAGATTTCAGAATGGGTGGGCGCCCGAGCGGTTCGCAGTATCAATTCACGCTCCAAGGCGACAACATCACTGAACTGAACGAGTGGGCGCCAAAAGCTCTGGCCGCAATGCGGAAGGTTCAAGGATTGCGCGACCTTTCTTCGGACCAGCAGGACCGAGGCCTGCAAGCCACTTTGGTCGTTGACCGCAGCACGGCTTCCAGACTGGGAATTCAGTCGCAGGTCATCGACGATACGCTCTATGACGCCTTCGGCCAGCGGCAAGTGTCTACGATCTATACCCAATTGAATCAATATCATGTCGTGATGGAAGTGGATCCTAAGTTCCAGCAGAGCACGGACGCCATTCAGCAAATCTATGTGCGTTCGTCGACCGGCTCGCTCGTGCCGATGAGCGCCTTTACCCATTTCGAGCCGAAGACGACAGCATTACAGGTGAACCACCAGGGGCAATTCCCAGCCGTGACCATCTCCTTTAATTTGGCGGAGGGTTTTGCTTTAGGCGACGCCGTTCGTGGAATCGAGGCACAAATGCTACAGATCAATTTGCCATCCTCGATTCATCCCACATTCCAGGGAGTTGCCCAGGCCTTTCAGGCGTCGCTGGCGACCGAGCCTTACCTGATTCTGGCCGCATTGATCACGGTGTATCTGGTGCTTGGGATGCTGTATGAGAGCTATATCCATCCCCTGACGATCCTTTCGACGCTGCCATCGGCCGGTGTTGGAGCGCTGCTGGCGTTGCTGCTGTTTCATACCGAGTTGAGCGTGATCGCGCTGGTGGGGATTATCCTGCTGATCGGAATTGTGAAGAAGAACGCGATCATGATGATCGATTTTGCGGTGGAAGCGGAGCGGAAGGAAGGGAAGAGGCCGGAGGAAGCGATTTATCAGGCCTGTTTGCTGAGGTTCCGTCCGATCATGATGACGACGATGTGCGCGCTGCTGG
>Ga0265325_10000969_pt1 | contig 20638 bp, 16 predicted proteins | sample 41420metaG_FD_202090 | JGI IMG/M metagenome (GOLD analysis project Ga0265325, IMG submission 202090) | Rhizosphere microbial communities from Carex aquatilis grown in University of Washington, Seatle, WA, United States - 4-14-20 metaG | ecosystem: Host-associated > Plants > Roots > Rhizosphere... | reverse complement strand
ATGAATCTCGTCAACACCCGCACCAAGAACTGAGGGCGAGTTTGGAGGCTTGCCAAAGCCGTGCTATGAGCGCTGCCCCTCGCTCGCGGGCACATCGTCCCGCGGGCCCGCGTCGAAAGACGAGTCCAGGAGAACGACATTGAACGTCACCACGCCGCAGGCGGCCGAACGCGCGCCGACCCGCATCCGATCCAGAGAGTACGAGACAATCTACATTCTGCGCGCCGACATCGACGCCGACTCCGCCGAACGCGTTCAAGCGCGCGTCAGCGACGCGGTCGAACGCGAGCGCGGCAAGCTCGTGAAGGTCGAGACGTGGGGCCGGCGCAGGCTGGCCTATCCTCTGAAGAAGCATCGCCGCGGCGTTTACGTGTACTTGCGGTACGTGGGGTCGGGAGGGCTCGTCGCCGAGGTCGAGCGCAACCTGAAGCTGCAAGACGCAGTCGTGAAGTACATGACCGTCCAGACGGCCGAGGACGTGGATCTCGAGGCGCTTCAAATCGATCCGGAGGAGACCAAGCTGGGCAAGCTGGAGCCGCCGCCGGAAGAAGAGAAGGAAGAGTCGCGCGAGAAACAATTGGGCTTGGTCGATCTCGGACCCGACGCGCCCCGGGCGCCTCGTGTGCCCGAAGAAGAGTTCGAGGCGGTCGTGCCGGAGGAAGCCGAAGATGCTGGTGTGAAGCCCCCGAGTGCGGGTGGCGGGGAGGAGGTCTGAGCCATGGCAATGATGGACGACGACAGGGACATCGGGCGAGCCCCGGATCTGAACGCCGATGTCGGCCGGCGGCGGACCGGAAAGAAGCGCGTGTGCCGGTACTGCACCGACAAGGCGCTGGTCATCGACTACAAGGACCCTCAGGCGCTCAAGTACTTCATCACCGAGCGAGGGAAGATCGTCCCCCGCCGCATCAGCGGCAACTGCGCGCGCCACCAGCGCAAGGTGCAGCTGGCCGTCAAACGAGCGCGCAACATCGCGCTCTTGCCCTTCACCGTCACCCACGCGAGCTAGAGCGGAAAAGAGATAGCCATGCCCGCCAACATCCAGGTCGTTCTCCAGCACGACGTCGAAAAAGTCGGCAAGAGCGGAGACCTCGTTCGGGTTCGCCCGGGCTTCGCGCGAAATTACCTCCTGCCGCGTCAGCTCGCCGTTCCGGCGACGACTGCGGCAGTCCGTCGCGTCGAGCACGACAAGGTCGTCGCGCTCGCGAAGGCCGAGAAGGCAAAGAAGGAAGGTCGTGAGGTCGCCGACAAGCTGGGCGCGCTTCGCGTGAAGATCACCCAGAAGGCCGGCGAAGACGGCCGTCTCTTCGGCTCGGTTACTGCGAAAGACATCGAGGCAGCCGTCAAGGCGCTCGGCGTCACGATCGATCGAAAGCGCATTCAGCTCGCCGAACCGATCAAGAACGTCGGGTCGTACGAGGTCGCCGTGAAACTGGTCTCCGACGTGGCCGCTACGCTCAAGGTGGAGGTTGCCGCGCGCGCGTAGGACCGCCCGCCAGACATTCCGCGTCGGGCTCGACTGGAGCGGTCCCGTCCCCTATCTTCGTCGTGTGATGCGCGCCTCGGCCGATCCGTTCGGTCCGGGGCGCCGGTCATTTTGGGGTGCGAACTGTGGAAAAGTTGCGAGTGATCGGAGGGCAAACGCAGGATTCGGTCGCCTTCAGCGAGCGCGTTCCGCCGCACGATCTCGCGGTGGAGGCGGCGGTTCTGTCGGCCGTCATGCTCGACCCGCTCGCCCTCGACAAGGTGAACGAGTTCCTCAAGGCCGAGCATTTCTACTCGGAGGCGCACAGGCGCATCTTCGAGGCCTGCGTCGAGCTGAGCTCCGAAGGCAAACCGGTCGACGTCGTCCAAGTGGCGACCTGGCTCCGGGATCGCGACCGGCTGGCCCAGGTCGGTGGGGTCGCCTACCTGACCGAGGTCCTCAACGCGGCTCCCGCGGTCGCCAACGTCGGCTCCTACGGCGCCACGATTCACGAAAAGTGGCGTGTTCGCCAGCTCGTGCTCACCTGCCAGCGGCTCACCGCGCAGGGGTACGCGGGCTACGGCGACGCGCAGCAGTTCATCGACTCGGCCGAGCAGGCCGTCTACGACATCGCGCGGACGCGGGAGTCGAGTAGCGTCCGCACGCTGAAAGAGGTGATGCGCGAGACGTTCGAGCGCATCGACAAGGCGAACGCGCGCGGCGCCCGCATCACGGGGATTCCGACAGGCTTCGATCGCTACGATCGCATCACGAGCGGCCTCCACGACGGCGAGCTCACGATCGTCGCGGCGCGCCCTGGGATGGGCAAGACGAGCTTCGTCCTCAACGTGGCCGTCAACGTCGCGAGTCCGCAACAGCTCGAGAGCGCGCGCGACCCCAACGAGCGATGGGAGGAGCCGGGCTCCGGGGTCGCGGTCTTCTCGCTGGAGATGCCGAGAGAGCAAATCTGCAACCGTATGCTTTGCTCCGAGGCGAAGGTCGACGTGAGCCGCGTGCGTACCGGCATGCTGACTCCGAGCGATTGGAGCAAGCTGACGCAAGCGGCGACGCACCTGGCGAGCCTCAACGTGTGGATCGACGACACTCCGGCGCTATCGATCCTCGAGCTTCGGTCGAAGGCGCGCCGGCTGCAAGCGGAGTTCGACCACGTCGACCCCGCGACCGGCGAAAAGAAGAGGCGTATCGGCCTCGTGATCGTCGACTACCTCCAGCTCATGAAGGGGCGCGACGGGCAACCGTCACGCGAGCAGGAGATCAGCGAGATTTCGCGCGGTCTCAAGCAACTCGCCAAGGAGCTCAGCCTTCCGGTCATCGCCCTCAGCCAGCTCAATCGCGCGGTCGAGACCCGCGGCGAGAAGAGCAAGCGCCCCCAGCTCTCGGACCTCCGCGAATCGGGCGCCATCGAGCAGGACGCCGACAACATCTGCTTTATTTATCGCGACGACTATTACAACAAGGAAACGGCCGACCGGAACGTGGCCGAGCTCATCGTCGCCAAGCAAAGAAACGGGCCTACCGACACGGTTCGCGTGCGCTTCGACGCGCAGTACACGCGCTTCGACAACCTCGCGGACGGCGAGTACGAAGGAAATGGCTGAAGCCCTCGACCAGCTCGTGATGTCACGCCACGTCCTCGTCGTCGTCGGGGCGGGGGGAGTCGGCAAGACGACGACGGCGGCCGCCCTCGGGGTCGCGGCCGCGCGGCGTGGGCGGCGCGTCTTGTGTCTCACCATCGACCCGGCCAAGCGCCTCGCCCAAGCGCTCGGGCTCGAGAGCATGATGGGCGAAGAGCAGGTCGTCGCCGATCCGTACATCCCGCAAGGAGCGTCGCCGCGCGGTTCACTGACCGCGATGATGCTCGATCCGAGCGCCACGTTCGACGAGCTCGTTCTCAAGTATTCGCCTTCGCCGGAGCGGGCAAGGAAGCTCCTCGGCAACAAGCTCTACCAATACGTGTCCCGGTCGCTCGCGGGCACGCAAGAGTACATGGCGATGGAGAAGCTCGTCTCCGTCCAGAAAGACCCCCGCTTCGACCTCGTCATTCTCGACACGCCCCCTACGACGAACGCGCTCGACTTTCTCGATGCACCCGAGCGCCTCGTCGAAGCGCTCGACTCGGCGGCGATTCGATGGTTCGTCCAGGCGTTCCAGTCCACGGGCAAGCTGTCGCTGAACTTGCTCGCACGATCGGCCGTGGTGGTTCTGCGGGGCCTGGGCCGCATCACCGGTGGCGGCTTTCTCGAGGCGATGGCGGAGTTCATCACGGAGCTGAACGACCTCTTCGGCGGGTTCCGGGAGCGCGCGAAGATCGTCGAAGCGGCGCTCCGCTCGCCCGAGGTCTCGTTCGTGCTCGCGACGAGCCCGGCGCCGATGAGCATCCAGGAGGTCGTCTTCTTCAGCGATCGACTGGAGGCGTCCCAAATGCCGCGCGGAGCGTTCGTCGTGAATCGATTCCGCCTACCGCCCCCCTTGGCGGATGCAGCCCCCACCCCGGACGAAGTGGCGGGGGCGGTCGCCGCCCACGGTCTCGTGCTCGACGACGATGCCCCGGCGCGCCTGGTGCAAGCGCACGCCGACGCCGTCCGCCTGGCCGCCCTCGACGCGATGCACGTCCGCGCGCTCGAGGACCGCGCCAAGGGCAAGGTGCCCGTCGTGCGCATCCCCGAGCTCTCGAGCGACGTGCACGATCTCGAGGGACTGGGGAAGCTCTCGGCGATGTTGATGGGCGGCGGGGTCTGACGAGGCGCCCGGCCGCGCATCGTCGCAGCCGCGGGGCGCGCCTACGCCGCGAAAGTTCGCGCGAGAACTTGGCCGCGACCCGGCGCCCCCCCCTACGATCCGACTTCGACGGCCCGCATCCCGCTTTGGGGCGTGGTCGAATCGTCGGAGGAGGCCCCCATGTTCGCCACGCTCGTGCCCGCCCAGCAGCGCCGTGCCCTTCGCCGCGGTGTTCGCGTCGACTGCCAGGTTGTCCGGGAGCGTGATTTCACGCTGGTCGGAAGATGCGGCCTCGACCTTTCGCCCCTCGGCATGCTCGTTTTGGCAGAGAAACCCGTCATGACGGGCGAGGCGCTGCTCGTGGCGTTTCGGCTGCCCCGGAGCACTTGGTGGTTCGACGCGGAGGCTACGGTTGCTCGCGTGGTGCACGGGCGCCGCCCTGGCGACCACGGACGCTGCGTCGGGCTCGAATTCGACGGCCTCGACGGTGCACTGCAATATTTCTTGCACACCGCGCTCCAGGGCGTGCCGCCGCCCGTGCCGCGGCGTGAGGCGCGAATCGACTATGCGGCGAGCGTGGGACGCGCGCTCTCGTGAGCAAGTTGGCCCTCACCGAAGTGCACCCCTTACGATTCGGAATCGAGGAGGGTCTCCCATGGCAAACGTCGCGTATTCCCTGCGCCTGCTCACCCCTTCGCTGACGCGCGCCGCGTGCGGGCATCTCCCTCCGAATCGACGCGGAGAGATGCGTCGTGTGGTCCGCCTCGGATGCCAGGTCCGGCGTAGAAACGGCCGTTTGGTCGGCGACCGCACCGTGGACCTCTCGCCGCAGGGCATGCTCGTTCGCTCGGACGAGCGCTTGGAGGACGGCGCCGATTTGGTCGTGAGCTTTCAGGCCACCGAGCTCTCCCTATGGTTCGACACGCGCGCGACGCTCCGGCGCACGGTGGAAGGCCGCCGTCCGGGCGATGACGGGCGCTCCCTCGGCCTGCACTTCGAGTCGCTGTCCGCCGTCGCGAGGCTCATCCTGCGCGGTCACCTCGGCCGAGCGCCTCAAACCGCGCCGCAGCGCCAGCCCCCGCCCGAACTCACCCGCCGTCGCCGCGAGTTCGACTACGCGGAAGCCGTGCGGCGCATCATGCTCGAAGGCTAGAACCCTGGTGATTATCGCCGATACCTTCGCGATCCCGGCGTCGAGCGTGCTCGCCTACAGAAGTAGGCTCCGCGCGCTCGCCACCGGCCTCGCTCGGTCTCGACGACAATCACCAGGGTTCTAGATTAGGACTGGCTAGAGTCAATCGCGCGCGGCGCGCAGCGTTTTTTCCATGTTCGTGGCTGCGACGAGGCAGCGTCGCATCAGCTCGTCGGCCGCCACTTCGATGAACGCGGTCATCCGCGCGACTTCCCCAAGTTGGGCGGCGAGCGCCGCCGAATCTTTCGTCCGGAGCGCCTCGACGACGAGAGGCGTCGCGATCCTCACGAACGCCGTGGCCCGATGCAAGAGCGGCACGTCCGGCGACGACAAGGGCGGCGTCTCGATCGCCGCGCCCATCTCCTGCGGGAGCTGGTGGCGCCGGAGGAGTCTCGCGCCCACCGAGCGGGTGGTGATGCCGTAGCGCCTGACTTCGAGCGCGTCGCGCGCGGTAACGGATTCGGGCGACCAGCGTCCCCCGTTGCTCTTGACGGTGCGTTGCCACACCTCGACGTACCCGGGTCCGTCGACGGCGAGGCACGCGAGCGCACCGACTTCGCAGAGCAGGCCGCAGATATGAGGCATCCCTCGCGAGACCCCCGGGCCCGGCGGCGCAATCAGCTCGGCGATGGCGCCCGAGACTGCGCTCGTCCGATGAAGGTCCAGCGAGAGCTCGTCGCGCGTCGCGAAGGCAGCCATGAGCGCCATCGCTCCGGCCATCATCCGGAGCTCTTCGAGCCCGACCGAGACGAGCGCCTGTCGGATGTCGCGCACCGGTTCGGCCCCCGTCGGCCGGAAGGCCGCGCTGTTCGCGACGCGGAGCAATTGGGTGGCGAGCGCGGGGTCGCACTGAACCGCCGAAGCGATGGTGTCGACCTGAGCCCGGTCGTCGTTGACGAGGAGCATCAGGCGTTGCGCCGTCGCTGGAAAGGGACAGATATCGACCACGCGATCGAGCAGCACGTTGGCGTTCGGGAAGGGACGTTCGACATCGCCCATGCTCCATGAGGATACCGCTTGTCGCCGTCTATCGCTGCTTGGATTTTGGGCGCGTGCCCCCGCCGCACGTTGACCCGCGCGGCCCTCATGTGCTTCTGATGTCGGCGAAAACCACATGACCCGCCCCACTGTCGCCGTCCTCCTCTCCGCCCTTGCCACCGCTGCCTGCGGGTCTGCACCGCCGCCCGCGACCTCCAATCCTGCGCAGGCCGGTGCCGCTCTGCCCCCTCCGGCCGGGGCTTCTGTCGTTGCGAGCGCCGCGCAGCCCCCTCCTTCGCTGCCGCCCCCCGTCGGTGCAGCCGAGGCGAAGCCGCAAGTGCAGGTCGTTCCTCCTTCGGCCGAGGGAAATCCGTTTGCGGGAGCACACTTCTACATCGACCCGGGGTACGTCGCGAAGGTCGAGTCATCCATCAAGGAATCGGCGGCGGATGCCGCGTTGCTGAAGAAAATCGAAGCCTTCCCGACCGCGGTCTGGCTCGATTCGATCAAGAGGGCGGGCGCGGTCTCGAAGACACTGGACGACGCGATGGCCCAGGAGAAAAAGGCGGGCCATCCGGTCGTCACGGTCTTCGCGGTCTACGACATGCCCGACCGCGACTGTGCGGCGGTGGCTTCGAACGGGGAGATCACGGTCGCGAATGGCGGCGAGAAGCGGTACCAAAAAGAATTCATCGACAAGATCGCCGCGGCTTTCAAGGCGCATCCAAAGCAGCGTATCGTCGCGGTCGTCGAACCCGACTCTTTGCCCAACAGTGCGACGAACCTGAGCGTGCCCAAATGCGCCGCGGCGGAGCCCGTGTACCGGCATTCGGTCGCATACGCCGTCAAGACGCTCGCGATGCCGAATGTGAGCCTGTACTTGGACGCGGCGCACGCGGGATGGCTTGGCTGGTCGAAAAACCGCGAGAAGATTGCCAAGATATTCTCCGACGTCTTGGCCGAAGCAGGCGGCGCCGACAAGATTCGCGGCTTCGCGACCAATGTGTCCAATTACGACACCCTCACCCCCGGCGATCTTCCGAAGCTCGAGCCCACCGACCCGTGCACGGACGAGCTCACGTACGTGAAAATCCTCGATGCATCGTTGACGGAGGCGGGCATCTCGGGAAAGGCCTTCCTCATCGACACCAGCCGGAACGGGCGAGCCGGGATCCGGACGAAGTCGGGCAGCTGGTGCAACGTGAAAGGGGCGGGCCTGGGCGAGCGTCCGCAGGTGTCGCCGGCCCCGATGGTGGACGCCTACTTCTGGATCAAGCCGCCTGGCGAAGCGGACGGCGGCTCCGACCCGTCGAAGCCCGGCTTCGACGAAAGCTGCGGGCCGAAGTCGCCCGATAGCGAGCCGGGCTCGCCGCCGGCGGGGGCCTGGTTCGGAAAGTATCTGATCGAGCTCGCCAAGAACGCGAACCCGCCCCTCTGAGGGAGCGACGCCTCGGAAACACGCCGGAAAAAGGCTGGATACAAATCGGGGCTCGCTCGAGTGCCACGGTCCGTCCGTGAGCACCAGCCCGATGGATGAGCGTCTGATCCAACCGAAGCGCAAGTTCGTCAGCCCGCCGGCACGGCAGCCCGCGCGGGTCGATCCCGAGCAGTTCCGAAAGGACCTCTTGGACCACCTCCTCTACACGTGCGTCAAAGAACGCCCGGACGCAGGTGTCGTGGACGTGTACCGGGCGATGGCGCACACGGTTCGCGATCGGTTGGTGCAGCGGTGGCTCTCGACGCAGCGCACCTATGCCGAGCGGGACGTAAAGCGCGTCCATTATCTTTCGTCCGAGTTTCTGACCGGGCGCAGCTTGGGTCTGTGTCTCGTGAACCTCGGGCTCTACGGGGTCGCCGAGCAGCTCGTGGCGGAGTGGGGATACGACCTCGGCGACGTCCTGGACGCCGAAGGAGATCCGGGCTTGGGAAACGGTGGCCTCGGCAGGCTGGCCGCGTGCTTCATGGACTCGCTCGCGACTCTGGAGCTTCCGGCAGTCGGCTACGGGATTCGGTACGAGTTCGGTATTTTCGAGCAGCGCATCGAAAACGGCCAGCAGCTCGAAAACTCGGACAACTGGCTCCAGTACGGCAATCCGTGGGAGCTCCCGCGGCATGACCGCATGCAGGTGGTGCGGCTTTACGGGACCACCGAAACGCGCAAGGACGCGAGCGGAAGGCTCGTCGTCGATTGGATCGGGACGCGGGTCGTATACGGCGTGCCGTACGATTCGTTCATCGTCGGCCACGAGACGGACACCGTCAACACGCTGCGCCTCTGGTCAGCGCGCGCGTCCCGCGACTTCGATCTGCGACTCTTCAACGAGGGCGATTACTTGCGTGCCGTGGAGGAGAAAGTCGAAGTCGAAAACATCTCGAAGGTGCTCTACCCGAACGATCACACCGAGCACGGCAAGGAACTTCGGCTGAAGCAGCAGTACTTCTTCGTTGCATGCTCGATTGCCGACATCGTTTCCCAGTTCAAGCTGCGCCACAAAGACTTTCGACTGCTGCCGGATCGCGCTGCCATCCAGCTGAACGATACGCACCCGGCCATTGCGGTCGCAGAGCTGATGCGGGTTCTCGTCGACGAGGAGAGCGTCGACTGGGATGTCGCGTGGGACATCACGCAGCGGACGATTGCGTACACGAACCATACCCTTTTGCCGGAGGCGCTCGAAAAGTGGCCGGTGTCGATGTTCCGCCGGGTCCTGCCGCGCCATCTGATGATAATCTTCGAGATCAATCACCGCTTCATGCGCCAGGTCAGCACGCACTGGCCCGCGGATCCGTCGCGTATGGCGCGGATGTCGATTATCGAAGAGGGACCGGTCCAGCAGATCCGAATGGCCCATCTCGCGGTGGTCGGGTCACACAGCGTCAACGGCGTCGCCCGCCTGCACACGGAGCTCATCAAACGGGAGCTACTGCCCGATTTTTGGGAGATGTTCCCGGAGCGATTCAACAACAAGACGAATGGTGTGACCCCTCGGCGCTGGCTTCTCTACTCGAACCCCGCCCTCGCCAGGCTCCTCTCGGACCGTCTGGGCCCCAATTGGATCGATCGCGACCTCGCCCTCATGGCGCACTTGTCGAAGCACGCGGAGGACGAGAGCCTGCTCGACGCGCTCAGCGAGATCAAGCGTGACAACAAGCGCGTGCTCGCAGCCCTTCTGCTCCGGCTCACCGGAATATCGGTCGATCCGGAGGCCATGTTCGTGGCTCAGATAAAGCGCATTCACGAATACAAAAGGCAGCTCCTCGCATGTCTGGAGATCATCGCCCATTACTGGCATTTGAAGAGCACCCCGGCCGACGAGTCGCAGACGCCGCGCGTGTACATTTTCGCCGGCAAGGCGGCTGCGGGATACATCGTCGCCAAGACCCACATTCGGCTCATCAACGACATCGCCGACGTCGTCAACAGCGATCCGGCGACGCGCGACCGCTTGAAGGTGGTGTTCGTCCCGAACTACGGCGTGTCGCTCGCTCAAGTCATCATCCCCGCGGCAGACGTGTCGCTGCAAATCTCGCAAGCGGGCAAGGAGGCTTCCGGGACGAGCAACATGAAGCTCGCGCTCAACGGGGCGCTCACGGTCGGGACGCTCGACGGGGCGAACGTAGAACTTCGCGACGCGGCGGGCCCCGAGAATTTCTTTCTGTGTGGGCTCACCGTGGATCAGGTTCGCGATCTCTGGCGGGTAGGCTACGACCCGGGCCGCTTCATCGCGCAAAGCCCGGATCTCGCGAAGGCGATCGAGCTCCTCGAGACCGGGTTCTTCTGCATCGGGGATCGAGAGCGATATGCGTCCGTGATACAGACGCTCCGGCACAACGACCAATACATGGTATGCGCGGACTTCGATTCCTACTCGTCCGCGATGAGGGAGGCGGCTCTTCTCTATCGCTCGCCGAGGGAGTGGGCGCGGCGCTCTCTCTTCAACGTCGTGGGCGCGAGCGCTTTCTCGAGCGATGCGACGATCAGCGCGTACGCCCGCGAAATCTGGGGCATCGTCCCGGTAAAGGCGGAGATCGGCGAGCGTGCCCCGGCGCCGGCACGGGTCGCGGCCAACGAGTGAGACGCGGCCGCTCCGCCGCGGCTCACATGCGTTCGGGCACTTCGATTCCCAGGAGATCCAGCCCCCGGGCGAGCACCCGGGCGGTGAGATGGGAGAGGGAGATTCGAGAGTCTCGCTCGAGCTCGGTCGATGCCTTCAAGACCGGACAGGCCTCGTAGAACGCGGAGAATGCGGTCGAAAGGCCGTAGAGGTAGGTGCACAGGCGGTGTGGCTGGAGCGTCGCCGCCACGTCGTGCACGACCGTTCCGAAGCCGAGAATCTCGAGACCGAGGGCGCGCTCCGCCGGCTCGCGGAGCGTGATGGGCCCGAGCTCGGTGGGGCTCACCTCACCGCGCCGGAAGATGGATGCAATGCGCGCGTGCGCGTATTGAAGGTAGGGCGCCGTGTTCCCGTCGAACGCGAGCATTCGCGACCAATCGAACATGTAGTCCTTGATGCGATCGCTCGAGAGGTCGGCATACTTGACTGCGCCAATGCCCACCGCGCGCGCAACCGCCGCGCGGGCAGCCTCGTCGAGCGAGGGGTTCTTCTCGGTCACGATGGCCAGCGCGCGCTCTTTCGCTTCGTCCAGGAGGTCGATGAGACGCACGGACTCTCCGCTCCTCGTCTTGAACATCTTTCGGTCCGCGCCGAGGACGGAGCCGAACGCGACGTGCTCTGCGCGCGCGGGAGGGAGGAGCCAGCCGGCCATTTCCGCGGTCTTGAAGACCATGGCGAGGTGCTGGCTCTGCGGGGCGCCCACGACGTAGATGACGCGCTGCGCGCCGAGCGTGGCGACCCGGTAGCGAATCGCGGCGAGGTCGGTCGTCGCGTATCCGTAGCCTCCGTCTTGCTTGCGAACGATGAGGGGGAGAGGTTCGTTGTCGCGGCCCGGGAAGCCCGGGGGAAAGACGCAAAGCGCGCCGTCGCTCAGGCTCGTGAGACCCTTGCTCTCGAGCTCCGCGACGACTTCGGGGAGCATCGGGTTATAGAGGCTCTCGCCAGCGATGTCGCGGTCGGTGAGCTTGACGGAGAGCGCGTCGTATATCGCGGCAAAGTAGCGCTTCGAGGCGTCTACCAGGACGCGCCACTCCGTGAGCGTGGTCTCGTCGCCGCTCTGAAGGAGGACGACGCGCCGCCTCGCACGCTCGGCGAAGGCCGGATCGCTGTCGAACTTCGCTCGAGCCTGTCGATAGAACGCGTTGAGATCGGTGATGGAGAGCGCGTCCTTCGCGCCGCCGTCCGCGGCGGCTCCGATGTCGAGCAAGTGCTCGATGAGCATTCCGAACGGTGTTCCCCAGTCGCCGAGGTGGTTCTGGCGAATGACGTTGTGACCGACGACCTCGAGCACCCGGGAGAGGGCGTCGCCGATGATGGTGCTCCGCAGATTGCCGACGTGCATCTCCTTCGCGACGTTCGGCGATGAATAGTCGATGACGACCGTCTCGCGGACCGGGGCGGGGAGAACGCCGAGCTGCGAATCGCCCGCGAGCCGGCTCACCGAGTCGGACAGGAAATTCGCGTCGAGGGTGAGGTTGATGAAACCAGGTCCGGCGATTTCGACGTGCGCGACCATATGGGCGACATCGAGGTGTCGGACGATCGCTGCGGCGACGTCGCGCGGACGGCCGCCCACGACCTTGCAGAGGGCCAGTGCCACGTTCGCCTGGTAGTCGGCGCGGTCGGAGCGTCGGAGCGCGGGGTCGAAGTGCGCGTGCTCGGGACCGAACGCGCTCGCAATGGCGGCACGAAACGGCGAGACGAGCGCGAGGAGCGGATCGGCCATCGAGGAATCCAGGGCACCTAGCTCGGTTCGCGGCCGGGGGCTAGTGCCTCGAGTCCATCGAAGCGACGGGAAGTTACGAGCCCCGTGCCGCTGGCCAAAGGTTGCGCCAGAGCCCTCGAGCGTGCTCCCGTCCGTGCATGCCTGCGCTCTCCGCCCAGCACCTTCGAAAAGCGTTCGGTCCGCAAGTCGTTCTCGACGACGCCACGTTCACGCTCGCGCGCGGCGAGAAGGTCGGGCTCATCGGTGCCAACGGCGCGGGCAAATCGACGCTCGCGAAGATCCTCGCCGGCTTGGAGACGCCCGACGGCGGCACCCTGAGCGTGCGCCGAGGCCTCTCGGTGCGATACCTGGCCCAGGAGCCCGAGATCGACCCGGACGCGAGCGCGCGAGCGGTGGTCGAAGACGCGCTGACCGCCTGGCGTCAAGCGTCGTCGCGTCACGCAGAGGTGACGGCGAAGCTCGCCCAAGGGACGGAGAGTGACCGGCACGAGGCCCTCTTGGCCGAACAAGCCGAGCTCGATGAGGCCATCGTCCGGCTGGGCGGCTGGGAACGAGGGCACGAGGCGCTCGGATTTCTCGACAAGCTGGGCGTACGCGACGTCGATCGTCCCTGCGGGCTCCGGAGCGGCGGCGAGCGACGGCGGATTGCCCTCGCGCAGCTGCTCGTCGCGAGCCCCGACGTTGCCATTCTGGATGAGCCGACCAACCATCTCGACGCAGACACGGCGGCTTGGCTGGAAGATCTCCTCGACCGCCGGTTCCGTGGAGCCCTGGTCCTCGTGACCCACGACCGGTACTTCCTCGATGCCGTGGCGACGCGGATCGTCGAGCTCGAGCGAGGAAAGCTCGTCTCTTACCCAGGGGGCTACGGCGACTATCTCGACAAAAAGGCCGAGCTTCTCGCGCACGAAGAGCGCGTCGAGCAAAATAGGAAGAACGCCCTTCGCCGCGAGCGCGAATGGCTGGCGCGCGGCCCCAAAGCGCGGAGTACCAAGCAGAAGGCGCGCATCCAGCGCGCAGCCGTCTTGGAAGCCGCGACCCCGGCGACGGCTGGAAGGCCGGGCGAAGTGACGTTGGTCACCGGGTCCGCGCCGCAGCAGGGGAAGACTGTGCTCGAGCTTCGCGGTCTGCAGGTCGCCGCGACGGGCGAGACGCCCGCGTTGAACGCGCCGTTCGACCTCATCGTTACAGCGGGCGAACGAATCGGGGTGGTCGGACCGAACGGCGCCGGAAAGACGACGCTTTTGCGGGCGATTCTCGCGGCAGTCGAAGAGTCCCGCGGCGGAGCGCGCCCCAAGGACGCGCCCGTTCTGGTCGCCGGGTCCATCGTCGTCGGCAAAAACACTCGGGTGGCTTACCTCGACCAGGCGCGCGCGGGACTCGACGACACGAAGTCGATTTTCGACGACGTTCGCGGAGAGGGCGGCGGCACCACGGTGCACCTCGGCGTGCGTGGGCGGGAAGCGATGGATCTGCGGAGCTACTTGGAGCTCTTCCTTTTCGACGCGAAAAAGCAGCGGCAGAAGGTTGCTTCTTTGTCTGGTGGCGAGCGGGCCCGCGTCGCGCTCGCCAAGATGCTGCGGGGGGAGGGAAACCTTCTCGTGCTCGACGAGCCGACCAATGATCTCGATTTGCCGACGCTGACGGCGCTCGAAGGCCTTCTCGAAGACTACGAGGGGTCCGCAATCGTCGTGACCCACGACCGGGCGTTTCTCGACCGCATCGCGACCGCAATTCTCGCCTTCGAGCCGTCTGCTGCCGGTGGCGAAGCGCGTGGCAGCTTGGCGACACCCGTCCGGTACGCGGGGGGCTACGAAGACTACGTCGTCCAGAGGAGTGATCGGTCGGAAGCCAAGAAGGCGCCTGCGCCGGCCGCGGCGAGCCCCGCGCCGAGACCCCCGAAAAAAGACGAGCCCAAGCGCGCGGTGCTCACGTATGCCGAGCGGATCGAGCTGGCCGGGATCGTTCCGGCGGTCGACGAGGCCGAAAAGCGTGTCCAAGAGCTCGAAGCGGAGCTCGCCGACCCCGCTCTTTACGCGGCGACGAGAGGGGGGGAGAAAGTTGCCGAGCTAAAGGCGCGGCTAGAAGGCGCGAGGGCCGAGGCAGCGCGGCTCTTGGTGCGCTGGGAAGCGCTGGAAGAAAAAGAGCGGGGGCGGCCGTTGACTTGAACAAGAGAGCAGCATAGCTTGGGAAGAATTGGGCGATACGTTTGATCAGCCTGTTTCAGGGAGTCCCAATGCAGAACATTGTTGTGGTGCAAGCAGCGGTTGACGGCGTGCTGGCCATTGCGGTGCTCAAAGGGGACCGGGTGACCATCCTCACGGACTTGGCTGGGCCTTTCGCAGAAGTGGCGGCCGCCCGATGGGAAGGCGGACGACTTCAGTGTTCTGCGTGGCTCGGCCGCGACGAGGAGCACAGCGCAATGGTGCAAGCGGCGATCGAGAAGGCGCTCGCTGCCCGCACGGCGGTGCGTCCAAGTCGAACGCTCTCCCTCTTCGGGGACAACGGTTCCGTCGCGTGTTCGGTCCCCGGCAAAGTGCCGTAAACGAAGCCCCTCGCGACCCCTCCCCCCGGATACCACGCGCGCGGAGGACCGGGTATTGCAGCCGATTGCATCCCCGGGGGGACTGGGCCCCGTCAGTCGAGGATGGCCAGGAGATCGTCGCGGGTAATGCCGCTGCCCTGGCTCGCCGAGCCGGCTGCGGCTCCGAGCGCGATGTCCGCAAGTGTGCGCTTTTTTTCCTGCAGCGTGAAGATGCGCTCCTCCACCGTGTCCTTGGCGATCATGCGGTAGACCATGACCGGTCGATCTTGGCCGATGCGATGGGCGCGGTCGGCCGCCTGGTCTTCGACTGTGGGGTTCCACCAGGGATCGAGCAGAAAAACGTGGTCCGCGGCGGTGAGATTCAGGCCCGTCCCACCCGCTTTGAGCGACACGAGCATCACGGGCGGTCCCGTTTCGCTTTGGAATTGAGCCACGACCGCCGCGCGGTCCCGCGTCGAGCCGTCGAGGCGCACGAAGGGGATGCTGGCCGCGTTCAAGTGGGGCTCCACGAGGTCCAAGAGCCCCGTCCACTGCGAGAAGACGAGCGCCTTGTGTCCGTCGGCGATCGCTTCGCTCAAGGCCTCGAGCAGGCGCTCGACCTTCGACGAGGTGGCCGCTTCTTGCCCGGGAAGGAGCGACGGATGGCAGGCCGCCTGACGCAAGCGAAGGAGAGCTTCCAGCACCGCAAGAACGCCTCCGCCCTGCGCGAGCTTCGTCACGATGTCCTTCCTGGTCGCCACCCGCACCGAGTCGTAGATGGCGCGCTCCACCTCGTCGAGCTCGACGTGGAGTATCGAGTCGGTGCGCGGCGGCAGCTCTGGGAGCACTTCGCGCTTCATCCGCCGGAGCACAAAGGGCCGAATCTTGGCATGTAGCCGCGCGACGGCGGACGCGTCGCCGTTGGAGACTGGGATCGCGTAGCGCTCCTGAAAGTCGCTCCGGCCACCCAGGAGCCCCGGGTTGGCGAAGTGCATCACGCTCCAGAGTTCTTCGAGGCGGTTCTCGATTGGGGTGCCGCTGAGCGCGACCCGAAACGCCCCGCGCAGAAGGTAGGCGGCGCGCGCGGTCTGGCTCGACTCGTTCTTGATGGCCTGCGCTTCGTCGAGCACGATGGTGTCCCACGATTGCGCGGCGAGTCGATCCACGTCGATTCGAAGCACGGCGTATGTGGTCAACGTCACGTCCGCGTTCAGATCGAGCTCGCGCTTCGCGCCATGGTAGATGGCTGTGCGCAGCCCAGGACGAAAGCGGGCGATTTCGTCGACCCAGTTGTAGACGACGCTCTTCGGACAGATGACGAGGGCGCGACCGCGCAGGGCGCAGATCGTTTGCAGCGTCTTTCCGAGACCCATGTCATCGGCGAGGACCGCGCCGAGCTCGGCGTCGCGGAGAAACGTCAACCAATCGTAGCCGTGCTCCTGATAGGTACGAAGATGCGCCGTGACGCCCTCCGGCAGCTTCGCCCGAGGAATCCCGTCGAAGCCCTCGACCAGGGGCGCGAGCTTGTCCAGACCGAGCGGCTTCGGCGAGCCGAGCGCGTCCCATAGGGCGCCGAGCTCGGGAAGGGCGGCGCGGTGCAGCTTTCCCTGTTCGTCGCGAGCGGCCAGAAGGTCGGCGACCCGGTGGCCGTGGCGCTCCAGCCAGTCGGCGGGAAGCGGTGCCCAGCCGCCCCCGTCGAGCGGCACCAGATCCAGTCCGTCGCGCCAGGCCCGGATCACCGTCGCGGCGTCCGCGCGCTTCGGCGGCTCGCCCGAGTCGGGGTCGGTCTCGCACTCGAACGCGACGTCGAGCACGCCTTCGTCGAAATCGAGCCGAGCCAGAAGCGGCCTGCGGTCGAAGATTGCGGCGTGGGCCTCGTCGCCGCTGCGCTCCTGCCATCCGCGCAGCTTGGCCGCAAAGCGGATGGCCTCGACGCCATCGAGGTCCACCCGGCGGCCTGGGACGAGGTTGAGCTCATCGCGCAATCGCCTCAGAAGCGCCCGCTCCTCCTCTACCAATCGGACCGGCACATCGCTTCCGAGGAGGACGATTTCGTCGCCGTCGACGCGCGCCATCGGCGGGTCGCCGTAGACGAGCGCCGGCAGGATGGAGAGGGTGTGCCCTTGGTGGGCCAAGTCCATCGCGATACGCGGTCGCGCTCCGACCTTTTTGCGCGGAAGGAGCTTGGTCGTCAGTACGACCGCGAGCTTCTTCTCGAGCTCCGGAAGAACCGCGGTCACGAGCTCGGTCTGTTGGGACCGACCGAACGTGCGCGAAAGCGGGAGGCGCTCCAGGAACTCGCCGGTGGTGGCCGTTTCCCCGAGAGGACGGAGCACGTCGCCACACTTCGCAATTCCCATCGCGATGACTTCGCTCACGCTCGGGTCGCGCTCGATACGCAAGACGAAGCCGCCCCCGGGCGCGTCTTCGACGATCGCCCGCGGGAGAAGCGGATCGCTCGAAAGGCGCACCGGCTCGCCAGCGTAGTGCACTTCGGCGCCGGTGAGCGCGCCGAAAACGTCGGCCACGCGAGCCAACGGCACGATTTCTCGCGCGGGGAACCCTAAAATCCGATCGATCCGCAAGTCGTCGTGGGTCGGCGTGAGCCCGGCGGGCAGCCGCCCGCGCGCGAGGTCCGAAGAAAGGGCGCTGGTCAGTCGCTCTTCACGCCCATCGCCGTGCACGATGAATCGGTTGAGCGTCAGAATCTTCCCTTTCGTGCCCAGCCGATACACGAGCCGAGCCGGCACGTCGGCGGGTGCCGCCGCGAGTCCGTCAACCCCTGCGGCCGCGGCAGAGATGACCCCCGCGGCCACGTGGGCACAAGGGTCGACTTTGCTCCCGCAGTCGCACGACCACTCGAGGGACTCGAGGTACAGCGTCACCGTCGGCGCGATCGCGTGTCCTGGTGCGCGGACGCGCAGCGTCAGCTCTCCCGTTCCGGAGGCGACGAGCGAGACGGCCTTGTCGCGTGCGAGCTTTACACCCTGCGACCAAACGGCCGAGAGGCTCGCTTTTCGCGCGGAGTCAAGGAGTCGCTGCATCGTGCATCGTGACGTGGGGGCCTCTTCCTACTCCACCGGCGGGTCAGTGACGAGGTCGAGACGCGGTCCCCGTGTGAGAGCGGGCGCGGGGGGTCACGAGCCGTAGCGCACGCACGCGCACGCCCGGCAGCGCTGCTCCGCGAAAGCTCTGCGCCAAGAAGAAAGAGCGCGCAAAGAACGGGAGCGCTCGCGGGTCAGATGGAGTAGCATAGGCTAATGAGTGGAGCTGCACCGAGCGATCGCGACTTTCTCGTCCTCGAAGGAACAGTGACGAAGTGCAGTCGTGGCGGCTTTTACACCGTAGAGTATGTCTCCGGTGCGCATCGCGGAACCGTCCTCGCCAAGCGTAGCGGCCGGTTGAATGTCCACCGCATCCGCCTGACGGAAGGGGACCGCGTTCGCCTCGAGGTGAGTCCCTACGATACGACGCGCGGGCGCATTACCCGACGCCTCTGAGGGAGCTCCCGGCGGCGCCGTTCATCGGGAACCGACCGCCAGGTCACCTTCGGAGTCATCGCCGGTCTTTTCGCCCAAGCTCTCGTCCGAGCGATCCACGACGAGCATCGGTCCGGCGTGCATCGGCTTGCGCCGGCCGGCCCTCGGCCGGGGCGGGGCTTGGGGCGTGGAGGACAAGACCAGCGCCGAGTCGTCTTTGGTCCGCGCACCCCGCGGAGTGCGCGGAAGGGCGATCGACTGGAGACGCTCGGTCAGCGCCTGGTCATTCTCCGCGTAGACTCGCGCGTAGGCAACCGCGCGCTGGACCTTGTCGAACAATATTTCTTGCCGCTCTTGCAGCGCGGAGCGCGCACTGTCGAGCGCGGCCTGGGCCGAGGCGACCACGGCGGCGACCGCCTCCACGTCGGCCGCGGCGCGTGCAAGAGTCTTGGCATCGAGGTCGGCAAAGCGCACCTCGGCAAGGGCGGTCTCAAAGAGCTCGAGGGCGGCCCGAACGGGGGCGGTGACGGCGTCCATTGGCTGAACATACTATCAGCGTTCAGTCGTTGCCCAGAGCTATTTACCGTTCTCAGCGACGCGAAGTCGCTCCGCTTCCGTTTCGGATAAGTCACAAGAGGTCGGGAGTCGGCGTGCTCTCCTCGCGTGCCGCCCAACCGCGCAAGTCCGCGCGCACGAGGCGGTACACGGCGGAGCCATGCACCTCTTCGACACCAACATCGGGACCGGCCAATTCGTTCTCTTGATTGTCGCGCTGCTCATCGCGTGCGGCTTCGAGTTCGTCAACGGCTTCCACGACACGGCGAACGCGGTGGCCACCGTGATCTACACGCGCTCGCTCCGCCCCTGGAAGGCCGTCCTCATTTCTGGTGTCCTCAACCTCCTCGGCGTGTATCTCGGAGGTATCGCGGTGGCGATGAGCATCATCAAGCTCTTGCCGGTCGAACTCCTGGCTGCGAGCGGAAGCGGAGCCGGGCTTGCGATGGTGCTCGCGCTGCTCGTCGCGGCCATCATGTGGAATCTCGGCACGTGGTGGCTCGGCCTGCCGGCTTCGAGCTCACACACGCTCATCGGCGCGATCGTGGGGGTCGGCCTGGCCAATTCGCTCATGCCGAATCACGTCTTCGGGAGCGGGGTCAACTGGCACAAGGTCCGTGAAATCGGCCTCTCGCTCCTCATTTCTCCCGTTTTTGGACTCGGGGCCGCCGCGCTCTTGCTGCTCTTGGCCAGAAATTACCTCCTCAAGTCTCCCGCGCTGCATCAGCCCGCCGATCCGGACAAAACGCCGCCGGGTTGGATCCGGGCGATCCTCATCGGCACGTGTAGCGGCGTGAGCTTCGCCCACGGATCGAACGACGGACAGAAGGGCGTCGGCCTCATCATGCTGATTCTCATCGGGCTGCTGCCCGCGGACTACGCGCTGAACACATCGCTCGCAAAGGCGCAGATCCACGACGCAGTGCAGGTCGCCGAGAGGCTGGAGACCAACACCCGCGACGCGTTCGGCGGAGAGACCGGGCGACTCGCGTCGACGGTCGACATGGCCGTACCGAAGACTCCCGCCGGAGCGGTCCTTACGGATCTCGGCGAGATCCGGGCGGCGCTCAACGGAAAGGAATCCATTCGAGACATCCCGCCCGATGCACGCTTCGACGTCCGATCGCGGATCATGCGCGTGGACAACGAGCTGGCGACGCTCGAGAAGGGTACGGGCGCAGCGGCGCTCTCCCCCGAGAGGCTGGCCGCCATCCAGAAGGACCGAAAGACCCTGCGTGCTTCGATCGACTACGCGCCCGGTTGGGTCATCGGTCTCATCGCTTTTTCGCTCGGCATCGGCACGATGATCGGCTGGAAGCGCATCGTCGTGACCGTGGGGGAGAAGATCGGCAAAACGCACCTGACGTACGCGCAGGGTGCTTCGGCCGAGATCGTGGCGATGACGACGATCGGCCTCTCCGGGTCGTTCGGAATGCCCGTCAGCACGACGCACGTACTGTCTTCGGGTATCGCGGGAACCATGATCGCACAGAAGTCGGGCCTCCAGGGCTCGACCGTTCGCAACATCGCGCTCGCCTGGGTGTTGACGCTGCCGGCGGCCACGCTCCTGGCTGGGGGCCTCTTTCTTCTCTTTCGCGCGCTCATTCCCGACGCGCATGCTGCGGCGACGACGCCCACCGTTCGCTTCGAGCAAGCCGGGGAAACGGCCGCCGTCTTGCCCGTCTCCGTCAAGCCGTTGCGGTTGCACGGGTCCAACACGTTCGGCGCCGAGCTCGCGCCGTCGCTTGCCGCGGGCTTGCTTCAGCACATGGGCGCCAAAGACGTGGCCCGCACGAAGAATGCAGACGGACACGCGTGGGTCGTCTCGGGCACGGTGCCCGGGTCCGCGCAGCCCGTGGAGATCG
>Ga0265325_10000967_pt1 | contig 20649 bp, 22 predicted proteins | sample 41420metaG_FD_202090 | JGI IMG/M metagenome (GOLD analysis project Ga0265325, IMG submission 202090) | Rhizosphere microbial communities from Carex aquatilis grown in University of Washington, Seatle, WA, United States - 4-14-20 metaG | ecosystem: Host-associated > Plants > Roots > Rhizosphere... | reverse complement strand
CGAACTGGCCTCGCAATTCACCGCCGCCACCCAGAAGCAGACCGGCTATTTCCAGGAATTGACCGACCGCATCGACCGGTTGGAGCAGGATCTCGACCCTGCGCCGTTGCGCGATGCGCTGGTGGAAATCTGCCAGACTTTCGGCAGTTTCACCACTCGGACCGAGACCGGCGCCGCCCGCGTCGATTCCAGGATGGCGGCGCTGGCTGGCACCATGGAATTGCTGGCCAGGAACATCACCTCGGCGCGGGATGAAAGCCAGCGCGTGCGCCTGACCGTGCATCAGGAAATGATGGGCTTCACCGAACTGGTGCAGTCGGTCGAAGCCCGCATGGAGCAGATCGAAAAAACCATTGCCGGGCTCGCCGACAAGGGCACCGAGGCGGCGGCCCGGACCCAGACCATCGTGGGACATCTCGAAACCCTGACCGGCAAGCTGGGAACGCTGACCGACACCGTGGAAACCGCGACCGGCAATGTCGGCGCCCTGACCGGCAAGCTGGATATGTTGACGGGGAATTTCGAAGCCCTGAAAAGCGAAGCTGGAACCCTCAGCGCGGATATGACAAGCCTTCGCGGCAAGCTCGACATGGCGCAGGAAGAAAAGGGCCAGCTCAGCAAACGCCTGCAGGACGCCGAAACCGGCATCGCCTCGGCGAAGGAAAAAGAGCAGGCCCTGGCCCAGATGTATTCCCGCCTGGCCGAGGCCTTTTCGCCGGCCGCGGCGCGGGCCTAGACCCCGCCCATCCGGCAAACCAGCTTCCACTCGGTTTCGCGCACCGGCTGCACCGACAGGCGCGCCGCCTTCACCAGCACCATCTCCTTTAACTGCGGCGTGGCCTTGATGGCCGCCAGGGTCACCGGCTGCTTGAAATCCTTCACCGCCTTCACATCCACCAGACCGAACTTGCCGGTTTCGTCAGTGGGATCGGGGCGATATTCCCCGATCACCTCGACGATCCCGACCACCGCCTTCTCCTCGCCGGTGTGATAGAAGAAGCCGAGATCGCCCTTCTTCATCGCCTTCATGTGGTTGGCCGCCTGGTAATTGCGCACCCCGCTCCAGGGTTCGCCCTTGAGCCCACGCTTCTTCTGCATCTCCCAGGAGAATGTCTCGGGTTCGGTCTTGAACAGCCAGTGGTTCATCTATTCCGCCTTCAATCTCCGGCTCATTAGCCGGGTTACCGCTTCGCCAACCGATAGCGCGCCGGACAACAGATCGGCCATGGCCTCGGCGATGGGAAGCTCGATGCCGCCGGCTTTGCCACGCGCCACCAGCGCCGGCGCGGTGTCAACGCCCTCGGCCAGTGGTCGCCCTGGCGCCCGCAACTTTTCCAGCGCCGTGCCGCGTCCCAGTTCCAGCCCGAAGGTGAAATTGCGCGACGAGGTGCTGGCCGCAGACAGCACCAGGTCGCCCAGGCCGGAAAGCCCCATCAAAGTCTCCCGCCGCGCTCCCAGCTGTTCGCCCAGCCGCGCCAGTTCGGCGAAGCTGCGCGCCAGCAGCGCGGCGCGTGCATTCTCGCCCAGCCCCAGGCCTTCGACCACGCCGCAGGCGATGGCATAGACATTCTTCGCCGCCCCGCCCAGCGCCACGCCGACCATGTCGTCGCTGGCATAGGGGCGGAAGGCGGGCGCGCTCAGCGTCGCCTGCAGCCGCGCTGCCAAGTCCCCTTCAGCGGCGATGGTGACGGCGGTGGGCAGGCCCATCGCCACTTCGCGCGCGAAGCTGGGTCCCGACAGGATGGCGCGCGGGGCGTCCGGCGCCGCTTCCGCCAGCACCTCGCCCAACAATTTGCCGGTGGTTTTTTCGATGCCCTTGGCGCACAGCACCAGCGGCGTGCCGGAGCGGGGCAATTGCCCCACGAAAGCGCGCATGGTCTGGGCCGGCACCGCCAGCAGGATCGCCTCGGCCCGGGCTGCCTCCGCAAGGTCGGCGGTCGCGGCGAAGTCCGGCAGCGCCACGCCGGGCAGATGGCGCGCATTCTCATGGATACGCGCGATTGCCGCCATCGCAGCGGCATTGCGGCCCCACAAGGTCACCCGCCGTCCCGCCAGGCTGGCGACAGCGGCCAAAGCGGTGCCCCAGGCGCCGGCGCCCAGCACCGCGACATGGGAGAATGGTTGAGGCGACGGCATGCGGCGGAACCGAAGAATGAATGATCTGTTGATTATTCAGGAGTGGAGCGTATCCTGCCGCAAACGGTGCGATGACAAAAGACCGGAGTTTGATGGCCGAACGAGAATCCGACCGCAGCGAGACGACCAAGACCGACACCATAAAGGGCCAGATCGTCGCCGCCGCCAAGAAGCGCTTTTCCCATTTCGGCTATGCCAAGACGACGATGGCCGAGGTCGCCACAGACTGCGACATGTCGCCGGGCAACCTGTACCGCTTCTTTCCCGGCAAGCTGGACATCGCCGAAGCCATCGCCACCGCCGATTTCGAGCGGCGGCTGGTGCATCAGCGCGGCCTGGCGCGCCAGGCGGGGAAATCGGCGCGGGAAAAACTGTCCGACTTCCTGTTCGACGAGTTGCGCACCACCTACCGCCAGCTGGAAAAGGACCCGCGGGTGTTCGAGATGGCGCGGGTGATCGCCGGCGAACGGCCCACCTTCGGCAACTGGATGCTGGAGAACCAGCGCCGCATCCTGGTGGAGATCCTGGAGGATGGCGAGGCGCGGGGCGAATTCCGCGTCGCCGACAAGGCCTTCACCGCCGAGATGATCCAGAGCGCGACCATGAAATTCCACTATCCGCAACTCTTCTCCAAGCTGACCCTGCCCAAGCTTGAGCGCGAACTCGAGGGCGTGTTCAATCTCCTGCTCTCCGGTCTGGAGGCCAGGCCCGCCGCCTGAATTTCTCCGCTTTTGTCTGCGAGCATCGCCCATGCGCCGATTTGCCCTTGTTGTCAGTGCCGCCCTGGCGGCGATCCTGCTCACCGCCGCCGGCCAACCCGCGCCGCAGCGGCTCTACCGCGCCTATAGCGACGAGCAGCGCGCCGACCTCGACAAGGTGAGCGCCTATCTCAATGCGATCCACACCTTGAAAAGCGGCTTTGTCCAGCTGGGGCCGGACGGCCAGATGGACCAGGGCGTGCTCTACATCGAGAAGCCGGGAAAGGTGCGCTTTGCCTATAACAAGCCCAGCCCGACCTTGATCGTCGCCACCGGCGGCAGCGTCTATGTGAAGAATGCCAGCCTCAACACGGTGGACCGCTACGACCTGTCCGACACGCCGCTGGGGCTGCTGCTGGGCGACCATGTCGATCTGAAGACCAACAAGGCGGTGATGGGCATTGTCCGGCAGGCGGGCGCGATCATCGTGCGCGCCCGCACCAGCGCCAACCGCAATGACAGCAATATCGAATTGCAATTCGCCGCCCCGGCGCTGGAGCTGCGGCAATGGACGGTGCGCGACAACCAGGGCGGCACCACCACGGTGGCGCTGCAGAACCCGGAAGTGGGCGCGGAAATGCCCGAAGGCATCTTCCTGGTGCCGACCCGGAACCTGGTCTTCAAGAAATGAAGCCCGTGGTCGGCATCGTCTGCGACCGGCGCGAGACGGACGGCATGGCGGAGCACCGGGCGGGCGAGGAATATGTCGATGCCGTGCGCGGCGGCGCTGGCGCCCTGCCGCTGCTGATCCCGGTCACCGACCCGCCACTGGCGGCGGCGGACATTCTCGCCCGCGTCGATGGCCTGCTCTTCACCGGCGCCGTGTCCAATGTGTCGCCGGCGCAGTATGGCGGTCCGCCGCTGCGCGATCCCACGACCCTGGATGAAATGCGTGACGCCACCAGCCTGGCCCTGCTGCGCGCCGCCATCGCGGCGGGCAAGCCGGTGCTCGCCATCTGCCGCGGCTTTCAGGAGCTCAACGTGGCCCTGGGCGGCACGCTGCATCAGCATGTCCATGAAATTCCCGGCCGCCTGGACCATCGCGAGGACGAGAGCCAGCCCCTGACGGTGCAGTATGGTCCCGCCCATCCGGTCCGCATCGCCGAAGGCGGCCTTCTGGCGCGGCTGACGGATTTGCGCGAGGCCACGGTCAATTCATTGCACCACCAGGGCATCGATCGGCTGGCGCCGGCCCTGCGCGCCGAAGCCGCCGCCCCCGACGGCCAGATCGAGGCGGTATCGGCCCCGGACGCCAGGGGCTTCCTGCTGGGGGTGCAATGGCACCCGGAATGGCGGTGGGCGGAAAACCCCTTCAGCCGCGCCATTTTCGCAGCGTTCGGCGCGGCAATGTGCCGGAATTCACATTCGCCAAGCTTCACAAAGTCCTAACGCCTGCCGGGCTAAACATCCGCTCCGGCACTGTTTGTGATCCGCCATGTCCATGCCCGCCCGCCTGCTCGGTTTTGCTTTCGCCAACGCGGATTTCCTCTTCGAGGTCGATGGCGAGGGCACGATTCTGTTCACCGCGGGCGCCGCCCAGGACCTGGTGCAGGAAAGCGAGGAGTCGCTGATGGGCCGGCCGGCCGGCCGCCTGTTCCGCCCTTCCGAGGGCGTCAAATTCGCCACCGTCGTCAAGGGACTGAAAACCGGCAGCCGCGCCGGTCCCTTCAAGCTGACCCTGGCCGGCGGCCAGGAGGCCAATCTTTCCCTGTTCCGCCTGCCGGACAACAAATCCCGCATCTCCTGCACCCTGTCGCGGACGGAGGCGCGTTCCGGCGCCGCCCCGGCCACCGATCCCAAGACCGGGCTGGCGTCCCGCGACAGCTTCATGGCGGCCGCCAGCCTGGCGGCCGGCACCGACACCCTCACCCTTATCGATGTGCCGGAACTCGACCAGCTCTGCGCCAAACTGGACCCCGCCGCCGCCGACAAGCTGATGCAGCGCATCGGCACCGCGTTCAAGGAAGCCGGCGCCAGTGCCGCGGGCCGCCTGTCCGGCACCCGCTTCGGCGCGCTGACGCCGGAGGCGCAGGGCCCGCTCGGCATCGCCAAGGCGGTCAAGCACGCCGTCGTCGATGGCGGCGGAGGCAACGCCACGGTCAAGGAAAATCTGATTTCGCTGCGGGCCGAAAATCTGAGCGACGAACAGCGCCTGCTCGCCACCCGCTACAGCATCGACCAGTTCGCCGCCAAGGGCCGGGTGGTCGAGGGCGACATCGCCGAGGCTTTCACCGCCATGCTGGAAGACACCCAGCGGCGGCTGTTCGAGATGACCAAGGTGGTGGGCGAGGGCGCCTTCGAAGTCGCCTATCAGCCCATCGTCGACCTGGCCACCGGCAAAATCTCGCATTATGAGGCGCTGGCGCGTTTCGCCGGCAAGGAAGGCACCGGCGAGACCATCAAGTTCATCGAGGCGCTGGGGATTTCCGACGGCTTCGATCTGGCGGTGGCCAGCAAGATCCTCTCCGTTGTCGAGAATGACAGCCGCAAGGGGGTGGAGATCGCCTTCAACATATCGGGCGCCACCATCGCTTCGCCCGCCGCCTTCGGCATGCTGGCCGGCATCCTCGCCAAGCGGCGCAAGCTGGCGCCGCGGCTGCTGATCGAGATCACCGAGACCGCGGCGATCACCGATCTGGAAAGCGCCGCCAAGGCAGTCGCCGCGCTGCGCGGCATGGGCTATCGCGTCGGGCTGGACGATTTCGGCGCCGGCGCCGCCTCGATCAATTATCTGCATGCCTTTCAAATCGACTTCGTGAAGTTCGATGGCAGCCTGGTGAAGAAGATCGGCGCTTCCAAGCGCGAAGATGCCTTGCTCTCCGGCCTGACCAAATTGTGCGGCGAGCTTGGCGTCACCACCATCGCCGAATGCATCGAGAGCGAGGCGATGGCCGCCGCGGCAAAGGCGCTGGGCTTCGACCGGGGCCAGGGCAGGCATCTTGGCGCGCCGACTTTGGAAATCCATGTCGAGACCACGCCCGGCAAGCGCCAGGGCATCAAGGAAAGCTGGGGCTGAAACGCCCGTAGCGGCCATGGCGGCCCCGCAAACCCGGCAATGTGCCAAGCCAAAACCCCGCCCGGATCGCCGAATTCGTGGATGCAAAAATGACACTGTCATTATAAAAATGACATTTTCTCGGGTTCATCAGAATATTCTTGAAACCTGTTGCAATTGTGCATAGCTTTCCACTTGGAGAGCAGCTCGGCCGCAAGCACTGCCCCCCGCTCGCTTCGCGGTCCTGCTTTCCGAATTGGAGCTTCGGTCATCCCCTCCCGCAGCTCCTCGCGCGTAACGGCGCATTTTGCCCCCGGTCACTCCCCTGACCGGGGGCTTTTTTATGGTTTTTTCGCTCACGCCAGTCGCGCTTCGCGCGAATGGCTCCGCGGGGGGCGGCGGACTACCGCCGGGGGCGCGGTCGTGCCAGTTTTTGTTAGTGAGTGCAGCGAGCTTACAAAAACTGAGCATCACCGAGCCTCCGAGCGACAGCGAGGAGGGGAGTGGGCGCCCCTAAGTGTTTTTAGCTCCGCACTACCCGCCGCAGGGTCAGGCTCAGCCGCCCGCCGCCGGGCACCAGCCGCGAGGTCCCGGCCAGCACCCGGTCGATGCCGTGATAGGCCAGCCGCGCTTCGCCGCCAAACAGGATCACATCGCCGGAGGCCAGGGTGACGCTGCGGGTCTGGCCGCTTCTTCTGGTCTGGCCGATGCGGAACAGGGCGCTGTCGCCCAGCGACACGCCGACCACCGGCGCGCTCACATCGTTTTCGTCCCGGTCCTGATGCAGGCCCATGCGCGCGCCCTCGCGGTAAAGATTGACCAGGCAGCATTGCGGCGGCGGCGCGGCCGCAATTGCGTCCCACAGTTCGACCAGCGCGGGTGGAATGTCCGGCCACGCCCTGCCAGTCTTTGGGTGGGCCGGCTGGTAGCGATAGCCGGCCTTGTCCGACACCCAGCCCAGGGCGCCGAAATTGCTTTCCTCCACCGAGAAGGGCTTGCCCGAGCCCGGCATCACCGGCCGGTAGAGCGGCGCGTCTTCCAGACGCTGCCAGACAGTCTGCAGCAAAGCCTTCTGCGCCGGTGGAGCGAAATACTCCCGCCAGAGAAATACGCCCGGCGCAATCGCAAGCCTTACCATTGCCTCGGGCTGCGGGTCGGTACCGAAAAGATTCCCGCATGGGAGTCGCCAAGCCCTCGCCCATCCAGCCAGGCTTTCAGCCTTTCGGGGTCGTATCGCTCGGCGATCCAATAGGCGAGCGGCAGGCCGCCGCACTCCTCGGCCGCGAAATCCAGGAAGGCCGCAAGCCAGCGCTGGTTCTTCTTCGGCAGATGCAGATAGGGGAAGCGGGCGAATTGCGCCCGCGCGGCGCCCATCGCCGCCCAGCCGCCGCGATGGATCAGATAAAGCGCCGCGGCGAAACTGGTGCGGTCCTGGCCGCCGGAGCATTTCAGCAGGAAGGGCCGCGGCGCGGCGTCGAAACATTCGATCAGCCGCACCAGCAACGCACGGGGCGGCAGCTTGCGCGAATCCAGCATCGCATCGAAATGGGCGATGCCGCCTTCGCCGGCGATGCGGGTTTCGTTCCGCCACCAGGACAAGTCGTCATTGCGGCCGCGAAGGTTAATGATGGCGCGGATGCCGCGCTTCCTGAGGAATCCCGCAACGCCTCCGGCCCAGGGCTGGGCGGCGCGCGCCGCCTCGCCGGGCTGCACCCAGTGGAAATTGTAGAGAATATCGGGCAAGGACCGCATAGGATCGCCTTAGAGCGCGATCCGGCGAGGGAGGCAATGCGCATAACAAAAGCGGCGCTCAACCGGCGCTGGGCCATCAGCACCCTGCTGGCGATCGCCGTTTTCGCTATCGTGGCGGCACTGGACATGCGGTTGCGGGCCCTGTCGGGCGTCGCCACCACCGACCTGCAGGGCTACGCCCTGGGCTGGCAGTATCGCGCCGCCCGCGCCGCCTGGCTCCCCGAACCTTTCGCGCTGCGGGCCGGTCTGGCGCTCGGCCTCGATTACCTGTTCATGCCGCTTTATGCTGCCAGCTTCTTTCTGTCCGGCATCATCGCGCGCGAAGCCTTCACCCGGCCGCCCTCCAGCCTTTACCGCCTGCTGACCATCCTCGCCGCCGTGCCCGTGGCTGGCGCCCTGCTGGATGCATTCGAGAACGCACTGGAGTTTTGGCTGCTGGTGAATGGCGGCGGCGACCAGTTGGCACGCATCGCCTTCACCATTTCCAATGCCAAGATGGCGGCGGTCTATGTCGGGCTGGTGCTGCTGGCGGGCGCCATCCTGGCCCGGGCGCAGGAGCGCCAGAAGCGCAAGATGAAGGCGCCCTAGAGGCACGATGTCGGATCGCCGGCATGGGAAAACAGCCAGCAAAAACCGCTCCTTGACGGCAAAAGCTCTTTCCGTATAGTGCGCCGCTCGCCGGACAAGCCAATTGTCCGGAAATTATATTATTTTCAAGGATTTAGGCGATGTACGCGGTCATCCGCACCGGCGGAAAGCAATATAAGGTCGCCAAGGATTCGATCCTCAGGGTCGAAAGCCTGACCGGTGACGTCGGCTCCAAGCTGACCCTGGGCGAAGTGCTGCTGGTCGGCGGTGACACCCCCAAGCTGGGCGCGCCGCTGGTTTCCGGCGCCTCGGTCGAGTGCGAAATCCTCGAGCATGGCCAGGGCGAGAAGGTCATCGCCTTCAAGAAGAAGCGCCGCAAGAACACCCATCGCAAGCGCGGTCATCGCCAGCACTTCACCAAGGTGAAAGTAATTTCTATTACCGCGGGCTGACGCCCGCGGGGGGGCACGGCCCCCTAAGTTGAAACTGAGGTTTGGTTTTATGGCACACAAGAAAGCTGGCGGTTCTTCGCGCAACGGGCGCGACTCCAATCCCAAGATGCTGGGCGTGAAGCTGTTCGGCGGCGAGAAGATCGCCGGCGGCAATGTGATCGTGCGCCAGCGCGGCACCAAATTCTGGCCGGGCGAGAATGTCGGCATGGGCAAGGACCATACGCTCTACGCGCTTTGCGAAGGCCAAGTCGCGTTCAAGACCGGGTTCAAGCGCCGTACCTTCGTCTCCGTAGTCGCGGCGATGGCGAACCCGGCCAAGGTGGCGGCGGAATAAGGCGGCTGAAGACATAGGCCGCCCACGAATGTGGCGGCCCGTTACGAGCGAGGGAGATGGTCCGCCATCTCCCTTTTTCATTCCTCGCGCGAAAGGAACGAGCGGGAATGTCATGTTTATTCTGGAGAGCGAAAGACTGATATTGCGGGCGCCCAGGCCGTCGGACATCGCGGGGATGACGGTGTGGCTGGGTGATTTCAGCGTGTCGAAGAATATGAGCCGGGTGCCGCACCCTTATGGCGAGGCCGATGCCGAAGCCTTTGTCAGCGGCACGGGGCCGCGCCGCCAGGGCCGGCATCACAGCTTCTCGATCGTGCGCCGCAAGGACAGCCAATTCATCGGCGGCTGCGGCCTCAATGAGGAGGCGGCGGGATGGGAGCTTGGCTACTGGCTGGGCAAGCCATTCTGGGGCCAGGGTTATGCCAGCGAGGCGGCGCACCGGCTGGTGCGCTTCGCCTTCGAGGAGCTGGGACAGGACAGCGTGCAGGCCGGCTGGTTTTTCGACAATCCCGCCTCGGGTCACGTTCTGGCCAAGCTGGGAGCGCGGCACAATGGCTCGCGGCTGCGCGAATCCAGGGCGCGGGGCGTGATGGTGCTGTGCCATGAGATGCTGTTGACGCGGGAAGAATTCCTGCGAAAACAGGCCGCTTGAGAAGGCCGTGAAATGAAGTTTCTCGATGTCGCGAAGGTCTATGCCGCCAGCGGGGCTGGCGGCAACGGCTGCATCGCGTTCCGGCGGGAGAAGTTCATCGAGTATGGCGGCCCCTGGGGCGGCGATGGCGGACGCGGCGGCGATGTCTGGGCCGAGGCGGTGGAAAATCTCAACACCCTGATCGACTACCGCTTCCAGCAGCATGTGAAGGCCAAAAGCGGCGAAGGCGGCGGCGGCAAGGAAATGACCGGCGCCCGCGGCACCGACGCCATCATGAAAGTGCCGGTGGGAACCGAAATCTACGAAGAGGATGGCGAGACCCTGATCGCCGACCTCGCCCAGGCCGGCGAGCGGGTGCGCCTGCTCAAGGGCGGCAATGGCGGTTTCGGCAATTCCCATTTCAAGAGCGCCACCAACCAGGCGCCGCGCTTCGCCATGCCCGGCCAGCCGGCTGAGGAAAAGACCTTTATCCTCAAACTGAAGCTGATCGCCGATGCCGGGCTGATCGGCATGCCCAATGCCGGCAAGTCCACTTTCCTGAGCCGCGTGTCGGCGGCGCGGCCCAAGATCGCCGACTATCCCTTCACGACCCTGGAACCGCAGCTTGGCGTGGTGAAGATCGACGACACCGATTTCGTGATCGCCGACCTGCCCGGCCTGATCGAAGGGGCGCATGAAGGCGTCGGCCTGGGCGACAAGTTTCTCGGCCACGCCGAACGTTGCGGCGCGATATTGCATCTGATCGACGGCACGGCGGACGGCATCGCCAAGACCTACAGGACCATCCGTGGCGAACTGGAAGCCTATGGCCACGGCCTCGCCGACAAGCCGGAAATCGTCGCCCTCAACAAGATCGACGCCATTGCCAAGGGAGCGCTGGCCAAGAAGCGTGCCGCGCTGGAGAAAGCCAGCGGCCAGGAGGTGCATCTCATCTCCGGCGTGTCGGGCGAAGGCATCGATACCGTGCTGCGGGCGATGGCGAAAATCATCCGCAAGCGGCGCGCGAAGAACGCGACCACGCCGCCGCCCCCGGTCCCCAAGAACCGTGCCGCGAGGAAAAAAGCCGCCGAACCCAAAAAAGCGGGCTGGTCGCCATGAGCGATATTTTCGACGGCGCCAAGCTGATTGTCGTCAAGGTCGGCTCGGCCCTGCTGGTCGATGGCGATAAGGGCGAGTTGCGCCGGCCCTGGCTGCAATCGCTCTGCGCCGATGTGGCAGCGCTCAAGCGTGCCGGCGCCCAGGTCATCCTGGTGTCGTCGGGCTCCATCGCCCTGGGGCGCCGGCTGCTAGGCCTTCCCGCCGGTGCGCTGCGGCTGGAGGAAAGCCAGGCGGCGGCGGCGGCGGGACAGGTGCGGCTGGCCGAAGCCTATGCCGACATCTTCGCCGCCTCGGACATTGTCGCGGCGCAGATCCTGCTGACCCTCAGCGACACCGAAACCCGCGCCCGTTATCTCAACGCCCGCGCCACCCTCAACACCCTGCTCACCCTGGGCGCGGTGCCGGTGATCAACGAGAACGATACGGTAGCAACCGCGGAAATCCGCTTCGGCGACAATGACCGGCTCAGTGCCCGGGTCGCGTCCATGATGGGCGCGGGCCGGCTAGTGCTGTTGTCCGATGTCGATGGCCTTTACACCGCCGATCCCGGCCGCGACGCGGCGGCGGCGCACATCCCCGAAGTCACCGCCATCACGCCCGAGATCGAGGCGATGGGTGGGGACAGCATTTCGGGCCTCGGGCGCGGCGGCATGAGTTCCAAGCTCATCGCCGCCCGCATCGCGATGGGTGCGGGCTGCGACGTCATCCTCTCCAAGGGCGAAGTGCTGCATCCGCTGGCGGCGCTGCGCCAGGGCGCGCGCCACACCCGCTTCCGCGCCAGCACTACGCCCGCCGCGGCCAAGAAGCGCTGGATCGCCGGGGTGCTGAAACCCGAAGGCGCGCTGGTGATCGATGACGGCGCGGTGCGCGCGCTGGGCGAAGGCAAGAGCCTGCTGCCCGCCGGCATCCGCCAGATCGACGGCCGCTTCGAGCGCGGCGATGTCGTGGTGGTCAAGAGCCGCGACGGGCGTGAGATCGCGCGCGGCCTGGCGGCCTATGGCGCCTCGGACGCCGAACGTATCGCCGGCAAGCGCAGCCTCGAAATAGAGGCCATTCTGGGCTATCGTGGGGGAGACGAAATGATCCACCGCGACGATCTGGCCCTGACCGGGAGCTGACGATGAACGTGCACAACAGCGACGCACTGGCGGCCGAGATGGCATCCATCGGCGCGGCGGCGCGCGCGGCGGCGCGGGCGATGCGCGAAGCCGATGACGCCGCCAAGACCAGGGCGCTGACCGTCGCGGCGGCGGCGATCCGCTCCCGCGCCAATGAAATCCTGGCCGCCAACGCGGCCGATCTGGAAGCGGCAAAGGCCGCCGGGGTGGCCGCGCCGCTGATGGAGCGGCTGACCCTCAATCCCGCCCGCATCGAAGCAATGGCCAAGGGCGTGGAAGACGTCGCCGCGCTGCCCGATCCGGTCGGGCGCGAACTGGCGCGCTGGTCGCGGCCCAACGGCCTGGATATCGCCCGTGTCGCCACCCCTATCGGCGTCATCGGCATCATCTATGAAAGCCGTCCCAATGTGACGGCGGATGCCGGTGCCCTGACGCTCAAATCCGGCAATGTCGCGATCCTGCGCGGCGGCTCGGATTCGGTGCGCTCGGCGGCGGCGATCCATGCCGCGATGACGGAAGGCCTCACCGCCGCCGGTCTTCCCGAGGCAGCGATCCAATATGTGCGCAGCACCGACCGCGCCGCGGTGGGCATGATGCTGGAGGGGCTCGGCGGGTCCATCGACCTCATCATTCCTCGCGGTGGCAAGGGCCTCACCGGCCGGGTGATGGCCGAGGCGCGGGTGCCGGTGCTGGCCCATCTGGAAGGCATCTGCCACGTCTATATCCATTCCGCTGCCGACATCGCGAAGGCGCGGGCGGTGGCGCTGAACGCCAAGATGCGGCGCACTTCGGTCTGCGGCGCGGCGGAGACCTTGTTGATCGACCGCGCCGTGCTGTCCAGCCACGGCCTGCCGGTGCTGGCGGACCTGCACACCGCCGGCTGCGAGATCCGCGGCGACGAGGCGGTGCGCGACGTGTTTCCCCCCGCCAAACTTGCGACCGAGCAGGACTGGAAGACCGAATATCTCGACGCCATCATCGCGGTGAAGGCGGTGGACGGGCTGGACGCGGCGATCGAGCATATCGAGCGTTACGGCTCGCATCATACCGACAGCATCGTCACCGAGGACCGCGCCGCGGCGGAGAAATTCCTTGGCAGCCTGGACAGCGCCATCGTGCTGTGGAACGCCTCGACCCAGTTCGCCGATGGCGGGGAATTCGGCATGGGTGCGGAAATCGGCATCGGCACCGGCAAGCTGCACGCCCGCGGCCCGGTCGGCGCCGAACAGCTCACCACCTTCAAATATGTGGTGCGCGGCAGCGGCCAGACCCGGCCATAAAAGTGGAGGCGGCATGACCAAGCACAAGGGCGGCTGCCATTGCGGCGCTGTCGCCTATGAATTCGAAGGCGAGATCGGCGAGGCGATGGAGTGCAACTGCTCGCTCTGTGCCAAGCGGGGTGGGCTGCTGGCCTTCTATCCCGCCACGGCCTTCACCCTGACCACCGGCCGCGAAAAACTGGGCACCTACCATTTCAACAAGGGCAAGATCGACCATCATTTCTGTCCCGATTGCGGGATTTCGCCTTATTCCGAAGGCGAGAACAAGGGCCAGAAAATGGTCGCGATCAATTTGCGTTGTGTCGAGGGCGTCGATCCGCATGCCCTGAAGATCAAGTCCGTCAACGGGCGCGAATTCTGAATGGCCGCGCACTGGGTGACGCCGCCGGGGCCGGTGGAGCGGGGGTTGCGCATCGGCCTGCTGGGCGGCTCCTTCAATCCCGCCCATGAGGGCCATCTTTATGCCAGCCTGATAGCGCTCAGGAAGCTTAAGCTCGATTATGTCTGGTGGCTGGTATCGCCCGGCAATCCGCTCAAGAGCGCCAGCGGCATGGCCGATCTTCTGACCCGCATGGGCGGGGCGGCGGAGATCGCACGCCATCCGCGCATCCGCATCACCGACATCGAAAGCCGCCTCGGCACCCGCTACACCATCGACACCGTGACAGCGCTGCGGCGGCGCTTTCCGCAGGTAAAGTTCGTCTGGCTGATGGGCAGCGACAATCTCGCACAATTTTCGCGCTGGCGCCGGTGGCAGGATATCGCGGCCAAAGTTCCCATCGCCGTGGTGCGCCGCCCGGGCTCGGCGCTGGCGTCGCTGAACGCCGCGCCGGTGCGGCGCTATGGGCTGGCGCGCGGGCTGAAGCGGCCGCCGGCACTCGTGATGCTGGACGGGCGGCGCAACCCTGCGAGTTCGACCGCCCTGCGCCGCATGGCGGCGGTCTTGGAGCCGCGCCTGCCGCCATGCTAGATTCGCTTTAGAGACCGGAGGACGAACCCTGACCCGCAAATCCGTGCCCGCAAAAAAGGCCAGCAAGAAGGCCGTGAAGAAACCGGCCAAAGCTCCGAAAAAGAAACCCGCCGCCAAACCCACCAAGAAGAATGCCGCCGCACCGCGCAAGGCCAAGGCCCCCAGCGAATTGCTCAAGCGCATCCTCGCCTCGCTGGACGACGACAAGGCGGAGAACATCGTCACCATCGACCTGGAAGGCCGCTCGGCGCTGTGCGATGCGGCGGTGATCGCCTCGGGCCGGTCGTCGCGCCATGTCGCCGCCATCGCCGATCACCTGGCGCGGCGGCTGAAGGAAAACGGCTATGGCACCAGGCCGGTCAATGGCGCGGCCCAGGGCGACTGGGTGCTGGTCGATGCCGGCGACGTGATCGTGCATGTCTTCCGTCCCGAGGTGCGCGATTATTACGATCTCGAAGGCATGTGGTCCGTCTGACAGATGCGGCTTTGGATCATCGCCGTCGGGCAGGGACGCGGCACCTCGGAAGGCGCACTGGTGGAAGAGTTCATCGATCGCGCCGTTAGGATGGGGCGCAACATGGGATTCACCGCGGTGGCGGTGGAGGAAGTGGCAGTCTCCAAACTGCGCGAGGTCAAGGCGCGGATGGCGGAGGAGGCCGAGCGCCTTGCCGCCCGGGTGCCGGAAGGCGCCCATGTCGTGCTGCTGGACGCCAAGGGCAAGGGCATGACATCCGAAGAATTCGCCGACATGCTGGGGGCGCTGCGCGACGCGGGCACCAAGGACTTCGCCTTTGTGATCGGCGGACCGGACGGGCTGTCGCCGCTGCCGGGTAAGAAGTCGGGCCGCAGCCTGGCCTTCGGACCCCAGACCTGGCCGCATCTGCTGGTGCGGGCGATGCTGGCCGAACAGGTCTATCGCGCGCTGACGATCCTGGCCGGTCATCCCTATCACCGGGCCTGACCGCGGGCCGGCCCGTCAACTTGTCCTTAACCATGATCGGCGATGGTGGCCTGTCGTAGTGGGATTGCACGCCCATGGAAATCAAAGGCCCTGGCCGCATCGAAACCGGCGCCGTCCGCCGCAAGGCGCCGACAAGCACGGCGGGCAGCAGCTTTGCGGTGTCAGAACCGCCGGAAACCCATGCCGGTATCGTCGCGGGGCCGGGCCCCATCGCGGCGCTGGATTCCATCCTCATGCTGCAGGGCATGGACGATTCCACCAGCGGCAATTCCAAGGGCGTGGCACGCGGCGAACAATTGCTCGACCTGCTGGATTCGGTGCGTGACGGGCTCCTGGCGGGCGGCATTCCGCGCGCCACCCTCAACCGCCTGGCCGCCGCGGTGACCCGCCGCCATGACAGTTTCGCCGATCCCAAGCTGCAGGACGTGCTCGATCAGATCGAGCTCAGAGCGCATGTGGAGTTGGCCAAACTGGAACAGGCCGACAAGCGCGTCGCCTAGACCTCGAGCAGCAACCGTTCCGGGTCTTCCAGGTTTTCCTTCACCCGCACCAGGAAGGTGACCGCCTCGCGGCCATCGACCAGGCGGTGATCGTAGGACAGCGCCAGATACATCATCGGCCGGATCTCGACCTTGCCGTCCACCGCCATCGGGCGCGGCTGGATCTTGTGCATGCCCAGGATGCCCGATTGCGGCGTGTTGAGGATGGGGGTGGACATCAGCGAGCCGAACACCCCGCCATTGGTGATGGAGAAGGTGCCGCCCTGCAATTCTTCCAGCTTCAGCTTGTTGTCGCGGGCGCGCAGGCCGAAATCGCCCACCGCCTTCTCGATCCCGGCCAGCGACAGCCGGTCGGCGTCGCGCACCACCGGCACCACCAGGCCGCGCTCGGTCGAGACCGCGATGCCGATGTCATAGTAATTCTTGTAGACGATGCTGTCGCCTTCGATCTCGGCATTGACGTTGGGGATTTCCTTCAGCGCCGCGACACAGGCCTTGGTGAAGAAGCCCATGAAGCCCAGCTTGACGCCGTGCTTCTTCTCGAACGCGTCCTTGTAGGTCGCGCGCAGGCCCATCACCGCGGTCATGTCGACCTCGTTGAAGGTGGTGAGCTGGGCGGCGGTGTTCTGCGATTCCTTCAGGCGCAGCGCGATGGTCTTGCGCAGCCGCGTCATTGCCACCTTTTCCTCGCGGTCGGCGTGGGAGCGCGGGCCCGTATGGGCGGGGATCGCCGCCACGGCCGGCTGCATGGCGCGCGCTTCCAGCGCGCCCAGCATGTCGCCCTTGGTGACGCGGCCATCGCGGCCGGTGCCGGCGACCGCCGACAATGGCAGGCCGGATTCTTCGGAGATGCGGCGCGCCGCGGGCATTGCTGCAGCCTCGGCTCTGGCGACCTGGACCGGCAAGGGAACGGGAGCCGGCGCAGGGGCCGGTGCAGGCTTTGGCGCTTCTGCCTTGGGAGCAGGGGCCGCAGCCTTTCCGGCCGCGCCTTCGGCGATCGAACCCAGCAGCGCACCGACCTGCACGGTGTCCCCGGCCTTCACCGAGATGGATTCGATGGCGCCATCGGCGGGCGCCGGCACTTCCACCGTCACCTTGTCGGTTTCCAGCTCCAGCAGCGGCTCGTCGCGCTTGACCGCGTCGCCTTCCTTCTTGAACCAGCGCGCCACCGTGGCCTCGGTGACGGATTCGCCCATCGCCGGCACTTTGATTTCAATGGTCATGATCGCCTCTCGGGGACGCCCGGCTTTGCGGGCGCGCCAAACTTTCTTACAGGGTCAATGCGTCGTTGAGGAAGGCCGCAAGCTCGGCCAGATGCTGCTTCATCAGGCCCGCCGCGGTGGAGGCATATTCCGGCCGCCCGGCATAGCGCGGGCTGGCGCTGCCGCCGAGCTGGGCGATGGTCGCCTCGATGCGCGGCTTGACGAAATTCCAGGCACCCTGGTTCTTCGGTTCTTCCTGGCACCAGACGATGTCGGCCTTGGGGAAGCGGTTCAGTTCCTGGGCCAGCACGCTTTCGGGGAAGGGATAAAGCTGCTCGATGCGCAGGATCTGGATGCGCGTCTCGCCCCGCTTCTCGCGTTCCTCCATCAGATCGAAATAGACCTTGCCGCTGCACAGCACCACGCGGCGGATATCGGCGTCGGGCACCAGTTGCACCGTGGTGGCGCCCGGCACCACTTCGGCCTGGTCGCGCAGCACGCGATGGAAGGAATTGGCCGGGGTCATGTCGGTGATGAACGACACGCATTTCTTGTGGCGCAGCAGCGATTTGGGCGTCATCACCACCAGCGGCTTGCGGAACGGGCGGTGAATCTGCCGCCGCAGCATGTGGAAATAATTGGCCGGGGTGGTGGGGGCGCAGACCTGCATATTGTCCTGGGCGCAAAGCTGCAGATAGCGCTCCAGCCGGGCGGAGGAATGTTCCGGCCCCTGGCCTTCGTAACCATGCGGCAGCAGCATCACCAAGCCGCACATGCGCAGCCATTTCATCTCGCCGGAAGCGATGAACTGGTCGATCACCACCTGGGCGCCGTTGGCGAAGTCGCCGAACTGGGCTTCCCACAAGACCAGCGCCTTGGGCTCGGCCAGGGCATAGCCATATTCGAAGCCCAGCACCGCCTCTTCCGACAGCAGCGAATCCACCACTTCATAGCCGCCGCCCGCCGCCCGCACATGGTTGAGCGGCAGGTAGCGGCTCTCGTTTTCCTGGTCGATCAGGGCGGAGTGGCGCTGGCTGAAGGTGCCGCGCGAGGAATCCTGGCCGGAGAGGCGGATGTCGGTGCCTTCCTCGATCAGGGTGCCGAAGGCCAGCGCCTCGGCGGTGGCCCAGTCGAAGCCGTCCCCGGTCTCGAACATTTTCGCCTTGGCCTCAAGCTGGCGGGCGATGGTCTTGTGCAGGTGGAAGCCTTCCGGCGCCGTCACCAGCGCCTTGCCGACCTTGCGCAAGGTATTGATGTCGACCCCGGTGTCGCCGCGACGGTCGCCCTTCTTGGGCGCCGCCTCGAAGCCGGCCCAGCGCCCGTCCAGCCAGTCGGCGCGGTTGGGCAGATGCGATTTGGAGGCGGTGAGTTCCTCGTCCAGCTTCCGGGTGAAGGCGGCGAGCATGGCGTCCGCCTCCTCCTGGCTGAGAGTGCCTTCGGCGACGAGCTTCCTGGTATAAATTTGCAGCGTGCTGGGATGATCCTTGATCACCCGGTACATCAGGGGCTGGGTGAAGGCCGGCTCATCCGTCTCGTTGTGACCGAATCTGCGGTAGCAGATCATGTCGATCACCACATCCTTGTGGAACTGCTGGCGGAATTCGGTGGCGATGCGCGCGACATGCACCACCGCTTCCGGATCGTCGCCATTCACATGGAAGATCGGGGCCTGCACCATCAGCGCGATGTCGGTGCAATAGGGCGAGGAGCGCGAATAGATCGGCGCCGTGGTGAAGCCGATCTGGTTGTTGATGACGAAATGCACCGTGCCGCCGGTCTGGAAGCCCTTGGTGCCGGACATGGCGAAACATTCCGCCACCACGCCCTGGCCGGCGAAGGCGGCGTCGCCATGCAGCAACAGCGGCAGCACTTTCGAGCGGGTCTCGATGTCGTCGAGCTGGGCCTGCTTGGCGCGGGCCTTGCCCAGCACCACCGCGTCCTCGGCTTCCAGATGCGAGGGATTGGCGGTGAGCGACAGATGCACCTTGTGGCCGTCGAACTCGCGGTCGGAGGAGGCGCCGAGATGGTATTTGACGTCACCCGAACCCTCGACGTCGCCGGGATTGGCGGCGCCGCCCTGGAATTCGTGGAACAGCTGGCGATAGGGCTTGGCCATCACATTGACCAGCACATTGAGGCGGCCGCGGTGGGCCATGCCCAGCACGATCTCCGACACGCCCAGCTGACCGCCGCGCTTGATGATCTGCTCCAGGGCGGGGATGGTGGCCTCGCCGCCATCCAGGCCGAAGCGCTTGGTGCCGACAAAGCGGTTGGAGGCGAAGCGCTCAAAGCCTTCCGACTCGATCAGCTTGTTGAGGATCGCCTTCTTGCCCTCGGGGGTGAATTTGACATCCTTGTCGGCGCCTTCGATGCGCTTCTGCAGCCAGTTCTTCTGCTCGGGATCGTTGATATGCATGAACTCATAGCCGATGCGCCCGCCATAGGTGCGCTTCAGCGTGTCGAGAATCTGGCGGGGCGTGGCGCTGTCGGCGCCCAGCACCCCGGCGATGAACACCGGCTTGTCCATGTTGGCGTCGGTGAAGCCGTAGAAGCCCGGATCGAGCTGGGGATGGGGAGGGCGCGGCGTGATGCCGAGCGGATCGAGATCGGCTTCCAGATGGCCCATCACGCGCCAGGCGCGGATCATCTGCACGGCGCGGATGGAGAGCAGCGCGTCGGCGCGGGGCTCCCCGCCCGCCGGCGCCGGTTTTTTGGCGGGCGCCGCGGCCTGGCCGGACAGCGCCACGGTCGTTTCGTCCTTCGGCAGCGCCGGCGTGGCATCGCGCCGCCAGGCCGGGCCGCGGCCCAGCTGGGTGGGGGTCAGTCCCCGCTCGCCCAGTTCGGCGAAATAGGCCCGCCAGGACGGATCGATGCCGTCGGGATTGGCGAGATATTGGGCGTAGAGCTGCTCGATGAAGGCGGCATTGGTGCCCGACAGGAAGGTGGTGGCGGTGAGAATGTCATTGGACGCGCGATTGAGACGGTCCGAGGAGGATTGTTCTGTCATTTCAAACGCTTAAGGGCGAGCTTGTTGGGCTCTAACCCGGTCCTGGTGGGTGCCGCTGGGCTCACGCGTGACGTTCGGGTGGTAACCCCTTATTCCGGCCAATTCAACGACGAATGCAGTTAATATGGGTTCAATAACCCCCGATTTCGATGACAAAACCGGGGCCGGGGCGTGAAAAACCTGCATGGGTGAGACTGGCGGCCAAGCCAGCCGACCGCCGCGCGCATTCGCGCGCGGCCGGATCGAAGGGTGCCGCCGCTGGGGCTTGGCGGATGCCTGACCGCGGCTGCTATGCTGGCCCCAGCAGGGATATGGCAGTGGGCGAACGCATCAAACGGTTATACGCGCTGGACGCATTGCGCGGATTTGCGGCGCTTGCGGTGGTGTTCTGGCATTGGCAGCATTTTTTTGACTTGAATGGGAGCTGGCAAGCCGGCTGGAGCCGGCAGTCGGAGCCGTTTTATTGGGCCTTGAAACCGCTTTATCAAGCGGGCTGGGCGGCAGTGGATATTTTCTTCGCCTTGTCGGGATTCGTGTTCTTCTGGCTCTATTCGGATGCGATCCGCCATCGCCGGATGAAGCCCGGCCACTTCGCGGTGTTGCGGTTTTCCCGGCTTTATCCGCTCCATTTCGTGACGCTCCTGGCTGTCGCGATCATGCAATTGGTCTACCGCCGGCAGATCGGCCATGATTTCATCTATGTGGCGGACAATTGGCGGCGCTTCGGCGTCGGGTTGCTGATGGCGCAGCAATGGCTGCCGCCGACGGCACAGTTCTTCTTCAACGGCCCGGGCTGGTCGGTGTCCGTTGAAGTGTTGCTGTACATTTTGTTCTTCGCGTTCTGCC
>Ga0265325_10000965_pt1 | contig 20696 bp, 21 predicted proteins | sample 41420metaG_FD_202090 | JGI IMG/M metagenome (GOLD analysis project Ga0265325, IMG submission 202090) | Rhizosphere microbial communities from Carex aquatilis grown in University of Washington, Seatle, WA, United States - 4-14-20 metaG | ecosystem: Host-associated > Plants > Roots > Rhizosphere... | reverse complement strand
CTACACGCTGTATGAAGGCGTCGGCAATGTCGACGCCATCGACACCGCGATGCGGCTGGGCGCCAATCACCCGATGGGGCCACTGCAGCTGGCCGACTTTATTGGTCTCGATACCTGTCTGTCAGTGATGCAGGTGCTTTACGAAGGCCTGGCCGATTCCAAATACCGGCCTTGCCCGCTGCTGGTGAAATATGTCGAGGCCGGCTGGCTGGGCAGAAAAACAGGGCGCGGCTTCTACGATTACCGCGGGGAACATCCGGTGCCGACTCGCTGAATGGCCATTTCACCCGCAGATGTCATCCCGGAAGCCGCGAAGCGGCTATCCGGGACCTATTGCGCCAACTGCCCGATGGGTCCCGGCCCAGCGCGATGCTTTCGCATCGCTTGGCCGGGATGACACTCGCGCCCTAACTTCCCGCCAGCCGCTTGAAATAGTCGATAGCGTCCGCGGCATCCCAGGTCGCCGGCCCTTCCGCCCGCGCCACCACCTTGCCCTGCGGATCGATCAGCACGGTGGTCGGATAGACGTTGGCGCCGAACTGGCGCGACAGGGTGATCTCGGTATCGACCAGGGTGCCCAGCGCCGCGGCGCCATGGCTCTTGAGGAACGCGTCGGCGGCCTCCGGCTTGTCCCGGCCCACATCCACCGCCAGCACCTTCAGGCCCGGGACCGCCAGCTTGAGCCGGGCCAGCGCCGGCAGCTCGGCCACGCAGGGCCCGCACCAGGTCGCCCACATGTTGAGCAGCACATAGCGGCCCTTATAGTCCGCCAGGGCATGGCGCCCGCCCGCGGCGTCGGAAAACGCCACTTCCGGCGCCAGTTTGGCGGGTGTCTGCGGCGCCAGAACCGCCAGGCTGGCAGGCCGGGTCAGCCCCTCATGGACACGCAGCAGCCCATTCCCATATAGAACGCCGAAGGCCAGCGCGCAGAGGACACCAAGCCCGATCAACAGTTTCTTGGTCATGGCCGAATTTGAACCGAGCAAGTCATGAGCACCAACAAAATGTGGGGCGGTCGTTTCGAGGCCGGCCCCGCCGACATCATGAGGGAGATTACCCCCTCGATCGATTTCGACAAGCGTCTTGCGGGCGAGGACCTGGCGGGAAGCCGGGCGCATGCCCGGATGCTGGCCAATGAAGGCATCATTTCCAAAGATGACGCCGCCGCAATCCTGAAGGGCCTGGACCAGATCGAGGCGGAGATCGCGGCGGACAAATTCGTCTTCAAGCGCGAACTGGAGGACATTCATCTCAATATCGAGGCGCGGCTGGCCGAACTGATCGGTCCCGCCGCCGGGCGCCTGCACACCGCGCGCTCGCGCAACGATCAGGTGGTGACGGATTTCCGGCTGTGGGTGCGGGCGGCTTGCGCCCGCGCCGAAGACGGACTGCTGGAACTGCAGCGCGCCTTGCTAGCCCAGGCGGCAAAACACACCGCCACCATCATGCCGGGCTTCACCCATATGCAGCCCGCCCAGCCGGTCACGTTCGGCCATCACCTGCTGGCCTATGTCGAGATGTTCGCCCGCGACCGCGGCCGCTTCGAGGACGCGCGCAAGCGGCTGAATGAATCGCCCCTGGGCGCCGCGGCGCTGGCCGGCACATCGTTCACCATCGACCGGGATTTCACCGCCCACGCCCTGGGCTTCGCCCGGCCGATGCGCAATTCGATGGACGCGATCTCGGCCCGTGACTTCGCCCTGGAATATCTCGCGGCCTGCGCCATCGCCGCCGTGCATCTGTCGCGGCTGGCAGGCGAGCTGGTGCAATGGTCCACGCCTGCCTTCGGCTTCGTGAAATTGTCGGATGCCTTCACCACCGGCTCCTCGATCATGCCGCAGAAGCGCAATCCCGACGCCGCCGAACTGATCCGCGGCAAGAGCGGCCGGGTGCTGGGCGATTTCGTGGCGCTGGCGACGGTGGTGAAGGGCCTGGTGCTCACCTATGGCACCGACCTGCAGGAGGACAAGGAGCGGGTGTTCGACGCCGCTGACACGACGGAGATTTGTCTGGCGGCGATGGCGGCGATGATCGCCGACCTGACGGCGCAGCCCCAGGCGATGCGCAAGGCGGCCGAGCCCGGCTTTCCCACCGCCACCGACCTGGCGGACTGGATCGTGCGGGTGCTGAAAAAACCGTTCCGCGAGGCGCATCACATCGCCGGCAGCATCGTCAAGCGCGCCGAGGACAAGGGCGTGACTTTGGACAAGCTGCCCCTCGCCGAGATGCAGGCCATCGACTCCGGCATCACCCAGGCGGTGTTCGAGGTGCTGTCGCTGGAAGCGTCGGTCCATTCGCGCATGAGCCTGGGCGGCACCGCCCCGGCGCGGGTGCTGGAGCAGATTCATTTCTGGCGGGAGAGACTCAAATGAAAAGAGCGATCCTGATTGCGATGCTCGCCTTGCTGGCCGGCTGTGGCGTCAAGAATGACCTCATCAAGCCCAACGGACAGGCGACGCCCAAGAACGATCCCGACCCCTCCAAGCCGCCCTATCCGATCGGGCGCTGAACCAATCTGATGAATCACTTCCAATATCGTGACGGCATCCTGTGCGCCGAAGAGGTGTCGCTCGCGGCGCTGGCGGACAAGGTCGGAACGCCCTTCTACTGCTATTCCACCGCCACCCTGGCGCGGCACTACAAGGTGTTTTCCGAGGCCCTGCCCAAGGATTCCCTGATCGCCTTTTCGGTCAAGGCCAATGGCAATCTGGCGGTGCTGAAGACCCTGGCGAAGCTGGGCGCCGGCGCCGACGTGGTGTCGGGTGGAGAGCTGGCGCGGGCGCTGGCGGCGGGCATCGCGCCGGAAAGGATCGTGTTCTCCGGCGTCGGCAAGACCCGCGCCGAAATGCACAGCGCCCTGGAAGCGGGCATCTATCAGTTCAATGTCGAGAGCGAACCGGAACTGGCGGTGCTGGACGAGGTGGCGCGAAGCCTGAACCGGCGCGCGCCCGTCACCTTGCGCATCAATCCCGATATCGATGCCAAAACCCATGCCAAGATCACCACCGGCACGGCGGAAACCAAGTTCGGCATCCCCTTCGCCCATGCGCGCGAGGCCTACGCCGTCGCCGCCAAACTGAAAGGCATCGAGATCGTCGGCGTCGATGTCCATATCGGCAGCCAGATCACCGAGCTGGCACCGTTCGAGGCCGCGTTCCGCAAGGTCGGCGAACTGATCGCGGTGCTGCGCGCCGACGGCCACACCATCACCCGCCTCGATCTCGGCGGCGGACTCGGCGTGCCATACGAGAACAACAATGAGCCACCGCCCGATCCCGCCGCCTATGGCGCGATGGTCAGCAGCGTCACCCGCGATTTCGGCTGCCGCCTCGCCTTCGAGCCAGGGCGCCTCATCGCCGCCAATGCCGGGGTGCTGGTCGCCCGCGTGATTTACGTCAAGCGCGGCGACGCCAAGACCTTCCTCATCATCGACGCGGGCATGAACGACCTGATCCGCCCGGCGCTCTATGATTCCCATCACGAGATCATCCCTGTTAACGAACCCGTGCCGGGCGCGCCGCGCCCGCGCTATGACGTGGTGGGGCCGGTATGCGAAACCTCCGACCTGTTCGCCGCCAACCGCGCCCTGCCGGAACTGAAAAGCGGCGATCTTGTGGCGATCCTGACCGCCGGCGCCTATGGCGCGGTGATGGCATCCAGCTACAATACCCGTCCGCCCGCGCCGGAAATCCTGGTCAAGGGCAGTGACTGGAGCATTGTGCGGCCCCGCCTGACTCATGAGCAGCTTATCGCCCAAGACCATCTCCCACCCTGGCTTTAACGCCGATCCGCTGGCGCGCCGGGTCGCGCTGGCGCGGCTGAGCCTGGGACTGGAACGGCTGCTGCCGGCGCTATGGCCGGCGGCAGGTTTCGCCGGCGCCTATCTGGCGCTGGCGCTGCTGGGCGTGTTTACCGTCATGCCCTGGCCGCTGCAGGCGCTGCTGCTTGCCGCCGTCATCACCGCCACCGGGCTTTCGCTGTATGAAAGCTTCGCGGGCTTCGCCTGGCCCGGCAGCCTGGAAGGGGCGCGGCGGCTGGAACGCGACAGCGGCTTTATCCATCGCCCGATTTCCGAAAAAGACGATGTACTGGCGGGCGGGACGGAAGACGACTTCGCCCGGCAGTTATGGACGCTGCATCAAAGCCGTGGCATGCCGGTGGCGGGTTTTCGCATCGCCCCGCCGCGCACCGATCTGAAAAGCCGCGATCCCTGGGGCCTGCGCTATCTTCTGCTGGTCGCCCTTGCCGCCGGGCTGGTCGCCGCCCGCGGCCATCTGGTCGAGCGGCTGGTCAGCGCCTTCGACAGCGGCGCGGGCGCCGCGGCCAGCATCGATGCCTGGATCGATCCGCCCGGCTATACCGGCCTGCCACTGCAATCCCTGAGCCCCGGCGATACCGGCGTCATCGCGGTGCCGGCGGGGTCGGTGCTCAACCTGCGGGTTCATGGCGCGCCGCGCGCCCCCGGTCTGGCCGCCGGCGCCAATGCGGCGCCCCGTTTCACCGGCGAGGGCGGCGAATATGCCAGCAACACGGTGATCGCCAATGATGCGCGGGTGCGGGTGCGGGTTGGCGGCCATGCCATCGGCGACTGGCGCATCCATGCCGTGCCCGATGCGCCGCCGACCATCGCTTTCACCGCCACGCCCAGCCGCACCGAACGGGAGGCGGTGAAATTCAGCTTCGACGCGCGCGACGATTATGGCGTCGCTTCGGTGCGGGTGATCCTGACGCCGCATGGCCGCCATGGCGCGCCGCTGTCCGCCGATCTTCCCCTGGCCCCCGCCAAAATCGTGTCGCAGACCGGCTTTGTCGATCTGACCGCCCATCCCTATGCCGGCCTGCTGGTCGATGCGCGGCTGGAGGCGCGCGACGCCATCGGCCAGGCGGGCCTCAGCCGCAGCGTCACTTTCCGGCTGCCGGCGCGGGTGTTCACCGATCCCCTGGCCCGCGCCCTGATCGAGCAGCGCCAGAACCTTGCCACCGCCGACGCGTCTGGCCGCCGGGCGGTGACGGCGGCGCTGGATGCTCTCGCCATCGCGCCGGAGCGTTTCTATGACGGCAAGCTCAACACCTATCTCGCCATCCGCGCCGCCTATTGGGGCGTGAAGAAGGCGACGCATCCCGAAGAGATCGATCATGTCGAGGAGCTTCTGTGGCAGACCGCGGTGGCGCTGGAGCATGGCGGGCTGCTCACCGCGGCGGCGGAATTGCGCAAACTGCAGGCGGCGCTCACCGCCGCGCTGGCCGCCGGCGCGCCGCAGGAGGTGATCGACGAACTGCTCAAGCGTTACGACCAGGCGATGCAGCGCTACATGCAGGCGCTGGCCGCCAATCCACCCACTCCCGGCCAGCAGCAGCCGCTGCCGCCCGACGCCAAGGTGCTGGGCCAGCAGGACATCCAGGCGATGCTGAAGGCGATCCAGCAACTGGCGCAGAGCGGCGCCCGCGAGCAGGCCGCCCAGATGCTGGCGATCCTGCAGAACATGCTGGAAAACATGCGCATGGCCGAAGGCAAGGGCGGCAGCAGCGGCCAGGGCCAGGGCAACAAGGCGCTCAACGACGCGATCCAGAAATTCGGCGACATGATGGGCAAGCAGCGCATGCTGCTGGACAAGACCTTCCGCCAGGGGCACGGCCAGGGCGATCCCAAGGATGGCGGCCCGCAGGGCTTGTCGAAACAGCAGGGCGACCTCCAGACCCAGCTGGAAAGCACATTGAAATCCCTCGATCCCAAGCTGGCGGACAAATTGCATGGCGCCGGCAAGGCGATGGGCGAGGCCAAGGGCGCGCTGGGCCAGAAGGATTTCGACAATGCCGGCAACGCCCAGAAGAATGCGCTGGAAGCGCTGCGCCAGGGTGCCAGCGACCTTGCCAAGGAGGCGATGAAGGAAGGCCAGAACGGGCAGACCAGCGGCAAGGACGATCCCTTGGGCCGCGGCACCGCGCCGTTCGGAAATTCGGGGGTGAAGATTCCCGGCCCCAGCGACCTGGCGCGGGCACGGGAGATTTTGCAGGAACTGCGCAAGCGCGCCGGGGAAATGGGCCGGCCGCAGCAGGAACGCGATTATATCGATCGGCTGTTGAAGGCGTTCTAAGCCTCGACCTTTCCGATATACGGCAGCGCGCGGTACTTGCCCGCATCGTCCATGCCATAGCCGACGATAAAATCCTTCACCCCAGTATAGAGCGCATAGTCGGCCCTGGTCACGGCGTCGTCATGCAGCTTGTCGACCGCCACCACCGTCTTGACCGACGCCGCGCCCGCTTCGACCAGCAGCTTGGTCGAGCGCGCGATGGTGTGGCCCTTGTCCAGCACGCCGTCGATCAAGAGCACATGCTTGCCCTTCACATGGTCGCTGGGCGCCGCCAGCACCGACAGGGCGCTGCCGGTGCGCGCATTGCCATAGGAGCGCAGCCAGATCATCTCGGTCTCCAGATGCACGCCTTCCTCGGCCATCATGCGCACCAGGTCGGCGGCGAACACGAAGGCCCCGACCAGCACCGGCGCCGCCACCTGCGGCTTGTTGGGCAGGGCAGCAAGCTCCTTGACCAGGGTCCGCAGCCGAAACCTGATGTCGTCGGCGGGAAACAGAACTGCTGGCAGACTCATGATCCATCCTTGGCGAAGCGCACTTCCAGATGCCGCGCCGCCACCGGCGGGCTCGACAGCCTTGTAACGAAGGGCACCGACTGGCCCGGCTTCAGGCTGGTGGTGCCGGCTGCGAAGGTCCAGTGGTAAAGTTCGTGATTGTTGCCGTCGGTCAGGGTGACGCGCACCTTCTGGGGCACCGGCAGTTCGCGCCGGCCATTGTTGGCGATGCGGCCGGTAACGGCCAGCACCACAATGCCGTCCTCGACCTCGCGGTGATAGGCGACGTCATGGAAGTCGATCGCCGAGGTGCTCACCTTCATGCCGAGGGTCGAATAGACCCCGGCCGATTGCGGCCAGATCACCGCGATGTCCTGGCGGTAGCGCACCGCCGAGATGGCGATCACCAGCACGATGGCGATGAGGCCGACCCAGCCCGCCACCACCGCCAGGATCGGCAGCAGCGGCCCCTGCAATTCCGGCAGCAGCGGGCGGCGCGGCGTCGGGGCCGCCGCCGGGGCCGGCTGATAGGCGGCGCGGATGCCGGCGGGACGCGGCTCCGGTTCGGGCTGCGGCTCGGGCTCGCGCTCCGGCGGCGCGGCGATGACGGGCTCGGGGGCCGGTTCCGGCTCCGGCGCCTGCTGGTGCCAGCTGTTGCTGCATTTGGCACAGCGCACCGTGCGGCCCTGGGGCGGGAATTTCGCCTCATCGACCTGATAGCGGGTCCCGCAGGAAGGACATGAAATAATCATGTGCGCCGGAATAGATTGGCGCCGAAAATAGGCGGCCACACCGATGACCGCAAGGCGGCGCATGGGTATGTTGCCCCATGGTTCGTTTCGAAAATGTGGGTATGCGCTACGGCGCCGGGCCCGAAGTGCTGCGCGATGTGAGCTTTGTGCTGGAGCCGGGCTCTTTTACCTTCCTGACCGGGCTTTCGGGCGCCGGCAAAACCACCCTGCTGAAGTTGATGTATGTCGCCGAGCCTCCCTCGCGCGGCCTCATCACCCTGTTCGGCAGCGATCTCGCCACCACCCCGCGCGACGAGCTTCCCGCGCTGCGCCGCCGCATCGGCGTGGTGTTCCAGGATTTCCGCCTGCTGGACCATCTTTCGGCGTTCGACAATGTGGCGCTGCCGCTGCGCCTGGCCGGGAAGCGCGACGCCGATTACAGCCATGACGTGCGTGAGCTTCTATCGTGGGTGGGGCTGGGCGACCGCCTGGACGCGCCGCCGCCCACCCTGTCGGGGGGCGAGCAGCAGCGCGTCGCCATTGCCCGCGCCGTGGTGGCGCGGCCCGATCTTCTGATCGCCGACGAGCCCACCGGCAATGTCGATCCGGAGATGGGCGCGCGGCTGATCCGGCTGTTCGCTGAACTCAATCGCCTGGGAACGACGGTGCTGATCGCCACCCATGACCGCGCCCTGATCGAGGCGACCCGTGCCCGCGAAATACGCCTGGTCGAAGGCCGCCTGATCGAGTTGCGCAACACGGTGGGAGCGATTCTCTGATGGCGAAGGAAAGCAGCAGTTCGGTCCTGCCGCGCGACAAGGGCGCCGCGCCGCTGGATTTCGTCATCGCCGTGATGGCGTTCCTGGCGGCGCTGGCACTGGGCGCCTCGCTGATCGCAACCCGCGCCGCCGAAGGCTGGCAGGCGGGCCTGGCCAATCGCATCACGGTGCAGATCGCCCCGCCGGAGAACGGCGATCCCCGCGCCGGGCTGAACCAGGAAACCGCCGCCGCCCTTGGCGTGCTGCATGCCACGTCCGGCATCGGCCATGCCGCGCCTTTATCCGATGCGGAAATCGCCGCCCTGGTCGAACCCTGGATCGGCAAGGCCGGAATCGTCGAAGGCATTCCCCTGCCGCGCCTGATCGACGCCGACATCACGCCCGGCGCCGAAATCGACATGGCCGCGCTCGCGGCGCGCATCAAGGCCGCCGCGCCTCACGCCCTGCTCGACGATCACCGCCGCTGGATCGCAAGGCTGGAAGGCCTGGCCGACACGGTGCGCTTCTCGGCCTATGGCATCCTGCTGCTGATCGCCATTGCCACCGCCGCGGCGGTGTCCTTCGCGACAAAGGCCGGACTCGACGCGCATCATGAAATGGTCGCATTGCTGCACCAGATGGGGGCGCTGCCGAGTTTCATCGCCCGCAGCGTGCAGTGGCACTATCTTGTTTCCGCCCTGATGGCGGCGCTGGCGGGCACGCTGTTTGCCGCCCTGATGTTCATGGCCATCGGAGGGCTCGAGGTTTTCGGCGTCGAGGCGGTGCCGTTCCTGCCGCCGCTTTCGCTGCGCTGGTCCGAAATTGCCTGGCTTCTGGCGGTTCCCGCAACCACCGCGCTGATCGCCTGGGTGACGGCGCGGATCTCGGTCCTGTCGGTGGTGCGGGCGATCTATTGAGCGACTTGCCGAATTGATTTGTTGGGGGCCCCGCCGCTGCTATTCTGCCGGTTCCGGACCCTGGAGCATCCGTCTTGCGCGCCTTCCTCACTGCCATCCTGCTGGGGCTGCTGGCCTATCTGGCGGGCTTCCTGCTGTTCGTGGCGCGGTTGCCGGCTGACTCGGCCGCGCGCCCGCGGGCGGACGGCATCGTTGTGCTCACCGGGGGCGACGAACGGCTTGAAACCGCGGTGGCGCTGCTGGAGGCGGGCGTGGGCAAACGCCTGCTCATCACCGGCGTGGACATGCAGACCACCAAAGCCGTGCTGGGCCATATCGCCAGTGGCGGCCCGCGCTTTTCCTGCTGCGCCGATATCGGCTACGCCGCCCAGGACACCCATGGCAATGCCGAGGAAGCGGCGGACTGGGCGCGGGCAAACCATTTCGCCAGCCTGGTGATCGTCACCGCGCGCTATCACATGCCCCGGGCGCGGCGCGAATTTTCCAGCGTGATGCCGGGAGTCCGGCTGATCCCCTGGCCGGTCGATCCCGATGGCGTCGATGTGGCGCATTGGTGGCGCCATCCGCGCACCGCCCTGCTGCTGCAGCGCGAATATGTCAAATATCTGGTGAGCCTCGTCGCCACCACGCTGGCCAGGGCGTGACGCGCGCATGGTCGCGCTGCGGTCCCTGATCTTCATGCTGTGGTTTGTGCTGCTGACCGCCGTGATGGGCACGCTGTTCCTGCCTCTGCTGGTCTGTCCGCGCCGCGCCACGGTCTGGATGGCGCGGCAATGGGGACGGGCGACGCTTTGGGGCCTGAAGGCGTTCGCCGGCACCGGACGCATCGTGCTGGGCAAACCGCCCCCGGGGGCGGCGCTGATCGCGTCCAAACATATGAGCATGTGGGATACCCTGGCGCTCTATCTGGAGCTTGACGATCCGGGCGTGGTGCTGAAGCGCGGGCTGCTGTGGATTCCGTTTTTCGGCTGGTATGTCTGGAAGGCCGCCGCCATCCCCATCGATCGCGAGGGCGGAGCCTTTGCCCTGCGGCGCATGACCGAGGCGGCGGAAAAAGTGCGGGCCGCGGGCCGTCCGATCGTGATCTTCCCGGAAGGCACCCGCAAAAAGCCGGGCGCGCCGCCGGACTACAAGCCGGGCGTCGCGGGCCTCTATGCCTTGCTGAAACTGTCCTGTGTGCCGGTGGCGCTTGATTCGGGCCGCTACTGGACAGGGTTCATCAAGCGCCCCGGCACCATCACTCTGCAATTCCTCGAACCCATCCCGCCGGGGCTGAAACGGGCCGAGTTCATGCCCATATTGCAGCAGCGGATCGAGAGCGCGACGGACGCGCTGTTGAACCTGGAACGTTAAGAGAACAAATGCCATTATATCCTGGGTGGCCTAACCGCCGCCGATATGGCTATTACCCCAATCCATGCCCGAGCCGATGCCCCAGCCCGTATCAGACATTTCCACCCAGATCTGGGACATGAAATACCGCCTGAAAGCGGCCGACGGCACGCCCATCGACCGCGATGTGGCCGACAGCTGGGCGCGGGTGGCGGTCAGCCTTGCCGCCGCCGAGGCGCCGGAGCAGCGCGCCGCCCGGGCCGCCGAATTCGCCGCCGCCCTGGCCGGGCACCGCTTCCTGCCGGCGGGGCGCATCCTGGCCGGGGCGGGGACCGGGCGCAGCGTCACCCTGTTCAACTGTTTCGTGATGGGCACCGTCACCGATTCGATGGACGGCATCTTCTCGGCGCTGCGCGAGGCGGCGCTGACCCTGCAGCAGGGCGGCGGCATCGGCTATGACTTTTCCACCTTGCGGCCCCAGGGCGCGGCGGTGGCCGGAGTGGGGGCGGACGCCTCCGGGCCGGTCTCCTTCATGGAGGTGTGGGACGCAATGTGCCGCACCATCATGAGCGCCGGGGCGCGGCGCGGCGCGATGATGGCGACCTTGGCGGTCGATCATCCCGACATCGAGGAATTCATCGCCGCCAAGCGCGCGCCGGGCCGGCTCAGCAATTTCAACCTGTCGGTGCTGGTGAGCGACGCGTTCATGGCCGCGGTCAAGGCCGATGCCGACTGGGATTTGAAATTCGGCGGCAGGGTCTATCGCACCCTAAAGGCGCGCACGCTGTGGGAGCGCATCATGCGCTCGACCTATGACTATGCCGAGCCTGGGGTCATCTTCATCGACCGCATCAACCAGCAGAACAATCTTTCCTATTGCGAGACCATTGCCGCGACCAATCCCTGCGGCGAGCAGCCGCTGCCGCCTTATGGCGCCTGCCTGCTGGGTTCGATCAATCTGGCGAAGCTGGTGAAGAAGCCGTTCGAGCCGGATGCGGCGCTCGACCTGGATGCGCTGGAGAAACTGGTCGCCACGGCGGTGCGCATGATGGACAATGCCATCGATGTGTCGCGCTTTCCCCTGGAGGCGCAGCGACAGGAGGCGATGGCCAAGCGCCGCATCGGCCTGGGCGTTACCGGCCTCGCCGATGCGCTGATCTTCTGCAAGGTCAAATACGGCTCGCTGGACAGCCTCATCCTCATCAAGACCTGGCTCTCCACCATCAGCCATGCCGCCTATCGCGCCTCCGTGGCGCTGGCCAAGGAGAAAGGCGCCTTCCCCCTGTTCGACCGCGACGCCTATCTGGCCCGGCCGCATATCCAGGCCCTGCCGCCCGACATCTTCAACGCCATTGCCGCGCATGGCGTTCGTAATTCCCTGCTCACCTCCATCGCGCCCACCGGCACCATTTCGCTGTTCGCCGGCAATGTGTCGAGCGGCATCGAGCCGGTATTCGCCTTCGCTTATGGCCGCAAGGTGCTGCAGCCCGACGGCAGCCGCAGCGAAAGCCGGGTGGAGGATTATGCCGTGCGCGCCTTCCACGCCAAGTTCGGCGAAGGCGCCGCGCTGCCGGATTATTTCGTCAGCGCCCAGACATTGAAGCCGGCTGACCATCTGGCGGTGCAGGCGGCCGCCCAGCCCTTCATAGACAGCGCGATTTCCAAGACCATCAATGTGCCCGCCGGGATTTCGTTCGAGGACTTTGCCCAGGTCTATCAGGAAGCTTATGATTCCGGTTGCAAGGGCTGCACCACCTATCGCCCCAATGCGGTGACCGGCTCGGTGCTGTCCACGTTCGAGGAACCCAGGGACGCGGTCCCTGCCGAAAGCATCATCGCCCGCGCCATGAAGGAAAACATCGGCGAGCCGGAACTGCCCCTCCCCCTGCCTGAGCCCCGCCCCGGCGCCGTCATCTACATGACCCGCCCGCTTGACCGGCCGGAGGAATTGCTGGGCCGCACCTACAAGATCAAATGGCTGGACAGCGACCACGCCTTCTACATCACCATCAATGACATCGAGAAGGACGGACGGCGGCGGCCGTTCGAGGTGTTCATCAACTCCAAGAACATGGAAGCCTATGCCTGGGCGCTGGCGCTGACCCGCATGATTTCGGCGGTGTTCCGCCGCGGCGGCGATGTGTCTTTCGTGGTGGAGGAATTGAAGGCGATCTTCGATCCGCGCGGCGGCCAATGGATGGGCGGGCGCTATGTGCCTTCCCTGCTGGCCGCGATCGGCGAAGTGATCGAACGCCACATGATCGAGATCGGCTTCATGGGTTCACGCCCTCCCGCCTTCCCACCCGAGACTCCCGACATCTCCCATATCCCGCCCGAAGGCGCCCGCGCCCGCTTCTGCCCGCGTTGCGGCGATGCCAGCTTCATCAAGCTGGAAGGCTGCGATTCCTGCATGTCCTGCGGTTATTCAAAGTGTATCTGAAGACGCGATGAACTATTCCAGCCGCTTCTGGCTCTATGCGCCGCTATGCCTGTTTCTCATCCTCGCCGCCGGGGTGGCGGTGCATTGGTGGCGCGCGGCCTCGGCGTTCGACAAAAAGCTGGATGCGATGAAGGGCCACGACGCGGTTCCCGGGATCGTCATCGACTGGCAGGCGAAAACACTTTCGGGCTTTCCGTTCCGCCTGGATGTGGTGTTCGGCCGCCTGTCGGTGAAGGGCGCGGGCGCGCATGGGCCGTTTGCCTGGACCAGCGACCAGTTCGCACTGCATGCCCTTACCTATGGCCGCGCCAAGACCGTGTTCGAAGCGGCGGGCCGCCAGCATGTGGCCTGGACCGGCGCCGACGGCGCCCCGCATGACGTCGACTTCCTGCCTGGCAGCCTGCATGCCAGCAGCGTCATGGGCAGCAAGGGCCTGGCCGGTTTCGATCTCGACATCGCCGACGCGGTCGGCAAGAGCCTTGCCGCCGGGCGTTTCCAGTTCCACATGCGGCACGATCCCGATGGCCACAGCCTCGACCTCATGCTGCGGGCCGACGAGGTGCGGGGGCTGGGTGCGCCGCGCAAGCTGATGCAGGCCTATGCCGTCCTCAGCAATGCGCCGGCGATGGCGCCCCTGTTGCGGGGCGAGGCGCGCTGGCCCGATGCGGCTCGCGACTGGCGCCTCCGGGGTGGCACCGTCCGCCTGTCGCAAGTCGCCGCCCCCGACCTGGCGCCGGACGCGCTGCTGTCGTCTCTCTACTGAGTTCAGGTGCGCCCGAAATTCGGCGCCGCGCTGTCCTGGCCCTGGTCGATGATGGCGCGGCGGATGTCGCGGGTGCGGGTGAAAAAGTCGAACAGCAACTGGCCGTCACCATTGCGCACCGCACGCTGCAGCACGCTCAAATCCTCGTTGAAGCGGCCCAGCACTTCCAGCACCGCCTCGCGGTTGCCCAGGAAGACGTCGCGCCACATGGTGGGATCGGAGGAGGCGATGCGGGTGAAATCGCGAAACCCGCCGGCGGAATATTTGATCACCTCGCCCTCGGTCACCGCTTCCAGGTCATGGGCGGTGCCGACAATGTTGTAGGCGATCAGGTGCGGCAGGTGGGAAGTGATCGCCAGCACCAGATCGTGATGGGAGGCCTCCATCACCTCCACCTGGCTGCCCAGTCCCTGCCAGAATTCCTTCAGCCGCGCCACCGCCAGCGGGTCGGCGCCTTCCGGCGGGGTCAGGATCGCCCAGCGATTGTCGAACAGGCTGGCGAAGCCCGCTTCGGGTCCGGAATATTCCGTGCCGGCGATGGGATGGGCGGGAATGAAATGCACCCCCGGCGGGATGGCGGGGCCGACATCGCGGATCACCGCGCCCTTGACCGAACCGACATCGGACAGGATGGCGCCCTTGGCCAGATGCGGCGCCAGCGTCGCGGCGATGGCTTTGTAGGTGCCGACCGGGGAGCATAGAATCACCAGATCGGCATCGGCAACACAGGCGCCGATGTCGAAATCCAGGTTGTCGGCGAAACCGATGGTGCGGGCGCGCTTGAGGACATCGGCACTGGCGTCATGGCCGGCGATCTGCCGGGCGAGGCCGCCACGGCGCGCGGCATGGGCGATCGAGGAGCCGATCAGACCCAGACCCACAATCGCCAGTTTCCGGAATGGCTCCATCGTCACGCCGCCATGAATTGCTGGATAAGCGACACCGCCAGCCGGTTCTGCTCTTCCGTGCCCACCGTCATGCGCAAACAGTCCGGCAGGCCGTAATTGCCCACCGCCCGCAGGATAACACCGCGCGAACTCAGATAGCCATCGGCGGCGGCGGCATTTTTCGGAGCGGGCGGGAAATGGATGAGGACGAAATTGCAGACGCTGTCGTCAACCTGCAGTCCCGTCTTGCGGATCTCCGCCGTGATCCAGGGCAGCCATTGGGCATTGTGCGCCGCCGATCTCTCGACATGAGCGCGGTCCCTGATAGCGGCCGCACCGACATGCTGCTGGATCATCGCCGTGTTGAAGGGCCCGCGGATGCGGTTGAGCACGTCGCACACCGCAGCGGGCGCATAGCACCAGCCGATGCGCAGCCCCGCCAGGCCGTGAATCTTGGAGAAGGTGCGCGTCATCACCACATTGTCGAAGCGCGAGACCATTTCGATCCCCGCTTCATAATCGTTCTTCAGCACATATTCGCTATAGGCCGCGTCGATCACCAGCAAGGTATCGGGCGACAGGCCGGCATGCAGCCGCCGCATCTCTTCATGGGTCAGGTAGGTGCCGGTCGGATTGTTGGGATTGGCGATATAGACCAGCCGCGTCTTGGGCGTCACCGCCGCCAGCATGGCATCGACATCGACCTTGAGATTCTTCTCCGGCACCATCACCGGCACGGCGCTGTTGGCGAGAGTGGCGATCTTGTAGACCAGAAAGGCATGCTTGCTGAACAGCGCCTCGTCGCCCGGCCGCAGATAGGCGTTGGCCAGCATGGTCAGGAGCGCATCGGAGCCGTCGCCCGAGGCGATGATGCGTGCCGGGTCCAGGCCGTAGACCTCGCCGATCGCTTCGCGCAGCAGCCGGGCCGAACCTTCGGGATAAAGTTGCAGGTCGCGGCTGGCGGCCTTCAACGCCTCCACCGCCTTGGGGCTGGGACCGAGCGGAGATTCATTGGAGGAAAGCTTATGGACCTTTGCCACGCCCGCGATGGCGGCACGGCCGCCGACATAAGGCGTGATGTCGAGGATGCCGGGCTTTGGCGTCGGGCTCATGGCGGGTCCAAAAAAGGGCGGTATTGATAGTGGCAGGCTCCGGTAAAAGCAAAGTGCAAGTCCGGCATTCGTTGACATACGTAGATACCAGCCTTAGCTAGCGCCCAAGGACCGGATTTGATGACCGAGACGCCCCGTTTTCTCCGCCCTGTCACCATGCAGGAAGCCGATATCGGCCATGCGGTGACGTTCGAGCAGCCGCTGGCGCTGGATTGCGGCCGCAGCCTCGCGCCCACCACCGTCGCCTATATGACATATGGCACGCTGAACGCCGGCAAGACCAACGCGGTGCTGGTCTGCCATGCCCTGACCGGGGACCAGTTCGTCGCCTCCGACCATCCCATCACCGGCAAGCCGGGTTGGTGGACGACCATGGTGGGTCCGGGCAAGCCGATCGACACCGACCGCTTCTTCGTCATCTGCGCCAATGTGATCGGCGGCTGCATGGGCTCGACCGGCCCGGCCGAGATCGACCCGGAGACCGGCAAGCCGTTCGGCCTTTCCTTCCCGCTGGTGACGGTGCGCGACATGGTGCGGGCGCAGAAGATGCTGATCGACCATCTGGGCATCGAAAAGCTGTTGGCGGTGGTGGGCGGCTCGATGGGCGGCATGCAGACCCTGCAATGGGCGGCGTCCTATCCCGAAGCCGTGCGCGCCGTGGTGCCGATCGCCTGCGCGGCGCGGCATTCGGCCCAGAACATCGCTTTCCACGAAGTCGGACGCCAGGCGATCATGGCCGATCCCGACTGGAAGAACGGCGAATACCAGCTTGCCGGGACGCGGCCCTCCAAGGGGCTGGCGGTGGCGCGCATGGCGGCGCACATCACCTATCTGTCGGAGGTGGCGCTGCAGCGCAAATTCGGCCGCAACCTGCAGAACCGCAACGCCTTGTCGTTCCAGTTCGCGCCCGATTTCCAGATCGAATCCTATCTGCACTACCAGGGCGCCAGTTTTGTCGATCGCTTCGACGCCAATTCCTACCTCTACATCACCAGGGCGATGGATTATTTCGACCTGGCCGAGGAACATGCCGGCCAGCTTGCCGACGCCTTCCGCGGCAGCCCGACACGGTTCTGCATCATCTCCTTCACCAGCGACTGGCTGTTTCCCACCGCGGAGAACAAGCGCATCGCCCATGCCCTCAACGCCGTGGCGGCACCGGTCAGCTTCGTGGAGATCAAGACCGACAAAGGGCACGATGCTTTCCTGCTGGACGAGCCGGAGATGTTCGGCACGGTGCGAGGCTTTCTCAATTCCGTTGCGGCGGGCATCGCGTGAACATGATCGCCAGCATTCCCCAGGGCTTGCGTCCCGATCTCGCCGCCATCGCGGCGATGATCCGGCCTGGCAGCCGGGTGCTGGATGTCGGCTGCGGCGACGGCGCCCTGCTGGAACATCTGGTGCGCACCAAGAATGTCGATGGCCGCGGCATCGAGCTGTCGCAGCAGAACGTCAATGCCTGCGTGGCGCGGGGCCTGGCGGTGGTGCAAGGCGATGCCGACACCGACCTGGCCGACTATCCCGCCCGCGTGTTCGACGCTGTGATCCTGTCCCAGACCATCCAGGCGACGGAGAAACCCCGCGCGGTGCTGGACCATCTGCTGCGCATCGGCCGGCGCACGGCGGTGTCGCTGCCCAATTTCGGTTATTGGAAAGTGCGGCTGTCGCTGCTGGTGGGCGGGCGCATGCCGCGTACCAGGGCGCTGGACTATTCCTGGTTCGACACCCCCAACATCCATCTGTGCACCCTGGCCGATTTTGTCGACCTGACCCGGCTGTGCGGCGCTGAGACCGTCGAGGCCCACGCCCTGCGCGAGAATGGGACTACCGCTCCGATGCAGCCCAGCGCCTGGGGTCCCAACCTGCTGGCGCCGGGCGCGATTTTCCTGCTCAAGAAAAGCTAAACATCAGAGCCGACGGTCTTCAGCCCGGCGCGGCGCGTCGCCTTGGCCGGAACCGGCGTGGCGGCATAAAGCGATTTGGTCACTTCCACCACATGCACCCCGCCGATGCCGGGGAACATCCTTTGGCCAACCCGCTCCCAGCCGGCGCCATTGCGCACCAGGGCGCGGCTCTTGAGCGGCGGGGCATAGAGCGCGCGTTCCCAGCGGCCGGGTTCGAACAGCGCGTCGCGCAGGATGCGCCCCAGCTCGCCCCGCGAAAAGGGCCGGCCGTGGCCGAACGGCGAACGCTCAAGCTGCGACCACAGGCTGGCGCGGTTGGGGGCGACGATCAGCACCCGCCCTTCCGGCGCCAGCACCCGCCAGATCTGGCGCAGCAGGGGGCGCAGGCTTTCGGCGCCTTCCAGCCCATGCACGATGAGGATGCGGTCGAAGAACACGTCGGGAAACGGCAGCGCATCTTCCTCGCACAAGGCGGCGGCGCATTTCTCCGCCGGCCAGGCCATCACCCCCATGGCGGAGGGCATCGCCGCCACCACCCGCTCGGCCTCGCCCGCGAAGGCGCGCAGATAGGGCGGGGCGAAGCCATAGCCCAGCAGCCGCAGGCCCCTGATGTCGGGCCAGAACTCCCGCACCCGGCGCAGGATCGCCCGCCGCGCCACCTCGCCCATCGCGGTGTCGTAGAAGGCGGCAACGGCGCGCACTTCGGGTTCCATATCCAAGGCTTAATCCTGCCCGCGGGGCGGTTCAATGGCAGCGCCGGGCCTGCTAGGCTTTGAGCATGACCGAGATCGAGATCGTCCCCTGCCTGTACGACAATTACGCCTATCTGGTGAAGGACGGCGCGTCCTGTGCCGTGGTCGATCCCTCCGAGCCGGGGCCGGTGAAGGCGGCGCTGGCGCGGCGGGGCTGGACGCTCAGCCATATCCTCAACACCCATCATCATCTCGACCATACCGGCGGCAACCTGGCCCTGAAGCAGGAATTCCACGCCCTGGTGGTGGGGCCGGAGAAGGACAGCGCCCGCATCCCCGGCATCGATGTCGGGGTGGACGAGCGCGCAGGCTGGGAATTCGCCGGCAAGAGGGTCGCGGTGCTGGAAGTTCCCGCCCATACCCGCGGCGCGATCACTTTCGTCATCGAGGGCAACGCCTTCACCGGCGACACCTTGTTCGCGATGGGCTGCGGGCGGCTGTTCGAAGGCGATCCCGAAATGATGTGGACCAGCCTGTCCAAGCTGATGCGGCTGGCGGACGACACCAGAATCTGGTGCGGCCATGAATACACCCAGAACAATGGCCGCTTCGCCCAGACCCTGGAGCCGGGCAATGCGGCGCTGGCGGCACGGATGCGCGCGGTGAACGAGGCGCGGGCGCAGAAGCGGCCCACCGTGCCGTCGACCATGGCGCTGGAGAAGGCGACCAATCCCTTCCTGCGGCCCGACATGCCCGAAATCCGCAAGAGCCTTGGCATGGAAGGCGCCGGCACCGTGGCGGCGTTCGGCGAGATACGGCGCAGGAAGGATAGTTTCTAGCCCCGGTGTCATGGCCCACTTCAGGTGGGCCATCCAGCAGGCGAGCGTCCGCGAGCCAATGAGTCCTGCGGCCCTGGATGGCCCGCGTAAAGCGGGCCATGACAGTTGGGTATGCGGACAAACGGCGTGACCGCCGTTAGCGATCCTTCTTCTTGTCGCTGTCGCCGCTGCTGACTGTGTCGGCAACGCCGCCCACCACATCGCCGGCGACATCGACGGTGGTGCCGACCACGGTGGTGGCGGCGCCGACTGCGGTGCTGCCCACCTCATAGACGGCGCAGCCCGCGAGCAGGGTCAGCAGGGCGCAGGCAAGGACAAGGACGCGCATGACGGACCACCTTTCGACCCGCCAATTTTACCCGCCGGGCGGATGAAATAACCACTAACTTTGCCGATAGGATTCGATTCGGGAACCTGACGGTGTTTCAGCGTCTCTTCGCCACCCGGCTTTACAGCGCGGGGCTGCCGCGCGGCCTCATGCGCGACCTGGAAACGGCGAGCCTTGCCATCGCCGAAGGCGACCGCGCCGGGCAGCGCTGGGCGAAGGCGCATGGCTACAAGGGCTATACATCGTATGCCTCGCTGGACGACCTGACCCTGCGCGATCCCGCCTTCGCGGCGCTGGAGCAGCAGCTTGGCGACCACATCGCCGCCTTCGCGCGCGAAGTGGATTTCGATCTGGGTCGACGCAAGCTGGCGATGGACAGTCTCTGGGTCAATGTGATGACGCGCGGCGCAGTGCATGCGCCCCATATCCATCCCCATGCCGTGATCAGCGGCACCGTCTATGTCAACGCGCCGCCGGGCGCGGGCGCGATCCGGTTCGAGGACCCGCGCCTGCCGATGATGATGGCGGCGCCGCCACGCAAGGCGAACGCGAAACCCGACAACAAGACCTTCGTGACCCTGCGGCCCAGGGCGGGCACCCTGCTGTTGTGGGAAAGCTGGCTGCGCCATGGCGTGGAGACCAACGAGGCCAGGACCCCGCGCATCTCGGTCAGCTTCAATTATCGCCTCGATTAGCCGCAATCTGTGGGGAGGTGGATAGCCAAAACCGCGATCCCTTGATCGTTGAATGGCACGAAATCCCCCCTCCCCCCGGGAGTCCGCTCGGTCAGCGATGGCACAGCGCAATCTCATGCGCGGAGATTACGCCGCCTCAGTATGGCGCGCGACGTGGATATCTACAGATCAGCAAGATTAACTTGTCATACAATCATGCGAACGAATCGGGCGAGAAGTCCTATGGAGATGAAGGTTGTCAATCCAGATACCGGCGATGACTTCGTCCTTGAGAGAACAGAGGACCTTGGTTCGGATTTGGCCGCATTTCATTCGTCTATTTGCAAACATGCAATCAAACACCTTTGTAAGGCTGAAATCTCAGACGGTAGAGTTCAACTGCGCGAACAATGTTCAGCATGCGGCAAGCTTTGTGGCCCTGCAAAAAAGCAGAATGGGCCCACCGCAGCAGTCCTCGATGCAGATCCATCCATAGAGCGCAACTATCAACGTGATCGCCAGGTGCGCTACGATGACATCATTCGTAAGCACGTGCGCTTGCAATCTGAACACGATGGAGAGTGGTGGGAAAAGTATAGCCAGTACCTGCTGTCGGCAACTTGGTCGGAAAAAAGGAAAAAAGTTATGGCCCGGGCACGGGGGATTTGTGAGGGTTGCTTGGAAGGAGCGGCCACACAGGTCCATCATAAAACCTATAGCCATGTCTTCA
>Ga0265325_10000959_pt1 | contig 20847 bp, 16 predicted proteins | sample 41420metaG_FD_202090 | JGI IMG/M metagenome (GOLD analysis project Ga0265325, IMG submission 202090) | Rhizosphere microbial communities from Carex aquatilis grown in University of Washington, Seatle, WA, United States - 4-14-20 metaG | ecosystem: Host-associated > Plants > Roots > Rhizosphere... | reverse complement strand
TGATCTTCGCGCAAGCCACGTTCAACTTGACGTTCCTGCAACCCGACACCAGCGAAGAGACGCTGATCTTCGCCGCGGTTCTGGCGCTGATCTTCCTGCTGTTTGTGGCCCTCACGTTCGTGTTGCTGCGGACGCTCCTGCGCCTCTATGCCGAACGCAAGACTGGGGTGCTGGGATCCAAGTACCGCAGCCGGATGGTGCTGGGCGCTTTACTGCTATCGCTGGGACCGGTCATTTTCTTCTTTCTGTTCTCGTATGGCCTGATGAACCGTTCCATCGAGAAGTGGTTTTCCCGGCCGGTGGAAGATGTGGAGTACCGCACCAATGCGATCGTTTCCCTGTTGACGGAATACGCCGCGACCAACGCCCGCGATGAAGCCCTGCGGATCGCTGCTTCGCCCGAGGCGCAAAAGGCGTTTCAGACCGGAAATTTCTCCTCCATCATGGACGAGCTCCGGCGCAGTGAAGTGACTCTGCAAGGTGGTTTCGCTTTCGCGGTGGTTGGTGGGCGGGCCGAAGCCGCGTTTCATGCCCCGGAACCCTGGCCCCTGCTGCGTCCCAAGCTGCCGTTGGACGCGCCACCCCAGCAGACAAAATTGTTCAGTGTTCTGGATCAAACCTATGTCCTGGGACGCGCGCCGATCGGCCATAACAGCGAGATTCTGGTGGCCATGCCGCTGCCGCCGAATTACTCGGCCGTGCTGAGCGATCTGGAGCACAGCCAGCAACAATATCGCGACCTTCGTTTGCAGCGCCGGCGCGTCCGCCGCACTTACCTGGGATTCCTTTTGCTGCTGACGGTTGGCGTGCTGTTCGCCTCGACCTGGCTGGCCCTTTATCTCTCGAAGATGGTCACACGCCCGCTGGTGGCGCTGGCGGAGGCGACCCAGGAAATATCGCGCGGGCGCTTGGACTACCGGATTGATGTTCAGGCGGGCAATGAAATCGGCCAACTGGTGGAGTCCTTCAATCGCATGGCGGCCGACCTGGAAGCCAGCCGCACCGGCATCGAAGCCTCCCGCCACGACCTCGCTGCTGTGAATGTGCAGCTGGAACAGCGTACCCGGCACATTGAGACGATTCTGGAAAGTGTCCCGTCCGGGGTGCTCTCCCTCGACGCATCCCGCTGCGTGCTTCATTCCAATCGGGCGGCACGGCATCTGTTACAGCTGGCCGACGTTCCGCCTGCCTCCCAGTGCACGCTGCGCGATGTTCTGCCGGAGGAGGTGGTGGGCGACGTCGAGCACCTGCTTCGCAAAGCCGACCGCATGGGAACCACTACCAGCCAAATCGAAATCGTTACGCCTCGCGTGAAGCTGAACGTGGCCATGACGGTGGCTTCCCTCGATCCGCCCTTGCGCTTGTCAGGGACCGACCAACAGCGGATGGGATATGTCGTGGTGTTCGAAGACTTGACCGATCTGCTGCGCGCCCAGAAGCAGACCGCCTGGCGCGAAGTGGCGCGGCGTATTGCGCACGAAATCAGGAACCCGCTTACGCCCATCGCGCTCTCCGCCGAACGCATTCGCCGCCACCTGGAACGCGGAACGCCTCCTGACACCGCGTCTTTGAACGTGATCCGCCACTGCGCTCAAACCATCGGCTCGTCGGTGGAAACTCTCCGTACTTTGGTGGACGAGTTTTCGGCCCTGGCGCGCTTTCCCGCTTCTCAGCCGCAGGCGTCCGATATCAACCTCATCGTGAACCAGGCACTGGTCATGTTCGATGGCCGGCTCGACGGTGTCCGGGTGCAAAGATTTCTCGGATCGGGCCTACCGCGGGTGCAAGCTGATCCGGAAGCCATGAAACGCGCCATCGCCAACCTGGTGGACAATGCCGCCGAAGCCATGCACGACTCCATGGTGAAGGAGATCCAAATTTCCACCGCGCTGCTGGGAGATCGCGACTCGGTCGAGATCGTGGTCTCCGACAGCGGACACGGCGTAACTTCCGAGGTAAAGGAAAAACTTTTTCTGCCCTACTTCTCCACTAAGAGACGCGGGACCGGACTGGGTCTGGCTATCGTCAGTCGCATCGTAGAAGACCACCATGGCTCCATTCGCGTGGAAGAGAATGCGCCCGTGGGGACCCGGTTTATCGTAGAGTTACCTGTGGCGCAGGAAATCGCCGCCCTGGCCACTGACCAAAATGCAGACCATTCTAATCGTGGATGACGAGTCCCAGATCCGCAGCTCGCTACAGGGCGTGCTGGAGGACGAGGGCTACAAGACGCTGCTGGCCGGCAGCGGCGAGGAGTGCCTGGAAACGCTCCGCCGCAAGTCGGTCGATATCGTCCTGCTGGACATTTGGCTGCCGGGGATCGACGGGCTGGAGACGCTGGAGAAGCTGGTCGAGAGTGAAGACCATCCTGAGGTCATCATGATCTCAGGACATGGCAACATCGAAACCGCGGTGCGGGCTACCAAACTCGGCGCCTTCGACTTCCTGGAGAAACCGCTTTCCATCGAGCGCACCTTGATCGTCCTCAAGAACGCGATTGAGTCCAAGCGCCTGCGCAGCGAAAACCTCGAATACAAGAAACAGTTTCAAGTACGAAGCGTCATCGTCGGCGACAGCATCCCCATGAAGGCGCTTCGCCAGCAGATCTCGCTGATGGCCCCGACCAACGGCCGGGTGTTGATCTACGGCGAGTCGGGCGTCGGGAAGGAATTGGCGGCGCGCGCCATTCACGCCCAGAGCCTCCGCAAAGACAACATGTTTGTCGAGGTGAACTGCGCCGCTATTCCCGAAGACCTGATCGAGAGCGAGTTGTTCGGACATCGTAAGGGAGCGTTCTCCGCCGCCACCGCCGATAAAGAAGGAAAGTTCCAGAAGGCCGATGGGGGAACGCTCTTTCTGGATGAAGTCGGCGACATGAGCCTCAAGACCCAGTCGAAGGTGTTGCGGACGCTGGATGAAGGCCGCTTCGCACCGGTGGGTGAGGAAGAGCCGATTACCGTGGATGCACGCGTGATCGCCGCCACCAACAAAGACCTGGAAGAAGAAATCTCCCGGGGCAATTTCCGCGAAGATCTGTTCTACCGGCTGAACGTGATTCCCTTCTATGTGCCGCCGCTCCGCGAGAGAAAGGAAGACATCCCTCTTCTGGCCCGGTATTTCCTGAAGGAGTTTTCCCAGACCTACAATCGCCGCCCGAAAGAGATGTCCGACGATGCCCTCGACGCACTGGTCCGTTATTCATGGCCCGGAAACATTCGAGAACTGCGCAACTTGATCGAGCGCATCATGATCATGAATCCTACGGTGAGCAAGCTGGAGCGCAAGCATCTTCCCACCCTGATCTACCGCGAGGGTGGACGCCGGACAATCGGAGATTTCTCCAGCCTGCATCAGGCGCGAGCTGCGTATGAACGCGACTATATCCTGAAGAAGCTGGATGAGAACCACGGCAACGTAAGCCGTACGGCAGAAGTGCTGGGGTTGGAACGCAGTCATATGTACCGCAAGATGAAAGCGCTGGGAATCGCGGTGAAGGAATAAAGGATGGCTTTGACAGGACGATCGTATTGGGTGGCCCTGATTCTGGTGGCAGTCTCCGTGCTGGCTGGCGCGTTGCCTGCTCTCGCACAGGAGACAACCGCCGCCGACGAAATGCACGCCGGTATTGTGGCTTTCAAATTCTCCGACTACCCGGGGGCGGCGGGGCACTTCCGCACGGCGCTCGAGCTGAGTCCCAGTCTCCCGCAAGCCCGCCTCTTCCTGGCAACGGCCTACGCGCAGCAGTACATTGCGGGCGATGACTCAGCCGCGAATGTCGCCATCGCCGAGCAGGCAATCGACGAGTTTAAGAAGGTCCTGAGCGGCGATCCGACCGAGCAGGAGCGCTACAAGAGCGTCGTTCCCATCGCGTCCCTGAGCTTCAACTTGAAGCGGCTCGACCAGGCTCGCGAATATTACGGCAAGGCGATTGAATTAAACCCTGACGAGGCGCGCAACTACTTCACCATCGGTTTGATTGACTGGACCGAAGCGTCCCAACAACGAACGAAAACGCGCTCCGAGACGGGCCTGACTGAGAGCGAGATGATCAGCGACCCGGCCGCCTGTGCGTCTTTGAGAGTGAAAAACCAGCAGAAGGTTGAAGACGGGATGCAGCGTTTGCAAAAAGCTCTTGAGCTACAGGCGGACAACAGCGATGCGATGGGATACCTGAACCTGTTGTACCGCGAACGCGCGGAATATGAATGCGACGATCCAGAAGCGCGTAAAGCCGATCTCAAGGCCGCTGACGAGTGGGTGGACAAGGCAGTTGCGTCAAAGAAAGGCGAGCCGAAACCCGAACCGAAAGCCGAGCCAAAACCCGAACCGGAGGGCGAGCCGAAAGCCGAGCCGGAGAAAGCCGCTCCGAAGCAGCCGTAGCACCTGAAGGTCAATCAGAATCCGGATCGGGATCTTCGCTCTTCTCTGCCCCCGACATGTGCTGCAACTGATGGCGCCAGTCGGTTTCCTCGACAAACTGCCGCGAGTCGCGCCACCCAGCCCGGACCTTTACGAACAATTCCAGGAATACTTTGGTGTTCAGCAACCGCTCGATCTGCAGCCGGGCAGCGGTACCGATCTTCTTCAGGGTTGTGCCCTGCTTGCCGATGAGGATGGCCTTCTGCCCATCGCGCTCGCAGTAGATCACGGCGGCAATGCGGGTGAGCTTCCCACGCTCCTCGTACTGTTCAATCAGCACCGTCGTTGCGTACGGCACTTCCTGGGACGTGGCGATCAGCACTTGCTCGCGGATCAGCTCCGCTACCAGGAAGCGCTCGGGCTGATCGGTAATCTGGTCCTTGGGGAAGTATCGTGGTCCTTCGGGAAGCGCCTTGACGACGGCATCCAGCAACATGTCGAGACCCTGATGCTTCATGGCGGAGATCGGAATTACCTCGGCGAAGTCGTGCCGCTCCTTGTACTCAGCAATGAGCGGCAGCAGGCGCTGCTTGTCCAGCGCGTCAATCTTGTTGAGCAGCAGGAAACATGGCTGGCCGGCCTTCTTGACGATATCCAGCACAAACTTGTCGCCGGTACCGAACTTCTCAGTCGCATCCACGATCAGCAGCAGCAGGTCGCAGCCTTCCAGCGCGTCGTACACCTCTTTCATCATTCGCCGGTTCAGGGAGTTGATCGGCTTATGAACCCCTGGCGTGTCCACCAGAACAATCTGCCCCGAAGGACGCTTGCCCTTGTGCTCGACGTTCACGATTCCCTGGATACGGTTGCGCGTGGTCTGCGGCTTGCGATTGACGATGGCGAGCTTCTCGCCGACCAGCGCATTCAGCAACGTGGACTTCCCTGCGTTGGGGCGGCCGATGATGGAGACGAAGCCGGAGCGGAATGCCATCTCAGGCCTGGACCTGTTTAGTCTGGAGGCTGACGCGCACGCGTTCCACGCGGCGCTCCGTGGATTCGAGGACTTCGAACCGCAATCCGTTTTCTTCAAAAACTTCGCCCGGCTTGGGGATGTGTCCCGCCAGTTCGCTCACCAACCCGGCGATCGTGGCCGCCTCTTTTTGGTCGGGCCGGACGCCCAGCAGCTTCTCCAGCAGATCGATGTCGGTATTGCCGTTGAAGATGTAGGACGTGTCGCTCTCCTTGGCAACCTCAGCCTTCTCGTGCTCGTCGCGGATCTCGCCGACAATCTCCTCCACCAGGTCTTCGATGGTAACCACGCCGCCGACCCCGCCATATTCGTCAATCACAATCGCCATGCGGATGTTGTCGTGCTGCATCTCGCGCAGCAGCTCGCTGCCCAGCTTGGTCTCGGGAACAAAATACACGTCCCGCTTCATGAGATCGCGGACGGTCTTGGTGCGCGCCTCGCTGTCCGGCACTTGTAATAAGTCCCTGGCGTACACAATGCCCTTGATGTGGTCGATATTGCCCTCGTATACCGGCACGCGCGAGTACGGGTGTCGTTTCACCAACTCGGTGAGGTCTTCGATGGTGGTAGTGAGCGGCACCGCGATGATCTCCGGACGCGGCGTCATCACTTCCCGCACCGTCTTGTCGCCGAACTCGACCACCGACTGGATGAGCGCCCGGTCGCTTTCCTCCAGAATCCCTTCTTCCTGACCGGCCTCAATCAGCGCGTCGACAGCCTCCGATGGATGCTCCGGCTCCAGTTCCACGTGCGCCTTGGACAGCTTTGCGACTGACAGCGCAAAGCTCAGAACCAGGGTCGCCGGAAGGGCAAGATAGATCAGTACCCGCAAGACCGGCACCCAGTGCGTCAGCCACTCGCCTCGGGTGCGAACAAAAAACAGGTAGGGCAGCAGCCGGTTGAAGATCACGATGATGAAGACCAGGCTGACCGCCGCCTGCACCAGATCGAGCACCACCCAGCGCTTCTCCATGAACAGCACGTAGCCGATGAGCACGCCGATGCTGGCAACGCAGATTTGCGTCAGCATGGCCATGGAAAGCCCCGCACGCTCCCGGCTCACGTGCAAGCGCGGCTCGACCCGTTGTTCGTAGGCCTCGATGTTCTCCTGGAACTCGCGGGAGAGAAACTTGCCCGCCTCGGCGTACAAGCGGTCGACGTAGGAAACCAGCGCCAGTAACGCCATCAGGACCAGCAGCAGGATGGATAACGGGAGGTTCATGTCCGGACGCCCCAGCGCTTCCGCTCGGCGGAGCGCTTGCCGCCCTTCCGCGCCGGCTGCAGTTTCGCTCCATACGCGCGTTCGATCAACCCGGTTGGAAGTTTGAGCTGTTGCCGCAATTCCGTTTCCCGAGCTTTCATCTTGCCGTTGTCGGTCTCGTGGTCGTAGCCGGCGAGATGCAACAGGCCATGCAAGATAAGGATCTTCAATTCGGCCTCAGCGGAATGGCCTAGTTCGACAGCATTCGATTTGGCAATGTCGGCGGAGATGGCAATGTTGCCGGCCAGCCTCGGTTCAGGAGACGGAAACGAGAGCACGTCCGTCGGCTTGTCTTGCTTGCGGAAGCGCCGATTCAAGGCCTGCAGCTCGCGGCTCGATGTGATGAGAATTTCTACCTCAGCGGCTATTCCAATGGCCCGCCGTGCTCGTCCAGCGAACAGGGTCAGAGCCCGCTCCCGAACGCCCCTGGCTTTGTGCACTAGGATTACCATTTCCTCAAGAACAAATGGGAGGGCAACAAGGCCCTCCCACATGATGATATCAAGTTTCTACTCGGAAACGTGGTTTGGTGGCGGTGACGGCGCTTCCGTCGCAGGTACTTCCGCCAGTTGCGCATCGCGCCCGATGCCGGCCGTAGGGGGCTGGCCATTGCCGTTTTTCGCCATGGCCGCACCATTGCCATTCTTGACTTCCAGCGATAGCGACAACTGTTCGTTACGTCCCTTGTAATCGTCGTAAGCGCGGATGATGCGCTGCACTAGATGATGCCGCACCACGTCGCCCTCATCGAAGTAGCAGAAGCGCAGCCCTTCCACCTTGCCTAGAATGTCGACCGCCTCCAGCAGCCCGCTGCGGTTGGCGTTCGGCAGATCGATCTGCGTGATATCGCCGGTAATGACCGCTTTGGAGTTGAACCCCAGGCGGGTGACGAACATCTTCATCTGCTCGGACGTGGTGTTCTGCGCTTCATCCAGAATGACGAACGAATCGTTTAGCGTCCGCCCGCGCATGAACGCGATAGGCGCGATCTCGATAATGTTCTTCTCCAGATAGCGGTCCACCTTGTCCGGTTCGAGCATGTCGTACAGCGCGTCGTACAGCGGACGAAGATACGGGTCCACCTTCTCCTGGAGTGTTCCGGGCAAGAAGCCCAGCCGCTCACCGGCTTCCACCGCCGGCCGCGCCAGGATAATGCGGTCAACGCGCTTCGACATCAGCGCTGCAATGCCCATGGCAACGGCCAGATAGGTCTTGCCGGTCCCTGCCGGTCCGATACCGAAAACCATGTCATGCTTCTCGATGGCCTCGATATAACGGCGCTGATTGATGCTCTTGGGCTGCACCGTGCGCTTGCCGAAGGAGCGCTGCTTACCGGCTTCCGCCAGACCGCGCAAGGTCGCCGTGGAGTCGGCGGTCAACACTCGGATCATCGAACCCAAGTCGCCGTTCACAAACGCGAAGCCGTTGCGCAACAGATGCTCGTAGTCCTGGAATATCTTCTCAGTGCGGCCGACGTCGCTGGGCGCACCTGTGATCTCGATGGAATCGGCCTGCATGATGATGGCGACATTCAAACCATCTTCCAGCAGGCGCAGGTTTTCGTCGCGGGTGCCGAACAGGGTTTCGATGTTGGGGCTGATTTCGATATTTTTCTTCATCTGGAGCCGGAAGCCTGCCTCCCTGGGGTTCGGATTTCGAACGCTGGCTGGACGACGTGCAGACCAACCACTTCAGTCTGACATTTGGATGCGTGGCAGTGTTTTGGCGCTGAGGAGGTGCTGCCCGAAAGTTCGCCGAAGCGAAAAACAACTCTCATTGCCCGCTAGCGTAATCCCGAATCGGAACGGAGTCAATGGCACAGACCGGCAATCCAGTGCTGTGGGAGATACATTCCCGTAACATTCTGCCAGCCTGACCCATCCCACAATTGTTAGATGGCGTTTTTGGAGAAGAGGAACCGGCGCAATCACGACTTCTCCAGCGGTGCGATCCGCCGGCCGCCGGTTTGCCCAATCTGCTCATGCTCCTGTAAAATTAAGAATCCGGCTCACGTCGAGATTCTTACCGAGGATTACAAGAAAAGTATGGCAGACCATTTTTCGGCGCTTAAGCGTGCGCGCCAGACAGAAACCAAGACCACGCGCAACCGCGCCAATAAGTCCCGCCTGCGCAGTGCATTACGCTCCCTGCGCGAGGCCATCACCAAGGGCGATAAGACGGCTGCCCAAACCGCCTATCGGGAAACCGCGTCGGTCGTGGACAAGGGCGTCCAGAAGGGCGTTCTGCACAAGAACACCGCCAGCCGCTACAAGTCCCGCCTCAGCAAACGAGTGAAGGCCGTAGGCGCGGCGAAGTAGGTCAATTTTCAGCAAATTTTAAAGGCGAGCTAGGTGCCCGCCTTTTTGCTTTCCGAGCCTTTGTTTTCACCACGGAGAACACCGAGCGCACGGAGAAGACGTTTCTTCTTGATCTCTTAATTGCTTAACTCCGTGGCCTCCGTGTTGGCCCTGCCACCGCCGGTTCCATTGCAACAACATCAGCCCGAAGGGCGCGTCATGACAGCCCAGCACGGAGCCGCAGGCGGAGTGCTGGGTAGGCTTCATTTTGTGTGGTGAGCCCGGCGGGGGCGGCGTGCGCAACACTTTCTGACAACACCGTGGTGGGGAGTCTGTATTTTCACCACCGAGAACACCGAACGCACGAAGAACTCTCTTGTCTGATTTCTTACCTCCGTGCTCTCCGTGTCCTCCGTGGTGAAAAGGGTTTACTTCCCCGCCTCGCCCTGCGGCTTCCAGCGCAGGATCGGCTTACGCGCGGCCATGGTCTCGTCGAGCCGCGAGATGCGGGTGTTGTGCGGCGCCTCGATGACAATTTCCGGCGACTGCTCAGCCTCTTCCGCAATCGCCTTCATGGCGTCAACGAACATGTCGAGCGACGCCTTGGACTCGCTTTCCGTCGGCTCGATCATCATCGCGCCCGCCACCACCAGCGGAAAGCTCACGGTGTAGGGATGGAACCCGTAATCGATGAGCCGCTTGGCGATGTCGCCGGTCTTGATGCCCTTGGGCGTCTGGCGACGGTCGCTGAACACCACTTCGTGCATGGTTGGCGTCGAATAGGGCAGGTCGTAAATCCCTTCCAGACCCTTGCGGATGTAGTTGGCGTTGAGCACGGCGTCTTCCGTGGTTTGGCGAAGCCCATCGGGCCCATTGGCCATGATGTAGGCCAGCGCACGCACGTGCATCCCGAAGTTCCCGTAGAACATGCGTACCCGGCCAATGGATTGCGGACGGTTGTAATCGAATCCCAGAGTGCCGTCGGGCTTGGTGACGATCACCGGCGTCGGCAGGAAGGGCTCCAGCAATTTCTTGCAGGCGACCGGCCCGGAGCCCGGCCCGCCGCCACCATGAGGCGTGGAAAACGTCTTGTGCAGGTTCAAATGCATGACGTCGACACCGAAGTCGCCGGGCCGGGCTTTGCCGACCAGCGCGTTCATGTTGGCGCCATCCATATACAGCAGTGCACCCTTGGCGTGCAGGACCTCGGCGATCTTGTGGATCTCCTGCTCGAACACGCCCAGCGTGTTGGGATTGGTCAGCATCAGCGCAGCAACATCTTCATTCACCTGTGCTACCAGTGACGGGATGTCCACCATGCCGGCTGAATTCGACTTGAGATTTTCCACCGTGTAGCCCGCCATCGCCGCGGTGGCGGGGTTGGTGCCGTGGGCTGAGTCAGGAATCAGCACCTTCTTGCGCGGATTGCCCTGCGACTCCAGATACGCCCGGACCACGAGAATGCCGGTCAGCTCGCCATGGGCCCCAGCCGCGGGCTGCAACGTGATCGCGTCCATGCCGGTGATTTCCAGCAACTGCTTGCGCAGCATCTCCATGATGAGCAGCGCGCCCTGGGAGACGCGCTCCGGCTGGTAGGGATGCGCTTCGGCCAGTCCCGGCAGCCGCGCGACGGTCTCGTTCACGCGGGCGTTGTACTTCATGGTGCACGAGCCCAGCGGGTACATGCCGTGGTCCACGGCATAGTTCCAGGTTGACAGCCGGGTGTAATGGCGGATTATCTCGATCTCGCTGACTTCCGGCATGTGGCCGAGGTCTTCGCGGGCCTGGTCACCCAAAAGCTTTTCAGGATCGACATCCGGCACATCGAGAGGCGGCAGCATGTAGGCTGACTTGCCAGCCGACGATCTCTCGAAGATCAGCACTTCGTTCTGGCTGATGTGGGTGGTAGCTTTGCGGATCTTCTCGTTTCCGTTCACAGCGCCACCTCCTTCGCCGCCGCGTCAATCGATGCTTTAGCGGTGGTCTCGGTACAGCACCACAGCGAGGCGTTGGCCAGTTCGGGATAAAACTTCTTCAGCGGAAATCCGCCAATGATCTTCTCCCCCAGCAGCTTGTCGTTGATGGCGTAGGGGTCGGCTTTCGTCTGAATCACGAACTCATTGAAGCGGGGCGCGCCTTCGAACAGCACCGTTGCGCCGCTCTTCTTGAACTGGCCGGCAGCATAATGCGCTTTCGCCAGGTTCTGCCGGGCCAGCTCTTTCAGTCCTTCGCGGCCATAGACGGTCATGAAGATGCAGCACATCAGCGCCACCAGGCCCTGGTTGGTGCAGATGTTCGAGGTCGCCTTCTCGCGCCGGATGTGCTGTTCGCGGGTGGCAAGTGTCAGCACGAATCCCCGCTTGCCATTACGGTCGCGGGTCTCGCCCACCAGCCGCCCCGGTATCTGGCGCACGAATTTATCGCGCGTCGCCATGACGCCGCAGTACGGGCCGCCGAATCCCAGCGGCACTCCGAAGGACTGCGCCTCCATGCTCACGATGTCAGCTGCCGCGGGGGGCTTCACGATGCCCAGCGACAGCGCCTCGGCGATGGAGACAATCAGCAGCGCGCCTTTCTTGTGAACGATGTCGCCCACTGCCTCAACGTCTTCAATGGTCCCGAAGAAGTTGGGCGACTGGATCAGCACTCCGGCAGTCTCGGCGTCAATCGCCTTGTCCAGCCCTTCCAGGTCCACGCGGCCGTTTTTCAGGTAACCGACGGTCGAAACCGGCATGCCCTGATAGCGCGCGTAGGTCGCGATAACCTCGCGATATTCCGGATGCACGCTGCTGGCGATCACCGACTTGTGACGGCCGGTGAGGCGTGCCGCCATCATCAGCGCCTCGGCAGCGCCAGTGGAGCCGTCATACATCGACGCGTTGGCCACGTCCATGCCGGTCAACTCGCAAATCATGCTCTGGAATTCGAAGATGGATTGCAGCGTTCCCTGCGAGATTTCGGGCTGATAAGGAGTGTATGCGGTGAAAAATTCCCCGCGCGAAACCAGCGCGTCGATAACCACCGGCCGGTAGTGCGAATAGGCGCCGGCTCCGAGGAAGGTGGCGTAGCCTTGCGCGCTTTCGGCGGCGCGCTGGCGAAAGAACGCCACAATCTCGCTCTCGGCGTAAGCCCGCGGGATCGCGAGGTCACGTTGCAGGCGGTACTCGCCGGGAATGGCGGCAAACAAATCGTCGATCGATTTCGCGCCGATGTCGCGCAACATGCCTTCGCGTTCGGCGTCTGACTTAGGAAGATAGCGCATGAGTACCTGTAGCTTTCTGGGCGATGTATGAACTACCAAGAGATGTATGAACTACAAAAATGAGAGACGGACTTTTTATTGCTTTGAGCTTATTGCTCTGAGCGGCTTCGGTGGAAGCACCGGGCTTTAGCCCGGTGAACGCGCTCACGATCAGATTGAGGGCTTCAGCGTCGGCTGATGAAGCCGGGGCTGAAGCCCCGTTCATTTTGGGCCTGAATTCGCTGGGCTAAAGCCCGGCGCTTCCACCGCTACTTCCTAAACCGTTAGCCAGCGATTGACCCGCCTCAGTGCCCGCCCTCTTCGGCCACGAACTTCTCGTAATCGGCCACCGACAGCAACTGCTTGACCTCATTTGGGTCCTTCAGTGTGACCTTGATCATCCACGCGCCGTGGGCGTCCTTGTTCACCTGTTCGGGAGCGGTATTCAGCGTCTCGTTCACCTCGGTCACCGTCCCCGATACCGGGGCGAACAGGTCCGAGACGGCTTTCACCGACTCAACCGTGCCAAAGGTCTTACCGGCCGTAATCTCGGTGCCGACCTTGGGAAGCTCAACAAACACAATGTCGCCCAGCGACTCCTGCGCGTGGTCGGTGATGCCGACGGTGCCGGTGTTGCCTTCCACCTTCAGCCATTCATGTTCCTTGGTGTACTTGTAGTCCGCGGGATAAGCCATATGACTGCCTCCTCAACACCGAGCGGGTGCATCGGCGAAAATTGAATATGAACTCTTTAATCTCTGGCACCAAAATCGCGGCGCATTTAGCTCTGCTTGCGGGCCAACGCGCCCAGGAATCGTTAGAAGCCCATCTTGTCGTCCGCCGAGGGACCGTAAATCGCCGGAACCGGCTTATCGTTCATGCGCAGATAAACACCCAACTGGGCTCGGTGATGCACGACGTGATTCAAGAACATCTGGCGGTAACTCAGGAAACGCGAGCCTTCGAACAAGCTCTTCCCTTGCATCGCCAGTTTCCAGTTGTCTTTCCAGGCGTCATCTTTCACTCCGGCTAGCGCCTTTCTCGTCTTGGCTACGGCTTCGTCAAAGGCTTTGACCAACTGGGCGGCTGACTCGAAGGGCAAAGGCTCGAACTTAGCCGTGGCAAAGTCCAGTTCGGGAGTGGTCAATATCATTTCGCCAAAGGCCGGCAATTGGGCCACGTGCGATGCAAGCCTGCCCAGCGGCATCGATCTGGGGTGGGGCGCAAACCCCGGCTTGTCGGCTGGCACCCGCTCCAGGGTAGCCCGCGTCTTCTTCATTTCGTCATCAAATTCAACCAGCAGTAATTCGTTCAGCACTTCAACTCCACTTCTGTTTAGGACTGCTTCTTCGGGCGCTTGTAAAACGGTGTTGGGACCACTTTGCACTTGACCGGCTGGTTGCGAATCTCCACTGCTACCTCGTTGCCGATCGCGGATTGTTCGACGGGCACGTAGGCCAGGGCGATGTTTTTCTTCAAGAACGGCGCGTACGAGCCGCTGGTGACGTAGCCAATCTCCTTGCCGCCGAGATCGAGCACCTTGTAACCGTCGCGCGGTATGCCACGGTCCACCGACTCCAGCCCCACCAGCGTGCGCTTGATACCGTCGGCTTTCGCGCGCTCCAGCGCCGCGCGGCCGGTGAAGTCGCCTTTCTCCATCTTGAGGAAGCGCTCCAGGCCAGCCTCCCAGACATTGATCGTGTCGGAAATCTCATGGCCGTAGAGCGGCAGCTTGCCTTCCAGGCGAAGCGTATTGCGAGCACCCAGCCCGCAGGGAACAATGCCGAATTCCTTGCCCGCTCCCAGCACTTCGTTCCACACCCGGGCGCTGGTTGCTTCATCGGTAGGAACATAGATCTCGAAGCCATCTTCGGCGGTGTATCCGGTGCGCGCGATCATGATGTTGCGCAGTCCACAGATGGTTCCGTAAGTAAACCAATAAAACTTTACCTTCGACAGGTCGGCGTCGGTCAACTTCTGCACCGTGTCCACGCCCCGAGGCCCCTGGATGGCAATCTGGGTAAACTCGTCGCTCAGGTTCTCGACCGTACAATCGAACTGCCGGGTGTTGTCGATGACCCAGTTGACGTCCTTCTCGCGGGTGCCGGCATTGATGACCAGCATGTAGTCATCCTCGCCCAGGCGGTGAACGATGACATCGTCCACAAATGTTCCTTGCGGGTACAGCATGGCCGAATACCGGCACTGGCCAATCCCCATACCCGCAGCGTCGTTCATGGTGATGTGCTGCACCGCAGCGAGAGCCTGCGGACCAAAGATGCGAATGTCGCCCATGTGGCTGACGTCGAACACACCTACCCCGTTGCGCACCGCGAGATGCTCTTTCATGAGTCCGCCGACGGAGGGGTACTCCACGGGCATGTCCCAGCCATTGAAATCAACCATCTTCGCGCCCATCTGGCGATGGACAGCATTCAAAGCAGTCTTGCGGACAGGCGTGGCCGCCAGGGTCTCAGAGGACAATGCGGGGTTCCTTCTCGGCGCACAGAACGCGCCAACGAGGTTGGTGTAACTAAGTACGGTAACACGCGCGAAATTGGCGGGTCAACGGAGGGCTGGCGAGGGCTAGTGGCCGAAGCGCGTTTCGGGCCACCCGCTGCGCGAGCATCGACTTCAGCGCGTCGGATTCCCTGCCGGGCTGGGTTGCTGTGCAGCACCCGTTCCGGGGTGACGTGTCGAAGCGCCAACGAAAGCACCCGGCTTGAGTCGACCCGTTATCGAGGAAGCCTGCTGGCGAAGAGGTAGAACCACCATGCTGCGCCTGCTAAGATGCCCGCGCCCAGCAGCCGCATTCCCCAGCTAGGAAGACGAGTCCAGGGCCATTGTGTGTTGCGGCGAGCCGATTGCGGCTTTGCGACCATGAACGTGCCGAATCCTAGCCATGCGAGGCCGAAGACCAAGAATAAAGTTGTCTCAAGCATAGCGTCCCTCAAAAGCAGAAGCCGTAGGTCAAGGTGACAGAGGCGCCAGGAACTCCAAAAGTGTTGCCTGACGTTGTTCCGCTAGAGTTCCAGGAACCGCCAGCACCTGCCCAAGGTGTGAACTGGTATCCCCCTGAGACGCTTAGGCCTTCCAAAACGTCTCCCACTTGGCGACCGTCTCCTATTATGGGCCCTACTGAAAAGGATATCCCCGCTGGAGCGCCTATGGCGCGGCCGGCGGGATCGGGCACCAGCCAGCGTCCCTGCGACGGACTCTGCTGCGGCATCAGGAAATCATGAATGCTGTTCACCGTGTCCTGCGTCTGGGCGGTGAAGCAGCCGGGATGAACCGGCCCGTGTACCAATTTTCGCAGGTTACTTTCCCGTCCCAATCAGGTTACGAAAGGACAATGTTTTCCCACATTGGCATAGTACTTTCGTAATGGAATCGCACCTGTAATCACTGGCTTTCGCAGCCCTCATCCCTGAAACTAGGACCAGTGGTAGGGGAAAGGACTTCCCCTAATGGTCTCCCTCCGCGTTCTCCCGCTCACTCTTTGCTTTGGCCGCTGCCTCCTCCTTATCGTTCTGACAAGTGTGGCGCTGCTGGTTTCGCTGCACGCACAGGACGGATCGTCCGCCCTGAACGGCGTGGTCGAAGACGTAACCGGAGCGCGCGTGGCCGCCGCCCGAGTCACCGTCGCCAATCCCGAAAATGGCTTCCGGCGCCAAGCCGCGACCGATGCCACCGGCAACTTCAGCTTCGCGATGCTGCCACCCGGCCACTACACGGTCAGCGCCACCGCGCCAGGCATGGAAATCGTCAGTCGCCTTCGTCTGGAACTTTACGTGGGCGCTGCGCAGCAGGTGCGGCTACGCCTTGCCCCAACGGGTCAGACCGAGACGGTGACGGTCAACGCGCCGGCGGACATTGTGGAGACGCAAACCAGCGAAGTCTCGCACCTGATCGCGCCGCAGGCGATCGAGAATTTGCCGCTGAACGGACGCCGCTTCACCGACCTGGCGCTGCTGACGCCGGGCGTGACCCAGGACCCTCGCGGTCTCACTTCGAACTCGAATGGCGATCTGTCGTTCGGCGGGATCCGGGGATTCCAGAACAGTTTCCAGGTGGACGGCGCGGACAACAACAACTCCTTCTACGCCCAGGCGCGGGGACGCTATCGCGCGCCCTACCAGTTCAGCAATGAAGTCATCAAGGAATTCCGGGTCTCGTCAAATTCCTATAGCGCCGAGCTGGGCCGGAGCGGCGGCGCGGTATTCAACGTGGTCACCAAGTCGGGCAGCAACGAGTGGCACGGCGGTACGTTCTACTATCTACGCGACCGCGATTTCGAGGCCCAGCAGGCTTACGCCACCTCCAAGCCTGACGATCGGCAACAGCAATTTGGCGGCACGGTGGGCGGTCCAATCCGCAAGGACCGCATTTTCTTTTATGCCGGCTTCGACCGGCACCTGCTGACCATCCCTTCCATCATGCAGTTCGCCAACGGCGCCAGCAGCGTGGTCGCGCAGCCGGCAGACTACGACCGCCTCGACAAGCAGTTGGTGCTGGCTGCGGCCAATCAGCTCAACACCATGGGAGGTGTCTATCCCACCCTGATGGACGGCAACGCCGGCTTCGGCAAGATTGACTTCATGCTGTCCCGCAAGCATCTGGCCTTCCTCCGGCTCAGCACCTCGCGCTTCAACGGGACCAACAACGTCTTCTTCGATCCATCGAGTCCCATGACCGGCTACGCCGAGAATGAGAACGGTAGCGAAAGCGTGAAAACCGAAAGCCTGGCTGCGTCGCTGACCAGCGCCTGGACCAGCAATCTCGCGACCAGCCTGAGGGCCCAGTTTTCGCGCGACGTACAGCAGTCAACCAGCAACTCCGACCAGCCCTTGACCAAGATTTACAACGTGATTGCCGGCTTTGGACGCTCCAGCATCCTTCCGCGCGAGAACCGCGAGCACAAGCTGCACATCGCCGACACCCTCAGCTATGAAACGCCGCGGGTGCATTGGAAGTTCGGTGGCGACTTCATCCAGGCGTGGGCTTACAACTACTATCCCGGAATGTTCGGCGGAGAATACTACTTCGACGACATCAAGGTGAACCCCTGGACCTTTGTTCCGATGAAATACGGCGAACCGCTGACGCCGCTTCGTGCCTACGCCCACCAAGTGCCGAGTTACTACATGCAAAACTTCGGGACTGCGGTTTCCCACCCCAACTCCCGTACCTACGCCGCGTTCCTGCAGGACACGATACGCGTGACCCGCAGCTTTACCTTGAATGCCGGAGTCCGCTACGACCTGCAGACCTTCCAGGCGGGAGAGCTGATGAGCAATCCGTTGTACGGGCCATCGGGGAAGATTCCCACCATAACTCACAACTTCTCTCCCCGAATCGGCTTCGCTTACAACCTCGGAGACCGTCATCCGCTGAGTATCCGCGGAGGTTTCGGCCTGTTCTATATGCAGATCCCCTCCATGTACGTGTCACAGGTGGCGACGGATGACGGGGTGTCGCAGAGCAGGTTGTACCTGAAAAACTCGATTCCAGCCCAGGCGGCTTTGTTTCCGACCTATCCCAATCCGCTGGTGAACTGCCCTGCCGGGACTGTGGTGTGTACCCCGCCAGCCTCGGTTGCCGGACTGCTCACTACCCAGATATCGGCCTTCGCGCCGAATTTCCAGACGCCGTACACGGAGCAGGCGAACTTCACCGTTCAGCGCGAACTTACACGACACATCATCGCCTCCGCCAGTTACCTCTATGTCCACGGCGTTCATCTATTGCGCTCGCTCGACGTGAATCTCCCCAAGCCGATCATGACGGAATACCCGGTTTACAACGACAGTGGCTCGGTATTCATGGGAATGGCCGACGTAGCGTCATTCTCGACCTGGCAAACCACGCGCTCGGTGACCTGTCCCTATCCGCCGTGCATCAACGACCTGCAGCGGCCAGATCCGAGATTAGGTACGATTAATTCCTTCGAGAGCCAATCCGGCAGCGTGTACAGTGCCCTGGCGATTTGGGTGAAGCGTCAAGTCCCCCATGGTCTTTTCTTTCAGGTGGGCTATACCTTTGCCAAGGCCACCGACGATGGTCAGGACGCCTTGGTGCTGGGACGTCCGGGCAACGTGCAGAATTCCTACGCTACGGTGCTGGAGCGAGGGCCTAGCGTGGACGACCAGCGGAATCGCTTTGTGGGCGCGCTGGTGTGGGAACCCAAGACCGTTCGCTCCGAGCTCGCTCAGCTCAACACCCTGGCTAACGGGTGGAAATTTTCCTCGGTGGTCACTTTCGGGTCCGGCCGGCCCATCAATGCGACGATGGCAGGAGACCCCAACCAGGACAGCAACACCTACAATGATCGTTTGCCGGGATATATACGGAACGCATTTGTCGGGCCCAACTACTTCACCACCGACTTGCGGGTGACGCGCACCTGGCAGTGCACACCGCAGGCCAGCCTGCAATTTGTCGCCGAATCATTTAACCTCTTTAACCGCACGAACAACCTCCTCGACATCAGCGATGACGGCTTTTACAACTCTGCTGGCCAGTTTGTGGCGTACACCAGCAAGGTCAGCGGGAAGCAGTATCCGGGACAGTTCCGGCTCAACTCACAATTTCTGACGCCTACCAACGCATATGCCCCACGGCAATTGCAGCTTGCTCTAAGGCTAACTTTTTGAATGACATAGATGGGTAATAGCACTTTAGTTTTTTGTCCGGTCAGCGCTTTGGTAGCGCAAGCCCATTTCAGTCTTTCCTTGACTTCGTTGACAAACATTGGGATAACTAACACTGTCCCTTTGGACCAGTCTGGGGGTGTTTCCCGTTTGGCGGAAGTTCGCATTCAAGAGGGCGAATCATTAGAAAACGCTCTGCGGCGGTTTAAGCGCAAAGTCCAGCAAGAGGACATCATCAAGGAAGTGAAGCGTCACTCCTTCTACCTCAAGCCGGGCGAAAAAAAACGCGTGAAGGAAGCTCTGGCACGCAAGCGCAGCCGCAAAAAGGCTCGAAAAGAGCAGGACTAATTTCATCCAATGGGCCGCCGTCCCCAATGGCGGCCCTTGCTTTTCCTATTCCTGGTTGGAGAGTTTTTTCATCGCGCGGTGCCGCAGTTCTATAGCAGTGACCTTGCGCTGGCGCGCAGGGTGGGCCGAACCCAGGGAGTTGTAACTGAGCACTGGAAGTTGCGACTGGCAGCAAGGACGCTCAGCCCGGTCCTCCTGAAAGTTGCGCTTCTCCTCGTCCATGGCTCGGGATCCGCGGGCTGAAGGGAGCAACTCTCCATGGAATTCCAGGACAAGGTGTTGAAATGTATTGACTGCGGCGCCGATTTCGTCTTCACCGCGGGCGAACAACTTTTCTTCCACGACAAGCAGTTCAAGAACGAACCCAAACGTTGTAAGGCCTGCAAGGCCAAGCGGACGTCCACTCTGGGCCCTACTGCCACTTTTTCCGGTGGGCGCACCAAGGTAGAAACCCGAACTAACTGTTCCGGCTGCGGCAAGGAGACGACAGTCCCCTTCAAACCGACACAAGGCCGCCCTGTCTTTTGCCGGGAGTGCTTCCAGCAGCGGCGCTCCACGGCTGCTACTGCCTGATCCCGCTAAACGCTTCCTAGCGGCCTCCGTCGTCACACGGATGCGTGGGAGTTCTACGCCCTGGCCGCACGGGCCCGAGCCTCGGATCGGCCGGGCTTTCCGCCTATGAACGGCCTTGATTCCGCCTCCCACCACTTTTTGCTTGCATTGGTATTTCGCTGCTGATACAAACTGCCTTCCCTTGCTCCATCAAACGCTTCTCCAGGTATCGGCGGTCCGGTTCGTCGGCGGAAAATACAACCCATGCACTCTGCTCACAAGCTGATGGCGATGCTGCTTATGGCGGGCGCGGTAGCGCTGGCGAGTGGCAAAGGAGCGAGCCCCTTCAAGAGCGTTTCCTGGAATCCCGGCACAATCGAAATCGGCTCGCCGTGTTTGTTCAAGGTCGAGATGGCCCGCCCAGCCTCGAGCATGAAGGGCAAATGGCAGGAGCGCGATTTGACTTTTTTTTCGGCGGGCGACCGGCACGTCTGGTACGGCCTCGGCGGAGTGGATGTCGAGACCTCGCCGGGAAACTATAGTCTCGAACTTGAGGCGACCTTGCCCGGCGGTCAGACCGTCCATTCCGAGCAGAAGGTCCGCGTCTATCCATCGGTGTACAAAGTTGTAAAGCTGCGCGTTCCGGACAGGTTCGTCGAGCCCGACGCTGAAACTCTGAAGAGAATCGAGTCCGATAAGGAGATCAAGAAGAAGGCCTATTCTCGACAGTCGCCGGCTCCCGAATGGTCGGGCCCCTTCCTTGTCCCGGTGAAATCGACCGTATCGGAAATGTTTGGGACGCGACGCACCTTCAACGGCAAACTGGCCAGCATTCACCGCGGCCTCGACTATCACGCCAAAGAAGGAACGCCGGTGGAGGCGGCCAATGCCGGAACGGTCGTTCTGGCGCAGGAGTTGTTTTATGAGGGCAACTGCGTGATCGTCGACCACGGTCAACAGTTCATGACCCTATACATGCACCTGTCGAAAATCGAGGTTGCGGAGGGAGAAAGGGTCAAAAAGGGGCAAGTGATCGGGCTTAGTGGAGACACCGGCCGGGCGACCGGGCCCCATCTTCATGTGGCTGTCCGTTGGCAAGGGGCATATCA
>Ga0265325_10000957_pt1 | contig 20889 bp, 15 predicted proteins | sample 41420metaG_FD_202090 | JGI IMG/M metagenome (GOLD analysis project Ga0265325, IMG submission 202090) | Rhizosphere microbial communities from Carex aquatilis grown in University of Washington, Seatle, WA, United States - 4-14-20 metaG | ecosystem: Host-associated > Plants > Roots > Rhizosphere... | reverse complement strand
TTCGAGGAGATCAAGCTCGCTGCCACTGGCTACCAGCTGCACGCCCAAACCTGCGGCGGACCGTCTTCGACGCCGACACCTACCGGGTTTCGGCTACGCAAGTAAGAAGTGGGTAACGATGAGCCGCTTGCGGAGAGGGGCCGGGGGTGAGGTTCTTTGGGGAGCGGACTCTAGGGACATCCCCTAGCGTCCTCGCGGTCCATCCTCCTCACGTCAAGCCGCTGAGAGCCCCCGTAGAGTCGTTCGGGTTCGGCTGCGTCCCAAACTTATTCACGTTCACGCCGAAGGCCTGAGCGATTGAAACGAGCAAGTGGTTGTTGGCGGTGGGGTCGTACTCTGGGCCGGTGGTGCTGCACCATTGGTCAGTGCTCGGGCACTGAAACGGTTGCGCGAGGCGGCGCCCCATCCGGAACTTGCCGCCGGCACCGCCCGCGAGCACCGTCGGGGTATTCAGCGTGCTGTGCGACGCCGGATTGCCCATGTCGCTCGACATGTAGATGAGCGTGTTGTCCAGCGCGCCGAGCGAGTCGAGTTTCTGGAGGAGGCGCGCAAGCTTGCCGTAAAAGTACTTGTTGAGGGTCGCGAGCAGCTGCTGCGTCGCGGGGACGCCGGTCTGCGTGTGGTCGTCGTTGCCGACGGTCGACGCGTTGTAGGTGTGTGCCACCGAGCCGTGGTTGTCCGCGGGAAGGTTCAGCGGGTTGCCCATGTAGCTCAGGTCCCCGAGGTAGCACGTCGCGAAACGGGTGATTCCGCACGCCATGGCCTGCGCGATGAGGTCGAGCTGAAGGTTCGTGATGACGTCGAAATAGGGCTCGCCGCCGTTGTAGCGCACGGTCTTCGGAAACGTCGTCGGATCGGGGGCGGTAGGGGCCTGACACTTCACCCCGGACATGCCCGAGAGGTTCTTTTCGAGATCGCGGATCGACGTCAGGTGCTGGTCGAGCTTGAGCTTCTGGGCCGCACCAAGCTTGGTCTCCAGCGACGTGATTTGAGCGATGGAAAAATCGAGAATGCTCTTTTGGATCGCGGATTGGCGAGCCGCAGCCGCGACGGCGGCCGGACTCTGACTGGCGCTGGCCAGAGACGCGAAGAGCGTCTTGAACGTCGCGCTCGGGTCGATGATCTTCGGAAGCCCCGCGCCGCCGGGGCCGAACGACAAGTTGCTCCCGGCGTCGGTGGCGTCGGTCCCGACACCCACGGCGATCGACGTCACCGGCGAGTTCGCACCGAGGCCGCTCTGAACCGCCAAGAACTGATCGATGGACGAGTTTTGCGGAAGAGCGGGGCTCGTGCCTGTGATCTGACTCCCCGTCGTGATCGTCGCCGCCGAGCTGTGACCGTTGGCGTTCGAGAGGTTGCTCAGGTGGTCGATGACGAGGATCTGGCTCTTGTAGCTCTTGCCGTACGTGGTCGCATCGTCGAGCGGCTGCAGCGAGCAATACGGATACGTGATGTTGAACGAGGTCTCCGTGTCCGTCGACTGCATCGCCCAGTACTCTGCGGCGATCCCGTGCGGGTGGTAGATGACGATGAGGTTCATCGGCACGGTCCCCCCGTCGGCCTGAACCACCGACGGCTCGAGCAACCGCACGAAGGGGGACGCGATTGCCGCGCTCCCGACGGCACGAAGGAAAGCGCGCCGTGAACGCTCCGCGCTGCGACTCATGGAACCACCTTTCGGGTAATGAACGCTGGGCTCCCGGCATAGGCCACGAGCACTTCGATCAAACTATTTTGTGAAGACTGCGGGAGCGCGTTCCAGATGCTGACGAACGCGTCCTCGGCGGCCTTCACGGTCGTGTCGGAGTCATTCCGGGCAGCCGCGTATTGGAACATCTTGCGCGCGAAGCACTGACGCACGGCCGTGCTGTTCGCGATGGCCGTCCCGAGCGACGCGCTGTCGGCGTAGCTCCCGCCGAGATCCGCGGTCGACGTCGCGACGGTCGTGGTGCTGTCGACCGGTTGGGCGGGAATCGCGTCGGTCGTCCGCAGCTGCCCCTCGCCGTCGAAGTTTTCGAACGCAAAACCAACCGAATCGATCTTCGTGTGGCAGCTCGCGCAGACAGGGTCCGTCGCGTGGACCGCGTACCGCTGCCGCGTCGTCTTGGTCGGGTCGGGCATCGGGGGAACGACGACGATGTTCAGCGACGACGGGTCCGCGATCGTGACGCAGGCCACGTTCCGCAGGATCGCGACGCCTCGGAGCACCGGCCCGCTCTCGCTCGCGTGCGCGTAGACCGAAAGAAACGCTCCCTGGTCCAGAATTCCCGTGCGCCCCGTGCCGACGAGCGAAACGCGGCCGGTAGAATCCGGCGGCGGCGCTCCGTAGAACGAAGCGAGTCCCGCGCTGGCGATTGTCCAGTTGGCTCCGAAGAGTTCGGCCACGCCCTTTCCTTCGTTCCAGACGACCTCTGAAATGAAGGCGTCGGCCTCCGCTTTCATCGCCGGCGCGAGGTTGAGGCTGGCGAAGTCCGGATAGGCGGTCGTGTCTTTCGAGATCTGGGCGACGGAATCGATGCCGAGCCACTGCTCGATGACCTTGGTGAGCTGGGTCTGGGCGTTGGCCGTCTTGAGAAGGCGGCGGGCTTGGGACTGCCGGTTCGCGGCGCTTTGAAGCTGCCCCGCCTGCGCAGCGGAGTTGAGAACGCTGTCGGGCGGGTTTCCGGTCAGGAGGTACGAGAGCTCGCTGGCGATTTCGAAGTCGGTCAAGTTGACCGTATCGCCCGTGGCGCTTCCCATCTCGGTCACGTAGATGAACCCGGGTGAGTCGAGCACGGCCGCGATGACCGCCTGAATCCCGTCCGTGTACGCACCGCCGTCCGCCGCGGCGTGGTAGACGACGAGCAGCCCGTCGAGCTCCGTTTGGGCGGCGGGGCGCCGATAGGCCTGGGGCACGAGCGTGGCGATGAACGATTTCGCGCAGGCCTCGCCGCCGTTCGTCGGGTCGGCGCAGGGTGCGGTCGACGAGAGGGCCACGGCGCCGGCCGCGATTTCGTGGGCGGCGGTATCGATTTGGCCGGCGAGCACCGGGTCCACCTGCTGACCGTCGTTGACCGCGAACCCCGTCTGCGTCGAGTCGGGCGTGAACGTCGCCGCGGTCATTGAATTCACACCGAAAAGTGCAAACGCGGAGGCGCGCCATTCGTCGTCGGTCAGGCGCCGCACGCGCACAGGAAGGTACGAGGCGCCACTCGCCGCCGTGCCCGCGGCGGGCGCTCCCCCGTTCGACGTCCCGGCGCCGCCGGGGGCACCCGAGGACCCCACGGTTCCGACGGTCGTTCCGGCCGCCCCGCCCGCAGGTCGACCGGCGAGTGGGAGGTCCGCCGTTGAACAGCCCCCGGCGATTGCCGCGCCCAAGAGCACCCACGGAACCCACGAACCTCGTCTCGGGTCTCGACACGCGAAAGTTGAAAGATGCACGCTCAAGATATGACTGAAGTTTAGGAAATTGCCGCAAAGATTCAGCAGGAAACTCGCCCTCCCAAGCCGCCGATGCGCCCTCGGCAACGACCGCACCAGCCACCTTACAGTCCTGATGGTTTTTTCTCTCTAGGACGTACGCTCGGTCCGAAGTGGCGCCATTGCGGCGGTGGGTCTTGAGCCGTGGGCTTTGTATTTGTGGGCGCCGCCAGGATCGAAACGCCGCAGCTCGCACGTTTCGTACGTCGGCGCTTCACTCCATCAGTTCGCTCAGCGTCACGAGCTCATATCCCCCCCTGCGCAGCGACGTCACGATGGGAGGGAGGGCTTCGATCGTCCACGGCTGGAGTTCGTGCAACAGCACCACATCGCCCGGACGGATGGCGTTGGGCCCGACTCGCCGCTCGACGACCGACGGATCGCGAGCGCGGCAGTCGTCGGAATCGAGCGACCAGAGCACGGTCGTGTAGCCGGCGGCCGCTATTTGGACGAGCGAACCAAGGGAGATCGCCCCCCGGGGTGGCCGTACGAAGCGGAAGCGGCCCTCGACGGCGCCCAGGGCGGACTCCGTGCGTGCGAGCTCGTCGCGCAAGCGGTCGGCGCTCATGCGCGAGAACGGATCGTGACTCCAGCCGTGGCCGCCGACGTCGTGGCCTGCGCGCCGATACTCGCGGACGAGGCCAGGCTCGCGAGCCGCCTTTTCCCCGACCAGGAAGAATGTGGCGCGCACGTGCAAGCGGGCGAGAAGGTCCAGGTACTCGGAAGTCATCGCGTCGGGGCCGTCGTCGAACGTGAGCGCGATCCGCCTTCGATTCCGATCGCGCCTGCCGTGCAGCCAAAGGATCGAGCGCGGCAACGCCAGGGCGGCCATCTCCCACGCCATCCGTGACCGCGCCCGCGCAAAGCGGGACGGCACCGGAGCGAGGGGAGCGTTCCACGGTCCGGACCTCGCCGGTATTGCGTCCGCAAGCGCCATCACCCGTGCGCTCAAGCAAGCGCCACACCAGGTGCGGTAGGTAGGGTCCTTTCTCACGCTCGCGGCGGAGGCCGGTTGTCAGTACTCATGAATGTTCTGCCAAGGCTTCAGGCGACGCCGAAGTCGTAGTAGTCGAGCGGTGAGCTCATCGGGCGCTCAGCTTCGACGCACCCAACCGAGGCAAACCCCGCCCGGTCAGGTCGACGACTCGAAGGGGGCAATTGGCGCGGAGTGTCAATAGACATATCGCTTCGATGCTCCGACGCTCGCTCAAGGAATGCACCAGCGGCGCACAGGCACTGACTTCTTGTCCTTCGGAGGCCTTCGGGCTTCTTGGCCTTCTCCAGCCCGATGGGCGAAGATTATTGGGATGCGGCGGGTCGCAGAACTGCGGTACGGTGCAATGAGCTCCGTGAAGTCGTGCGACCAAATAGGAAGCTCGCGTTGAGCGAACCTACCCGCGCTAGTCCGAAGACGACGCTGGTACCGGGAGACATTCTCGCCGGCAAATACCGAGTAGAACGCGCCGTCGGCGAGGGACGAACGGCGGTCGTCTACGAAGCGACGAACCTGCGCCTCGACGAGCGGGTCGCGCTCAAAATGCTCAAGTCTGAAATGCAGTCGGACCCGGAAATGGCGGCTCGCTTCACGCGCGAAGCGCACGCGCTCGCGAAGCTTCGGAGCGAACACGTCGCGCGCGCGGTCGACGTCGAGGACTTGCCCGATGGCATGTCCATCATGGTCATGGAGTACCTCGATGGGCAAAATCTCGAGAAGATGATCGAGCGGGGTCCGCTTCCGCTCGAACAGGCAGCGGACTTCGTAATCCAGACCTGCGAGGGGCTGACCGACGCTCACGCCCGGGGCATCGTTCATCGCGACGTCAAGCCCGAGAACATCTTCATCGTGCTTCGCGACGGCTGGCGGACGGTCAAGCTGCTCGACTTCGGAATCTCGAAAGCCTTGGTGTCGAATACGACGTCGGCCATCAGGACGCAGTCGGTCATGGGCTCGCCCGTCTACATGTCGCCCGAACAGCTCCGGTCGACGCAAACCGCCGATCCCCGCGCCGACATTTGGTCGCTCGGGGCGGTCTTCTTCGAGCTCTTGACCGGCAGGACCGCCTTCGAGCACGAGGGTCGCTCGCTGCCCGAGCTCGTGACGGCGATTCTCGAGCAACCGCCGCGCCGTCTTACGGAATTCCGGCCCGACTTGCCCGCTTCCCTCCAACCGATCCTCGACCGGTGTCTCGAGAAAGACGTCGACAAGCGCTACCAAAACGCAGTCGAGCTCGGGCTCGCGCTTTTGCCGTTCGCTCCGAGCCGTTCTCGGAGCGTCGTCGAAAAGGCACTCAACACGGCTCGAGCGGCCGGGCTCGTGAGCCCCGACATCGCCCTCCCGCCGTCGGGGCACATGCAAATCATCGAAGCCAACCCCAGTATCCGACCGGCGTCGCCGGCCGCGGCCGGGGCGGCGACGTTGCCAGCGCCCGCTTCGGCAACCTCGAGGGGCTCGCTCTTGCCGCCGGGCTCTCTGCCGCCCGCGCCCACGCCGGCCGCTGCGCCATCCGCGCTCTCGCTGGCAACCGTGCCGCCGGCGCGAGGCCGCAGCCGAGGAGCGATCGCCGGTGCCTTTGTCGGCCTGGTGGGGTTGGCGTTTGCGGGGGTCGTTTTCTCGAGACGTGGGACGGTCAGCGACGATCGCGTCGAGCCCCCGAGCCGCGCGGCAACGGCCAGCGCCGAGCCCAGGTTCGTCGAGCCTTCGGCCGCTCCACCCCCGACGGCCGCGCCTGCGAGCGCTACGGTCATCGAGCCCTCCGTCCGGCCCTCGGCCACCGCGACGCCGTGGGTACCCAAGTTCCGTGCACCCGCTTGGGCGCCGTTCCGTCCGCAGCGGTCGCCACCGACCGCGACGCCGTCCAAAGAGGCGAGCCCGCCCGCCATTTCTGGCCCCCCTTCCTCGGAAACGGGAGGGTTCGTGCCGCTGCCACCGCCGACCGCGCCGCCGACCCCCACGGCGGCGCCGCCGGCCTCGCTTTCGCCGCTCCAGCCTCTCGCGATGCTGGCGGAACCGAAGGCGGGCACCGTCGATGCGAAAGGGGTCTCGGCGGTCGTGCGGGCGCACGCCGGCGAAGTGCGGGAATGCTTCGCCCAAGCGCGGATGTACAACGCGGACCTCAAAGGTCGCGTTACGGTGCAGGCGCTGGTCGCACCCGACGGGACCGCGGCCAGCTCGGCCCTGGTGACGAGCACGGCCAAAGACCCGCGCCTCGAGGAATGCGTCGTCGCGGCGTTTGGAAAGTGGACGTTCCCCCTGCCCGCAGGCGGTGTGTCGGGAAACGCCAAGTACACGTTTGTCTTCGAGTGACCCATTCGAGCCAGGAGGATCCTTGCGAATGTCGAAGCGCTTCGCCGCGTTTGGCCTGTGCACGATACTGAGCGGCAGCCCCGCCTGGGCGCAGGCCCCGCCGCCTCCACCCGTCGTGCAGCCCGCTCCCCCATCCACCGCGTCCGCACCCGCTTCGCCACCGCCGCTCGTGTCGGCATCGCCCGCCTCGCCGCCGGTCCCGGCTGCGCCGCCCTCCGCTGGCGAGACCGCACCGACTCTTCCTTTGTCCCCATCCCCGTCGCCCACCCCAGGTCAAGGAGTCGCTCCGACGGCCGCGGGGACGTCCGCACCGCCCCCGGAGCCCGATGACCTGACGATGACGTTTCGGGCAAGCGACATGGAGACGTTCGCTCAGCGAAGCGCCCGCGACGTCGCCGCATCCAGCGGGCACGCTCACTATGCACTCAACCTGTTCGGCGACGTGGGCGGGGGAGTGGTGGGAGGGCTCGGCGTCGAGACCAAGCCGACCTTCGGAATCGGGACGTTCGACTTGCTGTTCACCGGGGACCTCGACCATTCGATAACGATGACCGCCGAAACGGCCGTCGAGGTCGGCCAAGACAATCAAATTGGCATCGACCTCGAACGATTGCACGTGCGCTGGAGCTCGCACGGCTTTTGGATCGAAGCCGGGCGGTCGCACACGGATCTCGGCTACTGGAATCTCGCGTATCACCACGGCAAGTGGCTTCAGCCGACGATCGCGCGACCCCGGATCGTGCAGTTCGAAGACAGCGGCGGTCTCCTTCCCATTCACTGGATCGGGGTTCAGGCGGGCTATCGCGCCAACTTGGGCGGAGACGTCGCGTTGACGACGAGTGTGGCGATCGGAAATGCGCGCGGTCACATCGTCGACGATCTGCAGCTCGGGTTCGACTCTCACGCGCCCAAACAGGTTTACGGCAAGTTCGAGGTCAAGGGCCTGCTCTTGCGGGATCTTCGGCTCGGGGTGTCGGGCGTTTTCGGGTACATCAACCCTGAGTCGGCCGCCGTGCGGCCGGCTTTACCCGATGCCGGGATAACCGAAGAAATCGGGAATGTATACGTCGCGCACGCGAGCTATCCCGTGACGTTCATCGCGGAGGGCTACGTCATCGTCCACAGAGGTGGAGGCGTCACGTGGACTACTTACGACGCCTTTGCCGTCGCGGGCTATTCGTTCGGGGTCGTCAGCCCTTACGTCTCGGCGGAAAGGACCGTGATGACGGGGGGGAGCGATCCTTTCTTCGTGCCGGACCCGACGACTCCGACGCTGGAGCTCGACGCATACGACGGGATCGTCGGCGTCCGCTTCGACGTCAGTACTTGGTCGGCCGTCAAGGCCGAGTACCGAATCGACCGCTTCGTCGATCGGGACCAAACGGTTCACACAGGATACGTCAGCTGGCAGTTCGGCATCTGATGGTTCGCGCGGTGCGATGGGCATCGCTCGTGTGGGCCGTACTGTTGTCTTCCTGTGGGCCGTCGTACGACAGCGTCGTGCGAGCCGTTCCCGCCGAGCATTCGCGCGCTTCGATTTTCGACGCCCCTTGGGTCTGGGCGGACGAAGAAGGTCGAGTGGTCACGACTGCGCAGTGGCGCGGTTCGCCGCTCGTGGTCGCCATGATTTATTCGACGTGCTTGCGCACTTGTCCGCGGACGGTCGAAAAACTGCGCAGCATCGACGCGTCCCTGCGAAGTCGTGGCCGATCCGCACAGTTTCTCCTCGTGACTCTCGACCCCGACGTCGACACGACCGAGCGTCTGCGCGATTACAAGGCCGCTCACAAGCTTCCCGGTTCCTGGCGGCTTTTGCGAGGCGAAGCCAGGAGCACGCGTGCCTTGGCCGAACTGGTCGAAATCCACGTGATGGACATGGGGCCGCACATCGTTCACGAATCGAAGATCGCCGCCTTCGACGCACGCGGCGTGCTGGCGCGAAGCATCGAGTGCTGCGACTTCGACGATCGCGCGGTCGTCGACTTCGACGACCCGGGGACGCGCTGAACCGTCACTGCGCCGTCCAACCTCCATCGACCGGCAGGACCACGCCCGTGACGAGCGCGCTCGCCGGCGATGCGAGATAGATGACGGCCCCGGCCACGTCGTCGATCGTGCCGACGCGACCGGCAGGGATACGGTCGACCACGCTCTTGAGATACTCGGGTCGATCGAGGCGGTCTTTCGTTCCCTCGGTGTAGATGAACGTCGGCGCCACGGCGTTCACGGTCACGCCGCGCGCGGACCACTCGAGCGCAAGCACTCGAGTGAGCTGGTTGACGCCGCCTTTCGAAGCGCAATACACGGCATGATCGCGAATCCCGACGAGGCCCGCTTGCGAGCTGATGTTGACGATGCGCCCATAGCCGCGCGCGAGCATCGGCCGCGCGGCCGCCTGGCAGCAGAAGAAGAGCCCCCGCAGGTTGACCGACATCAGTTCGTCCCAGTTCTCCTCGGTCACATCGACGGCAGCGTGGTTGGCGCCGAGTCCGGCGTTGTTCACCAAGACGTCGACGCGCCCGAGCCGCTGCACAATCTCGTCGAACCCGCGTCGAATGCTGCCGACTTGGGCGACATCCATCGTCACTGCCAGCCCGTCGAGCTCGCTGGCGAGCGTCTCGAGCTCGCCGGTGCTGCGCGCGGCCACCGCCACTTTGGCGCCCGCATCCGCGAGCGAGCGAGCAAGGCCACGACCGATTCCATGACTGGCGCCGGTGACCACGGCAACCTGCCCGGCGAGGCTGAAGTTCGGCGACATTGCTCGTACCCCCATATCATCGCCCACGGGCCTCGGCCGCAGCGCCCCGGGGGGGAAGGCCCGGGAATGGGTCGGCCAAGCGTCCGCGGTAACGCCTAACCTCCCAGAATCTCTCGCGCGCGCTCCACGTCCTTGGGCTCGACTTGGACGCGGACGCCGCCGGTCGTGCTCGTGAGGTACGGCATCAGACTCGCCGTCTGCGCGCCGACGACGAACGCGCGGATCCCCTCGAGCCCCAGGCGCTCCTTCGCGAGCTCGGCCTCGGGGACGTCGGCGAAGGAAGCGACCGTGACCAAATCGTCCATGCGGCCGGCGAAGCTACCATGTGTCCGCGGCAGGCGCTCACTCGATTTCGAATACAACCCCCAGCTCGGCGCGCGAGTCGCCGCCGACGAAAATATCGAAGACTCCGGCCTCCACCGTCGTCCGCATGTCTCCCCCGCAAAAAGCGAGGTCTTGCGCCGTGATCGAAAACTCGACGGTCGTCGCCTCTCCACGAGCCAGCGAAACCCGCTCGAAGCGTTTGAGCTCGCGAACGGGTCGGGTCACGGAGGCCACGCGGTCGCGCACATAGAGCTGCACGACCTCTACGCCGGGCGCTTGGCCCGTATTCGTGACTTCGACTGCGACCGTGGCGGAGCCGTGGCGCGCGGCCCGCGCCGGTTCGACGCGCAGGTTCGAATACTCGAATCGAGTGTACGACAAGCCAAATCCGAAAGGAAATTCCGGCGTGACGTCGACGTCGATGTAGCTCGACTCGAACCCCTCGGGGTCGAGAGGCGTGCCCACGGGGATTCCCCGCGAGCGCGAGGTCGCCGGGCGACCGGTATTCTTCGCGTTGTAATAGATGGGAATCTGCCCCACCGCGCGCGGGAAGGAGACCGGCAGCTTCCCAGAGGGGGCCACGTCGCCCGTCAGAACGTCCGCGATCGCGGGCCCGGCCATGGTGCCTGGATGCCAGGCGTAGAGCACCGCCCGGGCGAGCCCGCACGCTGGTCCGAGCGTGAGCGGACGACCGGCGGAGACGACGAGAACGACGGGCCTCCCCGTCTGCGAGAGGCGCTCGAGGAGTTCGAGCTGGGCGCCCGGAAAGTCCAAGAAAGCACGGCTCCGGCACTCTCCGCTCAGGTTCGCCGGCTCGCCGAGGAAGGCCAGAACGACCTCCGCCTTTTCGGCCGCCTCGATCGCAGCAGCGAAGCCGCTTCGATCCAGCGTTCGGCAATCCTCCAGTCCTTTGGCGTAGTAAACGTCCATGGAGCCGCCCAACCGCTGGCGAAGCGCGGAGAGTGCCGTGATCGAGGCGGAGGAGTCGCCGTCGAACGACCAGCACCCGAGCTGGTCGCGGGGGTCGTCGGCCTGTGGGCCGATGACGGCCACCGACTTGAGGTGCGGGCCGAGCGGCAGAACCCCTCCCTCGTTCTTGAGAAGGACGATGCTCTCGCGCGCCAATTCTCGAGCCACCGAATGATGTGCGCTCGAGGACGCCGCAACGGCGTTCGGCGCAGGCGTATAAGGGCGCTCGAACAAGCCGACGCGATACTTCACGGTCAGCACGCGACGCACCGCCTCGTCGAGCAGTCCCACCGGAAGCTTCCCCCGCTCGACCAATCCGGGAAGGTTGGCGTAAGCGCTGCTGCCCATTTCCATGTCGACCCCGGCGCGCGCGGCCGCGACGGCGCAGTCGGCCTCGTCCTCGGTGAATCCGTGCCGCACCATTTCGGCGATCGAGGCCCAATCGCTCACGACGAACCCCCCGAAGCCCCATTCCCCCCGGAGGATCTTCCCGAGGAGCAACTCGTTGCCCGACGCCGGAACACCATTGAGATCGTTGAATCCGGTCATCAGCGTGAGCACCCCGGCGTCGACGCACGCTTTGAATGGCGCGAGATAGACTTCGCGCAGAAGCTGCTCCGGAATCGACGTCGTGCCGTATTCCCTTCCCGCGTCGGCAGCCCCGTAGCCTGCGAAGTGCTTCGCACACGCCACGACGCGGCCGGGCGCACCTACTTCCGTACCCTGAAACCCACGCACCATCGCCGCGCCGATACGGGAGGCCAGATACGGATCTTCGCCGCAGCTCTCGGCAATTCTCCCCCATCGCGGATCGCGCGCGATGTCCACCATCGGAGCGAAGACCCAGTCGACCCCCGACTCGCTCGCCTCCTCGGCGGCGGCCGCGGCGGCCCGCTCCACGAGAACCGGATCGAACGTCGCGCTCTGTCCCAACGGAATCGGAAAGATCGTCTTGTACCCGTGAATCACGTCGCGGCCGAAAATCAGCGGAATCTTCAGCCGACTCTCCTCGACCGCGACCTTTTGAAGCAGGTTTCGCTGTTCGACGCTCTGGGCGTTCAGAAACGAACCAACCCTACCCTCTCGAACGGCGTCGACGGTCTGCTGGGGCGCCGGCGAGATGAAGATGGGCAACTGGCTCATTTGGCCCGCCTTCTCGACGAGCGTCATCCGGGCCAAGAGGTCCTCGACGAGCGGGATGATGGCGCTGGGGCGCCGGACGTCAGACCCGTTCTTAGCCTGTCCCATGGCCGCAGATCTCTACTCGTCTCACTTCCTTCGAACAAGCGACTCGCGACGCGCTCACGCGATCGAGATGGTCCGCCTTAGCGCAATGCTCGCCGACGACCCGCCCACCATCACCTCGATCTGCCCGCGCTCGACGGCGAAGCACCCGCGATCGGCGTCCCAATACGCCACGTCGCGAGCCCGGAGATCCATCGACACGGTCTTGGTTTCGCCCGGTTCGAGGCGGACCCTTCGAAACCCGCACAGCGCGAGCCGTGGCCTTGAGACGCGGGAGTCGAGATGCTTCACGTACATTTGAATCACTTCGTCGCCGGGACGAGCGCCCGTATTGGTCACGACGACCTCCACAGACGTCTTTTCTTCGGGCCCGATCGACTCCGAGTCGATCTGCATCCCCCGATACGCGAACGTCGTGTAACTCAGTCCGTGACCGAAGGGATAAAGGGGCACCCCCTTGAAATACATGTACGTTCGATCTTGCCTGACGTCATAGTTCATCATGGGCGGAAGCTGATCGATCGATCGCGGCCATGTCTGGACGAGGCGCCCTGCCGGGTTGTAGTCGCCGAAAAGGACGTCGGCCAACGCGCTCCCCAGTTCTTGGCTGTTGTGGGTAATCTGGACGATGGCGGGAAGGTTCGCGTCGCTCCACCCGATGCAATACGGAAAGCTCGAAATTAGGACGAGTACCGTCCGAGGGTTTGCTTCCCAGACCCGCTTCACCAAGGTCTCGTCTTCCAAATCGAGCGACTGGCGATCGACGGCCTCCCGGCCGTAGCTGCGCCGCGCGACCTCGGCCCACCCAGCGTCGCCCGTAGGATGATTGCCGACACACACGACGCAAACGTCCGACTGGCGGGCGACCCGGACCGCGTCGCTCACGTCGTTGTTGCCGACGTGCCGGACCAAGACGCGGCCGCCCACCTTTTTCCGGACGCCTTCCAGCGGCGATACCGTGTATGGCGGGGTTCCACTGTACCAGTCGATCAAGACGCGGTCCGAGAGCGGACCGATGACCGCAACGGATTCGAGCTCGGTTTGGTCGAAGGGGAGCAGGTGACGGTCGTGTTTCAGGAGAACGATGGACTTCTGTGTGGCGCGTAGCACCGAAGCGTGATTCGTCGGGCTCTCCCAGGGTTCCACGTCGGATTCGCCAATGGTCGAATACGGCACCATCGCCGGAGGATCGAGCAGCCCGAGCCGGAACATGACCCTGAAATTGCCGCGAATCGCGTCGTCGATATCCGCTTCGCACAGCAAGCCTCGCTCGATCGCCGCGACGACGCTGCCTCGGTAGTCATCCAGAAATTGCGTGATTCCGGCGTGAATGGCCGCCGCCGCCGCCTCCACGAGGTCGGGATGAGATCGATGCGCGCTCACGAGAAGCCGCAGCGCGCCGGCGTCCGTACAGATGATCCCGTCCTGCTTCCACTCGGCCACGGTGACGTCGGCGAGGGCCGGATGGGTCGTGCACGGCACACCGTTGTAGGCGTTGTATGCCGCCATGTACGCGCGGGAGCCGCCGTCCTGAATCGCCATGCGAAATGGCACCGAGTAGTATTCGCGAAAGCATCGATCGTCGAAGTCGGACGACGTGCGATCGCGATCGTTTTCGTTGCTGTTCGCGAGAAAATGCTTGAGTAGGGCCGCCGTCCGCCAATATCGCGGATGATCTCCCTGGAGCCCTCGAACGAAAGCTACAGCCATCGACCCCGTGAGAAACGGATCCTCGCCGTAGCACTCTTCGGTGCGACCCCAGCGCGGATCCCTGCCGAGGTCTGCATTCGGGGCCCGAATCACCAAACCGCCGCGAACGTAACGCCTGTTCTGGAAGGCGTAGCGCGCCTCGTCGGATTCGACCGCGGCCACTTCGCGCAGTGTGTCGACGTCCCACGTTTGCGCGAGACCAATCGCCTGGGGAAACGTCGTCGTGGGGACGGGGCGATCCCCACCCCACCGGCCTGGCCCGCCGAGGGCCAGGCCGTGGAGCCCCTCGACGTGGCCGCTCCCCTTGATTCCCAGGCGCGAAACGCTCGGGTCGGTGCCGAGACAATCGATTTTCTCGTCGAGTGTCAGGAGCGACAAAATGTCGGCGATTCGCTCTTCCGTTGGAAGCTCCGGGTTTCGAAACGCGTGCTCCTTGCGATCGTCGGAATCCATGTCGACGCCGGACGAGCGCTATTTTTCGACCGCGATCTCATCGATGTAAATCGTGAAGTCGCGCTGCGCCGCGCTCCACGCGCTGACCCGAAATTCCCACGCCGTCGCCGGATCGAACGCCGCGCCCGCACCGGACATCAAGTCCGCGATGGGAATGGCCACCTTGTGCCACTGTCCGTCCGCGAAGTCCGCCGCATACTTCTGGACTGCGGCGTCCGCACTCCCCTTCTTGCCCTTGCTGCAACCGAGCAATGCGGTCACCGAGGCGGGGTCCAACGCGGTGTCCGGAGACTTGTTTTCGACCCGGACTTGGAAGGTGAGGTTCGCATACGGGCTGATGTCGGTGCCCGCGTTTTCCGGGTACCAGCCAAACCAGTTCCATCCCATACCGAGCCACCCGGGACCCTCGCCGTGGAACTTGATCCCGGCACCGCCGTTCACGCCTGCGCCAGAAACCTTTGCAACCGTGGCCTTGCAGCCGGGTTTCTTGTCGCAGTCGGCCCACCCCTGCCCCGCCCCGATCTTGTCACCGTCCCAGATGACGAGACGCCCGGGAACCGGGGCCGACGACGCGGATTTGACCGCCGACGGCTCAGGCGCCGCCGCCGCCGAGCCACCCGTGGTCGCCGGACAGGGCGGGCACAGACAAGCAGCCTGCACGGAGGCGAAACCGGCCAGGAGCGCGACTCGAATCAACATGGCGGAAATCCTTGGTTGGGAAGGCAGAGATCGCGCGAGAGCAGTCACGGTCCCCCCTCGCTTCCCGCCTCGCGCCCGTCGTTTGCGTTCTTGTGCCGATAGAATCCGAGCTTGCTGATCCAAAGCGCCAGGCGCGCTTCCTTCGGGGCCGCGATGCGAATCGAAAAGAAGGTCGACGGGTCGAATCCCGTGGGGACGCGGCTGGGTATTGCTTGTTGATGGAACGAAGTCCAAGGAATCGTGTAAAGATGCCATTGTTCCGTGGTCAGCATCACGTGCGTGAACGCGTTGCCGCACGCGTAGGGGGGCAGCTGCGCGGCGACGCTCCCGCCGCCGACCAATCCCGAACCGTTGACGACGGTCGTGATGACCGCACCGTTGGAGAGAGAACCTGCGTCGTAGTTCGTACACACGCCGGAGTCCGAGAAGCCGGTGGCCGTGGACGCGTCCGGTACGTAGCCGCCCCCGTGGGAGTTCTTGTCGTCGATGGAGAGCGTGAAGCCCTTGGTCGTCGGAGCGCCGGTCGGATCGTAGCTGCGGGCCCAGAAGATCAGCCCTTCGTAGGCAGACGCGTCGATCGGGCAGACGCTGGCCCCGCCCGCGGGCGTCGTGCAATCTTGACCCGGATAGCCGCCGATGCTGTACGTACCCCACCCGCACCCATAGTCCTCGAATCCGCGCGCCTGCAGAAACAGCGCGCGCTGACGCCCGCAAAGACCCCCGTCTTGACCCTCGATCACGGCGGTGAAGGCATTGTCGAGGCTCCCGTTCGGATCGACCGTCGTCGCGCCGCCGTCCGTCCCCGTCGTCATGATGGCACCCGGAGTCGAGTCACCGTACGAGTACCAGCCGTAGTTCGCCGTATCGTAGTCTTCGATCTCGTCGATGACGTAGGGCGCTTCGTCCGAGCAGTTGACCCCGACTGCCGGGGGCAGTGGCCTTGCGCTGCAGCCCTGGACCAATAGCGAACCGAGCCCGCCGACCGAAAGCAGCCCTGCCATCAGGCTCCCCGCGAGCGGGATCCATCCGATTTTCGATGGGGAGCGTGCCATGGGTTGCCTCACCACCAAATGCTTCCGATCAGGGAAAAAACGTGGAGGTCGGGATTGTAGCTCGGATCGACGATCGGCGGGTACCCGGTTCTCGCATACACGTTTATCCCGTCGGAGAAGTACGAATACTGGAGCGCGATCTCGTTTCGGGCCTTCCAGCCCGTGTGAAAAAGAATTCGGGACGACAGGATTGAGAATGCTTGCCTGTCGTCGCTGCTATTGAGGCGCACGTGGTCGAACCGTTCGGAGACGCCGAGCCAGGACAGCACGTTGTACGTCGCTTCGATGCCCCCTTTTAGTTTGAGAACTCCGTCGAAGTTCGGGTCGCTGCTGCTGACGCTGGTACCTATACCAAACACGCTGACCAGAAGGTCCGGACTCTCTCCCGTGTATCGCTTACCGAAGAGGGCCCTCGACAGGCTGAGATCGTACTGAAATCCGAACGTCGTGAGACCGCCGTTTCCATTGCTGCTCGGTCCGAGGTATCCCGCGATGAGATCGGGTCCCCCACCCTTTGCGTTCAGGACTTCCAGCGCGCCGGAGACCCCTCCCGCGTTGATCAATTGAGTGTGGGCGATGCCCAGAAACAGGTGACCCAATCGCCCGCTGACGTGGGCGTCTGCGCCGACCACCGTGATTCGACCGTCGGGAATGAGGCCGTTGGGTCTCTGATCGTCCTGACTCCATGCCGTGAGATAGTGGAGCCCCACCTGGAGAACCCGGTCGTAGGCCAGCCCTCCGTGCAGGTGATTGACGAAGGTGGCGCCCACGGTGGGGTTCACGAAGCCGTTCCACCCGGCCGGGACTAGGCCGACCGGTGGGCTCGCCAGCTGTCCGCCGAACCCTTGCTCGAGCAAGAAGCGCCATTTGCCGGCAGGATAAGCCGCGGTCAATGCTTCGCCGACCATGTTGGTCCGGGCGATGAGGGGCGTCCCATACCGTCCGGCGTCGTAGGCGCCCATCGCGCCGTAACGGCCCGTGATTGCGCCCACGGTCGCCTGAAACGGAATGCCGACCGCCTTGCTCAAGTTCACGTTCAGAAATGCGTCGTATACACCCAGCTGATTGGTCGTGTCGTACCAGCTCTGCACGCTCGAAAACGTTCCGGCCGCCAAGATTGTGGTCGCCGAGACGATCGAATTTCCGTAGGTGAAGTTGAGCTGTCCCCACGGATTCGGAACGACGCCGGTGTATTCGAAACCACGGATGTATTGCGGAATCACGGGCGGCGTATGCAGCACGGTCCCACTTTGCCCCGGCGCGGGATCGAGGCGTTCGTGCACGCCCATCTCCATCGGCATGAGCAAGTAGCCGTGGAAGTCGAGCACCAGTTCTTTGGACTCGGCGGGGTGAATGCCGAAGGGGAGCGAAGGCGCCGCGCTCGGGACGAGCGGCTCACCGGGCGACATCCCCAGTCGGGGAAGCAGTTGGTCCGATCCCTGGTCCTGCGCCTTCGCGGATGCTGCGGCGACGAGTGAGGTGGCGATCAGCGAGACTCGGAGGCAGCGTCTCATGACGAGACCCGCCTTCCTGGGTTCGGCCGGCACCAGGCGACGGAGCCCCGACCGCGCTCGGGCGGCCGCTTGGAGGGAATAGGATGCATCGCGCATTGCTTTCACGGCTAGAAGGTGTAGTAGCCGCCCAGCACCACGTAGTCGCGGTCCAGCGGTAAGGCAGGGTTGTTGTCCACGGCTTGACTGTAGAATCGGCGACTATAAATGAGTTGAATGCTGTCGGTGCTGAGCCAATCCGTATGGAAGCGGATACCAGGGTTCAGGCTGAACACCTCGTATCGCCCCAGGTTCGAGTCGCGGCTCTCCCCGTATGCTTGAAACGTCGCGCTGAACCAAGGGAGCATTTTGTACTCGAACTCGGCCCCGACATAGTATCCCGACGCATGCTTGTAGCCGGGATCGTCGCTCGCCAACGTGAAGACGTTCGTCGCGGCGACACGAACGCTGAGATCAGGGGCACGGCCGTCGAAGCCACGCGGGTACCATAGAATTCGCGCGACGCTGGTGTCGTATTCCCAACTTACGGCGAAGACCTTTCCGTTTCCGTTGCTCTGCGGGCCGATGAACTTGTTGACCATGTCTTTGGCGCCCTGCGTGTAGTCGATGCCCCACCAGATTCCGTCGGCCACCGAGGCGGCGTGATCGAAGTTCCAGAGGCCGGCCGTTACACCGAACTGGCCATGCCCGTACGGCTCCTCGATCATTCTGGCCTCGGCAAGGAATGCGTCGAAGCGTCCGTCGGCAGGCGCCGTGGTCAGAAACGTTTGGAGGTACTTTCGCTCGTCTGCCGCAAAGGCGCTCGCGTAGTGGAGCTTCAGCGTGTACAGATTTTTGTAGGTGAATCCTGCGTGCGCGTGATTCACGAAGTCGGAAACGCCCGTTTCGGACCACGTATCGTAATCGCCACGCACGAAGTTCTCGGGAGTGCCCGGGTTCGCGAGCACGCCGTGGACGAACGAGAGCCGCCAATCCGGGGACAAATCGTAGTCTGCGCTGAGCGTCTCGCCGTACCCGCGAACGGCGAGGAACGGTCCGAAGATGCCCCAGCCCCACTGGCCTGGACCGGCGTAGACGTCGACGAACGCGCCGACTTTCCACGATAGCCTCCACGGGCCAAGGGGCTCGGGCGTGATGGTAATGTACGCTTGGCCAAAGGATGGGCCGGTGGACGGGCTGTAGTAGCCCTGGTATTGCGACGGTGAAATATTCGCGTAAAAGGCCGCTACGGCCGTAATCACCGAGTTCCCGTAGTTGAAGAAGAGACCGCCGCCGGCTCCCGCCCAGAATGGCAGACGGCCTTGCACCAAGGCCGGGATATGGAGTGGAGTCCCTTCGTAGCCGGCCGGCGCCGGCATCGGGGCACGACCGACTCCGATCCCTTCCGCCCCGGAGATGCGGCCGCTGATACGGAACGACCAGTCTCCCTCGTTCACAGGGGCGCCGAACGACGGCGCGCGGCCGCCTGGCGCCGGCGGCGCCGGCGGCGCTTCGGGAGACATTCCCATTCCCGGGGGCCTCGGGGAACCGGGAATCGAGTCCGCCGCACCCACGTCTCCCGGCTCGTCGGCCCGGACTTCGCGCGCACCGACGAGCGCCACGACGAACGACGCCGCGAGGACCCGGCCCCGCGCTAGGAAGTGCAAACGCATTCTCGTACTCGTCCGGGAGGAGAAGCTTGCGCTGCTTGCGGATTCCGCTGGCTCATAAGCTACTCCGAATCGGCGGGATTTCTCGAACGCCGTCTCTCGCGCGAACACCCGCGCCCGAATGCGCCGGCTACTTAAGTCACCTTGCCGAGACTGCGCAAGTCAAAATGCGGACGCAGCGCGTCACCGCCACGCGATTGCCTCGCCGCCCCGAGCGATGCACGCCCTGGCGGGCCCGAGGCTTCTCTGCAAGAGTCGCGTCGAAGATGGAATCCCAGTCATCCAACGACCGCTCCTCTTTGCCGGCCCTCGCCCGGGCCGCTGCCCGCGCGTTCGAAGAGCGATTCGGGATGCCGGCTCGATGGCTCATTGCCGCTCCGGGCCGCGTCAATCTCATCGGCGAGCATACCGATTACAATGGTGGGTTCGTTCTCCCGATGGCGATCGAACGGTACACGGTCGTCGCCGCCGCGCCTGCGCCTTCGCGTCACCCGCGCCGAATGACGTTCCAAAGCGCAATGTCGAAATCCGCGGTCGAAATCGAGCTCGAGGAACCGCAGCGCCGCGGAGAACCTCCTTGGTCCAACTACGTGCGCGGAGTGGTTGCCGGGTTCGAGAGTCGCAGCGTGCCTCTCCCCGGTCTGTGCGCCCTCATTGGCTCGAACCTGCCCGTGGGGGCCGGATTGTCGAGCAGCGCTGCGCTGGAGGTCGCGGTGGCGACCCTCCTCGAGATCGCATCGGGTAGGGCGCTCGACCCGGTCGACAAAGCGCGACTGTGCCAAACCGCCGAGCACGAGTTTGCCGGCGTCCCGTGCGGGTTGATGGATCAGCTGGCCTGCATTTTGGCGGAGGACGAGGGTCCGCTCCTCATCGATTGCCGGTCGGGAGAGAGTCGAACGGTACCCCTCGCGGATCCGGACGTGAGCATTCTGGTCGTGAACAGCAACGTGCGGCACTCGCTCGACGACGGCGCCTATGCCCGGCGACGCGCCGAATGCGAGCGTGCCGCGGAGGGCCTTGGAGTCCCGACCCTACGAGACGCAACGGCCGAGATGGTAGACCGCGCCCGGGAGGCGCTCGGCCCTGTCCTATGGAGGCGCGCGCGTCATGTCGTCACGGAGAACGCTCGAACGCTGGCCGCGGCGCGCGCCCTCGCGGCGGGCGCCGTTCGAGAGGCGGGCTCTCTCTTTTACGAAAGTCACTCGTCCTTGCGCGACGATTTCGAGGTCAGCTGCGCCGAACTCGATATTCTTGTCGACGTGGCTCAGGGCCTTGGCGAAGAGCGTGGCGTCTACGGGTCTCGGATGACGGGGGGCGGTTTCGGAGGGTGTACGGTCACCCTCGTACGGAGCGGGCAGGTCGAGGCCGTTTCTGGGGAGCTCCGGCGAGAGTACGAGCGCCGCTGCGGGCGTACGCTGGACACGTTCGTTTCACGCCCCGTGCGCGGCGTGCACGCCGTGGAAACGAAAGATTGGGTGTGACCCTCCATGCCGGTCGAATTGTTCGATCCTGAACGGCATCCCCACAGACGGCGCAACCCGCTGACCGGAGATTCGGTTCTGGTTTCGCCCCACCGGACCGCGCGGCCGTGGTTGGGCCAGGTCGAACCACCCGCGTCCGAGCAGCGCTCGGCGTACGACCCGGGGTGCTACCTCTGCCCCGGAAACCGGCGCGCGCAGGGCGCCGTGAATCCCAAATACGAGGGTACGTTCGTCTTCGACAACGACTTCAGCGCACTTCTTGCGGACGCACCCGG
>Ga0265325_10000955_pt1 | contig 20902 bp, 17 predicted proteins | sample 41420metaG_FD_202090 | JGI IMG/M metagenome (GOLD analysis project Ga0265325, IMG submission 202090) | Rhizosphere microbial communities from Carex aquatilis grown in University of Washington, Seatle, WA, United States - 4-14-20 metaG | ecosystem: Host-associated > Plants > Roots > Rhizosphere... | reverse complement strand
CAGCCGATCCAGGGATCGGCCAGCATCTTCTGGCCGATTTTCACGCCTTTGGCGTCGGGGCCGAGCGCCACCACCTCGCCGACATTCTCGTGGCCGAGCGTGACCGGCAGCTTCATGCCGCGATCCCGCAGGCTCATTTTCTTGCCGCCGCCCAGATCGAAGAAGCCTTCGGCAAGATGCAGGTCGCTGTGGCAGACACCGGCCGCCAGAACCTTCAGCAGGACTTCGGTGCCTTTCGGCTGCGGCGTCGGCGCCTCGTTGAGTTGCATCGGCTCGCCGCAGGTGCAGACTTGAAACATACGCATTGATGAACTCCCCGGACCCTCAACGTTGTCATCGCCGGGCTTGACCCGGCGATCCCGCTAAGGGACGCACTGCCTACCTAAGCGAGATGGCCGGGACAATAGGCGTTTTCGACGCCGTCTTCGACGGCTTTTGCCCGGCCATGACAGCGAATCATAGTCCGGCAATATCGTCACCACCACAGCGCGGCGCCGGCGTCGGTCTTGGTTTGGGTGTCGTCGATCCGGCGGCTGCGATCGAGGGAGCGGTCGAGCGCGGCCATGACGCGGCGTTTGATATGGTCGAAGCCGGCCGATTGGCGGTCGCGCGGGCGCGGCAGGTCGGCAATGATCTCGTCGTAGATCGCACCAGGACGGGGTTTCATCACCAGAATACGGTCGGCCAGCACGATCGCCTCCTCGACATCGTGCGTCACCAGGATGAGCGTCGGCCGCTCCTCCGACCACAAATCGAGCAGATGGTCCTGCAAATCGGTCCGGGTGAAGGCGTCGAGCGCCGAGAACGGCTCATCGAGCAGCAGCACTTCGGGCCGCGGCACCAGTGCGCGCGCAATGGCGACGCGCTGCGCCTGGCCGCCGGACAATTCGCGCGGCCACATGTTCGCCTTCTCGCCCAACCCGACGCGTTTCAACGCAGCGGCGACGCGGGCGTCGCGTTCGGCGCGCGGGCGGTCCGCCAGCCCAAAGCCGATATTGTCGGCGACCGTGAGCCATGGCAGCAGCCGCGGCTCCTGGAAGATGATGCCGATTTCCTCGTGCGGCGCGGTGATGACGGTGCCGTCAAGCAGCACGCGGCCCTGGCTCGGTCTATCGAGGCCGGAAATGGCGCGCAACAAAGTCGACTTGCCGCAGCCCGAGCCGCCGACCACAGCGACGACCTCGCCCGGGCCGACCTCGAGGCTGATGCCGTCAAGCGCGCGCACGCCGTTCGGATAGGTCTTGCCGACGTGATCCAGGGTGAGCATCGGATCAGTCCGCTGCCTGCGGCACGCTGTAACGGTCTTCCCAGCGCAGGAATGGCGCGGCGGCGAGCACGATCAGCCAGTCACTGGTCTTGCCGATCACGGCGAAGGCAACGATGGCAGCAACGATTTGCGCCGGCTTGCCCAATTGCTGACCGTCGATCAGCAGATAGCCGAGGCCTTCCGACGCGCCGAGCAATTCGGCGGCGACCACGAACATCCAGCCGAGCCCGAGGCCCGAACGCAGCGCGATCACATAAGCCGGCAGCACCGCCGGCAGCAGAATCCGCCGGACCATCTGCGCGCCGCTGAGACGGAACACACGGCCAACCTCGACGACCTTGCGGTCGACCGACATCACCGCGCCCATGACGCCGAGATAGACCGGAAAGAACACGCCGATCGCGATCAGCGTGATCTTCGAGCCCTCGAAGATACCGAACCACAGAACGAACAGTGGCACCCACGCGATCGAGGGAATCGCGCGCAACGCCTGCATGGCCGGATCGAAAAGCTGGCGCATCAATGCGGAATAGCCGGCAATTGCTCCTGCCAAGGTCCCGGCCAAAACACCGATGGCGAATCCGGCCGCGACGCGCCCCGTCGTCACCAGCACATGACGCTGCAGTTCGCCGGTTTTCGCAAGGTCCACGAAAGTCGCGAAAATGACCGATGGTGGCGGCACCAGCCGGCCGCTGGCCAGATGGAAATAGACTACAGCTTCCCACGCGGCCGCGACAATGAGCGGCACCAGCAGACCAAGCCCCAGCCGCGTGAAGCGGCCGAGGTTCGATTTGCGCTGCTTTTGCTCGGCGGTCGCCGGCGCGGCGGTCGCGGTCATCCGTACAAGAGACATTACTTTATGAGCCGCTGGCAACACCTTTGATCGTCATCCTGAGGCGGCCGAGCCATAAGCGCGTTCACGCGACTCTTCGATGCACTATGGCGAGGCCCTCGAAGGATGGCGGCCCGATCGCGGCCGCCGTCGCCCTTCGAGGCTTGCCGCTCGCGCGGCTCGCACCTCAGGGTGACGGCGGATTTCAAATCAGTTCGTCACCGGGACGTAATTGTCAGCGACCAGATCGTCGAGCACCTTCTGCACGTCGACATCCGCCTTGATCACACCGGCCTTCTGCAGGGCGATGCCGGCCTGCAGGATCGAATCGCGCTGCTCCGGCCCGATCTTGTTGAACGTTATCGTGGTGCGCTCCTTGAGTTGACGGTCGGCAACCGCGTCCGACAGCTTGGTGGCGGCCTGGAAGGCGTGCTTCTCTTCGGCGTAATTGGCGAGCGAATATTTGCGGGCGTCTTCATAGACCGCAAGCACGCGCTTCACCAGATCGGGATGATCCTTGAGGAATTCCTCGCGCACATTGAGGATGCCCCAGGTGTTGAGCGACTTGTTGCGGTAGAACAGCTTGGCGCCGTCCTCGATCTCGGCCTGCGCCATCATCGGATCGAGCCCCGCCCAGGCATCGACGTCGCCGCGAATGAGCGCGGTCTTGCCATCGGGATGCTGCAACAGCACCGGGGTGATGTCCTTTTCGCTGAGGCCGACGCTTTGCAGCGCGCGTACCAGGAAAATGTGCGGATCGGTGCCGCGGGTCACCGCAACCCGCTTGCCCTTGAGGTCCTCGATCTTGTTGATCGCGGTATCCTTGCCGGTCACCAGCGCGGTCCACTCCGGCTGCGAGTAAACATAGATCGACTTGATCGGATTGCCGTTGATCTTGGCGACGAGCGCGGCCGAACCGGCGCTCGATCCGAAATCGATCGAGCCGGCGCTGAGGAATTCGAGCGCCTTGTTGGAGCCGAGCGACTGCACCCAGCGGATCGCGATGCCGTCTTTGGCGAATTCCTTCTCAAGCAGGCCTTTTTCCTTGAGCACCATCGAGACCGGGTTGTAGGTCGCCCAATCGATTGTGATGGTGGACGGCTTGTCGGCGGCGAACAGCGTGGTGGCCGGCAGCATGCCCACCAAAACCGCCGAAGCCAGGATCGAACGTCGTGACAGAACGCGCATGGCAATCTCCTCGCGTGATGGACGCATCGCGGTTGGCGCCGCGAAGGCCCGGTTGTTGACCAGCTGTGCGAGGGGGTGGCCCCGCGCTTTAGCTGCATTTGTTAAGCGCCCGCAAGCTGCATTGCTCAAATCGGCGCTAGCAATATTCTATAAGACCGGTCTTTTGGCCGGTCAAACGAATGTTATTATTGTCTATATCGGAAGAATTGGAAGAATATTCCGAAGAACGCCGGCTGGCGAAAACCGGCATTTATCCAGGCGGCGGCGGTGACAGACGCATGGCCCTCCGCTATCCGGAGTGCGCATGTCTGCCCTGAGCCTCGAACACGAAACGGCCGCGCCGCGCGAGCAATCCCCGCGTGCGGCGACCGCGCTGATCGACGCGCGGACACTCGCGGCGGAGCTTGAAGATATCGTCAAGCGCCACGCCGGACGCGACGGCGAAGTCCGCAGCGCGATCGCGCAACACCTCAAAGCCGCCCTGATCGCCGGCCGCGCCAAGGCCGAGCAACTCCTGCTCAAGGATCGCCACGGCCGCCGCTGCGCCGAGCGGCTGTGCCGCATGGAAGACGAGATCATCGGCCTGCTGTTTGACGTCGCGCGCAAGCATCTCTACCCGTCGCAGAATCCGTCCGACACCGAGCACATGGCGGTGATCGCAACCGGCGGCTATGGCCGCGGCTTGCAGGCGCCGGGCTCGGATATCGATCTGCTGTTTCTGCTGCCTTACAAGCAGACCGCCTGGGGTGAATCGATCGCGGAAGCGGTGCTCTATTGCCTGTGGGATACCGGGCTGAAAGTCGGCCACGCCACGCGCTCGGTCGATGAATGCATCCGCCAGGCCAAAGGCGACATGACGATCCGCACCGCGATCCTCGAAGCCCGTTTCCTGTTCGGCGACCGCAAGCTCTACGATCAACTGGTAACGCGCTTCGACAAGGAAGTGGTGAAGAACACCGCCGCGAAATTCGTCGCCGCCAAGCTCGCCGAGCGCGAAGAGCGCCTCCGCCGCGCCGGCCAGTCGCGTTATCTGGTCGAGCCGAATGTGAAGGACGGCAAAGGCGGCCTGCGCGACCTGCACACCTTGTTCTGGATCGCGAAATACGTCTATCGCGTTCGCGAGCCGGATGAACTGCTCAAGCGCGGCGTGTTCGACAAGCACGAATATTCGACATTCCGCACCTGCGAGAATTTCCTGTGGTCGGTGCGCTGCCACATGCATTTCGTCACCGGCCGCGCCGAAGAGCGCCTGTCGTTCGATATCCAGCGCGAGATCGCAGTGCGGCTCGGCTACACTGCGCACCCCGGCATGAAGGATGTCGAGCGCTTCATGAAGCACTACTTCCTGGTCGCCAAGGACGTCGGCGATCTGACGGCGATCGTAAGCGCCGAGCTCGAGGACAGCCACGCCAAGAGCGCCCCGGTGTTGAGCCGCATGATGGCGCGGCTGCGCCCGGTCAAGCGGCGCAAGCTCACCAACGATTTTGAGGTCGACTATAACCGGATCAACGTCGCGGCCGCCAATGTGTTCAAGCGCGATCCGGTCAACCTGATCCGCATTTTTCATCTGGCGCAGAAGCACAATCTGGCGTTTCACCCCGACGCGGTGCGCGCACTCACCCGCGCGCTCAAGCTGATCGACGCCAAGCTCCGGCAAAACGAGGAAGCCAATAAGCTTTTCATCGAGATTCTGACGTCGAAGAACGATCCGGAAACCGTGCTGCGGCGGATGAACGAATCCGGCGTGCTCGGCCGCTTCGTGCCGGATTTCGGCCGCATCGTCGCGATGATGCAATTCAATATGTACCACCACTACACGGTGGACGAGCATCTGCTGCGCTGCGTCGGCTTCCTGCAGGAAATCGAGCGCGGCACCAATGACGAAACCCGGCTCGCCAACGAGCTGTTTCACAAGATCCAGCCGAAAAATCGGGCCGTGCTTTACATCACGCTGTTCCTGCACGACATCGCCAAGGGCCGCATCGAGGATCATTCAACCGCCGGCGCGCGCGTGGCGCGGCGCCTGTTGCCGCGGTTCGGCTTCTCCGCTGCCGATACCGAGACGTCGGCCTGGCTGATCGAAAATCATCTCGTAATGTCGAGCGTCGCGCAGTCGCGCGATCTCACCGACCGCAAGACCATCGAGAATTTCGCCGCCACGGTGCAATCGGCCGAACAACTCAAGCTGCTCACCATCTTGACCACCGCCGACATCCGCGGGGTCGGCCCCGGTGTCTGGAACGGCTGGAAATCGCAATTGCTGCGTACGCTATATTACGAGACCGAGCCGGTCGTCACCGGCGGCTTTTCCGAGGTCAACCGCGCTCAGCGCGTGGCGCAGGCCCAAGCCGAGCTGCGCGAAGCGCTCACCGATTGGCCGGCCGCCGCGCTCGACGCCTATGTTGCGCGGCATTATCCGGCCTATTGGCTCAAGGTCGACCTCGCCCACAAGATTGCTCACGCCCGGTTCGTGCACAGCGCCGAGCAGGAGGACAAGCGGCTGGCGACGACCGTCTCGCTCGACGCGGCGCAGGGCGTCACCGAGCTTACGGTGTTTGCGCCCGATCATCCGTGGCTGCTTTCGATCCTTGCCGGCGCCTGCGCCATGACCGGCGCCAACATCGTCGACGCGCAGATCCACACCACGACCGACGGCATGGCGCTCGACACTATTTCGATCTCGCGCGAATTCGACCGCGACGAGGATGAGGAACGGCGCGCCGCGCGCGTCGCCGACACGATCGAAAAAGCGCTGCGCGGCGACCTGCGGCTTCCCGACGTGGTGGCCAAGCGGCCGGCGCCGAAGGGCCGCATCAGGGCCTTCGCGCTCGAGCCGACCGTCACCATCAACAATCAGTGGTCGCACCGCTACACCATGGTCGAGGTCACTGGGCTCGACCGCACCGGCCTGCTGTATGAAGTCACCGGGACGCTGTCGAAGCTCAACCTCAACATCGCCTCCGCCCACGTCGCGACCTTCGGCGAGCGCGTGGTCGACGTGTTCTACGTCACCGATTTGATGGGGGCCCAGATTACCTCGCCGACCCGCCAGGCCGCGATCAAGCGCGCGCTGATCGCGCTGTTCGGGCCGGAAAAAGAGACCAAAGCCGCGAAACACGTCGCGGCAAAATAGGCGGTCCCGCGGTGTTTTCCGCGCCAGCCCGACCGGTCCCGCGTCCTTAACGAGCCCTTAAATCGCGCCACTTAGCGTGATGCCCGGGGGCCGGCCTTGCACTGTCCGGCGCGTGAGCGATCAGATGGCGAACGGACGGCGAGGCAATGTCGAGCGGCGCGAGCCGATGTTAGGCGTCGCGCCGGAGCCGCGAGTCGATCCGGCCGAACGGCCGGCCCGTCCGTCTCCCGCCCGACCGCGCAAGCGCCGCAGCAAATCAAAAAAGCGCCGTGGCGGGCGTGGCCTGTTCGGACGCTTGATCTACTGGTCGCTGGTGGCGATGTTGTGGGTTGGCATTGCTGGCGCCGGCACAATCGTGTGGGTCGGCGCGCATCTGCCGCCGATCCAGTCGCTCGAAATCCCCAAGCGGCCGCCCTCGATCAATATCCTCGACCACGACATGCACGCGCTGGCGAGCCGCGGCGACGCTGGCGGCGGCACGCTCACCATCAAGGAGGTGCCGGCTTATCTGCCAAAGGCCTTCGTTGCCATCGAGGATCGACGCTTCTACTCGCATTTCGGCGTCGATCCATTCGGCATGGCCCGCGCTGTCATCGCCAATCTTCTGCACCGGGGCATTTCGCAGGGCGGCTCCACGCTCACCCAGCAGCTCGCCAAGAACCTGTTCCTCACCCAGGAGCGCACGATCACGCGCAAGCTGCAGGAGGCGATGCTGGCGTTCTGGCTCGAGCGCAAATTCAGCAAGGACCAGATCCTCGAACTCTATCTCAACCGCGTCTATTTCGGCGCCGGCGCCTACGGCGTCGAGCAGGCCTCGCAGCGCTATTTCGGCAAGTCGGCGCGGCGCGTGACCATCGCCGAAGCGGCGCTGCTGGCCGGCCTGGTCAAGTCGCCGTCGCGGCTGGCGCCGACCCGTAATTTCGACGGCGCCGAGCAACGCGCCCGCGTCGTGCTGGCCGCGATGCAGGACCTCGGCTTCATCAGCGCCGCCAGCGAGAAACTCGCGCTCGCCCATCCGCCGGTCATCGTCGCCCAATCCGGCACCGGCTCGGTCAACTACATCGCCGACTGGGTGATGGATGTGATCGACGATCTGATCGGGCACATCGAGGGCGACCTCGTCGTCGTCACCACGATCGACGGCGGATTGCAGGGCAAGGCCGACCTGGCGCTGACCGACGAACTCGCCAAGAAGGCCGACAAGTTCGGCGTCAGCCAGGGTGCGCTGGTTGCGATGGCACCCGATGGCGCAGTGCGCGCCATGGTCGGTGGCAGGAACTACGCCGAAAGCCAGTTCAACCGCGCGGTCGCCGCCAAGCGCCAACCGGGCTCCGCGTTCAAGCCGTTCGTCTACCTCACCGCGCTCGAGCACGGCCTCACCCCCGACACGGTGCGCGATGACAGGCCGATCAACGTCAAGGGCTGGCAGCCGGAGAACTATGGACGCGAATATTTCGGCCCGGTCACGCTGCAGAAGGCGCTGGCAATGTCGCTCAACACCGTGTCGGTCCGGCTGACCCTGGAATTGGGCCCCCCCGCCGTTGTGCGCACGGCGCACCGGCTCGGCATCTCGTCGCTGCTCGAAGCCAACGCCTCGATCGCGCTCGGCACCTCGGAAGTCTCGATGCTCGAACTGGTCGGCGCCTATGCCTGCTTCGCCAATGGCGGATTTGCCGTCATGCCCCACGTCATCGAGCGCATCAGCACGCCGGACGGCAAGGTGCTTTACGCCCGTAATCAGCCTCCGCTCGGCCGCATCATCGAGGGGCGGTATGTCGGCATGATGAACGCCATGATGCAGGACACGCTGACGATCGGCACCGCGCACGGCGCCGACCTGCCGGGCTGGCAGGCCGCCGGCAAGACCGGCACGTCGCAGGATTTCCGCGACGCCTGGTTCATCGGCTTCACCTCCGACCTCGTCACCGGCGTCTGGCTCGGCAATGACGACGGCACGCCAATGAAGAAGATCACCGGCGGCAGCCTGCCGGTTGCGATCTGGAGCCGCTTCATGAAGGGCGCCGAACAAGGCGTCGCGCCGAGTCCGCTGCCGGGAAGCCCGAGCGGGCTGTTCTCAAGCATCGGCACTTTCGGCGCCACGCCGCCTGCGCCGGTTGCCAACGCCGCGCCGAAAACGATCGGCGCCGGGATCGACGCCTGGCTGATCAACAATCTGTTCGGCCGTTAATGTCCAGGCACCGCGCTGTCGCGCAGCTTGCGGGTCGAAGCCCACAGAACCATCGCAGCCGCCGCGGTGCAAAAGATAACGATTGCCATCGGCCAGGCACTATCGCCGAGCATTTGCCCTACAACGACGCCGCATAAAGCCGCCGCGCCTTGTTGCAGGAAGCCGAGCAACGACGACGCCGCGCCGGCGCGATCGCGATATGGCTGCATGGCGCCGGCAATGCCGTGCGGCAGCACCATTCCGAGTCCGGTGAGATAGACCGCCATCGGCAGAACGAGCGAGAGCGCCAAATGCAAGCCGAATGCCAGGCCGGCAAGCATCAACAGCCCGCCGGCAACTTGCACTATGACGCCGATCCCGATGATGCGATCAAGGCCGAGCCGCCCGCCAAGCCGCGACCCGATCGCCGAGCCGATCATGACGCCGCAGGATCCAACCGCAAATGCGATGCCGAACGCCAACGCGGACAGCCCGTAAAGATTCTGCAGGACAAAGGACGCTCCGGAAATCCAGGCGAACAATCCGGCATAGGTAAAGACCACAATGCCGGTATGCGCGAGATAGGCGCCGTCGCCGAGAAAACCACGAAAGGCGCGGAGCATCGATCGCGGCGGCTCGCCGGCATCGGTTGCCTTCTTGAGCGTCTCCGGCAAAAGCCGCCACGCCGTCGCGGCAATCACCAGTCCGCACAGCACCAAGACGATAAAGTTTGCGCGCCAGCCGAACACGGTTTGCAGGACGCCGCCGATCAGCGGCGCGATTGCCGGTGCCAGTGCCATTACCATGGACATCAGCGACAGTTCGCGTCCGGCGCGCGCACCGGAGTAGAGGTCGCGCACGATGGCGCGCGCCAGCACGATGCCGCCGCAGCCGCCGAGCGCCTGCAACATGCGCGCGGCGATCAGCATATCGACCGAAATCGCCAGCGCGCTGATGAAGCTCGCGACGCAATAGACCCCGAGCGCGGCGAGCAGCACGGGTTTGCGGCCGCGCCGATCGGAGATCGGCCCATAGATCAATTGCCCCACCGCAAAGCCGACCAGATAGGACGAGATGGTGAGCTGCGCCTGCGCCGTCGAGCCGTGCAATTGATGCGCGATCGAGGGCAGCGACGGCAGATACATGTCCGTGCTCAGCGGGCCGATCGCGGTCAGCGCCGACAAAAGCGCGGTGAGTGCAAAGGTTCCGGAGCGAAGCACGTGGCTGATCGTCGGCGGTCAGGCGGCGCCGGCTTCACGCAAGCCGTAGCGATGCAGCTCGGAGCCATGGCTGTCGAGCCAGGTCTTGGCGCGCGCCACGTTCGGACAGATGCGCATCACCAGCCGCCAGAAGGCGCGCGAGTGATTCATCTCGACGAGGTGGGCGACCTCGTGCGCGGCCAGGTAGTCCAGCACGAAAGGCGGCGCCAGGATAAGCCGCCAGGAATACGACAAGACGCCGGTCGTCGAGCAGGAGCCCCAGCGGCTTGCCTGATCGCGGATCGAGACCCGCTTGATCTTGACGCCGAGCTTGTCGGCGGCGCGGCGGCTCGCGGTCTCCAGCTCGCGCTTGGCCTCGCGCTTGAGAAAGTCGGTAAGCCGGCGCGAAACGTGCGCCGCCTCGCCCGCAACGCACAGCGTACGGCATTCATCGTCGCCGAGCTCGAGCCAGACGGTGCCACGCTCGGAGGGGCGATGCTCGATGCGGTGCGGCTCGCCGCGCAACGGAACGATGGTGCCGTGGCGGAACGGCGCCGGTGCCGGCAAGCGGTTGAGCCGCGTCGCGATCCAGGCGCCGTGCTTCTGCGCAAAGGCGCGCGCGTCCTTCAGGCTGCCGCGCGGCGGCATGGTGAGCACGACCTCACGCGTCGCCGAATGCACCCGCAGGGTATAGCGGCGCGCCTGACGATGGCGTTGCAGCCGCAATTGATAGACCGCCTCGTCGAACACGATGTCGATGGCGGTCGGTTCGCGAGGGCGCCGATAAAGCAGAGCGTGGAGCGACATGCGGACGATCCAGGAGCGCGCGGGTCCGGCACTGGTCGAACCCGGGCAACCGTTCTGGCACGGAAACGCGGGTGATTGGAAGCGGGGGTCACCAGATTGCGCCGGCCCGACACAGGCGCCCGCGGCGGTCCCGGCCGCGAACTCATTCAGAGCGAATCGCGGGCGGCTTCAGGCCACCTTGGCGCGGTTTGGCGAACCGTTGTGCGACAAGGCAAAATCGGAAATGCGCGGCGCGATCTCCGAGCGAAAACGCGAGCCGTTGAACACACCATAATGGCCGACGCCAAGTTGCAGGTAATGGGCCTTGTCCTCGGCGGGGATATTGACGCAGAGCTTGTGCGCGGCTTCGGTCTGCCCGATGCCGGAAATGTCGTCGTGCTCGCCCTCGACCGTCAGCAAGGCAACGCGCTTGATCGCCGCCGGATCGACCTTGCGGCCACGATGGGTCATCTCGCCTCTGGGCAAAGCGTGCTTGATGAATACGGTATCGACCGTCTGCAGATAGAACTCGGCGGACAGGTCCATCACCGCGAGATATTCGTCGTAGAACTCGCGGTGTTTCTGCGCGCCGTCACCATCACCCTTGACCAGATTGAGGAACAATTGCCGGTGCGCCTCGATGTGGCGGTCGAGATTCATGCTGACGAAACCGTTGAGCTGAAGGAAGCCCGGATAGACCTCGCGCATGAAGCCGGGATGGGGAAACGGCACCTTGGTGATGACGTTGCGGCGAAACCATTCGATGCCGCGCTCTTCAGCCAGGTTGTCGACCGCATTTGAGCTTACGCGGGTGTCGATCGGGCCGCCCATCAGCACCATCGAATGCGGCACGTAGGGATCCTTGTCGGCTTCCATCAGCGCAACGGCCGCGAGCACCGGCACCGAAGGCTGGCAGACGCCGATGACATGCGCATCGCCGCCGAGCATGTGCAGGATCGAGATGACGTAATCGATATAATCGTCGAGATCGAAACGGCCTTCGGCCAGCGGCACCGAGCGCGCATTGCGCCAGTCGGTGATGTAGACGTCGTGATTGGGCAGGAAGGCCTCGACCGTGCCGCGGAGCAAGGTGGCGTAGTGGCCGGACATCGGCGCGACGATCAGCAGCTTCGGCTGCGGCCGGCGCGGTGTGCGGGCGAAGGCGCGCTCGAAATGCAGCAGCCGGCAGAACGGCCGCTCCCACACCGTCTTGATGTTGATCGCAATCCGCTCACCCCCGACCAGGGTCGAGTCGATGCGCCATTCCGGCTTGCCGTAACGGCGGGTCGAGCGCTCGAACACTTCCATCGCCGCGGCGATCGACTTGCCGTAGGTGGTGTGCGACAGCGGATTGGCCGGATTCTTGAAGAACAGTTTTGTGGCGTCGGCCAGCGCACGGCCTGGATCGAGCGAGGCCTGACCCATCTCGTACAGCCAATACATCGGCGTCGAAAAAGCAAAGCCATTGTCGGCCGGGAGCGCTGCCGCTCCGCCGAATTCGCCTATTGCCATCGCGTCAGGCCCCGGCCCTTGCTGCACTGCAGCAGACTGTCGCTTTTCTGTCATGCCGTCAACTTACCGCTAATGTCTTCGCACCGATTTAACTCTCGAAAGTTCTTTTTTTATCCTGTGAAAAGAAACACTTGTGCGTTACTCGCTGCCTTGCAGCAAGGAGCCCTGCACCCGCGCGCTGGCCAACAGCTTAAGAAAAGCGATTGATGCAACTGCGAAAAGCAGGATGTTGAACGCGAAGGCCTCGACCATCAGATCGGCCCGAAATACGTGCTCGATCACCAGGGCGCGCATGCCCTCGAACACATAAGTCGGCGGCAGCGCCCAGGCGACATATTGCAGCCAGTGCGGCAGCACCGCGACCGGGTAATAGACGCAGGTCAGCGGCAGGAACAGGAACATGATGGTCCAGGCCATGGACTCGGCGCCCATGCCGTTGCGCAACAAAAGCCCCGCGACAAAAATTCCGACCGACCAGCTGGTCAGTATGAGATTGACGAAGAACGCCACCAGCGCGAAGCCGAGCGCCCACAAATTGAAGCCGAAAAAGGCGATCGCCAGAATGCTCACCGGGATCATCCCGATCGCGAGCCGGATCACGCTCATCGTCATCAGCGCGGCGATGAACTCGACCGGCCGCAGCGGCGACATCATCAGGTTGGCGAGATTGTGCGAGTACATTTCCTCGAGAAACGAAATCGAAAAGCCGAGCTGACCGCGGAATAGAATATCCCACAACAGCACCGCGCCGATGAAGACGCCGCCGGCCTTGGCGAAGAAGCCGGCATTCTGCGACACGTAGAGCTGCAGAAAGCCCCACATCAGCATCTGCACCGCCGGCCAATAGATCAGGTCGAGGATCCGCGGCCAGGACGAACGCAACAGATACCAGTAGCGACGCACCATGGCGCCGACGCGGTTGAGCGAGAAAGTTGAATTGTCGAGGTTCATTGCAATTTCCGCTCATTCCCGCGGAAGCGGGATTCCAGCCTTTGCCACGGCCCCTGCGTTTGCAGCCCTGGGTTTCCGCTTTCGCGGGGACGAGCGGAGTGAGCCATCATCTCGCAGCCTCCCGATTGCGGCCACGCGCGACGTCGAGAAACACATCTTCGAGCGTCGCGCGGCCATAGCGCGTCAACAATCGGTCCGGCGTGTCGTCATCCTCGATCCGGCCCTGCTTCATGATGATGACGCGCGCGCATAACCGCTCGACCTCGCTCATATTATGCGAGGCGAGCAGCACGGTGGCGCGGCTCACCCGGCAATATTGCTCGAGCCGCTGGCGCACCCAGTCGGCGGTGTCGGGATCGAGCGAGGCGGTCGGCTCATCGAGCAGCAGCACTTCGGGCCGGTTGAGCAGCGCCTTGGCGAGCGAGACCCGCGTCTTCTGTCCGGCCGAAAGCTTGCCGGTTGGCCGATCCAGCATCTCGGTCAGGTCGAGATCGCCGGCCAGTTCGCCGATGCGCGCGTCGATATCGGCGACGCCGTAAAGCTGGGCGAACACCGACAGGTTTTGCCGCACCGTCAGCCGCATCGGCACGTCGACATAGGGGCTCTCGAAATTCATCCGCTGCAGCACCCGATAGCGCTCGCGCGGCATGTCGGCGCCGAGGATCCGCACGCTGCCCGAGGTCGGCGTCACCAAACCCATGATCATGGCAATGGTCGTGGTCTTGCCGGCGCCATTGCCGCCCAGCAGACCGGTGACCGTCCCGGCGGCAAGATTGAACGAAATATCGTCGACCGCCCGCACACCCTTATAGAGCTTGGTCAGGCGGTCGAGGCTGATCGCGGCGGGATGACAGGCGTCCATTGCAAGGCCGGGTTGCCCGCCATGATGTGACGCGCCGGCGCGCTCGGCGCAAGTGCTTCGCCTCCAGCTTGAGCGCGGGTTGCGCGGCGCTACACTGCCGGCCATGCCGTTCGGCCTCGCCACAGACCAGCCGCGCCGCCATGTGCGGCTGGATACGCTGATTCGGCTGCGCTGGCTGGCGGTGATCGGTCAGACCACCGCCGTCCTGGTGGTGCAGTTCGCGCTTGAATTCGAATTTCCGTTCTGGCCCTGCCTGGCCGTGATCGCGCTGTCGGCCGCGCTCAACATCGTGCTGCGGCTGCAATTCCAGTCGTCGCAATGGCTGCCGCCCGTTCTCACCACCCTGGTGCTGGCATTCGACGTCGCCGAGCTGGCATTGCTGTTGTTCTTCACCGGCGGCTTGCAGAACCCGTTCGCATTCCTGTTCCTCGCCCCGGTGCTGATCTCGGCAACCGCATTGCCGCCGCGCTTCACCATCCTGCTCGGCGGTTTCGCGATGCTGTGCGCGACCGCCCTGGTGTTCGTCCACTACCCGATGCCGTGGGACAGCGACGACCGGCTGGTGCTGCCGCCGATCTATCTGATGGGCGAATATGTCTCGATCCTGCTCGCGATCGGATTCATCGGCGTCTATGCCTGGCAGATCGCGGAGGAATCGCGCCAGCTCGCCGACGCGCTGGCCGCCACCGAACTCGTGCTCGCGCGCGAGCAGCATTTGTCGCAGCTCGACGGGCTGGCCGCCGCCGCGGCCCACGAACTGGCGACACCGATGTCGACGATCTCGGTGATCGCCCGCGAACTCGAACGCGCCATCGCCGCCGACGCGCCGCATGGCGACGACGTCAGGCTGCTGCGCGAGCAGGCAACGCGCTGCCGCGAGATCCTCGGCAAGCTCACCGAGCTGTCGTCCAGCGGCCAGCCTTTCGATCGTGCGGCGTTCACGGCGCTGATCGAGGAGGTGGTGGCGCCGCACCGCAATTTTGGCATCGCCATCGAGATCGCGGCGCCGGCCGACCGCGGCGCGGGGCCGGTGGTGATGCGCAATCCCGCCGTCCTTTACGGGCTCGGCAATATCGTCGAGAACGCCGTCGATTTCGCCCGCGCGCAGGTCCGCATCGAAGCCTCGTGGGACGGCGCAAGCGTCGAGGTCAACGTCAGTGACGATGGGCCGGGTTTTGCGCCCGACATTTTCCAGCGGCTCGGCGAACCCTATGTCACCAGCCGGCGCCGCCAGTCGGGCCAAAGCGACGCCGAAGCCAGCGGCCTCGGCCTCGGCTTCTTCATCGCCAAGACGCTGCTGGAGCGAACCGGCGCGACGCTGACCCACGAAAACCGTCCCGGATCGGGCGGCGCGATCGTCACCATCCGCTGGCGCCGCGACGACATCGAGCGGCAGGCCGATGTCGCGGCGCAATGAAAGCCGGGATGGCGCGGCTATTTCAATCGGCAGGCCGGGGTCTTATGATCCAAGCAGTTCCTCAACCCGCGGTGAATTCGTGGACCTGTCACCTGCCGAGACCCGTCATCCCGATGCCGGTGAAGCCATGGCCGGCGAGCGGAGGCTGCTCATCGTCGAGGATGACAAGTCGCTGCTGCACCGCCTCGCCAAGGCCATGGAAGCGCGCGGCTTTACCGTGGTCACCGCCGAAACCGTCGCCGCGGGCGTCGCGGAGCTGGAGCGGCACGCGCCGGCTTTCGCCGTCGTCGACATGCGGCTTGCCGACGGCAACGGGCTTGAGGTCATCTCCATGCTGAAGCGGCGGCGCGCCGACGCGCGCGGCATTATCCTGACCGGCTACGGCAACATTGCAACCGCGGTGAACGCCGTGAAGCTCGGCGCCGTCGATTATCTCGCCAAGCCCGCCGACGCCGATGAGATCGTGGCGGCGCTGCTCGCCGTCGACAATTGCAAGGTCACGCCGCCGGACAATCCGATGTCGGCGGATCGCGTGCGCTGGGAGCACATCCAGCGCATCTACGAATTGTGCGACCGCAATGTTTCGGAAACGGCGCGCCGGCTCAGCATGCACCGGCGCACCTTGCAGCGAATTCTGGCGAAACGCGCGCCGCGCTAAGTAAATCCACAGCCTTTCCCATTCCGCTCGTCCCCGCGAAAGCGGGGATCCAGGACTGTTGGCTCCGAACGTCCATTAAAGACTGGATTGCTTCCGCGGGAATGAGCGGAGTAGTTGTTAGTCGACGTCGCCGTAAGGCCCGTGCGGATCGGCCAGCGCCTGCAGCCGCAGCGCGGCGGCGCGGGCGATCGCCAGCATCATGCTTTTGCGGGTCGGCGCCGCCAGCCGGTGTTCCGGCGCCTCGCAGACAAACGACGCGCCGAACGCGTCGGCCACGATCAATCCGGTATCCGGCGGGAAAATCTCGCATGGCACGGCCTGCGTGGTGGCGAAGAACAGCCGGTCGCAATGCAGCCGGTAGTCCATCCATTTCTGGTCGGCGCGGAAATCGGCGACCGAAGATTTGATCTCGACGATCCAGATCGCGCCGGACCCATCGAGCGCCACCAGATCGGCGCGCCGTCCCGAAGCCAGCGGCAATTCGCTGACCACGCAGAAGCCGTGCGCATGCAGGAGGCGCGTCGTGCCCCGCGCCACCGCCAGGGCGGCGTCCGACTGGCGGCCGTCGACCGGCGGCTGGATGAGAGTTAAAGCCATGCGGCAAATATGCCGCCGGCCGCGCAGAACGCAAGCTCGTCTGTCGCGCGGTACCGAATTGGCCTCGACTTCATTTGCTGGTAGTTCTTGCGGCGCGCTTGCCGGAGGCCGCATGTCCACGACCATCAATTACGAAATTGAGTACGACAATCGCGGCCGGGTGAAGGAGCATCCGGAGATTTTTGCACGCTGGGATCGCGAAGCGGCCGCCTATCGCGAGGCAATGCGCGGCAAGGGCGCCCGCTTCGGCATCGCCTATGGACCGAGTGCCCGAGAGAAATATGATTGGTTCCCCGGCAAGGATGCGCATGCCGGGGCGCCGCTTGCGGTCTTCATCCATGGCGGCTGGTGGCGCTCACTGGTGCCGGAAAGCTTCAGCCAGATGGCGCGCGGCCTCAATGCGCGCGGCGTCGACGTTGCGGTGCCGGGCTACGACCTGTGCCCCAATGTCAGCATCGCCACCATCATCGAGCAGATGCGCGCATTTCTCCTCGCTCTATGGGACGCCCACAAGAAGCGGCCGATGGTGCTGGGACATTCCGCCGGCGGCCATCTTGCCGCCTGCATGGCGGCGACCGACTGGCATACGCGCTCGACGCACGCGCCGGCCAATCTGGTGCCGTTCGCCTATGCGATTTCCGGCGTGTTCGACCTCGCGCCGCTCGTCAAGGTGTCGCAAAATGCCGACCTGCGGCTCGACGCCGACAGTGCCCGGCGCGCCTCGCCGATCCACTGGACCGTGCCATCGCAGCGCAGCCTCGACGCCGTCGTTGGCGGCGATGAATCGAGCGAGTTCCTGCGGCAAAGCCGCATGATGGCCGACGCCTGGGCCAAGCAAGGCGCCGTCACCCGCTACGAGGCGGTGCCGGGCGCCAACCACTTCACCGTGATCGATCCGCTCAGCGACCCCGACAGCGCCATGGTCGAGCGCGTCACCCGCCTGGCCGGGCGCGTCAACGCGATGCTGCTCTAGAGCCGGAAGCCTGCCTTGCACCGCTAGAAGAACGCCTGGATGCCGGTCTGGGCGCGGCCGAGGATCAGCGCGTGGATGTCGTGGGTGCCCTCATAGGTATTCACCGTCTCGAGATTGGCGAGGTGGCGCATGACGTGGAATTCGTCGGCGATGCCGTTGCCGCCGTGCATGTCGCGGGCGAGGCGCGCAATGTCGAGCGCCTTGCCGCAATTATTGCGCTTCATCAGCGAAATCGACGGCGGGCCGGCGGTGCCCTTTTCCAGCATGCGGCCGAGCCGCAGCGCGCCGGCGAGCCCGAGCGCAATCTCGGTCTGCATGTCGGCGAGCTTTTTCTGGATCAGCTGGTTGGCGGCAAGCGGCCGGTTGAACTGCTTCCGGTCGAGCGTGTATTGCCGCGCCGCGTGCCAGCAGAATTCGGCGGCGCCCATCGTCCCCCAGGCAATGCCGTAGCGCGCCATGTTGAGGCAGCCGAACGGGCCGGCGAGGCCCTGCACATTCGGCAGCACATTCTCCTCCGGCACCACGCAATCTTCGAGCACGATCTGCCCGGTGATCGAGGCGCGCAGCGACAATTTGCCCTCGATCTTCGGCGTCGAGAATCCCTTGGCGCCGCGCTCGACGATGAAGCCGCGGATCTTGCCGTCGAGCTTGGCCCACACCACCGCAATGTCGGCGACCGGGGCGTTCGAGATCCAGGTCTTCGCGCCGTTGAGCAGGTAGCCGCCGGCAACCTTTTCGGCTCGCGTCGCCATCGAGCCCGGGTCGGAGCCGTGATCCGGCTCGGTGAGGCCGAAGCAGCCGATGATCTCGCCTTTGGCGAGCCTGGGCAGATATTTCCGCCGCTGCACCTCGCTGCCGTAGGAATAGATCGGATGCATCACCAGCGAGGACTGCACCGACATGGTCGAGCGGTAGCCTGAATCGACGCGCTCGAGCTCGCGCGCGATCACGCCATAGGCGACATAGCCCAACCCCGCGCCGCCATATTCTTCCGGCACGGTCGGGCCGAGCATGCCCAGCGCGCCCATTTTCGGAATCAGATCCTTGTCGAACGTCTCCTCGCGATAGGCCATCAGCACCCGCGGCATCAGGTAGTCCCGGGCGAAGCCGCGCGCGGTCTCGCGCACCATGCGCTCGTCCTCGGTCAGATCACTCTCAATGTCGAGCGGGTCCTCCCAGACGAAATTGGAATCCTTCAGCGACAGCGCGGGCTTGCCCGTCACTATCTTTTCGGCCGGCTGCGACATTGGGGTTTCCTCGACATTCAGAGACCGGATTTGCCGCCATTATAGGCTGCGCAATCAAGGGCGTCATTGTCGACCGGGTTCGCTGTTGGAGTGTCATCCGGACAAGCTTCGCCGCCCCTGTTGTTTGCGGCGCGGGGGCGCCGTCGTCGCTATTTTCCCCCTCCGCCAAGGCGAAGGGGATGGAGCGCCGAGCGGCGCACCATCAAGCTGACGCCTTGCGGCGCCGCGCGTCCGGCGAGACGCGCACGCCTCTCGGCGCTCCATCGCGGTTTCGCGCCGCGGGTTTGATCCCGCCACACCGGCCCCAGGCCGCGCTTCCTGGGACGAGGCCGCCGCGGGCGTTATCCGCATTGGCCAGTCCCAGTCCAGCGAGCTCCTCGCAGGCGGGTCGTCATGCCCGTCGGGCGGAGCCCCGGAGCCGCCCGAGTGCGTGCTTGCGAGGCACGGCCGCGGGCGCCGCATCGGTTTCCGTCAACCGACGCCTCTAGCTGACGCCCTTCAACGAAACCGACCCTATGAATATAATCCTATTCACGGATTGCTGTCAAGCGCATCAGCTTTGCAGCCAGACCGCGTCGGCGGTCAGTTCCGGCCAGCCAATGGCGCGCGCGGCGTTTTTCATCGCATCCGCGCCCGGCACAGACGCATCCCAGCGCCCGGCGGTGATGCGCTGGCCGGTGACGCCGCCGGCCTCATCCGACATCAGATAGACGGCCGGCGGGCCCATCACCGCGGGCCTCAGCATCTTGTCGCGCGGCCAGCCTGTCGCGTCGGAAATGAACGGCGTGTCGGTCGGGCCGCCGGGAATCAGCACGTTGACGGTGATGCCGGCGGCGGCGAGTTCCGTCGCCCAGATCGCCGACATCGATTCCAGCGCAGATTTGGTCGCGCCATACGGCAAGATCCGCAACATGGTGCGGTAGCTGGTCGTGTTGTTGATGACGCGGCCCCATTTGGCGCGCTTCATGTGCGGCAGCGCGGCGCGGGTGAGCAGCATCGGCGCCCGCACATTGATGGCGAAGAACCGATCCCAGATCCCGGCGTCGATTTCCTCGATCGACAGCAGTTTCACCTCGGCGTCCGGCTTGATCGAGCTTGGCCCGATGCCGGCATTGTTGATCAGGCCTTCGAGGCGGCCGAAATGCGCCGCGGCCTGCGCGACCGCATCGGCGCACACGCGCGGTTCGGACAATTCGCCGCGGATCGTGAACAGTCTGTCTTGCTTGCCAGCCAATTGCGCCGTGAGCCGATCGAGCGCCGCCGCGTCACGGTCATGCGCCGCCACGCTATGTCCGGCATCGATCAGAGCACGCGTGATCGCCGAGCCGATGCCGCCCGCCGCTCCGGTGACCAGCACAACCCTGCTTGTCATGCCGGTTGTCCCACCGTGGCAAGCAGCGCCTTGACGCCGCTCCAGGCGATCTCGATGCCGATGCACATCAGGATGAAGGCCGACAGGCGGAGCAACACGTTGATGCCGCTGCGGCCGAGGATCCGCGCCAGCCGTTCGGCGAACCGGTAGCAGACATAGACCGTCGCCGCGATCGCGATCAGGCCAACCATCGCCGACGCCGCCAGCAGCGCCATATGCGACGTGGTGTCCGCGACCGGGCGGTGGCTGCCGAGCGTGATCGCGACCGAGATCGAGCCGGGACCGACGGTGAGCGGCATGGTCAGCGGATAAAAGCTGTCATGGGTCTGCAGCGGCTGCGCCGCGCTGTTGATGGCCTCGCGTTCCGGCGACGCGCGGTCGTCATTGAGCAGCCGCCAGCCCATCAGCGTCACGACGATGCCGCCGGCAAGGCGCACCACCGGCACGGTGATGCCGAAGAATTCGAGGATGGCGGAGCCGAAGATCACCGAGCCGAGCAACAGCCAGAAGCCGTTGCGGGCGACCGCCCAGGCCAGACGATCGCGCTCCTGCACCGAGCAATCCGTGGTCAGCATCAGAAAGATCGGCGCCGAGCCGAGCGGGTTAACCACCGGAAACAGCCCGGCGAACACCAGAAGAAACGTGTTGATGGCGTCGCTCATGCCGGCGCTGTCCCCGGACCGAAGCTAGCAAGCTCGCCCGATCCGACCAACGATTCCTACCGCACCACCGACAATGTCT
>Ga0265325_10000954_pt1 | contig 20913 bp, 9 predicted proteins | sample 41420metaG_FD_202090 | JGI IMG/M metagenome (GOLD analysis project Ga0265325, IMG submission 202090) | Rhizosphere microbial communities from Carex aquatilis grown in University of Washington, Seatle, WA, United States - 4-14-20 metaG | ecosystem: Host-associated > Plants > Roots > Rhizosphere >... | reverse complement strand
GATGTTGCGCTCCGGCACTTTCGCGCTGACTGCTTTGCTGGCGGCGCTCAGCGCGATCGGTCCGCTCACCACCGACATGTATCTGCCGTCGCTTCCGGATATCGCGCGGCAGCTTCACGCCTCGACGGCGCAGGTGCAGTTTACGATTTCCGCCTATCTGATCGGCTTTGCAGTCGGCCAGATTTTTTATGGTCCGGTGTCCGACCGGCATGGCCGCAAGCCGGTCTTGATGGCGGCCATGGCACTCTATTGCGTGGCGAGCCTGGCCTGCGCGCTGTCGACATCGATCGAAATGCTGATCGTTGCCCGCACGTTTCAGGCGCTCGGTGGTTCCGGCGGAATTGTGCTGACCCGCGCCATCGTGCGCGACATCTATTCGGGCGCCCGCGCGGGCCGGGAGCTGTCATTGATCGGCTCGGTGATGGCGCTGGCGCCGGTTTTGGCGCCGATTGCCGGCGGGCTGCTGCAGACCGGATTCGGCTGGCGGGTTGTGTTCTTCGCGCTGGTGGCCGCCGGCTTGCTGGGAGCGGGAATCGTCTGGCTGCTGCTGCCCGAAACACTGAATACGCGCGCGGCCGAGCCGGTTTCGATCGCATCGATGGGCCGGTCCTATCGTGTGGTCGTGCGTCACCCGGCCTATCTCGCTTATCTCGGCATTACCGCGGCGAGCTATGCCGGCCTGTTCGCCTGGATTTCGGGCGCAGCCTTCGTGCTGCAAAATCTGTACGGATTGACGCCGTTCGACTTCGGTGTGGCCTTTGCGCTTGGCTCAATCGGCTACATGACCGGCTCTGCACTGGCCGCGCGCATCGTTGTCAGGTTCGGGCTCGACGGCGTGCTTGGAGTCGGCGGTTGCGCCTGTGCCGTTGGCGGGCTTGGCATGGTGGCGGCGGTCGCACTAGGGCTGACGTCGTCTTTATCGTTGGTGCTGCCGGTCGCCGTATATCTTGCCGGCCTCGGGATGGTGCTGCCGCAAGGCATCGCCGGCGCCATGACGCCGTTTCCCGAGCGTGCCGGCGCAGCCTCGTCGCTGTTCGGGTTCGTGCAGCAGAGTGCAGCGGCGGTGGTTGGCGCCGTCGTCGGCTGGTTCCTGGGCCATAGTGCGTGGCCGCTCGTTCTTGGCGTGGCGGTGATGGGGTTTACGACGCTGACGCTTTGGCTGCTGACGCGCGGTATCCGCGGCCGCGCGGTCAAGCACTGAAATCAGCGGCGTCCGAACAGATTATTGAGCAGCCAGCCGTCGAGGCCGCCGCTTCCGGTGGTCGTGGAATTATTGGCTGCGACCGGCTGTATCGGGGCAGGGGGCGTCGGTCGCGATTGTCCGCCGAACAGTCCGGAGAAAAGGCCGCCGCCTGACGAACCCGGAAGGCTCGCCACCGGCACGCCTTGATGCGCGCCGCGCATGAACCGGCTCCAGATTTCCACCGGCAGGCTGCCGCCGGTGACGTGCTTGGTCGGCGTGCCGTCGTCATTGCCGAGCCAGACCCCGGTGACGAGGTGCGCGGTGTACCCGATGAACCACGCATCGCGGAAATCCTGCGACGTGCCGGTTTTTCCGGCCGCCGACCATCCCGGCAATGTCGCCTTGCGTGCGGTGCCGATGGACAGGGTCTCGGCCATCATTGTGTTCATCATCGTGACGTAGCGCGCTTCGATGATGCGGCCGAGTTGCTGGGCGTTGCGGCTGTACAGCACCTTGCCATTGGCAGCGGCAATCTTCTCGATCACGTGCGGTATGAGCGCATAGCCGCCATTGGCAAATGGCGCGTAGGCGCCCACCAGCTCCAGCATCGAGACTTCCGAGGTCCCGAGCGCGATCGACGCATTGGGCTCGAGCTTCGAGGCAATGCCGAGCCGGTACGCGGTGCGCACGACCGCGAGCGGCGTGACTTCCAGCGTCAGGCGCACCGATACGGTATTGAGTGAGAGCGCCAGCGCTTTGGTCAGCGTCACCGGGCCGAAATATTCGTGGGCATAATTTTCCGGCTGCCAGCCTTTGACGTTGATCGGTTTGTCCTCGCGAACGGTGTCCGGCGTGAGGCCATGTTCAAGCGCGGTGAGGTAGACGAACGGCTTGAACGCGGACCCGGGCTGGCGCTTGGCGGCAACTGCGCGATTGAACTGGCTGTCGGCGTAGCTGCGGCCGCCGACCATGGCGCGCACCGCGCCGTCCGGTGTCATGGCGACCATTGCGCCTTGCGCAACGCCGTTTTTGTCGCCCTTCTGCGCGAGCTCTTCCTCGAGAGATTTTTCTGCATTGGCCTGCAGGGTCGCGTCGATGGTGGTGTACACCACGATGTCCTCATCGACGTGGCCAAGTGTGTCGTTGAGTGCATCCATGACCCAATCCGCCACATAATTCACGGCGCCATTGCTGGCCTGTGCCACGATCCTTGGCGGGTGCGATATGGCAATGCGTTCGGTGCTGACATTGATGAACTTAAGCTCGGCCATTGCGGTGAGCACGACCTTGGCGCGCTTTTCGGCGCCGTCGAAATTACGCGTGGGGGCAAGCCGTGACGGCGATTTCACCAGGCCTGCGAGCAGCGCGGCTTCGGCCAAGTTGATCTGTTTTGCGGATTTTCCGAAATATCGCTGCGAGGCCTGTTCGATCCCGTAGGCGCCCGATCCGAAATAGACCCGGTTGAGATACATTTCGAGGATCTGCGTCTTGGAAAACTTGCGCTCGAGCCAGAGCGCCAGGATGGCTTCCTGGAGCTTGCGCGTGATCGTGCGCTCTTGCGTCAGAAAAAGATTCTTGGCGAGCTGCTGTGTAATCGTTGAGCCGCCTTGGGCGACGCCGCGATGCAGAATGTTGGCGAAGGCGGCGCGCCCGATCCCGAAAGGATCGACACCATAGTGTTCGTAGAAACGCCGGTCCTCGATGGCGACAAACGCCTTCGGGACATAGGCCGGCATTTCCTTCAAGGGCAGCGGCGCGCCGGCGAGGTCGCCGCGGCGGGCAAGCGCGTGGCCCTGTGCATCCACGATCTGGATCGACGGCGGGCGCTTCGGAATTTCAAGCGACTGGATGGGCGGCAGATGCGCGCCGACCCAGGCCACAACGCCGGCGCCGCCGATCGCGAGCCACAGGCAGACAACCAGGCTCCAGTAAGCGATCCGGCCGATGATTGCGCGCTTGCTGCGTGAAGAGCGTGTCTTGCGTGCGCGCCGCTTGCGGCGTCGTGCGGGCGGTTTGCTGTCCGCGACCGGCCTTTCCGCGGCAGGCGCGGGCCGGTCTTCGGCGGACACACGTAGCTCGGGGCTTTTATCAAACGCCGGCTCCCGGCGCGTGCCCGACTGTCCCCGTTTTGACGCCATCACGCGACCCGTTCCGTACCGGCGGATACAGAGCGCCGGTCCCCAGGTTCACGCTAAGCGGGCCGATTTAAGGGGCCGTTAAGGTGGAATTTGCCAGGAAATCGGGGTTGCCGGGGCCGTCATCGGCCCTTCAATTGACGGCCGCTTTTTCAGATTTGCCGCCTTCAGCGGTTGCAAAAAGCGCGATCAGTGCGCGCTTGATCGCCGCCTGGCGCGTCGGTGAATTGATCTGCGCGCCCATCAGGTCGGTCACATAGAACACGTCCACGACCCGCTCGCCGAACGTTGCAACGTGGGCCGACGCGATATTGAGATTGAGCTTCGATAGCGTCGCGGTCAGCTCATAGAGCAGGCCGGTGCGGTCGAGCCCGGTGACTTCGACCATCGTGTAGCGGTGGGACCACTGGTTGTTGATGGTGACGGCGGGCTCAACCGCGAAAGCGCGGATGCGGCCTTTGGGCGGCCCGCGCTTGGCCACGACATCGGGCAGCCGGAGTTCACCTCGCAACGCCTTTTCGATCGAATCGGCAATGCGCCCGGCGCGGCGCTCCTCGTCTTCGTCGCGGTCGAACTCACGCGACAGCGAAATGGTGTCGAGCGCGCGGCCGTCGGTGGTGGTGTAAATCTGCGCGTCGACGATGTTGGCGCCGGCCATCGCGCAGGCGCCGGCAATGATCGACAGCAGCCACGGATGATCGGGTGCGAGCAAAGTGAGTTCTGTGACTGCACGCTCGGCATCGAACGCGGTCGATGTGGCGAGACGCTTTTCCGCGTCTTCGGTGGCGCGCACGAAATTCGCGTGCTCGATCTTGTGGGGCAGATCGACCTTGAGCCAATAAGCGGGGTAGAGCTTTGCGATATAGCTCTCGAGCCGCTCCGGCGGCCAGCTGGTCATCGCCTGGCGGAACTCATTCTGCGCGATCGCGACGCGCTGCGCACGATTGACCTCCGAGAAGCCGCCGGTGAGGGCCGGCTCGGTCTCGTAGTAGAGCGTGCGGATGAGCTGGGCTTTCCAGCCGTTCCACACGCCCGGACCGACCGCGCGAATGTCGGCGGTGGTCAGGAGCGTCAGTAATTTGAGCCGTTCGGCCGACTGCACGGTGGCAGCGAAATTCTCGATGGTTTTGCGGTCGGACAGGTCGCGCGATTGCGCAACGCTCGACATCACCAGATGATTTTCGATGAGCCAGGCGGCCGTCTCGGTGTCGGCCGCCGAAAAACCCAACCGCGGGCAGAAACGCCTCGCCACGCGCGCACCGGCGATCGAGTGGTCTTCCGGGCGGCCTTTGGCGATGTCGTGCAGGAACATCGTGACGTAGAGAACGCGCCGGTGTTCCGGCAGGATCTTGTGCATCAGCTCGTTGGCGAGCGGCGTCTCGCTGTTGCTGCCGCGTTCGATTTCGGCCAGCACGCCGATGCACCGCAGCAGATGCTCATCCACCGTATAGTGGTGGTACATATTGAACTGCATCATGGCGACGATCTTGCCGAACGCCGGCACGAAGCGGCCGAGCACGCCGGCCTCGTTCATCCGCCGCAGCACGGTTTCCGGGTCGTTCTTCGAGGTGAGGATGTCGACGAACAACTCGTTGGCTTCCTCGTTTTCGCGCAATTTGGCGTCGATCAATTTGAGCGACCGCGTGATGGCGCGCATGGCGTCGGGGTGGAACGCGAGATTGTGCTTCTGCGCCAGATAGAAGATCCGGATCAGGTTGACCGGATCGCGCTTGAAGACATTGGCCTGCGCAAGGCGAATGCGGTTCTTGTCGACGATGAAGTCATCGCTTTCGGCAAGCTTGCGGCGCTTCACCGGCCGCAACCGCGCCATCACGCGGCTGAGGACCGGCACGCTCTTGGCGTGGCTGTCTTCCAGTTCGGCGCAAAGAATTGCGGTGAGATCGCCGACGTCCTTGGCGATCAGGAAGTAGTGCTTCATGAAGCGTTCGACATCCTGCAGGCCGGGATGCTCGGTATAGCCGAGACGCACGGCGATCTCGCGCTGGATATCGAACGACAGGCGTTCTTCGGCGCGCCCCATGAGGAAATGCATGTGGCAGCGCACGGCCCACAGAAAATCCTCGCAAGTGCGAAAGCGCTGGTATTCCGGTTTATCGAACACGCCGCGCTTGATCAGCTCATCCGGTTCACGCACGCGGTAGACATATTTGGCAATCCAGAACAGCGTGTGCAGGTCGCGCAGCCCGCCTTTGCCGTCCTTCACATTCGGTTCGACCAGATAGCGCGATTGTCCACTGCGGCGAACGCGGTCTTCGCGCTCGGCAAGTTTTGCGGCCACGAATTCCGTCGCGGTGTTGCGGACGACCTCGTCGTCGAAACGGGTCTGCAGCTCGTCGAACAATTTCTTGTCGCCAAGCAGAAAGCGCGCTTCCAGAATGGCCGTGCGGATTGTCATGTCCGCCTTGGCCTGGCGGATACATTCATCGACCGATCGCGTGGCGTGGCCGACTTTAAGCCCGGTGTCCCAAAGGCAGTAGAGGATTGCCTCTGCGACCGATTCGCCCCAGGCGGTTTGCTTGTAAGGCAGGAGAAACAGCAGATCGATGTCGGAACCGGGCGCCTGCAGTCCGCGGCCGTAGCCGCCAGTCGCGACCACCGCCATGCGTTCGGCTTCGGACGGGTTCTGCGACGGGTAAGCCTTGCGGGCGAACTCGAACAGAATGCGGATGATCTGGTCTTCCATCCGGCACAGGCGCTCGGCGCACCGGCGGCCGTGCCGGTCCTTCAGCAATAGCTGCTCGGCTTTTGCGCGCCCATCGGCCAGCGCCACCTTCAGGCGCTGCGCCAGCACCGAACGCAATTCGCGCTCGCTGCCGGTGTGCGCCTTGAGGAGTTGCTCGAGTTCGGCGGTGAGCGCGCGCGCGTCGATCAGGTCGCCCGAGGAGCGGGCGGGGGTTTCCGACGCCGAACGCGTATTGCTGTCGAGAGCAAGCGAAGCCATGGGCCTAGGGGGATAGCGGAGGGCGGGCCCTAAGTCACGGGCGGAACGGAAAGATATTCGGTTACCGGAACTGGTGCCTAGAATTTCAGCTATAGAATATGGTTTCTTGTCATGGCCGGGCTCGTCCCGGCCATCTCGCTTAGGAAGGCACTGCGTTCCTGATCGGGGTCACCGGGACAAGCCCGGTGACGACAAAGGAAAACCGGAGGAATTCGACATGCGGATGTTCCAGGTTTGCGTGTGCGGCCAGCCGTTGCAGCTCAATGAGCAGCCCACACCGCAACCGAAGGGCAGTGAGGTCCTGCTGAAAGTCCTGGCGGCCGGCGTTTGCCATAGCGATCTGCATTTGGCGGACGGCTATTTCGACCTCGGCGGCGGCAAGCGGATGAGCCTGGCCGACCGCGGCATGAAACTTCCAGTGACGCTGGGTCACGAAAACGTCGGCGAGGTTGTGGCGGCCGGTCCCGACGCCAAAGGCGTCAAGATCGGCGCGCGCGTGCTGGCGCATCCGTGGATCGGCTGTGGAACGTGCGGCCCGTGCAAGCGCGGCGAAGAAAATCTCTGCCGCGCCATGCGCAGTCTCGGCGTCTTCTCCAACGGCGGCTATGCCGATTATCTCATGGTGCCGCATCCGCGTTATCTGTTCGACATCGGCGACCTGCCGCCGGAGCGCGCGGCCCCGCTGGCCTGCTCGGGTGTGACGACCTACGGCGCCCTGAAGAAAATTCCGACACTGACCAGCGAGCCGACCGTGATTATCGGCGCCGGCGGCCTTGGGCTGATGTGCCTTGCCTTGCATAAGGCGATGGGCGGCCACAGCGCCGTTGTCGTCGACATCGATCCGGCCAAGCGCGACGCCGCCAAGAAAGCGGGCGCCGTTGCAGTGGTTGACGGTGGCGCGGCCGATGCGGCGCAGAAGATCATCGACATGACCAACGGCGGCGCCTGGGGCGTGATCGATCTGGTCGGCTCGTCGCAGAGCGCGCGTGTCGGCTATGACAGCCTGATCAAGGGCGGCAAATACGTCATCGTCGGCCTCTACGGCGGCGACATGACGGTATCATTGCCGCCGATACCGATGCGGGCGCTCACCATTCAGGGCTCCTATGTCGGTAGCCTGCCCGAGATGAAGGAGCTGATCGACCTCGTCCGCCGCACCGGCATGCCGCCGGTTCCGGTCTCAACCCGCCCGCTCACCGATGTGAACGTGGTGATGGATCAGCTTCGCGCGGGCAAGGTGGTCGGCCGCGTCGTGCTGACGCCGAATGCGTGAGTGATTTTCAGCCGTCATGCCCGCGCTTGTCGCGGGCATCCCGCTTAGTCGGGCACGGCATTGCCTCCCCAAGCGAGATCGCCGGGACATAAGGGCGTTTACGCCCGTCTTCGACGGGGCTATGCCCGGCCATGACAACTGAGAGTACGGAGCTGTCAAATGAACGCCACCGAACTCCGCGCCATGCAGGCGCCGATCAAGGAGCGCTACAAGAACGACCCCAAGGCCGCATTCATTACGCTCAGGGCCAAAGGCAGCATCGACGACGCCAACATCGCCTGCAAAGTCGAAACCGGCCGCACGCTCGCGATCGCCGGCCTGCATCCGGCGACGGGCGGCTCCGGCCTCGAATTGTGCTCCGGCGACATGCTGCTGGAAGCACTGGTGGCGTGCGCCGGCGTCACGCTCAAGGCCGTATCCACGGCGCTCGAAATTCCGCTGAAATCCGCAGCCATCTCGGCGGAAGGCGATCTCGATTTCCGCGGCACGCTGGGCGTCGCCAAGGATGCGGCCGTCGGCTTTTCGCAAATTCGCCTGCGCTTCGATCTCGCCACCGACGCGGCCCAGGACAAGCTCGACCAGTTGCTCAAGCTCACCGAGCGTTATTGCGTGGTGTACCAGACCATCAAGAACGGTCCGCCGGTTGAAGTGACGATGGGGAGGGTGTGAACCTTCACCTCTCCCCGTTTACGGCGAGAGGTCGGCCGACGAAGTCGGCCGGGTGAGGGGGCCTTTCATTTCGCGCGGCGGTTGGTTATGCCCCTCACCCCGACCCTCTCCCCGTAAACGGGGAGAGGGGGAAGCAGCAAATGCCCCCCGATCTTTATTTCGCGCTCACGCTCATCGTCAAAATGGTCGTCACCGCCGGCTTTGTCGTGGCGGCGACCGTTACGGCGGAGCGCGTCGGTCCTTTGCTCGGCGGTCTGGTGGCGACGCTGCCGATCGGCGCCGGCCCGGTCTATGTGTTCCTCGCGATTGACCACGATGCGCATTTTATCGCCCAAAGCGCGATCGCGAGCCTCGCCATCAACGCCGTGAACGTCATTTTCGCGATCTGTTATGCGCTGCTGGCGCAAACGCGCTCGCGCGCGGCCAGCATGGCGCTGGCTTTTCTGGTCTGGCTTATCCTTGCCAGCATCGTGCATTCAATCCAGTGGACCTTTGCCACCGTAGCCGCGGTGAACGTCGTGGTGCTCGGCATGAGCGTTTGGCTGGCGCGGCCATTGCGCCATGTGCGCGTGGTGGGCTTTCGCACGCGCTGGACCGACATGGCGCTGCGCGCAGGCCTGGTGGCTTTGCTGGTTGGCGTGGTCGTAACCTTCAGCTTTCAGCTCGGGCCCGGCGGCAGCGGTATTCTTGCCGTATTTCCGGTGGTTCTGATCAGCATCATGTTCATTTTGCACAATCGCGTCGGCGGGCCCGCGGCAGCGGCAGTATTGGCCAATGCCGTGCTCGGGCTGGTCGGCTTCGCCTTTGCCTGCACGGTGTTACATTTTTCCGCCGATGCCTTCGGCTCGGTCGTCGGCCTGACGCTGGCGCTCGCCACGTCGGTGGGATGGAGTCTGGGCGTGCTGCTGGCGCGCCGTCACGGCATCGCGGTCTAGCCGATGACGCTCCTTCTCATCAGCCTGCTGCTGAAGATCGTCATGACGGCGTCGATCGTGGTCGCTGCCTCGGTCGTGGTCGAGCGCAGCGGGCCGTTCATCGGTTCATTGATTGCCGCGCTGCCGACAGCCGGCGGCGCGGCCATGATTATTCTTGCCATCGAGCATCCGCCGGCCTTCATCGCGCAAAGTGCGGTTGGCAGCATGGTCGCGAATGCGGTAGTGGCGGTTTTTGCGATCAGTTATGCCGCGCTGGCCCAACGCAAGTCATTGCTGGTCAGCCTGGGATTTGCCTATCTGGTCTGGTTTGTTTGCGCTGCTTTGACGCGGCTGGTGGATTGGACCGCGGCCAGCGCGGTCTTGCTGAACGTCGTCGTGTTTCCTCTCACCATTCTTGCCGGCACCCGTTTTCGCGCCGAGGGCGCCGCGAAAACGCGGGTTGCGTTCACCAGCGCCGATCTCGCATGGCGCGCCGGCGTGGTGACGCTGTGCGTCATTATTGTCACCGCGGCGAGCAGCTCGATCGGCTCATTTGCATCCGGCCTGTTCGCGTTTTTCCCGGTCGCGATGGGATCGTTCTTCATCATTCTGCATCCGCGCATCGGCGGCCCGGCCGCCGCGAGCGTGGCCGCGCATGTGCAGGCGCCGCTGATCGGGCTGGGCTTGAGCCTGCTGGCCGTGCATTTTCTGGCGGAGCCGATCGGGGTGTGGTGGTCTTACGCAATCGGCCTGAGCGTCGGCATTGCCTGGAATGCGTTGTTGTGGGGCGTGCGCGAGTGGCGGACGGGACGGAAGGCACAATAATATCCGCTCATCCCCGCGTAAGCGGGGACCCAGGGCAGCACGACGAACGCTGTCGATAGCGGCACTGGATTCCCGCTTACGCGGGAATGAGCGGAGAGAACTTTAGGCCACCAACCCCACTTCCAGCGCCTTGATCTGCAGCGCCAGGTAGCGCGAGAAAATCCGGCATTGCGCCAGGCTGCCGGCGGTGAACCAGAGCCCCGGTTGCGCGGTGCGCCGCCACATGTTGCGCAGTTCGCCGCCGTCGTCGAAGCCCCAGACCGGGCCGATCCGGTCGGCCACGGCATCACCGAGATAGCGGCGCACCGTTTCCTGCTGGCTCAAATAACCGGTCGCCAGCACCAGCAGGTCGGCCGGCACAAGACGTCCGTCGCGCATGCGCGCGCCTTCCGGAACGAAAGTATCGATGTCTGCAAACTGGATGAGGTCGATCGCACCGGAGATGATGAGGTCGGAGCAGCCGACGTTGAAGTAATAGCCGCCGCCGCGGCGCAGATACATCATCTGGAAGCCGGTGTCGTCTTCGCCGAAATGCAGGCGGAAACCGCGTTTTTCCAGGCCTTCCAGCAGCGCCTTGTCGACCTCGCGGCCTTTGGCGGTCGAGACCTGATAGGAGCGTTGCAGCACCGGATAGGGGAATGACGTCGCCAGCAGGTCGCAATCGTCGAACGGAATGCCCTCGGAATAGATCGCGTAGACGCTCTGCGCTTCTTTCAAACTCACCACATAGGTCTTGCTGCGCTGGATCATGGTGACATGCGCGCCATGGGACTGCAGCTCCTGCGCGACGTCATGGCCGCTGGTGCCGCTGCCCAGCACCAGCACCTTGCGGCCTCTCCATCGTTCGGCGTTTTTGAAATCGCCGGAGTGAACTTTGCTGCCGGCAAAATCGGCGAGCCCGGGGATATCTGACGGCGTGTAAGGAATGCTGCTGACGCCGGTCGCAAAGATCAGGTGGCGCGGATGCATGACGCGCTCGCTGCCATCCGAACGGCGCAGGGTAACCGACCACTGTTTGCTTTTGTCATCATAGCGGCCGCTGACAAGCTCGGTGCCGGTCCAGTAATTCAATTCCAGCGCTTCGACATAAAACTCAAACCAGTTCGCCAGCTTGTCCTTCGGAATATAGACCGGGAACGTTGGCGGAAACGGCAGATAGGGCAGGTGGTTGACGAACACTTCGTTGTGCAGCGTCAGCGAATGATAGCGCGTGCGCCAGTTGTCGCCGATGCGCTTGTGCCGGTCGACAATCAACGTGTCGACGCCGAGCTGATGCAGCCGCGCGGCAATCGACAACCCGGCCTGGCCGCCGCCGACGACAATCACGGCGGGATCATGACCGGCATAGGCGCGCGTCCGCGCGAGCCGGTCGCTCCAGTTCTCGGCGCCGAAGTCGCGCGTGCTGTCCGGCGGGGAACGCCGCTTGAATTCTTCTTCGTGGCCGCGCAATTCATGCAAATTCGTGTTCAGGGTCCAGGCGCGCAACTGCGATGGGGCCTGTGGATCGGGCACCAGCCGCACGACGCCATTGGCGGGGCCGAACGCGGTTTCGAAGTCGAACAGCACCTCGATCGTTTCGGTGCCGGCGCGTGTCACCCAGCGCGGTGGGGTACGGGTCGATGGAATATGAAAATGTCGGGGCTGCGTGCGGGCCAGTGTCTCCTGCAACATTGCGGCAATGGCTTGCCGGCCGGCCATGGTCTGGATGGTCCAGGTGAAAGCCAGCAGGTCGCGCCAAAGGCCGTCCGCCAGGAAGTAGTCCGCGGCCGCCTTGGCGTCTTTCCGCTGCAGTGCCGCGCCAAAGCTCTCAAGCCAGCGCTGCGCATCCGCCGGGGCCGTCGCCTGTTTTCTGTCGGCGATGTTCATTGCAACGTTTCAACCGCTCATCCCCGCGAAAGCGGGGACCCAGTCCTTCTAAGAACAGTACTGGATTCCCGCTTACGCGGGAATGAGCGGTGAGAGCCACCATTTCGTCATTCCGGGGCGGCCCGTCAGGGCCGAGCCCGGAATCCAGAAACGTGCACGGCGTTTCTGTCTGGATTCCGGGTCCGCCGCTTCGCGGCGTCCCGGAATGACGGCTTTACATTTGTCAGGCCTTCTTCGCCGCCTGTTCCTTGAGGCGGTAGAGCGCCTCCATCGCCTCGCGCGGCGACAGGTCGTCAGGGTTGATCGCGGCGAGGGCGGCCGCGAGCAGGTCTTCGGCCGGTTGTCGCGCATCCTGCGACGGCCTGGAAGGAACCGCGAACAGCGGCAAGTCCTCGAAGCCCTTCGGCGCGGCGCGGTCTTCCTGCTCGAGCTTGGCCAGCACGACCTTGGCGCGCTCGATTACGCTGGCCGGCAGGCCGGCGAGCTTGGCGACCTGGATGCCGTAGGAGTGGTCGGCGGCGCCGGCAATCACTTCGTGCAAAAACACGACTTCGCCCTGCCACTCCTTCACCCGGACGGTTGCATTGTGCAGCCGGTCGAGGCGGGCGGACAGCGCGGTGAGCTCATGGAAATGGGTTGCAAACAGCGCACGGCATTTGTTGACCGCGTGCAGGTGTTCGACGGTGGCCCACGCAATCGACAATCCGTCGAAGGTCGCGGTGCCGCGTCCGATCTCGTCGAGGATCACCAGCGCGCGTTCGCCGGCCTGGTTGAGAATGGCGGCGGTTTCCACCATCTCGACCATGAAGGTCGAGCGCCCGCGTGCGAGATCGTCGGCGGCGCCGACGCGCGAGAACAGCCGGTCGACGACGCCAATGTGCGCGTGCCTTGCCGGCACATAGCTGCCGGTCTGCGCCAGGATTGCGATCAGCGCATTCTGCCGCAGGAACGTCGACTTGCCGGCCATGTTGGGGCCGGTGATCAGCCAGATGCGGCCGGCGTGTGACTCCGGCGGCGGCGAGAGATCGCAATCATTGGCGACGAATGGCGTGCCATCGCGCGACAAGGCCTGTTCGACCACCGGGTGGCGGCCGCCTTCGATGACAAAGGCGTGGCTGTCGTCGACCAGCGGTCGCGTGTAATCGCGCTCCGCGGCGAGATGCGCGAGCGCGCTCGCGACATCGAGCGAAGCGAGTGCCCCGGCGCAGTCCTTGATGTTGGCGCTCTCCGCCATCACGCTGGCGACAAGGCGCTCGAAAATCTCCAGCTCAAGGCCGAGCGCGCGGTCGGCGGCGCTGGCGATTTTGGATTCAAGTTCGCCCAACTCGGTAGTGGTGAAACGGATCTGGCCGGCCAGTGTCTGCCGGTGGATGAAGATGCCATTGAACGGCGCCGCCATCAGCTTCTCGCCGTGCTGCGCCGTCACCTCGACGAAATAGCCGAGCACATTGTTGTGCTTGATCTTGAGGATGCGGATGCCGGTGTCTTCGGCATAGCGCGCCTGCAGGGCGGCCACGACACGGCGCGATTCATCGCGCAGCGCACGTGTTTCATCGAGCGATGAATCATAGCCATCGCGTATGAAACCGCCGTCGCGCTTGAAGGCGGGCAAATCGGCCGCCAGCGCTCCCGACAATTCCGCGGCGAGCATGCCGTCGGGCTTGCGGCAGGCCTGCATCGCTTCGGCGATCTCCGCCGGCAAATTTTTCCTCCCCCCTTGTGGGGGAGGGGTGACACTGCGCGTTGCCAGCGCGCGGGCGAGATCGGCGGCGGCGAGCACGCCATCGCGGACGGCTGCGAGATCGCGCGGCCCGCCGCGGGCGACTGAAATGCGCGATAGCGCCCGCGCGAGGTCGGGCGCGGCTGTAAGTCGCGAGCGGGTCTCGGCGCGCGCGGTGCTGTCGCCGGTGAAGGTTGCGACCGCGTCGAGCCGCCGCGCGATCTGCGCCGGATCGGTGAGGGGGGCCGCGAGCCGTTGCGCCAGCAGCCGCGAGCCGGCGGCGGTCACTGTGCGGTCGATCGCATCGAGCAATGAGCCGCGCCGCTCGCCGGCCAGCGTGCGCATCAATTCGAGATTGCCGCGGGTCGCCTGGTCGATCGCCATGCTGGCGCCGGCGCTTTCGCGCAATGGCGGCGACAGCGCCGGACGCTGGCCGATCTGCGTGCGCTCGACATACGTGACGCAAGCCGCCGCGGCGGTGAGCTCGAGCCGCGTCAGCGGCCCGAAGGCCTCGCTGGTTGCCACCGCAAAGAAGGACGCCAGCCGCCGCTCCGCCGTCGCTCCGTCGAACACATCGCGCGTGACCGGCATCACCACCGGCAGCGAGCGCCAGTAGGCGGCGAGATCGGCTTCGCTGAACAGCGCGTCGGAGACGATGATCTCGCCGGGCTCGAGCCTTGCGATCTCGGCGGAGAGCGAAGCCGCTTCGCATTCGCTGACGCGGAATTCACCGGTTGAGATATCGATCCAGGCCAGCGCGAAACGCGCCTCGTCGCCGGCCGATGACAATCGCGCGCGTGCAACAGCGAGCAGGTAATTGTTACGCCGGGCATCGAGCAAAGTGTCTTCAGTGAGCGTGCCGGCGGTGACCAGCCGCACGACGTCGCGCCGGACAACGCTCTTGGAGCCGCGCTTGCGTGCTTCCGCCGGATCCTCGAGTTGCTCGCACACCGCGACGCGATGGCCGAGCGCGATCAGCCGGTGCAGATATTCGTCGGCACGGACGACGGGAACCCCGCACAACGGCACATCCTTGCCGAGATACTTGCCGCGCTTGGTGAGCACGATGCCGAGCGCGCGTGACGCGATCTCGGCATCCTCGAAGAACATCTCGTAGAAATCGCCCATCCGGTAGAACAGCAGGCAATCCGGATTGGCGGCCTTGATCTCGACGTATTGCGCCATCGCCGGCGTGACGCGGCTTTCCTCGGCCGGCGGCTCGGTGTCGGGCGGGTCGATCGGTTGCGTCAGCGCCATGGGCCTGGTCAATGCCGTGAGCGGTGAAAGTAGCAGATGGCGTCGCGCCTGCTACGGATGACGGCATGGGTTTGGTGCGCCATGCCCCGCTTTATGCGCGCCATCCACGGGTTTCTTTGCCTAAAACCGTGGCCGCGCGAAAACCCCTAATGTCATCCCCGCGAAGGCGGGGATCCAGTAGTCCCGGTCTGTCAGCATCAGCCCCGCCGGGGTTACTGGGTCCCGGCTCGCGCTCGCAGTCGCTCGCTTGGCCGGGACGACAGCAGCGGAAGATCCAACGCCTGAAGCGTGTCGTCTCGCCCGAACGGCCGAGTCGCAATTTTGCATCACGCGCGCGCGCAATTTCATTTTTTCGGTTTTGACCAAGCGGTGGACGCGCACGCCCAAGCGTCCACGCACCGCGCCACTTAAGAAATTACCAGCGGAAAACCAGCTGCCGCAGAGGAAATGCCGGACGTCACGCGCAGACGGTATGGGCTGGATGATCGCGCTGAAGAAGCACGGCTGTTCGAGCCGTTGGGGAGTTGGAGAATGAAGCAGGTCGGACCGAAGAACAAGAATGCCGCGCGCGGAATCGTAAGCGCGCTGTTGCAGCCGGCCACGACGTTTGCGAGTGCCTCCGTTGCAGGCGCTCTCTCGATTACATCGCTCTGGCCCATGACCGAAGCGTTCGCGCAGCAGCAATGTACGCCGACGGGACAAGATCAGACGTGCGTTAATTCGCAGACGCTCTCGGGTGGAGCGGTGGGGATTAGTGATACCGGCGCCTTGTTTACGCTCACCAACAATACCAGCACTATTTCGGGCAGCTCGTTCGGGATAACAGCCAATGCGATCGCGATTCAAAGCAACCTCGGCACGATCGCGTCCGCAGATGCCAACGGGGTTGGAGTCCCCAACGGCATTGCTGTCAATGCGACCACGAATGCCACCATAGCCAATGGCAAAACGATTCAGGCCCTGGGCGCCGGCGGCATTGCGATCAAGGCGGGCAACACCGCTCAGCTAAGCAATAGCGGCACGATTACTGGCGATGGCGCGGCCATCAGCGCCGCGACCGTCCTTATTACCGCAAATACCGGCACGATCGAAGCATTGGCCGCTGGGGCTGGAGCCGTTGGCTTCGCTATAAAAGGTGATGTCGTCACTGTAACGAATTCCAACATGATCCGAGAAAATGGCAACGGCGGCCGCGCCATCAATGCCAACGTCAGTGCCTCTTCCACCGCAACGGTCACCAATCGTGCCGGTGGGTCGATTATAGCGGATGACAATGCTATAGATGCAGCCGCTGCCGCCAATGTCACGAATGCCGGCACAATCCAGTCTGCAAATGGCGTCGCCGTTAACAGCGATGGCGCCGTCACTATTGTAAATCTCAGCGGCGGCTCCATCACGGGCGGAAAAATTGGAGTCCAGGGTTCCGGTACAGTGACGAGCGCCGGCAAAATCTCCGGCAAAACGGCGTCAGTGCAATTTACCGGAAGCGGCACCAATACGCTGAATTTGCAACAAGGTTCGGAGTTGAATGGGGCTGCAAAAGGCAGCGTCGATTCGACGAAAAATCAACTCGTCCTTCAGGACTCCGGCACCGCAAATAATGATTTCCTGAACTTCAACTCGTTAACATTGTCGAGCGCGTCTTGGACTTTGAATGGCCAATCCTTCGTGGGGACGGCGACGATCGACAAACTCGGCAACTTTACGGTTGGCGACCAAAATCATCCCGGCGCGGTACTCACGGGCGACGTAACAGTTAGTGGGTCAGCTTCGCTGGAAGGTCTGGGCAAGATCGTCGGCAATATCAATGTGACCGGTGGCGTTCTGAGACCAGGCATTCGCACGGGCAATGGCAACACGAGCGCTGGCACAATGAACGTGACTGGCAATGTCGTTTTCGCGCCTGGCTCGAACTTTATTGCCTCCACCACTCCCACTGCAGCCAATAAGCTCGCCGTGGTTGGCACAGCTACATTGGGTGGCGCCAACGTGGTGTTGCGGTCGGACGTCGCCCACTATGCGCCCTCGACCAAGTACACAATCCTGACCGCAACCGGAATTTCCGGGGTGAGCCCGGGGGTGATCGGCACATTCGGTAGTAAAGTTTTGAACGACCTCGCATTTCTTAAACCTTCGATCACCTACGACACCAACGATGTCTTCCTGACGCTGGACGTAATCGGTGCGCAACCAGGCGCGCCGGGTGGCGGATTTGCGAATGCTGCGCAGACGCGCAACCAAAGGGACGTTGCGGGCGCGCTCGATGCCGGCGTCGCGGCCGTCAATCCGGTGACCAATCCGATGCTGCTGGCGCTGCTCAACCTGACCAGCGCCGCCGATGCGCGCCAGGCGTTCGATGCGCTGTCGGGCGAAGTCGTCGGCAGCGTGCAGAGCACGCAATTGGGCCAGATGCAGTTTGCCCGCACCGCCATGCTCGGCCGCATGCGGCAGGCGTCATATGATGGCGCGCCCGGTGAACTCGGCGCGCTGAGCTTCGGCGGTCCGGAACTGGCTTATGCAGATAGCGATGCTGGCGCGAATGCTTATGCCAGTGCGATGGCGGCTGTTCCCGGCAAAGCGCCAGCACGACCTGTTGGTCCCGCGCGGGATCTGACCTTCTGGGCGCAGGGTCTCGGCGGCTGGGCTCATGCCGACAGTGACGGCAATGCTGCATCGATGAAGAGCCGGTTCGGCGGTTTCCTCTCCGGTGCCGATGCGCGCCTGGGCGATTCATGGCGCGCCGGTTTGGTCGCGGGCTACATGCGCACGGATCTCAATGTCGATGATCGCTCCAGCAGCGCCGGCATCGACAGCGTCCAGTTCGGCGGTTACGCCGGCGGCCGTCTCGGGGCCTTCAATGTGCGGGGCGGCGCGTCCTACTCCTATGACCGCATCGACACCAGCCGGGCGATCTTCTTCCCCGGCTTTACCGACAAGACCACGGCGCACTTCCACGGCAATGTCGGGCAGGTGTTTGGCGAGGTGGGCTACGGCATGGCGTTAGGCCACGTCGCCCTCGAGCCGGTGGCGGGCCTGGCTTACGTGCATGTGCGCGATGGCTCGTTCGCGGAGGCCGGCGGGCTTGCGGCGCTGTCAGCCTCAAGTGCCAACGAGAGCACCGGCTATTCTACGCTCGGTGTGCGCGCGGCCACAGCCGTGCCGCTCGCCAATGGCACGGTGCTCATTCCGCGCGGCTCGGTGCAATGGCAATATGCCTTCGGTGACGTGACGCCGGTGACGGCACTCGCATTCCAAAGCACCGGCACATCGTTCACGGTGGCCGGCATTCCGATTGCGCGCAACGCAGCGCTCATTGAAGGCGGCTTCGACTGGCGCTTCAGCCCGCAGGCCAAACTCGGTGCGTACTACCAGGGCGAACTCTCGGCTCACGCCGAAAGCCACGCCTTCAAGGGCGGGTTCACGCTGGATTTTTGAGGCGGGATTTTTGAGCGCGTCACAACAATCGTTGTGACTCTCAGTCGTCATGCGCGGCTTGCGCACGGCCTCTCCTCCGTCATGCCCGGCTTTATGCCGGGCATCCACGTCTTTAGGCCTTGCAACTTTTTAAGACGTGGATGGCCGGGCCTTCGCCCGCCGAAGGGTCCCAGGGTGCAGAGCAATCGATCAGCGCTTCGGCCCGCAGGCGGGACAAGTCCGGCCATGACGAACTGATGGACACCGCCTCTCACCACGTCATGCGCGGAAGCGATCGGTTGTGAGCGCATCACAGTCTCGCCCGAACGGTCGAGTCGCAAATTTGCATCACGCGCGCACGCAATTTCATTTTTTCGGTTTTGTCCAAGCGGTGGACGCGCACGCCCAAGCGTCCACGCACCGCGCCACTTAAGAAATTACCAGCGGGAAACCAGCTGCCGCACACGACATGCCGGCGCGCGCGGACGGCATCGGGCTGGGTGACCGCGCTGAAGAAGCACGGCGATTTGAGCCGCTTGGGAGTTGCGAATGAAGCACGTCGGTTTGAACAATAATAAATTCGCGCGCAGTGTCTTGAGCGCGCTGTTGCAGCCAACCACTAAGTTCGCAAGTGTCTCCGTTGCAGGGGCTCTCGCAATTACATCGCTCTTGCCGATGTCTGCTGCATTGGCGCAGCAGCAATGTACGCCGACTGGTGTCAATCAGACGTGCGTGAACTCAACGCCAATTTCAGGCGTTCTAGCCGGCATCGATGACGGCGACACCGTGACTATTATCAATAATACATCGACGATCCAAGCTACGGGTTCGACAATCCCGGGTGGTCCCAGCGTTGGTGGTATCAGAGCCGCCGGTAACGTCATCCTGACAAACAACGACCTCACTGGTGACATTCAAGCAACGGGCGCCGGCGGTGCCGGCATCGCCGCCAACGGTACGGTTACAGTCACAAAAAATCTTGGCGCCATCTCGGGCACTGCATTTGGCATCAAGGCCGGCACCGTCAATATTGTTGGTAATTTCGGCGTGATCGAAGCGCTGGCTGCAGACGGGCAAGCCATTCATGCAGCGACCGGTCGCAATGTAATAAATAATTTTGCTAATGGTCTCATAAATGGCGGCGCCGCCGGCGCTTTCGGCGGGGCGGGCATTGTTGTCTTGCCGGCGGGCACGCTCGATCTGACAAATGAGGGGACGATCAGTGGCACCAGCGTAGGTGTCCAGGCCTCCGGCACGGTGACAAACTCAGGCAAGATCTCGGGTTTCGGGTCGGTCACTTTTTCCGGAGTCGGCGTCACCAACACGTTGACTTTGCAAACGGGGTCGCAGCTGATCGGCGTTGCGCAAGGCAGCGTCGGGGCCACCAACAATCTCATCCTCCAGGGTCACGGCACCGCCAGCAACAGTTTCATAAGCTTCAACTCGCTCGATGTGCAGGCGGACACCACTGGATGGGCGTGGAATACCGATGCCACCATCGATCTCACCGCAAGCAGCCTTGGAACCACGGTCAGCAGCGGCACGTTCGTGATCGGCGATGTGAACCATTCAAGCGTGTCGCTGACCAGTCCCGTCACCGTGCTTAACGGCGGGACGCTCGCGGGTAACGGCATCGTCAAGGGCGACGTGAGTGTTCAAAATGGCGGCATCCTGGCGCCGGGCGCACCGAATCCCGCCGGCACCTTCAGCACCTTGAACGTCACCGGCAATGTCACGTTCCAGTCCGGCTCGATTTTCCAGGTCAACGCCGCCCCCGACCCAACCAAAATTGACAAGCTTGTCGTGACCGGCAACGCGACATTGACCGGTGGATCGGTGAAGGTGCTGGCTGGCGGCAGCTTTGCAGCGTTGACGCGGTACACGATCCTGACCGCCAGCGGCGGCGGAATGGGCATTGGCACAAACAAGTTCAATCCAGTGGTCACGACCAATATGGCGCTCCTCACGCCAACGCTGAGCTACGACCAGACGGGCAAAATTGTCTTCCTGACGCTCGATCCGAACGGCGGTGGTGGAGGCGGAGGCCCGGGTGGCGGCCCGGGTGGTGGTGGTGGAGGCCCGGGTGGCGGTGGCGGCGGCGGAACACCTGTTAACCTCGGATTTGCGACGCAAGCGCAGACGCGCAATCAGGGTGCGGTCGCGGGCGCGCTGGACGCAAGTACTGCAACGAATCCGCTGGTCGGCGCGCTCTTCACGCAAACCACGGATGTTATCCGCCAGGGATTCAATGCGCTGTCGGGCGAAGTCGTCAGCAGCGTGCACAATGCGCAAACCGGGCAGATACAGTTCGCCCGCACCGCCATGCTCGGCCGCATGCGGCAGGCGTCATATGATGGCGCGCCCGGTGAACTCGGCGCGCTCAGCTTCGGCGGTCCCGAACTGGCTTATGCAGGGGGCGATGCCGGCGCGAATGCTTATGCCAGTGCGATGGCGGCCGTTCCCGGCAAGGCGCCGGCGCGGGCTGTTGGCCCCTCGCGCGATCTCACCTTCTGGGCGCAGGGTCTCGGCGGCTGGGGCCATGCCGACAGCGATGGCAACGCAGCATCGGTGAAGAGCCGGTTCGGCGGCTTCCTCTCCGGCGCCGATGCGCGCTTGGGCGATTCATGGCGTGCCGGTTTGGTCGCGGGCTACATGCGCACCGATCTCAACGTCGATGACCGCTCCAGCAGCGCCG